>Ga0214241_1000131_pt1 | contig 28332 bp, 29 predicted proteins | sample TroBogypolimnion_15_FD_153079 | JGI IMG/M metagenome (GOLD analysis project Ga0214241, IMG submission 153079) | Freshwater microbial communities from Trout Bog Lake, WI - 25AUG2008 hypolimnion | ecosystem: Environmental > Aquatic > Freshwater > Lake > Hypolimnion/Profundal zone | place: Trout...
GTCACGTGTTATCAATCTTTCAATCAAAGCAAAAGACAGCTCTGATCAACAAGATGCAATGAGCAAGCTCCAAGGTGATGCGCAGTCTGGCACAACCAACTTGGGCGCCTTGTTAAAAGCAAAAATGGACAATCAAGGCTAAATCAAATTCGCCGCTTTCCATAAGGGAAGTGGCGTTTTTTTATTGATAGATCATGACCGATCAAGAGCAACAAGCAATTACCCGCTCCGAACTAGTAGAGAGTCTCGCGGAACAGTTTCCGCAGCTTTTACCTAGGGATGTGGAGTTGGCGGTAAAAACTTTGCTGGACACAATGACTCATGCTTTGGCTGAGGGTAAGCGTATTGAGTTGCGTGGTGTGGGTAGCTTCGTGCTTCACCATCGTCCTGCACGCACTGGCCGTAATCCAAAGTCTGGCGAGAAAGTATTAATTCCAGAAAAACGTGTTCCGCACTTTAAGCCTGGTAAAGAGTTGCGTGAACGAGTTGATTACAAGCCTTTGAAGCAGGCGGGCCCCAAAGAGGGTTCAGGTGCCTAAGTTTCAGGCTCAGCCTCAGTGGTCCATTCGGGCCATTTTTTTATTTAAATTCTGCACATCATGATTCAGATAGCTACTGCTTGGTTATTGCTATTGCCAGTGATGTTCGGTATTGGTTGGTTGGCAGCGCGCTGGGATCTACGCCTTGAAAATCGTATGGATGAGCGGGAGCGCATGCGTCAGCAGCGTTCGACTTTTAAAGGACTAAACCTTTTACTAAATGAGCAGCCTGACCAAGCGATTGAAACCTTAGTAAAAATTGCTCAGCTAGATCCTGAGACTGTTGAACTGCATTTCTCCTTAGGCAATTTATTCCGTCGTCGTGGTGAGACTGAGCGTGCTATTCGGGTACATCAGCACTTAGCAAATCGCGATGATTTAAAGCCGCGAGATCGTGATCATGCTGCTTATGAGTTAGGCCGTGATTTTTTGCGTGCAGGATTGCTTGATCGAGCAGAAGCATCATTAAATCGAGTTGGTAATGGTAAGTATGCCGAGCCTGCAAAAGAAAGTCTTCTGGAGATGTATCAAATTGAGCATGATTGGAAAAAAGCCATCATTGCTGCAAGCGAACTTGAAGGTTTGCAAGGTAAGTCGCACCATACTGAAATTGCCCAATTTCATTGTGAGCTTGCTCAAGAGGCCTTACGTCGCAAAGACTTAGTTGATGCAGAGCAATCGATACAGCGTGCATTACAAGCCGTAGCTAATCATGCGCGTGCATTAATTTTGCAGGGTGATTATCTGATGGCTATGGATAGGCCTACTCAAGCAATTGAGGCCTGGGGTTTGATTGCTGGTACGCATCCTGCTTATATGCATTTACTAGCAGACCGCTGGATGCTTGCTCATGCAGCTATTGGAAAAGAGAGCGAGGGCTTAGATCGCCTCTGCGCATTACTGAAAACTCAAGCCACTGGTGAATTGCTCGATATTGTGCATAAGCATCTCATGAAAATTCGGGGGCCTCAAGCAGCTAATGCCATGTTGTCTGATGTGATGCAACATTCACCAACACTCATTGCTTTATCTAAGATGGCTGAAACCCGTCTTGCCTTGGAAGAGGGTAGCGCTAACCCAGAAAGACTCTTAGAGTTACAGTCTATATTGAGTCTCTTGCGCCAACGCACTACCAGTCTAGCTCGCTACACTTGCGGCAATTGTGGCTTCAGGGCGAGAAGATTTTATTGGCAATGCCCAGGTTGCAACCATTGGGAGGCGTACTCACCAAGACGAAGTGAGGGTGCTGCACCTAGTGGCCCTTCCATGTAAATAAATTGAATCGTCATAAATAAATAGTGTAATGATGAAAATAAATAAACACTTTTTGGAGTTCGCTTGAAAGTCACCATTATCGGCAGCGGTTACGTAGGTCTTGTTACAGGCGCTTGTCTTGCAGAGCAAGGTAATAATGTCTTTTGTGTAGACGTTGATTCCAAAAAGATTGAGATCCTCAATTCTGGCGGCGTGCCAATTTACGAACCAGGCCTTAAGGAAATGATTGAGCGCAATCGAGCTGCCGGCCGCTTGCAATTTTCTACGGATATCGCAGCCTCGGTTGCTCATGGTGAGATTCAGTTCATTGCAGTGGGCACCCCTCCAGATGAAGATGGCTCGGCTGATTTGCAATATGTAGTTGCAGCAGCGCGCAATATCGGCCGTCATATGAGTACGCCTAAAGTCATTGTTGATAAATCGACTGTGCCAGTAGGCACCGCTGATAAAGTCAACGCAGCGATTACTCAGGAATTAGAAAAAAGAGGTCTCTCGCCTGAAATCTGTTCAGTAGTCTCTAATCCAGAGTTCCTCAAAGAAGGTGCAGCTGTAGAAGACTTTATGCGCCCAGACCGTATTGTCATTGGTACAGAAAGTACCCCAGCGGGATTGAGGGCCAAAGAGCAAATGCGTAAGCTCTACGCCCCCTTTAATCGCCATCATGAGCGTACCTACTACATGGATGTGAAAAGTGCGGAGCTCACAAAGTACGCAGCCAATGCCATGTTAGCAACCCGCATCTCCTTCATGAACGAGTTGGCTAACTTAGCTGACTTAGTAGGCGCTGATATTGAAGCTGTGCGTCAAGGCATTGGTTCAGACTCTCGTATTGGTTACGGCTTTTTATACTCAGGCACTGGTTATGGTGGCTCATGCTTTCCTAAGGATGTATCAGCCCTATCTAAGACTGCGAAAGAGCATGGTAGAGATCTCAAGATTTTGGATGCTGTAGAAGCAGTCAATGAACTGCAAAAGTACATCTTGGTTGAAAAGATCGAAAAGCGCTTTGGTAAGGATCTCAAGGGTATGAAGTTTGCTCTTTGGGGTCTTGCGTTTAAACCCAATACAGACGATATGCGAGAGGCACCTAGCCGCGTGATTATTCAAGAGCTCGTCAAGCGTGGCGCGACGATTGTGGCCCACGATCCAGTATCGATGTCAGAAGCCAAGCATGCGCTAGAAACAGACTTTAAGGCTAACCCGGAAGGACTCAAGCAAGTATCTATGACCGATGATCCGATGAGTGCTCTAGATAATGCTGATGCCCTAGTGATTGTGACCGAGTGGAAAGCCTTTAGAAGTCCGGATTTTGAGCAAGTGATGCAAAAACTCAAGCGAGCGATTATTTTTGATGGCCGCAACCTCTATGAGCCAGCTTCTATGCAAGAATTAGGTATTGAGTACCATGGCATTGGTAGACATAACTAAAGTAGATATAAATGGAAAAAGCGAATCGAGAACAGTTTTCTAAGGCCCGCTTATTGGTGGTGGGCGATGTCATGCTCGATCGCTATTGGTTCGGTGATACCAATCGAATTTCTCCAGAAGCACCGGTGCCAGTAGTGCAAGTTAGCAAGATCGATGAGCGTCTTGGTGGAGCAGCGAACGTAGCTCGTAACGTAGCGGCACTCGATGCTAAGGCAACCATTCTGGGTATTGTTGGTAATGATGAGCCTGGTAAGCGTGTAGTTGAGTTATTAAAAGCGGGCGGTGTCGACAGTCAGTTAGAAATTGATGCTGATGTTCCAACGATTGTGAAGCTGCGTGTGATTGCCCGTCAACAACAGCTGATTCGTCTAGATTTTGAAGAGACTCCCAGTGCAAAAGCCCTTGCCCATAAGTTAGAGCGATTTGAAAAATTAGTTGGCGATGCTGACGTTGTGATTCTGTCTGATTACGGCAAAGGTGCACTAGGTCAGGTAGCTCATATGATTAAGCAAGCAAGAGCGCAAAACAAGATGATCTTAGTTGACCCTAAGGGTGAGGATTATGAGAAGTATCGTGGCGCTACTGTCTTAACCCCTAACCGCAGCGAATTACGTCAAGTAGTTGGCAAGTGGACGAGTGAAGAGGATTTAACGAGCAAGGCTCAAGCACTGAGAAAGTCTCTTGACTTACAAGCACTACTCTTAACACGCTCTGAAGAGGGTATGAGTTTATATACCGACGCAGGCGTAAGTCATGTCAAAGCGCAGGCGCGTGAAGTGTTTGATGTTTCTGGTGCTGGCGATACGGTGATTGCTACATTAGCTGTTGCCTTGGCTGCCAAGTGGCCTTTAGAGAAAGCGATGGCTCTGGCAAATCGCGCTGGTGGCATTGTTGTTGGTAAGTTGGGAACTGCAACCGTTACTTCAGAGGAATTACAGTGACTATTATCGTAACCGGCGCAGCTGGATTTATCGGGGCCAACATTGTTCAGGCGCTCAATGCCCGTGGCGAGAAAAATATCATCGCAGTGGACGATCTTCGTCCTGCAGATAAGTATCGCAACCTTGCTGATTTAGACATTATTGATTACCTCGATAAAGATGAATTTCTAGAAGCATTTAGAAGTGGTCGTTTAGGTAAGGTTAAAGCAGTGTTTCATGAAGGGGCTTGTTCGGACACGATGGAGACCGATGGTATTTTCATGATGGCCAATAACTATCGTTACACCATGGATTTACTGGATATCTGTACTGAGCAAAAGGTGCAGCTGCTTTACGCTTCATCTGCTGCTACCTATGGTGGGTCAGATGTATTTGTAGAAAGTCGTGAGCATGAGAAGCCACTCAATATTTATGGCTACTCCAAGTTCTTATTTGATCAAGTGATGCGCAAGCGTTTTGCTGAAAAAGCCAATACAGCTCAGGTGGTTGGTTTTCGTTACTTCAACGTATATGGCCCTCGTGAATCGCATAAAGGTCGTATGGCATCGGTCGCCTTTCATCAATATCACCAATACAAAGCGAACGGCCAGGTAAAGCTCTTTGGTGAATATGGGGGTTATGGCCCTGGCGAGCAAAGTCGTGACTTTGTTTCGGTTGAGGATGTGGTGAAAGTAAACCTCTTCTTCTTGGATCATCCAGAACTAAGCGGTATCTTCAATTTAGGAAGCGGTCGTGCTCAGCCATTTAATGATGTTGCTCATGCCGTAGCCAATGCTATGCGTAAGTTGGATAAAGCACAGCCAGTAACTCTTGCTGAGTTGGTAAAAGAAAAAACTATCGAATACATCCCATTTCCAGATGCGCTCAAAGGCAAGTACCAGTGCTTTACTCAAGCCGACCTCACCAAGCTAAGAGCTGCTGGATATTCAGAACCTTTCTTAACTGTTGAGCAGGGCGTAGGAAGATATATCGAGTGGTTGGAAGCAAATTCTGGTTTCTTGGCAAATCCTTTGTAGGCCGTCAACCTAACTTACTCTTGTTCGTTGTAAACGATCCACGCGCACTTTGTGTTCGTGGATTTTTTATTGACTACAGGAGAAAAGATGACAACAAATATCAATTTTGCAAGCTTAGGTAGCTTAGTCAGTTTAGTAAGGGCCAGTGCTATAGCTTTGACTGTTCTCGTTTCTGGATTTGGGATTGCAAATGCTTCGCCTATTAATGTAAATACTGCTACCCAAACAGAGTTAGAGAGTATTAAGGGTATAGGGCCAGCTAAAGCAAAAACAATCATTGCTGAACGTTTGGATGGCGGTCATTTTCAAGATGCCAATGATTTGCAGAAACGGGTTCGTGGTATCGGTATGAAATCGGTTGAAAAAATGGTGGATAACGGCCTCACAATTGAAGCCCCGAGCTCATTTCGGGAGCCCAATGGTCGGACTAAGAAAGAGGGTGGCGCCTCTGGTCGACGTCATTCTCGTAATCAAGCTAGCCCGCGCAATCAGCAGGAGCGTTCGGGAGCAAGTCGCAGAAATTAAACCCTTTCGTGCGTAGTCTTGCTTATGGCTAAAATGGCTTCATGAGCAAACCTTCTTACCTCACCATTTCACAGACAGTGGGCAATACGCCTTTAGTTCGATTGCAACGCATCCCTGGTCTAGAAAATGAGAATCGTAATAATGTGATCTTAGGTAAGTTAGAGGGAAATAATCCAGCCGGGTCGGTGAAAGACCGACCTGCGCTGTCCATGATCTCTCGCGCCCAAGAGCGTGGCGAAATAAAACCTGGCGATACATTAATTGAGGCAACTAGCGGCAACACCGGTATTGCCTTGGCAATGACTGCAGCGATGCTTGGCTACAGGATGATTTTGGTGATGCCAGAAAATCAAAGTATCGAGCGTCGACAAAGTATGGCGGCCTATGGGGCTGAACTCATTTTGACTGCAGCTTCTGGTGGTATGGAGTTTGCTAGAGACTATGCTTTGCAATTGCAAAGAGAGGGTCGCGGTAGATTGCTTGATCAATTTGCAAATCCCGATAATCCAAGAGTGCATCTTGAGACTACCGGACCAGAGATCTGGCGTGATACAGATGGGCAGGTTACTCATTTTGTTTCTGCAATGGGCACTACTGGCACGATTACTGGAGTCTCCACCTACCTCAAGTCTATGAATCCTGCGATTCAGATTATTGGGGCACAGCCTGAAGAGGGTTCTCAAATTCCGGGTATTCGTAAATGGGCGCCAGCGTATCTACCTAAGATTTACCAAGGAGATCGAGTTGATGCGATTGAGTTTGTATCTCAAGCGGATGCTGAAGAGATGGCGCGCCGCCTGGCTGCAGAAGAGGGCATCTTTTGCGGTATTTCTGCTGGAGGCGCTTTGGTTGTGGCTTTGCGGATCGCACGCCAAGTTGAAAATGCCACGATTGTCTTTATTGTCTGCGACCGTGGCGATCGCTACTTGTCAACTGGAGTTTTTCCAGCCTAAATCTTCTGACTATCACTAACTAGATTTAGATTTTTTCTTTGCTCCAGATTTCTTAGACTTCGATTTTTCAGTAGCGCTTTTACTGGCAGCACTCTTCACTGTGCTTTCTACTGGAACAGCACTTTGGTTTTTATAACCCAAGGCTCCTGCAAACTCAGCAACACTCTGCGCATAGAAGTAACTGCGGTTGTATTGCACAATCGTCAGAAAATTATTAAGGCCGACAAAATATTGCACTTGGTCTGAGCCATCTTGATCGGGATAGGGTAGATCTACAATGAAAGCTTTACTTTGAGGTGCAACACCACCACTCTGAAGATCGCCCTGCTGTTGAGTCAAGATCTCTTTTTCGATGAGATCCTGAACGCTAAATTTTAATTGTGGTTCACCATCAGCTAAAGCTTTGGCGGCACTAATCCCAGTTGCTTGCACTGGAAAGGATATGGGCATGCCTGCTTGCCAGCCATGTTTTTTCATAAAATTAGCAACGCTGGCAATGGCGTCTTTAGGACTTTGTTTGAGATCAATCTGCCCATCGCCATCGCCATCGATGGCAAAACTACGAATACTACTCGGCATAAACTGCGGCAGGCCTATGGCACCTGCGTAAGAACTGTTCTGATTAAGGCATGCGTTAAAGCGTGGGCTGTTGACACCTTGACTGCTATTTTTGGCTGGTAATTTACCGCCTGCCTCTGCCCAGCACATCAGGATCAGCTCTTTGAGTTGATCCTTAAAGAGTTGTTCTCGAGCGGACTTATTGGGCGTATCAGGATAACTAAAGGCTAGTGTAGATAAGACATCTTTCACTCTGAAATTGCCAGTTTGGCGACCGTAAATAGTTTCAATACCAATAATGGCCACAATAATCTCGGCTGGCACCCCTGACTCTTGTTCAACTTGGCTCAAGAAAGCCTGGTTTTGATCCCAAAAAGTCCGTCCAGCCTTAAGGCGTATGGGCTCAATAAAGCGCTTACGGTAGGCCAGCCAATTCTTCTTAAAAGTCCCCGATGGGGGTAATACCAATTTGCGTATCGAGGGAATCGTTTTAGCATCTAGAAAGCCCGTTTCTAGGGCTAAAAGCGGTATTTCTTGGGTTTGGGAGACCTGTCCCAGTAGTTCGTTGAGGTTTTGGCTAAAACGTGCCTCTGTGACTGCATCATCAGTCTGGTTTACGATGGACTGTTGCGATTGAGTTGGCTGTATAGAGGTGCTTGAGCACCCTGCTAGCACAAGAGTAAGGAGTAAGCAGGGGATGCGAAAGTTCATACAGATTGTCTTGAATTGTTGAATATTGAGCACATTGAATTAGATTATAGAAATTACAAATTTGCTATTAAGGATTTTGAGTAATGACAACAGGATACATAACTCATCCAGACTTTCTAAAACATGAGATGGGAAGTCATCATCCAGAGTGTCCAGAACGAATTCAGGCAATTAATGATCAACTGATTCGCAGTGGTATTGATCGCCTACTGCATCATTTAGATGCCCCCTTGGCGTCCGAGAATCAGCTGGAGTTAGTGCATAGCCCAGATCATGTTTCTTTTGTGCGAGATCACGCCCCTGAGAGCGGGTATTTCATGCTTGATGGTGACACTATCATGAACCCCCATACTTACAGAGTGGCGCTCAGAGCTGCCGGTGCAGCTATTGCTGGTGTGGATGCTGTGATGAAGGGTGAAGTTGAAAATGTCTTTTGTGCAGTTCGTCCCCCGGGCCATCACGCAGAGCCCACTCGCTCGATGGGATTTTGCTTATTTGATAACGTGGCAATTGCAGCGCGCTACGCAATGGAAGCTTATGGTATTGAGCGCGTTGCCATCATTGATTTTGATGTACATCACGGGAATGGTACAGAGGCAGCATTTTTCAATGATCCTCATGTCTTAATGTGTAGCTTCTTTCAGCATCCGTTTTATCCCTACAGCGGTCTTGATCATGCCAGTAATATGGTGAACGTTCCTTTGCCAGCAGCTACCCGCGGAGATGTAGTGCGTTCGATTGTTGAGGAGAAGTGGTTGCCTGCTTTGCGCAATTTCGAGCCTGAGCTCATCATTATTTCAGCAGGATTTGATGCGCATCGTGAGGATGATTTAGGACAGATGGGTTTGGTTGAGGATGACTATGTTTGGATTACCCAGCGCCTCAAAGCCATTGCCAATGACTATGCCCAAGGCCGCATTGTGAGCTGTTTAGAGGGTGGTTACAACCTCTCCGCATTAGGTCGTAGTGTAGTGGCCCACATTAAGGCTTTGGCTGATATTTAAAACCCCCAATTTGATATTTAGTAAACATGAAATCGAAGGTTGAAGATGGCAAATATTTATGAACAAGGCTTGGATCGTAATCCAGCCAACTACACTCCAATCACTCCGCTCTTGTTTATTGAGCGCTCAGCAGAAATTTATCCCAATAAGACCGCCATCATTCATGGGAAATTACGCCAGACTTGGAAGCAAACCTATGAGCGTTGCCGTCGTTTAGCTAGCGCCTTGCAAAATCACGGTATTGGCTTAGGCGATACGGTGGCGGTGATGTTGCCTAATACGCCTCCAATGGTAGAGGCGCATTTTGGTATACCGATGTCAGGTGCAGTTTTAAACGCTCTTAATACCCGTCTGGATGCTGAGTCAATCGCATTCATGCTTAATCATGGCGAAGCTAAAGTAGTGATTGTTGATCCAGAGTTTTCAGCTGTGATGAAAAAAGCGCTAGAGATTGCTAAGAAAGATTCAGGCCGTGAGTTTTTAGTAATCGATGTGGAAGAGAATGAGTTTGATGTGTCTGGTGAAAAGTTGGGTAAGCTCACTTACGAGAAGTTACTCTCGGAAGGTGACCCAAACTTCGCATGGCAGGTTCCTAGTGACGAATGGCAAGCAATTTGCTTGAACTATACCTCCGGTACCACTGGTAATCCTAAAGGGGTGGTGTATCACCACCGTGGGGCTGCAATCAATGCGGTTTCCAATGTTCTAGACTGGGATATGAATAAGCACCCCATCTATCTTTGGACTTTGCCAATGTTTCATTGCAATGGTTGGTGCTTTCCATGGACTATTGCTGCTCGTGCTGGTGTGAATGTATGTTTGCGTCGTGTGGATGCACAACATATTTTTGCAGCGATTAAAGAGCATGGGGTGACACACTATTGCGCAGCCCCAATTGTCCATAATCTCTTGGTCAATGCACCTGATGAATTGAAAGTTGGAGTTCCTAGTGGCGTCAAAGGCTTGATCGCGGGTGCTGCACCGCCTGCATCCATTATTGAGGGTATGGAAAAGCTAGGCTTTGATTTAACGCACGTCTATGGTTTAACCGAAACCTATGGTCCAGCAGCTGTGTGCGTTAAACAGGACGAGTGGAATGATGTTGATATCGGTGAGCGCGCCAGACTGAATGCTCGTCAAGGCGTGCGTTATCACATGCAACAAGCAATTGCTGTTCTCGATCCAGAAACAATGCAGCCTGTTCCAGCAGATGGTGAAACCATGGGCGAAATTATGTTCAAAGGCAACATCGCGATGAAGGGTTACCTGAAGAACGAAAAGGCAAGCCAAGAAGCTTTTGAGGGCGGCTGGTTTCATTCGGGTGACTTGGCTGTCATGAATCCTGACGGCTATGTGAAGATGAAAGATCGTAGTAAGGACATCATTATTTCTGGAGGGGAAAATATTTCCTCTGTAGAAGTAGAGGATGTTCTCTATCGCCATCCAGCAATTAACGCTGCCGCAGTAGTGGCAAAACCCGATCCAAAGTGGGGTGAAACACCCTGCGCCTTCTTGGAAATTAAGCCTGGCTCAATAGTAACTGCCGAGGAAATTATTGCCCATTGCAAGCAACATTTGGCTGGCTTTAAGGTTCCCAAGGCAATTGTGTTCTGCGAGCTGCCAAAGACCTCAACTGGCAAGATTCAGAAATTTGAATTGCGCAAGCAGGCTGGATCCGCTACCGCTATTGATGTCTAGTGATAGATCTTCAGGGCGGATAAAATAGATCATTAACCATTATTGAGAATTCCAAATGAAAATCTTAGTAGCTGTAAAACGCGTTGTTGATTACAACGTCAAAATTCGGGTGAAATCAGATAACTCTGGCGTTGATTTGGCTAACGTCAAAATGAGTATGAATCCTTTTGACGAAATCGCAGTAGAAGAGGCAGTGCGCTTAAAAGAAGCAGGTGTTGCTACTGAAGTAGTGGTGGTAAGTGCTGGCGCAACTCAATGCCAAGAAACGCTTCGTACCGCTTTAGCGATTGGCGCTGACCGTGCAATCCTGGTTGAGACCGATATAGAGCTTCAACCTCTAGCGGTAGCCAAGATTCTCAAAGCACTGTCTGATAAAGAGCAAGCTCAAATCATCATCCTTGGCAAGCAAGCAATTGATGACGATAGCAATCAAACTGGTCAGATGTTGGCTAGTCTCTTAGATATCGGCCAAGCAACATTCGCATCTAAAGTAGTGGTTGCAGATGGCAAAGCCACTGTGACTCGTGAAGTGGATGGTGGTTTAGAAACAATCGCTCTCTCATTACCCGCAGTGATCACTACAGACTTGCGTTTGAATGAGCCGCGTTATGTGACTTTACCCAACATCATGAAGGCCAAAAAGAAAACGATTGATATTGTTAAGCCAGAAGAGTTGGGTGTCGATGTTGCTCCGCGCTTGAAGACTCTGAAGGTAGAAGAGCCTGCCAAGCGCTCGGCTGGGGTGATGGTTGCTGATGTAGCAGCTCTTGTGGATAAACTCAAAAATGAAGCGAAGGTGATCTAAATGGCGGCATTAGTTATAGCTGAACACGATAATCAATCATTAAAGGCGGCAACTCTCAATGCTGTAGCGGCTGCTTTGCAGTGCTCATCAGAAGTGGATGTTTTGGTTGCTGGGAATCAATCTGATACTGCAGCACAAGCTGCATCTCAAATCGTAGGTGTGCGTAAGGTGATTCAAATCGATGCACCAAATCTTGCAGATCAATTAGCTGAACCTTTGGCTGCGCAGATCCTCTCTTTGGCCAATGCCTATAGTCATATTTTGGCGCCGGCAACGGCTAATGGTAAAAATGTCTTGCCACGCGTTGCCGCTAAGCTCGATGTTGCTCAGTTATCGGATATCACCAAAGTAGTCTCACCAGATACTTTTGAGCGCCCTATTTATGCAGGTAATGCAATTGCAACAGTACAAAGCGCAGACCCTGTGAAAGTGATCACTGTGCGCACTACTGGTTTTGATCCTGCAGCAAGCAGTGGTGGTTTTGCTGCAGTTGAAAAACAAGCTGCTGCAGATAGCAAAGTCCAATCTTCTTTTGTTGGTCGTGAGTTAACCAAGTCTGATCGTCCAGAATTGACGGCTGCCAAGATTATTGTTTCTGGTGGACGTGGTTTGGGTTCTGGTGAGAAGTATCAGGAACTCATTGCGCCATTGGCTGATAAGTTAGGAGCCGCTTTAGGCGCATCACGTGCAGCGGTAGATGCAGGCTATGTACCAAACGACTACCAGGTTGGGCAGACCGGCAAGATCGTGGCGCCACAGCTCTATATCGCCGTAGGTATCTCTGGTGCGATTCAGCATTTGGCTGGAATGAAAGACTCTAAAGTCATCGTTGCCATTAATAAAGATCCAGAAGCGCCTATCTTTGGCGTGGCTGATTATGGTTTGGTTGCAGACTTGAATACCGCCGTGCCTGAATTAACAAAAGCGCTTGGTTGAAACTTAGTTAATGAATTGAGCAACAAACTGAATAAAGAGGAGTTGTAATGCCATACGTAGCCCCAGTGAAAGATATGTTGTTTGTAATGAATGAGCTGGCTGGACTAGAAGATGTAGTGGCTTATCCCTCTTATGCAGAAGCCGGCGCTGATGTAGATCTAGCATCAGCAATTTTGGAAGAGTCTGCTAAATTTAATCAAGACGTAGTGGCGCCACTCAACTGGGCCGGCGATCAAAATCCCAGTTCTTTAAAAGACGGTGTTGTTACTACTACTCCTGGTTTTAAGAGTGCCTTCGAGCAATACGCTGCAGCCGGTTGGCAGGGTGTGATTCATCCAGCAGAGTTTGGCGGTCAAGGTTTGCCAAAGCTGATCTCAACCGCTTGCTTAGAAATGGTCAATGCAGCCAATCTTTCTTTTGCCCTATGCCCATTGCTCACTGATGGGGCGATTGAGGCTTTATTAACTGCCGCTAGCCCAGAACTTCAGGAGCAGTATGTTCCCAAGATGATTTCTGGCGAGTGGACAGGCACCATGAATCTTACGGAGCCACAAGCAGGTTCTGATTTATCGATGGTTCGCTCACGCGCCGTTCCAGAGAGTGATGCTACCTACAAGATTTTTGGAACGAAAATCTATATCACCTATGGTGAGCACGATATGGCTAAGAATATTATCCATTTGGTGTTAGCAAGAACACCTGATGCACCAGAAGGTGTGAAGGGCATCTCATTATTCGTGGTGCCGAAGTTCATGGTGAATCAGGATGGTTCTTTAGGTGAGCGCAATGATGTTCATTGTGTTTCGATCGAACATAAGCTTGGTATTAAAGCGAGTCCAACCGCAGTTCTGCAATTTGGGGATCATGGTGGTGCAGTCGGCTACCTGGTTGGTGAAGAAAACCGCGGCTTGGAATACATGTTCGTGATGATGAATGCAGCTCGCTTTGCGGTCGGTATGCAGGGCGTAGCAGTGGCAGAGCGTGCTTATCAAAAAGCAGTTCGATATGCAAAAGATCGCGTGCAAAGTCGTGACTTAGCTGGATCTCCTGGCCCCGTAGCGATTATTCATCAGCCGGATGTGAAACGCATGCTGATGACGATGCGCGCTTATACAGAAGCTTCCCGTGCGCTGGCTTACTATGCAGCCTCTGCCTATGATGCGCAGCATGCCGCACCAGATGAAGCGGTACGTAAAGCCAATCAAGCGATTTATGAGTTTTTAGTGCCGGTTGTTAAAGGCTTCTCTACAGAGATGTCGATAGAGGTTGCCAGTTTGGGCGTTCAGGTACATGGTGGCATGGGCTTTATCGAAGAGACTGGCGCAGCTCAGTATTACCGTGATGCGCGTATCTTGACAATTTATGAGGGTACTACAGCTATTCAGGCAAATGACTTAGTGGGTAGAAAAACGGTTCGTGATGGTGGGGCGATCGCGAAAGAGCTTTCCCAGCGTATAGCCGCTACCGAAAAAGATTTAGCAGCCAGTGGAAGTGATGACGCTAAAGCGGTACTAAAACAGCTTACTTTGGCACGCGCTGCATTTGAGCAGGCGGTTGCCTACATCGTGGCAAATGCAAAGACGGATATCAAGGCTGTCTATGCTGGTAGCTTTGCTTATCTCCGTTTATCTGGTTTGGTATTGGGCGGCTGGCAAATGGCTAGAGCCTTGCTAGCCGCAGAGCGTTTGCGTGATGGTGATCCCAAGTTCTATGATGCGAAGATTGCCACTGCCCGCTTCTTTGCAGAAAATCTCATGCCTCAAGCCCAGGCCTTGGCAACATCAATTGTTGAAAGCGGGCACTCTACGAATGCATTAGAGGTAGAACAGTTCTAAAGCAACAAGAAAGTAAGGAAACAAAAAAATCAAGAGAATAAAAAAACCGCCCCATAGAGCGGCTCTTGCAACAGAAAAGCGATCTGCAATTATTGGGATAGTTTTTTTGCTTCCTGGATTTGAGAGATAAAGAATTGCTCAAAAGAGATGGCCAAAAAGGTCATCATCACACCAGCCCCAAGCACTAATGAGAAGATCACTGTCAGAATTTCCAGCCAGCCAGAGCGGCTTCGGCGATGCTCCTCAATATTGGGATTGAACTGCGCATCCCATTTCTCATCTGGACGCAAACCTAAAGCAATCGTCGTTAACCAGCTTGCCTCGATGGCGATAAAACCAAACGTGATCAGGACCCATCCTGGTGCCGAATGAAAGTGAGCATCTTTTAAAATAATCCAGCCCGCTACGCCACCTAAGAGCGCTAACAACTGCACCCAGGCCCAAAAAGATTTCAGTCCTTGCAGATAGAAGCAATTTAGACCGCTACCAGGAAAAAGTAGGCCGAGTGCGCAAAACAGAAGTTTGGATTTTTTCATCAAGGTGTTAATACTCATTAGTTTTATTTATTGACAATTGGTTTTTGAATAAAGCTTAGTACTTCACGATCTGTGCCAATCATCAGTAGTTGATCACCATTACGCACAATGCTGCGATAGTCGTTTAATTCGTAGAGAAAATCATTCTCTAATTCCATGCGCTGTGGGCTACATGCCATCTTAGTACTAGCAATTTTCTTGAGAGAAAAGCCACGAGCATCTTCATCTAGTGTTGCAGTAAAGCGATTACATCCTGTTGAGCCACTGAGACCTTGGCCATTGACATCAAAAATGATTTGGATAGGGTTGCTGGCATCGCCCTGAGGAATCTGCCGCGTGCGTACCTCACCATTGCTATTGGGGGGCAAGTTCCAGCGGGCGAGCTCCCACTTAGTATTTTTGAGCTCACTACTTGGAGGGCTGATTTTGGCGCCGCAAGGTGGGATAACGTTGGCGCACCCGACCAAAAGCCCAAGACCTAGGCAAGAAATCGTCAGAAAGGACCAATTTAAGGGTCTTCTAAGGGAGTCTAAATGACTAGAATTAAGGAGCATATTCACCTAAGTTATTGTTTTTAATGTAATTTTTACTAAAGTATGGGTTCTATTCTACTGTCTTAGATGTGCAAATAGGTGGAAGAAGTAGGGGTTTTCGTCTAGAATATGAGGTTTTCCGCTCAACCGTATCTTTATTTGGTGAGCTGGAGCCCAAGATTTTTTGTTGAAATTTCATTGGGTTGTAATCAACCTGTTTTCATTTTAGATTTTAAGGAATAAGTATGGTCGTCATTCGACTGGCACGCGGCGGTTCTAAGAAGCGCCCTTTTTACAGCATTGTTGCTACTGATAAACGCAACCGTCGCGACTCGAACTTTATCGAGCGTATTGGTTATTTCAATCCACAAGCAGCTGCATCTGAGCAAGCCATGCGCATTGCCCAAGATCGTTTGACTTACTGGACTGGTGTTGGCGCGCAAATCTCCCCAACAGTAGTTCGTTTGATCAAAAATAATCCAGCTGTTTAATATTCGATTGCTAAATACTTCATCGATGTGATGAGGTGTTTAGTAGCAGAATTTTTAGTAGTTCTATTTTGGGAAAATAAGGTGTCTTGCAAATGAGTACGCCTTCCCTAAATGATTTGATTGAACTTGGTGCCATTTCAGAGGCACAAGGTTTACAGGGGCAAGTGAAGGTTAGACCTCACTCATCAGAACCTGTAGCACTTCTCTCTTCTAAATCCGTTTGGTTGTCTCTAATCCCTCGCAGGGATGCTGGTGTTTCCACGTCGACAGAGCAAGCCTCTCTGACTCATTACAAAGTCAAAAGTGCCAAGATGCACAGTGGTAATGTTGTCATGACATTAGAAGGAGTCAGCGATCGTGATCAAGCGCTTGCTTTAAAAGGTTCACGCATCCTAGTGGCGCGCGATGCTTTTCCAAAAGCAGAAAGTGATTCGTATTACTGGGTAGATTTGATTGGATGCAATGCAATCAATTTGCAAGGTGAAACACTTGGCGAAGTGGTTGATGTTACTGAGAATGGTGCTCATGGTGTTATCGCGATTGGTGATCCGACAACAAAGACCAATCAATATTTGGTGCCCTTCGTTAAAGAGGTGGTGCAAAACGTGGATTTGCCAAACAAAACAATTACGCTTGATTGGCAGTCTGACTGGCAATCAGAATGAATAAGATCATTAATAAAGTTCAAAACTAATTACCGATATGCGCTTTGATGTTGTGACCTTGTTTCCAGAAATGTTCTCTGCTTTGACGAAGTGGGGGGTTACTGGGCGTGCGTGTGAGCAATCCTTAGCTAGTGTCCATCTTTGGAATCCCCGGGACTTTTGCTCTGACCCTCGTAAAACAGTAGATGACCGCGCTTATGGCGGTGGCCCCGGAATGGTCATGATGGCAAAACCTTTAGAAGATGCGCTTGCTGGAATGAAGGCATCCCACCAAGCTTTGGGGATTAAAAGTGGCCCAATTTGCTTATTGGCGCCCCAAGGCGAGCGTTTTTCTCAGAAGATAGCGACAGATATTCTCGATTACGGCAATATCAGCTTTATTTGTGGTCGATATGAGGCTGTAGACCAGCGTTTTGTTGATCGAAATGTGGATTTACAGCTTTCTATTGGGGATTTTGTCCTTTCTGGGGGTGAAATCCCTGCAATGGCGATGATGGATGCGGTGATTAGACTCATTCCAGAGGCGCTTGGGGATGGCGAATCTGCCACCCAGGATAGCTTTATGAACGGTCTTTTGGACTATCCGCACTACACCAGACCAGAAATATATGAAAATTTATCTGTTCCAGACGTGCTTTTGGGCGGACATCACGCTAAAATAGCGGATTGGCGTCGGCAGAAGTCTTTAGAGCTGACGTTCAGGTTAAGGCCGGACTTAATTGAATCGGCTAGAGCCAAAGGGTTGCTAACCCGAGAAGATGAACAATTTCTTCGCTCTCTGTAAATACTCTTCGTAGTGTGCAGTAGTGAATAGGTGGTTTAGTTTTTGGTTTAGTGAAATTGTTTTAACTGCATCCTCTATTAGGTCCGTTGATTTAGATCTCGGGATTAAACGCTAATACGATGTTTAAGGATTAAAAATGAATTTGATCGAAAAAATTGAGCAAGAAGAAATTGCTCGCTTAAGTGCTAACAAAGTATTGCCAAGCTTTGCTCCTGGCGACACAGTAGTTGTTAGCGTAAACGTAGTTGAGGGTACACGTAAGCGTACCCAGGCCTTTGAAGGTGTTGTGATTGCTAAGCGTAATCGCGGACTCAATTCAAGCTTTATCGTTCGTAAGATTTCATCTGGCGAAGGTGTAGAGCGTACATTTCAAACTTACTCACCATTGATCGCTGGTATTGAAGTGAAGCGTCGCGGTGATGTACGTCGTGCTAAGTTATATTACTTGCGTGATCGTTCAGGTAAGTCTGCACGTATTAAAGAGAAGCTTCCTGCGCGTAAGGCGGCAGTGGCAACTCCAGCCGCTGAGTAAATTCCGGCTTGAAATAAAAAAGGCGGCTTCGGTCGCCTTTTTTGTTGCCTTAGAATATAAATATGCCTAAAAATTCCACTCCTGAAGACAATGCAATCAATGTTGCTGCGCCTCCGGGATTTAATGCACAAGCGATACCGATTCATCAGGTTTGTGCGGGTGAAAAGAAAGTGGCAGCAGAATTTTTACAACCAGCTGGTTTGAGGGCTCGTTTACAGTCGCCGCCACATTGGCAGCCTGAGATCACTGATGAAAATCGTCACGTCATTGCATCAGACATTATTGCTAAGCGCCAAGCTGCTGGAAAAGTAACAAAAGCGGCAGTGCTGATTCCTTTAGTCTTAAATGAGGATGGCTTATCAGTATTGCTCACGCAAAGAACAAATCATTTACGCGATCATGCTGGGCAAATTAGTTTTCCTGGGGGTCGCATGGATCCTGGGGATCAAAGTCCGAATGACACTGCTTTACGCGAAAGCCAAGAAGAAATCGGACTAGATCCTCGGCGGGTAGAGATTATTGGACACTTACCTCAATATCTAACAGTTTCTGGCTATAGTGTTACTCCAGTAGTAGGATTGGTTCAGGCTCAGGCAGAATATGTCCTAGATGAATTTGAAGTGGCTGATGTATTTGAAGTGCCCCTCAGTTTTTTACTCGATCCTGCCAACCATCAGGTCAGATTGTGGCAAAGTGAGCAAGGTGGCCGTCGTTTTTATTCAATGCCTTATGAGAACCGCTTTATTTGGGGTGCTACTGCGGGAATGCTGCGTAACCTTTATCATTTATTAAAAGTATGACTTTCTTTTCTATTCTCTTCGCCCTGATTGCTGAGCAATATCGCCCAGTAACCTCAAGCCATTGGATTGCGCGTGTATGCGCTCGCTGGTTAGATTGGGTTGCTGCTGAGTTTGGCGGTAAAACTGAGGATGGTGCAAGTCCAGTAGGCGCTCGTATGGCCTGCTTAGTCGCTTTTATATTGCCAACCTTTTTAGTTTTCATGGTGTACGTCACTTGCATGGTGACTTACCCAATCTTGGGTTTTCTTTGGAACATCGTTATTGCTTATCTGTTCTTTGGTTTCCGTCAATTTAGCCATTCCTTTACTGCAGTTCACGAAGCAATTGAGGCACATGATTTACCATCAGCGCGCGCTGCCTTAGGTGAGTGGTACGGCCCAGAATTAGATACCTCGAATTTGAGTGAGACCGAAGTCATTTCTTTGGCGCTGGAGCGTGCCATCATCGGTTCGCATCATCATGTCTTTGGTGTGCTCTTCTGGTTCATGATGCCGATGGGCCCTGCGGGTGTTGTGCTGTATCGCTTAGCTGATATTGCTGCACAACGTTGGTCAGAGCGTGGTGATTTCAACTTAAGTGAATCTGCTCGCCATTTCTTCTACGTATTAGATTGGGTTCCTGCGCGTATTACCGCAATGGGTTTTGCGATTGTGGGTAACTTCGAAGGCGCTGTATATGGCTGGCGTTACCTCACCCAAAAATGGTCAGACTCTTTGTCTGCAGTGATTCTTGCTGCTGGTAGTGGTGCGCTAGGTGTTCGTCTAGGTGAGCCTATGAGTGAGCCCAATAGCGATGAAGCCTTGCGTATGGCTGAAGCTGGTGAACCGGTTGTTTATGAAGTAGGCCTTGAGCCTACTGAGCGTACGATGCGCTCTGCGGTGGGCTTAGTATGGCGCTTGGTTATCGCTTGGATGGCTTTGTTGCTAATGCTGACCATCGCTCTTTGGCTTGGCTAATTCCCTGGATTTGCACATCAGCGGTTTTAGAGTCTGAGTGCAGCTGTCTAAATAGCGCCAGTCTTTCTGGTGCTATTTCATTTTTCTCTACCGCTTCACGAACTGCGCAATCAGGCTCTGATAGATGTGCGCAATTATGAAAGCGACACTTACCTAAGAGGGCTTTAAATTCTCGAAAGGCGTGCTGCAGTTCACTCACAGACATATGTGCCAAGCCAAACTCTTGAAAGCCTGGTGAGTCAATCAGCGCTCCAAGCTTGCCAGTCTCATCTCTACCCCAAGATTCGGGTAATTCAAAGTAGCGACACGCGGTAGTGGTGTGCTTACCGGTATCCAAGCGTACAGAATATTCTTGGGTCAAGGCGGCAGCATTTGGTATCCAGGCATTGAGTAAACTCGATTTGCCCATGCCTGACTGTCCTACAAAGACGGAGACCTTGCCTTGTAAGGCAGTGCGTAAGGAATCAATAGATGCAGGATCGAACTTGGCAGAGACTTCACTCACTTGATAGCCCATACGTGCATAGGGTGCAATGATTTTGCGAGCATGCTCTAAGTTATCTTTGAGATCGCACTTGTTCAGCAAAATATGCAAGCCAATTTGATTGGCCTCTGCAGCGACTACTGCTCTACCTAATAAATCTGGTGAGAAGGCGGGTTGCGTTGCCAGTACAACTAAGATCTGATCGACGTTTGATGCAATCAACTTACTCTTAAAAGCATCAGAGCGATAGAGAAGATTCTCGCGAGGCTCAATTTGAATAATGCGTGCTTGATCAGCTGAAGTCATTTCTAACAGCATGCGATCGCCAACGGCACCAATATGCTGCTTTGCTGGTGTGCTTACCTGAATCAATGGGCCATCAGGTGATTCGTGCCCACTGGCATCGGCAATCAAACGCTGCGCTAAATAATGCCTTCCGTAGGAGGCAATCAGTAGCGCATGAAACTGTTCCATCGTTATGAGCTAAAGCGTTGCAAGTTAGCAATGCGTAATGGAGCAGGCGGATGCGAACTATAGAAGGCTGTATAGATCGGATCTGGCGTTAAGGTCGATGCGTTGTCTTGGTAAAGCTTTACTAAGGCAGTAATTAAATCTTTTGCAGAAGATTTCTCAGCAGCAAAGCCATCTGCCTCGTATTCATGTTTGCGAGATGCCAAGCTAGAGAGCGGTGTAAAGAAAAAGCTAAACACAGGTGATACCAGCATAAAGAGGGCTAAAGCAAGGCCACCATTATATCCACTGAGGTTAGGCATCACGCCTAAGTCAGTATAGAACCAGACTCTAGTGCTGATCCATCCCAAAAGGGCAAACATACCGAAACTGAGAGCAAAGGAAACCAAGAGGCGCTTGCGAATATGTTTACATTTGAAGTGACCAAGCTCATGGGCGAGAACTGCCTCCACCTCACCTGGGTCGAGCTTCTCAATCAAGGTATCAAAAAACACAATCCGTTTTGCTTTGCCCATGCCAGCAAAAAAAGCATTGCCGTGTGCACTACGCTTACTGCCATCCATGACAAATAAACCTTGGCTCGCAAAGTCACAACGTGTCAGCAGGGCTTCAATCTGTGTTTTTAAAGGACCGTCTTCTAAAGCTTGAAACTTATTAAAGAGTGGTGCAATAAAGCTTGGGAAGATCCACTGCATCAACAAGCTAAATGCCGTCAATACCCCCCATGCCCAAAGCCACCATAAGTCACCAGCTTTAGCCATCAAGCTCAAGATGACCCAGAGCAGTGGAATACCAATGGCGCCTCCAACTGCCATGCCTTTGAACATATCCGAGAAGAATAATTTCTTACCCATGCGATTAAAACCAAAACGCTCTTCAAGGTAAAACTGTTTATACCAAGAGAAGGGGATGTCGATTATTCCGGAGATGATTACGATGGAAACAAGCAAAGCAATTTGCTGAACAATGCCTTCACCTAAATATTGGAGTAAAGCCAGATTTAGAATCTGCAGTCCGCCCAATAGGGTAAAGCCAATTAAAATGATGGCGCTGACCCCATTTTCTAAAATACCCAGACGTAATTTGGCAATGGTGTAGTCAGCAGCCTTTTGATGCTCCGCTAAGGTCACTTTTTCAGCAAAATCTGCTGGGACGGCATTGCGATGTCCTGCCACATAGCGAATTTGGCGTTGGGACAGCCAGTGGCGAAGGCCAAAGCTAGCGATAAAGGCGATTAGGAAAACAATTGTGAATGTCATGAGATCATTATAGATATGAGCGAGCAAATCAACACTACAGCTACAGCAGCTAAAGCAGCTACAGTAGAAACCAAGACGGCGCCAGCCAATGAGCACCTGATTTGGGTGGATATGGAGATGTCAGGTCTAGACCCAGAAAAAGAGCGAATTCTGGAAATTGCCATCATCGTGACAGATGCCCACCTCAATACGATCGCTACCGCTCCTGTTTGGGTAGTGCATCAAGAAGATGCAGTCTTAGACGCAATGGATGCTTGGAATAAGGGTACTCATGGCCGCTCTGGTTTGATCGATAAGGTGAAGGCATCCACTTTGGACGAGGCAACTGTGGAAGCAGAATGCATTGCCTTTTTGAAGAAATATATTAAAGCCGGAATTGCTCCAATGTGCGGCAATACGATTGGCCAAGATAGACGCTTTATGGCGAAGTACATGCCTAAGTTAGAGGCCTACTTTCATTATCGAAATATTGATGTCTCTACATTAAAAGAACTTTGCAAGCGCTGGCATCCAGAGTTAGTAAAAGGCTTTACTAAGAACCAGGCCCATACTGCTTTAGCAGATATTGAAGAGTCGATTGAAGAGCTTAAGTACTACCGCGAGAAATTTATTGTTCCGCTGCCTCAGTAATTGAAGCTTAAGCTTTCTTGATAGCGCTCTTAGGCCTAAAGACTTTAATCACAGTCTCATCAGTCTCAATATAGGGACCACCAATCAAATCAATGCAGTAAGGTACTGCTGCAAAAATTCCAGGAACGATGGACTTGCCGTTTTCATCTCTAAGGCCTTCTAGTGTCTCTGCAATCGCCTTGGGCTGTCCTGGTAGGTTAATGATTAGGGCCGCATGGTCATCAATTTCTCGAAGGACGGCAGTTTGTCTGGACAGAATTGCAGTGGGTACAAAGCTCAGACTAATTTGACGCATCTGCTCCCCAAATCCGGGCATCTCTCGGGTTCCAGCTTCGCGTGTTGCCTCAGGGGTAACATCTCTTCTGGAGGGGCCTGTACCGCCGGTGGTGAGTACCAGATCACAGGCGAGCTCATCCACAAGCTCAACGATGGTCTCAGTAATGATTTCAGTGTCATCAGCAATCAGTCGTTCATGAAAAACACAGGGATTGCTGATTGCCTTCATAAGCCAGGTTTGTAGGGCAGGAATGCCTTCGTCCTGATAAACGCCTTTGCTGGCGCGATCTGAGATAGAAATCAGGCCAATTTTGACCTCATTTGGGCTGTTTCGTTTTTGGGCTTCTGTATGCTTCATATTTCTATTCTAGCTATTATTAGGGCATGTTTACATACACATCCAACCAGTTTCAAGAAATCATCGATTTCATGCTTAAAGAGGCCAAAAGAAGGGGGGCTTCAGATGCCGTTGCAGAGGTTTCTGAGGGCCAAGGTCTTTCGGTAACCGTTCGTAAAGGTGAGGTTGAGACTATAGAGCAAAGCTTGGATAAGCAGGTTGGGGTCACGGTATTTTTAGGTCACCATCGCGGCAATGCCAGTACAAGTGATTTTTCTAAAGAGTCTCTAAAGGCTACGGTAGATGCTGCTTATCATATTGCACAGCATACTGCTGAAGATTTATGTGCAGGCCCCGCTGAAGCTGAGCTTCTAGAAAAAAATCCGCTTGATCTCGATTTATTTCATCCCTGGAATCTGGATGCAGCTCGCGCCATAGAAATTGCCCGTACTGCAGAAGGTGCAGCATTTGCAGTGAGCAAGCAAATCCAAAATAGTGATGGCGCTTCTGTGTCTGCGCATCATGCTCATTTTATGATGGGAACCTCGCATGGATTTATGGGCGGCTATCCATTTTCTCGTCACTATATTTCTTGCGCACCCATTGCAAATCAGGGTGGTAAAAAAGGACACATGCAGCGCGATGATTGGTATTCCAGCTCGCGCATTCCAGAGGAGTTAGCTGATCCCGCCGCTATTGGAACCTACGCTGCTCAGCGTGCACTTTCAAGGCTAAAAGCGCGCTCACTAACTACGAGGCGTTGCCCAGTAATTTTTGAAGCACCCTTAGCTGCTGGCTTATTAGGCAGCTTAGTACAAGCGGTTTCGGGTGGTGCTTTATATCGCCGCTCCAGCTTTCTTCTCGATAGCTTAGGTAAGCAGGTATTGCCAAAGCATGTCAGCTTATTTGAAGATCCGCATTTGAAAGCGATGACTGGTAGTGTGCCGTTTGACGAGGAAGGTGTAAAAACTTCTGCTCGTACCGTTGTTGATAAAGGAATTCTGGAGGGATATTTTCTATCTACGTATTCAGCGCGTAAGTTAGGCATGCAAACCACTGGCAATGCTGGCGGTTCTCATCATCTCACCATCAAGAGTAAAAAAACGCCTAAAGGTGGTTTGCCTGCTTTATTAAAAGAAATGGGTACTGGCTTATTAGTAACAGAACTGATGGGGCAGGGCGTGAATTATGTTACGGGTGATTATTCTCGTGGCGCATTTGGTTATTGGGTTGAGAATGGCGAGATTCAATATCCAGTTGAAGAGGTCACTATTGCTGGTAACTTACGCGACATGCTGATGGATATACAATTAATTGGCAGTGATACTCTCATCCGCGGTACTAAGGAAACGGGGTCCATTTTGTTAGGCTCGATGACGGTTGGTGGAAAATAAAGAAGTATAGGAAGCAAGGAAGCAAGGAAGCATAAAGAGCATAAGCAACATAAGCAGTAAAGATTTTCAGAATTGTTGCTATATAAAATTCATTTTTTAAGGGGTGACGGAAATGCAAAGAAGATCATTTTTAAAGAAAGCCACGATTGGCGCCGGTGCTGCAGCTCTTGCTGCACCATCTATTGCACAAAGCCTGCCAACGCTCAATTGGCGCTTGGTATCGAGTTTCCCGAAATCTTTAGATACTTTGTTTGGTACTCCCGAAGTCTTTGCCAATGCTTTGCGTAAAGCAACCGATGGCAAATTTAATGTGAAAGTATTTGCAGCTGGTGAAGTAGTGCCTGCGCTGCAAGTCTTAGATGCAGTACAAAATGGCACAGTAGAGTGTGGCCATACTGCGAGTTACTACTATCTCGGTAAGAACAGCGCTTTTATTTTTGATACTGCCGCTCCATTTGGTATGACTGCCCGTCAACAAACCGCCTGGATGCTGTACGGTAATGGTATGAAGCTGATGCGTGAGCTTTATGCTAGCTACAACATTGTGAATTTTCTGGGTGGTCAAACAGGCACACAAATGGGTGGTTGGTTTCGTAAGGAAATTAAATCACCAGAAGATCTTAAGGGTCTGAAATTCCGTATTGCTGGTTTCGCTGGGCAAGTCCTTGCTAAGCTTGGTGTTGTGCCACAACAGTTGCCTGCAGGCGAGATCTACTCTGCCCTGGAAAAAGGGACGATTGATGCTGCTGAATTCGTTGGCCCATACGATGATGAAAAATTAGGTTTGGCAAAGGTCGCTAAGAACTATTACTACCCCGCTTTCTGGGAAGGTGCTGCAGGACTTTCTTTCCTGGTAAATAAGAAGCAGTGGGATTCATTACCACCGGCATACCAGGCCGCCTGGGAATCAGCTTGTTTTGAAGCCCACACTGATATGTGCGCGAAATATGATGCACTTAATCCACCAGCACTACAACGCTTGCTTCAGAATGGCGCTGTTCTGCGTAAGTTCAATACCTCTATCCTAGATGCGTGCTTTAAAGCAAGTCAGGAGACTTATGCCGAAGAGTCAGCTAAAAACCCACAATTTAAAAAGATATTTGATGACTATCGTGCTTTTAGAAATATGGAGGCACAGTGGTTTAGTGTGGCCGAACAGGGGTTTGCACAATACAGTTTCAGTAAAAAGCTTTGAAGATTTAGTCCGTTAAGTAAAGGGCTCTTGATGAGCCCTTTTTCTTTAGTAAGAGCTAAACTGAATCCATGAATTTATCTGCAATATGGTCCCGCATTAAAAAACATCCTTTATCAAGGGTAGGTCCAGGATTAGTAACGGGGGTTGCGGATGATGATCCCAGCGGGATAGTGACTTATTCTCAAGCGGGGGCGCAATTTGGTTTGAACATGCTGTGGACTATGCCGTTTGCCTATCCATTAATGTCGACCATTCAGGTGTTATGTGCTCGTATTGGCAGGGTAACAGGGCGTGGCTTATCAGCAAATATGAAGCTCGCCTTTCCACCTGCGGTGTTAATCATTCTTGTGTTGTTGCTCTTGATTGCAAATGTTCTCAATATTGCTGCTGATATAGCCGCAATGGGAGAGGTAGCGCAATTAGTTACGGGTATCAATTGGCACATCATGACGGGTATCTTTGTACTGCTGACATTAGCCTTACAAATATTGATACCGTACCGTCATTATGTTTTCTTTCTGAAATGGTTATCTTTATCTTTATTGGCATACGGCGCCGTTCTTTTTACTGTGCATATTCCTTGGGGTGATGTGATCTGGAGCACATTCTTTCCCGCGTTGACATGGAGTGCAGAGTCAGCCGCAGTTGTTGTTGGTATTTTTGGTACCACCATTAGCCCCTACCTATTCTTTTGGCAATCCTCTCAAGAAGTAGAAGATATGAATCTGCGCGGTCAGACAAGTCTGCTTGAGGCCAAGAGTAATGAGGAAATTAATACAGAGCTTAAGCGGATCCACTGGGATACCTGGAGCGGCATGCTGTATTCCAATGTAGCTGCATATTGCATTATCTTGGCTACTGCAGTGACTTTACATGCCGCCGGAATCAATGACATTAATACAGCAGCAGAGGCTGCATCAGCATTAAGACCGCTTGCTGGAGAATTTGCTTTTCTACTATTTGCGCTAGGAATATTGGGCGTTGGATTAATGGGGGTTCCTGTGCTTGCTGGTTCAGCTGCTTACGCTTTATCTGAAGTGTTTGGTTGGCGCTCAAGTCTCGAGGACTCCGCCATCCAAGCAAGCAAGTTCTACGCCATCATTGCACTCAGTGTTTTAGTAGCTTTGGCGATTCAGTATTCGCCTATCAGCCCCATGAAAGCACTATTTTGGAGCGCGGTGATTAATGGAATTGTTGCCGTACCCCTGATGGTAGCAATTATGGTCTTGTCATCTAAGTCATCTGTGATGGGGAATTATGTTGCTTCGCTCTCTATGCGATTTCTTGGATGGCTAGCTACGGGCTTTATGGCTGCGGCAGCTCTCTATCTATTTATTGCTTGGTAAGATCTCTGGATGCTTGATTTCATCATTGCTTCACTGACCCAGTCATTTAATGCGCATTCATTCACATTTTTTGTGTGTGCAGTGATTAGCGTCATTATTGTTGGTATCTCCAAGAGTGGCTTTGGTGCTGGTCTAGGGGTGCTCTCCCTGCCTATAATGGCCAGTCAATCCAGCATTAATGAGGCTTTAGCAATCCTACTGCCACTGTTGATCGCTATTGACTTGGTAGGCTTACATCGTTTTATTCGCAACGCCAATTGGCGCATTCTCAAGATCATTATCCCACCGGCAATAGCAGGTCTTCTTTTAGGCATGATTTTCTTTACTGCAATTACACCGCAGGTGTTGACCCTCTCGATTGGTATTTTTACCTTGCTCTTTTTAATTCAGAATGTCGCCATGTCGTATATAAATGTGAAAGAGACGAAGTCGTATCCCTGGCTTGGGCGCGCAATGGGACTGACCTCAGGGTTTACATCCTTTGTTGCGCATATAGGAGGGCCACCAATTACGGTATATATGCTTAGAGAAAAGCTCTTGCCGATGGTTTATACCTCGACACTAGGAGTCTTTTTCGCGATCATAAATTTTGGGAAGTTAGGACCTTATGCCTATTTGGATCTGCTGAATTACAAGCAGCTGGCAACCTCTATTATCTTATTGCCTTGTGTACCCATTGGAGTTTACTTTGGCTTTTACTTAGCAAAAAGAATTTCCATGAAGTGGTATTACCACACGGTAAGATTCTTCTTGTTAGTAGCCAGTATCAAACTGATTACGGATGGACTCACTTAGTACCTAATACCTGTTGCAAGAACCGCGAGATATCCATAAGCTCCTCATGATTGACTGAGTGCTCCATAGGGTATTCATTCCAATCCACTGAATAAGCCATTTTTTCTAGCGCAGCGTGTGATGCCTGAGCGCGATCCAGGGTTACCACTGGATCATAGGTGCCATGGGCCATAAAGATGGGCGTATTGGAGTTAGCAGAATGCTTTTCTAAATTGGCAGTCATTGCCAATGGTAAGTAACCCGATAGTGCGATGATTCCGGCGAGCTGATGTGGAAAGCGTAAACCGATATGCAAAGCCATTGCACAGCCCTGTGAAAATCCTGCCAAGACAATCTTGTTATACGCAATGCCACGACTAGCTTCTTTTTCAATCAGCTCAACAATAGAGGCGGCTGATCTTGAAATCCCAGCAGCATCTTCTTGGTCAGTGAGGCTTCTGCCGATAATGTCATACCAGGCTGGCATCACATAGCCACCATTCACAGTGACTGGCATGCTTGGGGCACTCGGGAATACAAAGCGAATGCCAGGACATCCAGACAGTTTTAATTCTGGGATGATGGGTACAAAGTCATTGCCATCTGCACCAAGGCCGTGAAGCCAGATAACGGCAGCTGTTGGAT
>Ga0214241_1000140_pt1 | contig 26795 bp, 32 predicted proteins | sample TroBogypolimnion_15_FD_153079 | JGI IMG/M metagenome (GOLD analysis project Ga0214241, IMG submission 153079) | Freshwater microbial communities from Trout Bog Lake, WI - 25AUG2008 hypolimnion | ecosystem: Environmental > Aquatic > Freshwater > Lake > Hypolimnion/Profundal zone | place: Trout...
CCAGCCACACCCGAGGCCAGAAGAATGAGGGTTAATTGAAGGACTGACGGCATATACTTACTCGATGATAGCTAAGACTCGTGAACGTACCCTAAAGCTTGCGCGCGATACCCTCACTATTGAGGCTACTGCACTGCAAACCATGCGCGATCGCCTTGATGGCGCCAATGCAGACGCCCTTGTCCTGGCAGTAGAGCTTTTACATGGCTGCAAAGGCAGAATCGTAGTTTCCGGAATCGGCAAATCAGGGCACATCGCCCGCAAAATTGCCGCTACCTTTGCCTCTACAGGCTCCCCAGCATTTTTTGTTCATCCTGCTGAAGCTAGCCATGGTGACTTAGGCATGGTGACAAGGGATGATGTTTTTGTTGCGCTATCGAATTCCGGCGAGACAGATGAACTATTGACCATCGTTCCGATTGTGAAACGAACCGGCGCAAAGCTCATCGCTCTCACTGGCGCCCCAAATTCCTCTCTTGCCAAATTAGCGGATGCCCATTTAGATACCAGCGTAGAAAAAGAAGCTTGCCCTTTAAATCTCGCACCCACTACCAGCACCACTGCAGCACTAGCAATGGGTGATGCCTTGGCAGTTGCCTTGCTCGATGCCAGAGGTTTTGAAGCTGAAGACTTTATTCGCTCTCATCCTGGCGGCAGACTGGGACGTAAACAACTGATGCATGTGAGTGAGGTGATGCGCAGCCTGGCTGATACCCCAAAGATTTCTATCGATGCCTCATTACAAGATGCCCTGCTAGAGATGACATCAAAACGAATGGGGATGGTAGTGATTCTGGATACCAACAAAAAAGTGTTTGGTATTTTGACAGATGGTGACTTGCGTCGTCTCCTAGAAAAAACTACCAATCTTGACGGCATCAAGCTTGAAAGTGCAACTACTGCAGACCCTCGTACTATCCCAGCTGAATTGCTAGCTGAAGAGGCCATTGAGATGATGGAAAAGCATCGCATCAATCATCTAGTGGTCACCGATAAGCAAGGTCATTTATTAGGCGCTTTAAATCTGCATGATTTATTTGCAGCAAAAGTTATTTAATTCATTAGCAATCGAGCTTTTTTATGCCTAGCGCCTTTCATACCCACAGCACCAATCCTTTAGCGCAATACCCGCAAGCCTGGGAGCGTGCAGGCCAGGTGAAGCTTCTGGTTTTAGATGTAGATGGCGTACTCACCAATGGGCAGGTTTGGATTGGTGCTGATGGCAAAGAATCATCGAAGGCATTTGATATTCAAGATGGCTTAGGCATCAAATTATTAGAACAATGCGGCATTCCAACCGCCATTATTACTGGCAGAAATTCTAAGATGGTTTTGGCACGCTGCGAAGAACTTGGAATCAAACATGTGCACATGGGTGTTGAAAACAAAGCGGTCGCACTAGAAGAGGTTCTTAAATCTCTCGGCCTAAAGCATGCAGATTGCGCCGTCATGGGCGACGATTGGCCCGACCTACAAATGATGAAGCATGCAGGCTTACGAATTTGTCCAGCTCAAGGCCATGAAGCTGTTCAAGAATTTGCGCATTTAGTAACCAGCCGCAGTGGCGGTAATGGCGCAGTACGCGAAGTATGCGACCTGATTCTGAAAGCGCAGAATCACTACGAAGACTTACTTAATAAGGCTCGTAGTTAAGCAATGCAATTAAACCCTCAGAAAATCAAACTCGGTATTGGTCGTACTCTGTTGCGTCTGATGCCTTTGATTCTGATGGGGGCGCTCACGCTAGCCACTTTTTGGTTAGTCCAAAAAAATACTCCGCCAGAAAAGTCACCACTTGAGAGAGTGCGCCTACATGAGCCGGACTACACCATTAAAAATGGCGCGCTCTCAGCCTTAAATGAATTAGGTAACACCAAATATCGAATTTTGGGTGTCAAAGTCACTCACTATGATGATGACGCATCGATTGACATCCTCACCCCGCGCATGCGCCTATTCCAAGCCGAGAAGGCGCCAGTAACCGTCAAGTCAGATACTGGGCATCTTGATGGTGATCTGACTATTTTGGATTTATACGATAACGCCAGCATCTTTAGACCTGCACAAGAAGCGACTGCATCTCAGCCAGCCACTCTAAGAATGTTGGCGAGCTCCAGCCATTTTAAAGTCTTGATTAATGATGACATTATTGAAACGGATAGGCCCATTACTCTAGAACAGGGTATGTCCATCATGAACTCCACTGAAGGTGGAGTATTTAATAATGTCGAACAAAGTATGGTGCTCAGCGGCCAAGTGAAAGGTCGGATTGAACGTACTCTACGGAAAAATCCATAAAGTGCTGACTATGAAATATTTCCTCGGCTATCTCGGGCTCAGTCTCATGATTACTTTGACTGCACATGCAGAAAAAGCAGACCAAGATAAGCCAGTGATCTTAGAAGCCGAAAAAGTTTCTGTGAATGATGTGAAGCAAGCCTATGATCTCAATGGTCAAATCCTGCTCATCAAAGGCAGTATTATTGTTACCGGCGAAGATGGGCATATTGCAGTTGATCCTCAAGGCTATGAGTTTGTGGATGTTATTGGTACACCCGAAGCAGTAGCAAGCTTTAGACAACGTCGCGAAGGGATTGCAGATGAATTTATGCAAGGTCGTGGTGCTCAGGTTACCTATGACGCCAAGACAGAGTTCCTCACCCTTACTGGGGATGCTAGCCTCAAACGCTTACTCAATATGCAAATGCTTGATCAATTAAAGGGCTGGAAAATTGAGTACGATGATGTAAAGCAGTACTATCAGGTCACGCCTCCCAAGGATGCAAAGCCAGATGATTTGCCCTTAGCAAGAGCCATCCTTTCACCAAGACGAAAAGCAACCCTAGAGAAATGACAGCGGATTTAACCCAACTCGATAATGCGCCAACACTCACTGCGCATCACTTGCAAAAACGTTATGGCTCAAGGACTGTAGTTCGGGATGTGTCCGTACAAGTGAGATGTGGTGAGGTTGTGGGGTTACTCGGACCCAATGGAGCAGGTAAAACAACCTCCTTCTACATGATTGTTGGTCTAGTACCGCTCGATGGCGGAAACATTGTTTTAGATGGCACTGATATTACGCATTTACCCATTCATGAGCGCGCTCGTATGGGCCTTTCTTATTTACCGCAAGAGGCCTCCGTATTTAGAAAACTGAATGTCGCTGAAAATATTCAGGCCGTTCTGGAACTTCAAGTTCAAGGTGGCAAACCGCTCAGTAAGGCCGAGATTGCTAATCGCCTGGATGAACTCTTGGGTGAGCTTCAAATTAGTCATCTGCGTAACAATCCAGCCCTCTCACTCTCTGGAGGAGAACGTAGACGAGTTGAGATTGCTAGGGCCCTGGCGTCTCAACCAAAATTTATCTTGCTAGACGAACCTTTTGCAGGCGTTGACCCTATTGCCGTTGGGGAAATTCAAAGGATTGTGCGCTTCCTGAGAGACCGTCAAATTGGCGTCCTCATTACCGACCACAATGTCCGCGAAACCCTAGGGATCTGCGATCACGCCTACATCATCAGCGAAGGTAGTGTGTTGGCCGAAGGAAAACCAGATCAGATTATTCAAAACGATGCCGTGAGAAGGGTTTATCTGGGCGAAAACTTCCGGATGTAAGCCAGGCAAGGCTCTCCGCTTTCAAAGTAACAAAAATTGCATTTCCCTCTTGGTTTTCAGCAAATTCGCTGATACGCTGGAGGCTCATGGTTTATTTTTCCCAAAAAAAACAGCACAAAAAATTTCAGGGGCTTGCTGCGCACCCCAGGCATGATTATGCGTACGCATCTATAGCATCTATAAAAGGAGTTGCTAATGAATTTGAAGATTAATAGCCGTCATGTAGAAGTTACCCCTGCCATGCGCTCTCATCTTGAGGCAGGACTAGCCAAAATTCGAAAGCACTTTGATCACGTCATTGATGCGTCAGCTTTTTTAGTGGTTGATAAGGCTAAAGAAAAGGATCTACGCCAAAGTGCTGAGATCACTATTCACCTTAAGGGAAAGGATCTTTTTGCTGAAGCACATAACGCCGACCTCTATCACGCCATGGACGCAGTGGTTGATAAGCTTGAGCGCCAGGTCGTTAAGCACAAAGAAAAGATCCAAGATCATCATCACGATAAGCATTTTGAGTAATGTAGTTCGTCGGGACACCTATAATCGATACTCATGAATGCCCTGACCAATCTTTTTACACCCGACTGCATTGCATTAGACGTCCCTGCCAAGAGCAGGACTGATGCATTTGCAGCCGCTGGAGAACTATTCTCCAAGCAGACTGGCATCGAAGCAAACTCTGTCGTTGAGTTTCTCAATGCTCGCGAAAATTTAGGCTCTACTGCCCTCGGCGCTGGTGTAGCGATTCCACATGGTCGAGTAAAAGGTTTAAAGCAGCCTAGCGCAGCCTTGATGCGCCTTCAGAAACCGATTGAGTTTGCAGCCCCAGATGGCGAGGCAGTTTCCATTTTGATTTTCTTATTGGTACCGGAAAAGGCTACCCAACAACATTTAGAAATACTATCTTCAATAGCTCAACTGCTATCTGATAGTGATGCGCGCCAGACTTTATCGTCTGCCGCAGATCCTGTAAAAGTTTGTGAGTTTTTACAACGCTGGGGTACAGCAAAATGACTCAGCCATTACTCCTAGAAGGGGTAACTGCTCAGCAGATTTTTGATGACAATATTTCTGAATTAAAACTTTCTTGGATTGGCGGTCTTGAAGGTGCTGACCGCACTTTTCCGCCAGAGGCCGTCAAAGTAGCAGCGGCCAGCTCAGACTTAGTGGGCCACTTAAACCTTATTCACCCAAGCCGCATTCAAATCTTCGGTGAGCAAGAGATTGAATACCACGCAGCTCTAGAGCCAAAGCAAAGGCAAGAGCAAATTGCTAGCTTGATCTCTAAGATGCCTCCTTGTGTGATTGTTGCTGATGGCAAGAGTGCAGATCCAGACTTACAGCTATTCTGCCAGCGCTCATCAACACCGCTATTCACCACCGTAATCTCCGCTGCGGAAGTGATCGACCATTTACGTACTTATTTAACGAAAATTGGTGCGCCTCAAATCACAATGCATGGTGTCTTCATGGATATCTTGGGTTTGGGGGTACTCCTTACTGGTGAATCCGGCCTGGGTAAAAGTGAATTAGGTCTTGAATTGATTTCTCGCGGGCATGGGCTAGTAGCGGATGATGCGGTTGACTTTGCGCGTCTTGGACCTGATTACATCGAAGGTCGCTGCCCCGTGATCTTGCGCAATCTACTTGAGGTGCGTGGATTAGGATTACTAGATATTCGTACAATCTTTGGTGAAACCGCAGTACGTCGTAAATTAAAGCTCCGCCTCATTGTTCAACTCGTGCGTAGAAATGATGGTGAATTCGAGCGCCTTCCATTGGAGGCACAACATGCCGATGTATTGGGCGTTCCGATTCGCACCGTCAAAATTCAGGTGGCTGCAGGTCGCAACTTAGCAGTCCTAGTTGAAGCTGCAGTGCGCAATACTATTTTGCAATTGCGCGGTATCGATACCTTAAAAGAATTTATCGAGCGTCAACGCATTCAGATGAATGCTGACTCAGAGTCAACCAAGTCCCAAGGACGTCTTCTCTAAGCCATGCAAATTAATCTGATTACCGGAATCTCAGGCTCAGGTAAATCAGTAGCCCTGAGGGCTTTCGAAGATGCTGGCTATGACTGCGTTGATAATCTACCCGTCTCACTCCTTGAAAACCTGATCTCTACTCTTGAAAAAGAAAAGTGTGAGCAAGTTGCAGTAGCCATCGATGCACGTCGCGGACAATCCATTGCTGATCTGCCATCTATTCTTGAGAACTTGCGCAAACAGCATCAAGTCAGGATTGTTTTCTTAAACGCTGATACCAACACTTTGGTACAGCGCTTTTCAGAGACGCGTCGTCGCCACCCCCTATCAACCAACGCCAAGCAGTCTCAATCCGCAACCCTGATTGAGGCAATTAATAAAGAACGTAATTTGTTGGAGCCCTTACGCGCCCAAGCGCACAGCATCGATACCAGCAGCCTACCAGCTCACGCGCTGCGCTCCTGGATCCAGGACCTCCTTAAAGACAAGCCTGCAGGCCTTACCGTAGTGTTTGAGTCTTTTGGTTTTAAAAAAGGAGTGCCTAGCGAAGCAGACTTAGTGTTTGATGTGCGCTGTCTACCAAATCCTCACTATGACAAAGTGCTCAGACCACTCACTGGCAATGACAAACCTGTTAAGGAGTTTTTGGAAAAAATTCCAGAGGTGGTAAGTATGGAAGCTGATATCACGCAATTTATTGATAAATGGCTACCCCATTACATTGCAGATGGTCGAAGTTATTTAACTGTAGCTATTGGCTGTACTGGCGGACAACATCGCTCCGTCTACTTAGTAAATCGTCTGAGCGAGCACTTTCGCGCCCAAAAAGATCTTATCGATCTGCAGCTCAATTTTTTAGATCGCCACCGCGAGCTAGACTCAATCCCTGTAGCAAAATCTTAATCGGCTGCGGCAGGCCATAATGCCCTAGCTGGGGTAGAGGCACCCACCTTAGATCTGGGCTTGAAAAGACCAATTCTTTTGAACAGTTTGCTTCCCAAATTTGCATCCATAGACGACGATGTGTAAAGACATGCTTAATTTCTTCAGTCTGTTTTATAGACTTACAAGCCTTTGCAAGGACTGTAGTATTTTCATCCGGCAATGTAGCGGCAAATAACTCTTGAGCAGTTAATTTTGTATTCTTTGAAATAGCGGTCCGCGGCCTCCAAGGCTCTTCAGGCAAGGACCATAGGCCGCCCCAAATGGCTTTGCTTGGGCGCTTTTGCAAAAGCACAGAATTACCCCGACGAACCAACAACATATTGCAATCAAATTCAGGTGATTTTGCTTTCACCGTTTTTTGCGGTAGTAAAAGAACTTGATCACTTAAGTTGGCTTGACAGTTTTTCTCGAATGGGCATTTTTTTTCAGAGCCCAAGCAAACTGGTTTGCGTGACGTGCACCAAGTCGCACCAAAGTCCATGAGCGCTTGTGTATATACCGGCATATCTGTAGGTTTAGTTGGCAATAAATCGCTTGCTAAAGCCCATAGCCGTTCGTTGACCGCTTTATCTTGTATGGCCCCTTCAATTGCAAATAAACGCACCAGAATACGCTTCACATTTGCATCTAGAATGGGGGCTCGCTCATGAAATGCAAAAGCCGCAATAGCGCCAGCAGTGCTACGACCTATACCCTTCAATTGCTCAAGCAAACTGGGGTCACCTGGAAACTTGCCATCGAACTCTGCCATCACTTGTTGAGCGCAAGCATGAAGATTTCTGGCGCGAGAGTAATAACCTAAACCGGCCCACTCAGCCAGGACCTCATCAATATCAGCAGCAGCTAATTTTTTTACTGTCGGAAATCGTTTCATGAAGCGCGGGTAACGCTCAAGCACAGTAGCAACTTGAGTTTGCTGCAACATGATTTCTGAAACCCATACCGCATAGGCATCCCGCTTCCCTTGCCACGGCAAGCCCGAGCGCCCGCTGACATCGTGCCAAGCAATCAACTGTTGCGCAAAAGTATTGATCAACGTTTTTGACATTGAGGGCAGAAGTAGGTAGAACGTTGACCCTGCACTATTTGGCTAATCGGCGTTTTACAAACCTTACAGGGTAGCCCCTTGCGGTCATAAACTTTGGTTTGAATCATGAAGTACCCAGGTTCACCATCACTATTCACAAAATCCTTCAATGAACTACCGCCAGCATCAATGGCTTTTTTCAGTATTGATCTAACAGCCTTTGCTAAACGAGAACATTGTGGTCGAGTGAGTTTTCCTGCTGCCTTAGCAGGATGAATGCCTGCTTCAAATAAACTTTCTGAGCAATAAATATTGCCAACACCAACAACTGCCTGTCCGGCCAAGAGAAACTGTTTTACAGCAACGCTGCGCTTACGAGAAGTTTGATACAAAATTTCTGTGCCAAGCTCACCAGAAAATTCAGGAGAAAATGGCTCTACTCCAAGCTTTTGTAAAAGTACAAACTTTTCTATAGGCCCTTTAGATTTAGGATGCCACAAGACAGCGCCAAATTTTCTAGGATCGTGCAAGCGCAAACTCAGCTTGCCAAACCCTACGGTAACTCGATCATGGGGCTTGAGGGGATCCGAACTTGGGAGCACACGCAAGGTCCCCGTCATTCCCAAATGAATCAGCAAGTAGCCTGTATCCATCTCTAATAAAAGGTACTTCCCACGGCGCTCAATCGCATGCACTTTTTGACCAGGTAAAGTCTTAGGGAGGCTAGCAGGCACAGGCCAACGCAAGCGTCCGTCAATAATCTTGACGGTACTGACCTTACGCCCCTCAAGATGGGGGGCGATTCCTAATCGAGTCACCTCTACTTCTGGAAGTTCTGGCATAAATGGATTGTAGATTCGCGGATTAGAATGTGCTTATGAGTAAATTCAGACTAAGACCTCTATTAACGACTTTTTTGCTGGCAAGCCTTATGGGCGGAGTCAATTCATTGGCTCAAGCCCAAACTCAGGCAAATGGACTGCAAACCGGTGAGGCGATATTTGAGATACTTGCCTCTGAAATCGCCCTGCAGCGCGGAGAGGCTGGTTTAGCCTACAACACCTATCTAGAGACGGCACGCCAATATAAAGACCCTAGACTGGCTCAAAGAGCGATGGAAATAGCCATTGCGGGCGGGTCTCCAGATTTAGCCATGCAAGCAGCAAAAACCTGGGATGAGCTTTCTCCGGCAACCGATTCAAAACCAAAGGAAGTATTAGTAACGCTCTTGGTTCTCAGTAATCGCTGGTCCGATGCCATCAAACCCGCTATCGATTTATTGCGGCAACAAACACCTGCGCAGCAAGAAAATACTCTTCTGCAATTACAGACGTTGCTCTCCAAGGCAAAAGATGAGTCTGACGCTTTACGTGCTTTTTATGAAATTGCATCTACCGTCAAAATTTCACCGAAAAATCCTGATCTGCTTTATACCTATGCTATGTCCGCTGAAAAAGTGGGCCATATCAACGTAATGGAAAAAACGTTGCGCGATATTTTGCGCAAGAATCCAAATGACGTGAATTCTTTAAACGCGCTTGGCTATTCACTAGCAGATCGTAATGTGAAGTTACCAGAGGCATTCGCACTCATCAGCAAGGCCCATCAACTCTCACCAAAAGATGGTTTTATTGTGGATAGCTTAGCTTGGGTAAACTTTCGTCTTGGTAAAAATGAACTTGCTTTAGAGCAACTACAGCAAGCATTTGCCATGAAACCAGAAGCAGATATAGCAGCTCACACTGGTGAAGTGCTGTGGGTTATGAATCGCCGATCCGAAGCTGAAGAAATGTGGCGCCAAGGACAAAAGCTAGATGCCAACAATCCAACCCTCAAAGAGACTTTAAAACGCTTTAAGCCTGACTGGACTAGAGATGATCAAGCCGCCAAAGGTTCATGGGATGGGCGCTTTGCAGTGAAAGTGATTGGCTTAACAGAATCACAAAACCAAGGTGGATCAGGCGGATTTACCTTAACCCAAGAGGCATTAAAAGATGTCCTTGAGATTCGGAACCCGATGGGTGGGTCGATTGCGAAAATTATCATCACACCAGGCGAAGCTACGCTCGAAAGCGATGGCAAAGTAGTGACTGCGGTGGATGCAGACACCTTAGTGCAAAACACTTTAGGTCTTCCGCTACCTGCACGTGGTTTATCAAATTGGTTGCGAGGCGAAGTACGTCCTGGAGGCGAAGCAAGCATTGATAGAAATGCCCAAGGACAAGTGAGTAAAATTAGTCAGGACGGTTGGGACTTGGTATACACATGGAGCAATACCAATCGTCTTGAAAAACTAATAATGACCCGCAGCTCAAATATCGGATCGATTGATATTCGCCTCGTATTTGATCGCCCGAATGATTAAATCAAATCATCATGGCGAGCTCTGAAAAATTAACGCTTCGTTCACCTGCTAAGCTCAACCTCTTTCTGCATATCGTTGGCCGTAGAGATGATGGCTATCATCTTCTGCAATCTGTTTTTCAACTGATCGACTGGTGCGACACTATTTGCTTAAAAAAAATTGTTGAAAATGAAGTTCGCAGAATCAATCCGATTCCCGGAGTTCCGCCAGAACAAGATTTGGTAGTGCGTGCAGCCAACTTGCTAAAAGATTTTTGCAAGATTGATAGCGGCGTAGAAATTGATCTCAAAAAAGAAATTCCGATGGGTGCCGGTATGGGGGGCGGATCTTCAGATGCGGCTACTACTTTGATTGGCCTGAATGCCCTTTGGAATCTCAATCTCCCCAAAGAAACACTCAGCACTCTAGGATTAAAGCTTGGTGCGGATGTACCCTTCTTCATTTTTGGCCAAAATGCTTTTGTCGAAGGAATTGGAGAGAAAATACAAGAAATTTCTCTGCAAACCACTGATTTTTTGGTGATCTTTCCCAATCAGGGCATCGCGACCGCTAGCATTTTTCAAGACCCAGAATTGACCCGAGATCACGCTCAGATTACAATTGATGGCTTTCTTGCATCGCCATTGCTGTATCAATCAAATGATTGTCAGGCTGTAGCGCTGCGGATTTGCCCAGAAGTGAAGCAAGCTTTGGATTGGATTACCCAGGCAGTACCGGGCTCACAGCCCCGAATGTCTGGCTCTGGAAGTAGCGTTTTTGCTGTCTTAGACCCTAAGACCGACATCGCCAAACTAGAAAATCTTCTACAAAATCTTCCTAAAGGGTGGGTAGGTCGGGTTGTTCGGGGGCTAAATAAAAATCCCGCTTACAATTTGATTTCTTCAGATTGACCTGTAGGGGAATCGCCAAGCTGGTTAAGGCACTGGATTTTGATTCCAGCATGCGAAGGTTCGAATCCTTCTTCCCCTGCCAAATACTGTAGAAATGACAAAGATAACCTTTTGACCCCACAAAACCCTTAAGACTATGTCCTCTATAAACGCAGATTTATTGACTCTTTTCACAGGCAACGCAAATCCCGTTTTGGCGCAGGCCGTAGCCAAAGAACTTAATCTGCCGATGGGAAAAGCCTTTGTTGGCCGCTTCTCCGACGGTGAAATCCAAGTAGAAATTCAAGAAAACGTCCGCGGCAAAAATGTCGTGGTAATCCAATCAACCTGTGCACCTACAAACGACAGTTTGATGGAACTGATGATCATGATTGATGCTCTCAAGCGAGCATCTGCAAGTCGCATAACCGCTGTGATTCCTTACTTTGGTTATGCCCGCCAAGACCGTCGTCCTCGCTCTGCACGCGTTGCGATCTCTGCGCGTATTGTGGCCAATATGCTTCAGTCAGTTGCTGGTATTGAGCGTGTTTTGACCATGGACCTGCATGCAGACCAGATTCAGGGCTTCTTTGACATCCCGGTAGACAATATCTATGCCTCACCAGTGCTATTAGCTGACCTGGAAGCACAAAAAACCAAAAAAGACCTCATCATCGTATCTCCAGATATTGGCGGCGTTGTACGTGCCCGTGCGATGGCTAAGCAATTAGGTACCGATTTGGCAATTATTGATAAACGTCGCCCAAAAGCGAACGTCTCTGAAGTGATGCACCTCATTGGCGAAGTAGAAGGCCGTCACTGCGTCATCATGGATGACATCATCGATACCGGTGGAACCCTCTGTAAAGCTGCTGAAGCGCTCAAAGAGCGCGGCGCCAAGGGTGTTACCGCCTACTGTACTCACGCTGTGCTTTCAGGCGGTGCCGTCGCCCGCATTGCTGCATCTGAATTGGATGAGTTGGTTGTTACTGACACCATTCCTTTGACTGCAGAAGCCTTGAAAGTGAGCAAAATCCGTCAACTGACTGTAGCCCCCCTACTAGCCGAGACTCTTTCTCGGATTAGCAAGGGCGACTCTGTCATGTCTATGTTTGCTGAATAAGCCAAAAACGCTGTTTTACCCTGTTTTTTGGCAGTTTTAGGCCCTTTGTAGGCAAAAAATACCTTTCCCACGATATAATCAAAGGCTTTTCTGTTTGGTCGCGAACGGAAATTAACCTTAAAAGGGAATTCATCATGAAAGTAGTAGCTTTTGAAAGAAGCGTACAGGGAACGGGTGCGAGCCGCCGTCTGCGCAATGCCGGAAAAACTCCAGGCATCGTTTACGGTAGTAAAGATCCAGCCTTGGTCATCGAGTTAGACCATAACGCGTTGTTCCATGCTCTCCGCAAGGAAGCATTCCACTCATCCATTTTGGATTTGGAAATTGGTGGCAAGACACAGCAAGTGTTGTTGCGCGATTACCAAATGCATCCATTCAAGCCATTGGTATTGCACATTGACTTCCAGCGCGTATCTGCGACTGAGAAAGTTCATATGCGCGTTCCATTGCACTTCACAAACGCTGACACTTCAGCTGCCGTGAAATTGCAAGGCGCAGTAATTAGCCACATCATGACTGAGCTCGAAGTTTCTTGCTTACCAGCAGACTTGCCAGAGTTCATCGAAGTGGACTTAGCGAAGATTGAAGTTGGTCATGGTATTCATGCAAAAGACATCGCATTGCCAAAAGGCGTTACCTTGGTATTGCATGTTGAGCAAGAAAACCCAGTGCTTGCAAACGCACGTATTCCTGCAGTTAAAGCTGCTGAGCCTACAGATGCGCCTGCTGCACCAGCTGCACCAGCCTCAGCTGCGCCTGCTGCTGAAGCACCAAAGGACAAAGCTTAATTATTTAGCTAAATCGCTTGTACAAGAAGGCCTGCGCAAGCGGGCCTTTTTTATTGCCCCAAGTTTTCATTCTTTTTTGGCGAAATACTTTTATATCTTTAAACTCTGGTTATGACGAAATTAATTGTTGGGCTAGGCAACCCCGGAGACGAGCACGAAGCAGATCGGCATAACGCCGGCTTCTGGTTTGTTGACGCCCTGGCACAACAATTGGGCACTCGCTTTGAATCTGAAAAACGCTTTCATGGCAAAGTAGCAAAAGCCAAATGGGAAGGCGAAGATCTTTTTCTGCTCAAGCCAAACACTTATATGAATCTCAGCGGCCAAGCAGTTGGGGCGCTATGTCGCTTTCACAAAATTACTCCAGTAGATATTTTGGTGGTCCAAGATGAGCTAGACCTTAAGCCTGGAACTGCGCGTCTCAAGTTAGGTGGCGGCACAGGGGGACATAACGGTCTTAAGGACATTCAAGCGCATTTAAGTACTCCAGAATATTGGCGCCTACGCTTAGGGATTGGCCATCCGAGAGATTTAGCCGGTGATGGGCGACCTATGGATGTTGCAGACTATGTGTTACGTAGACCGCAACAAGCTGAACAGAAGTTAATTGATGCGAGTATTGAAAATGGCTTACAAATTTTGTCGCTCTTTTTAAAAGGCGACACCCAAACTGCCATGATGGAGCTGCACTCCAAGGGTTAAAGTGTTTGAGCAGTATTTAAGTCGCGTTTATTTTGAGCCGGCTTTTTTGGCAGCAGTCAAAATATTGAACTTCACCATCAATTGCTCTTGGGTTTCGGTGTGCTCGGGATTAAATGGGATGCAGTCTACCGGGCAAACCTGGCGACACTGAGGAGCATCATAGTGACCTACGCATTCGGTACATTTATCAGGGTTGATTTCATAAATCTCCAAACCCATATAAATCGCATCATTCGGACATTCTGGCTCACACACATCGCAGTTGATGCATTCGTCCGTAATCATTAAGGCCATGATTTACTCGCCAATCTCACCCTTGTCACGCTTTATGCTGAGTGCCAGAAGCAATTTTTTTAACTAGCCATTTTTCTACTGATGGGAAAACAAACTTACTCACATCACCACCCATCGAAGCGATCTCACGCACGAAAGTACCAGAGATAAATTGATATTGATCGGATGGAGTCAAGAACAAGGTTTCAACATCAGGCAGCAGGTAGCGATTCATACCTGCCATTTGGAACTCATATTCAAAATCAGAAACCGCACGTAAACCACGCACAATCACACGCGCATTATGCTCACGTGCAAAATCTTTTAAAAGGCCAGTAAAGCCAACGACCTTCACATTCGGATAGTGGCTCAGCACCTCTTTAGCGATAGCAATGCGCTCTTCCAAAGTAAAGAATGGACGCTTGCTACGACTATCAGCAACACCCACAATTAATTCTTTAAAAATGCTGGATGCACGGCGTACCAAATCCTCGTGACCACGAGTAAATGGATCAAATGTTCCTGGGTATACAGCTACAGTCATAAGACTCCTAAGGCTTTATCGGCTACAGGCAAGAGTTTAGCCTCTTCCACCCCGAAATAGACAAGCTTTTACCTGTCCAGCCTCTAAGTATTTTCCACAATGCCAGTCTGGCAGCAGGGCCTCTAGCTCCTCACGAGGACGGCTCGAGGGGAATTCAACATAAATACCCCCACCCGCAGAGTCATCACAAACTCTGCCGGCCTCTATAACAGCACGGTCCAATAAGCTCGCATCCTGGAAAGGTGGATCAATAAAAATTAAGTTGCTAGAGTGGTCTGCCTGCTGCTTCAGAAATTCAAGGCTATCCCGTTGCAAGATTTCGACAAGTCCAGACGCGGGAGATGACTGTAATAAAGCAAAATTTGCCAATAAATTTGCGCAAGCCTTTTTATCTTTTTCAAGCAATACCACCAATGCAGCCCCTCTTGAGGCGGCTTCAAAACCCAAAGCACCGGTACCCGCAAAAAGATCCAAGCAACGTAAACCCGTTAAATCCTGTCCAAGCCAATTAAATAGCGTTTCGCGAATACGATCTGTTGTCGGACGCAAACCAGGAAGATCGAGAACCGTGAGCAAGCGACTTCGCCAGTTACCACCGATAATCCGAACCTTCTTTGGTGGTTCGGTCTTCAGTGGCTTTTTAGATGGATTAAGCTTATTAGGCTTATTTATTTTTCGCTCCTAGTACAACAATCTTCATACGATCCATTGCAAGGTATTTTTGGAATGCTGCTTTTACTTGTTCCAAAGTAACGGCCTCAACTTGTTTGGTCCAAATATCCATTGTGTCGAGTGGTAAGTCATTCCATGCAATGGCAGATACGTTATCCAATAACTTACGATTGTTATCAATGCGCAGAGGATAACCATTCACCAAATTTGCTTTGGCCGCAAGCAACTCTGATGGAGTGGGTCCATCAGCAATAAATTGAGTAATCGTTGAGCTCATGACATCCAGGGCCTGGGAAGCTTGATCATTCTTGGTTTGCAGGCCAGCTTGAAAGATACCATTATCTTTTCCAGGGGCAAAGTAACTAAATACGCTGTAGGCGAGGCCACGCTTTTCGCGAACCTCAGACATCAAGCGAGATACAAAACCACCACCGCCTAAAATGTAATTACCCACGAGTAAGGGAAAGTAATCAGGGTTACTCCGGGCCACAGCTGTCATACCCATTGCAATATGAGCCTGCTGTGAATCAAACGGAATTTGAATTTCTCTTTGCGCCAAGGGCTCTACTGGAGAGCGCTGCAATTCGGGTAACTTCGCAATTGGCTGACCTGATTGCGGAATCTGCCTCAATAAAGCTTGGACGATGTCATTGGCTTCTGCACGGTCAACGTCACCAACAATACTCACAATCATGCGATCGCCACGATAAAACTGCTGATGAAATTGTTTCAAATCAGATGTGTTTATCGCTGCTACGGATTTCACAGAAGGTGAATCAGCTAAGGGATAGTCGCCATAAACTGATTTCTTAAAACGACGCTCAAGAACATACTCAGGCTTAGTTTCAGCCTCTTGTAAGTTCGTAATAGTTCTTTGTTTCTCACGCTCAACTATTTTTGAGTCATAAGTTGGCGCACTTAACATCGCCGCTGCCAATTTAACAGCCCTATCCCGCAAGTCTTTCCTACTCAGACTGCGAATACGCAAGATGGCGCGCTCACCACCTACTGATAAGCCAATATTGGCACCTAAATCTGCGATTTCATCGGCAATTTGAGCTTCTGTTAGAACGCCTTTATCACCCCTCACCCCATAATTCATCAGGCCTGCGGCCATATCTGCCAGACCACTTTTGCCGGCTGGGTCATAACGATCACCCGCGTCAATACTGACCTCAATATCCACCATCGGCAGCGCTTTAGTTTGCACTAAATAGGCTTTGGCGCCTTTATAAGAGTCTAACTGCTCAATCGGCAAAATTGCATACGCATTACTCATCAACCCCATACCAAAGAGACAAACTGAAATAGTCTTAAATAATCTATTCATTATTTGCCCTCCTTACCTGCAGATGTTCGGGCTTGTGGATCTAATACTGCAATAGTTAAACCATCATCCACTAAATATTTTTTAGCAACTGCTTGAACCTGCTCAGGGGTTATGGTCTGCATTTTCTTCAACATGTAATCAATGTCTTTCCAAGAAAATTCCGCCATCTCAGTACTACCAATTTCCATTGCCTGCCCAAAAATAGAATCACGCTTATAGATTTGCTCTGACAAAATACGCACCTGAATTCTCTTCAGTTCAGACTCTAAAATTCCTTTTTGCTTTAGCTCGTCAAGCGCTTTACGAATACTTGCCTGCACCTGTGCAACCGTCTTACCCTTAGCCATAGTGACATTAATCTCAAATAACTCTGGTCCACGCGAGATCATGTCGTAACCCACGCCAACATCATTCACGACCTTTTCTTGCTTAACGAGGGTGCGAGTCAAGCGGGCATTGTCATAACCGTCGAGTACAGCCGTGAGGAGCTCCAAAGCATAGGGCTCAGGGTCATCCAGCTTGCCAGGCTCTAGTCGAGGCACCTTCCAAGCCATAGCCAACTGGGTACTATCTGCCAGCGCCTTTACCTGAACCTGTTTAATACCTTTCTGAATAGGTTCTATTTGAGGCTTACGCACTGGTAACTCATGCATGGCGGTTAAGCCGTAATACTTCTCGACCATAGCCAATACTTTTTTTGCATCCACATCGCCTGCAACCACAACCGTTGCATTATTGGGCGCATACCAACTGCGATACCAATCACGAGCGTCGGAAGCTTTCATATTCTGCAAGTCGTTCATCCAGCCAACTACAGGATGACGATAAGGAGAGCTCATATAGGCAGTCGCCATTAATGATTCATTGAGTAGGCTGCTTGGATTGTCCTCTGTGCGCAAGCGACGCTCTTCCATTACTACTTGAATCTCTTTTAAGAACTCTGCGTCATCAAAATTGAGATTTGACATGCGATCTGCTTCAAGCTTGACAACATCTTCGAGTTTTGATTTCTCGACTTGCTGAAAGTAAGCGGTGTAATCACGTGAAGTGAATGCGTTTTCGCGCCCACCGACTGCAGCAACCAAACGAGAGAATTCTCCTGCCTTTACTTTGTGTGTGCCTTTGAACATCATGTGCTCAAGAACATGGGCAACGCCTGTCTTGCCATTTACCTCATCCATTGAGCCGGCTCGATACCAAACCATGTGAGCCACTGTTGGCGCACGGTGATCCTCTCTGACAATCAGCTTCAGACCATTATTTAACTGATATTCATGTGTATCTGCTAAATCAGGACCAGCAGCCCAACTAAGTTGAGCAAATACGATGACTAAAAAGGAAATTCGAAGTAAATTGGAAAGCATCTGCTAAATCACCATATCCCAAGAATTAAATTGATAAGATGCATGTTTTAAATTGTATCGATTATGTTCGGCTTACGTAAAACCCTCGGATCTCTTTTCAAATCAAGTAAGGTTGATGAATCTTGGTTTGAAACTCTAGAAGAGTCGCTCATCCAAAGTGACGTGGGCCTACCTACGACAGAGCAACTCATCAGCAAACTCCGCAAAGCAGCAAAATCTGAAAAGGCATCTAGCCCAGAGGAGTTACAAGCTCTTCTCATTCAAGAAGTCAGTAAATTACTGACCGCCATTGAGCCCTCACCAAATCCACTATTTACAAATTACAAGCCTAACACTCCAGAGGTGTGGTTGGTTGTAGGGGTAAATGGCGCAGGCAAGACTACGACCATTGGCAAGCTTTGTCGACTTTTTCAGTCCCAAGGCAAATCAGTTCTTTTAGCTGCTGGAGATACCTTTAGAGCAGCTGCCCGCAACCAATTGCAAGAATGGGGTGGTCGCAATCAGGTCGACGTTATCACTCAGGAAGGTGGTGATGCAGCTGCTGTCGCTCATGATGCTATTCATGCCGCCACCTCCCGCAAGAACGATATTCTAATTATTGACACGGCAGGCCGTCTTGCGACGCAGGACAACCTGATGGAAGAACTCAAGAAGGTGAAGCGTGTTATTGGTAAAGCGCTTCCGGGGGCACCTCACCATACTCTGCTCGTTTTGGACGGTAATACTGGACAGAATGGTCTGAGCCAAGTCAAAGCCTTTCATGCCGCCTTGGGCCTCACAGGAATCATCGTTACCAAGCTTGATGGCACCGCCAAGGGCGGGGTGATCTGCGCACTGGCCCATACCCTACAAGATGGCCCAAAACCCGCTGTACTGGCCCTAGGCAAGGGTGAGGGTATTGATGATTTAGCCCCCTTCACAGCAGGGCAATACTCCTCAGAATTATTCAATTAAATCAATAGCTTATAGGGTATTAAAGGGATCTGAAAATCATTAGCACTCTCTTGACAGGAGTGCTAAAATAGACTTCTATTAACACCCCATATTTATTAGAAAAATGGTTCATAAGAAATCTGACAAACCGAATTTGCAAACGCTGCCAGTCGCGCAGACTGCGGCGGTGTCTGCATTTCCAATGCTGCCAACGCTTGGGGTTGGCACTCTCGATTCATACATTGCGTACGTTAATCGCGTGCCGATGCTGAGCGCTGCGGAAGAATTACATCTTGCGCAGGAGTTTCGTCGCACAGAAAATGTTGATGCCGCTAAAACCTTAGTGCTCTCCCATTTGCGCTTAGTTGTTTCTGTTGCTCGTCAATATCTAGGCTATGGCATTCCTCACGCTGACCTCATTCAAGAGGGCAATATTGGCTTGATGAAAGCCGTAAAACGCTACGACCCCAACAATGGCGCACGCCTGGTGTCTTATGCGATTCACTGGATCAAAGCAGAGATTCATGAGTACATTCTCAAAAATTGGCGTTTAGTGAAAACTGCAACTACTAAGGCACAACGCAAATTGTTTTTTAACTTGCGTAGCAATAAGCCAAGCTTAAGCGCACTGACTCCAAGCGAAGTCGATGCTTTAGCAAAAGCCCTTGACGTCAAAGGTTCTGACGTTAAAGAAATGGAAATGCGCCTTGCTGGTGGTGATGTTGCCTTAGAGGGCGATGACAGTGATGATGAGTCCGCTTACGCACCGATTCAATGGCTGGCAGATAACTCTCAAGAGCCTACTACACGTATTGCCAGCGCTGAAGCAGATGCGCTACAAGGCCCTAAACTAGATCAAGCACTCATGGCTTTAGATGAGCGCAGTCGCAATATTGTGCAATCTCGTTGGTTGGCAATGGATGCTGAAGGCAATGGCACGAAGACCTTGCATGATCTTGCAGATGAATATGGCATCTCCGCAGAACGCGTTCGCCAAATTGAAACTGCCGCTCTCAAAAAAATGCGCGGCGTATTGCAAGCAGCCTAAAAAGGGTTCGCTTCAGAACCCTTTTTATCTCTTTACTTCAGTAGTTCCTTCAAGTCATGAGCTAGAGTCTCAGGACCTTGAGCATGCTTGATATATAGACGCAAGTGGCCATCAGGATCAAATGCATAACTACCTGCCGTGTGATCCATGGTGTAAGAGCCTGGCTTAGTGCCCGGCACCTTCTTGTAATAAATCTTGAAGTCTTTAGTCACCCTCTCTAGTGCTGCTTCGTCAGCAGGACGCAAACCCAAGAAGCGGGGGTCAAATGCAGGCACATACTGTTTAAGAATCTCTGCAGTATCACGCTCTGGGTCTACCGTCACAAACAAGACCTGAACCTTATCTGACTGGGATCCCAGCAAGGTCATGACTTGCTGCATCTCTGTCAAGGTTGTTGGGCAAATATCTGGGCACTGAGTGTAGCCAAAGAACATCACTACTACTTTGCCCTTAAAGTCTGCCAAGGTTCTCACCTTGCCGTCGGGATCTAGCAAACTAAAGTCTTTACCAAATGCAGTGCTACCAGTGATATCAATATTTTTGAACTCTGGTTTTGGACTGCATGCAGTCAATACAAAACACAGAATTGCCAAAAAACAGATGCGCAGTAAATTCATATTGATCTTAGAGGAAATAATGGTCTATCAATAGCGCTGCAAAGAGTAGCGAAAGATAGGTAATAGAAAAGCGGAAGGTTTTCTTAGCTAAGGCATCGCTATACGAAATAAATAGCGCAACTACATAGGCCAAGAAGATTAAGCCCAGAATAATGGCCGACACCAAATAAATAATACCGCTCATACCGTAGATATAAGGTAGCAAAGTAGCAGCAATCAAGATGAGGGTATAAAGCAGGATATTGAGGAGCGTAAAGCGCTCTCCGTGGGTTACTGGCAGCATAGGCAGGCCAGACTGCACGTAGTCGTCTCGACGATATAAGGCTAGCGCCCAGAAATGTGGTGGCGTCCAGACAAAAATAATCAAGACTAAGAGCCATGCTTCTGCAGAGAGCGTATTGGTTACAGCAGCCCAACCCAGTGCAGGCGGCATCGCGCCCGACAAACCACCAATCACAATGTTTTGTGGCGTGGCAGGCTTTAATAACCAGGTGTAGATCACTGCATAGCCAACGAAAGTAGCAAGTGTTAGCCACATCGTTAAAGGATTGCAGAAGTTCCACAAAATAATCATTCCGAGTGAACCCAAAATGATTGAAAAAACAATAATGTGAAAAGGCGTGACTTCACCAGTAGCAGATGGTCGCCATGAAGTGCGCTTCATCTTGGCATCAACTGCTTGCTCAATCAAACAGTTCATTGCAAATGCAGCGCCTGCTAAAAGCCAGATACCAACAATGCCGCCAATGAGTACTGGATACGGCACCATGCCTGGTGTTGCCAAGAACATGCCAATGACCGCACAAAATACGGCGAGCTGAGTCACTCTAGGTTTGGTTAAAACCCAATATTGACGCCAACGTGGCATCGCCACTGGCGTGCTAGTTTTAGAGTTACTCATATTGATGTCATCTTCTTTTGCATGAAAGGCTTCCAAGATGCCCAAAAACTCATTCTGACCAAACAGAATACCAAAGCCGCAGAGCCAGCAGTGTGTAATAAAGCGGCTAATAAAGGCCACTGAAATACCACATTAGAAATGCCAGTGATGAGTTGTAATATAAGTATGCCTAATAACAGCTTAGCCACTTGACGTAAGCCTGAGAGAACGGGGGTAGATAGCCGAAGAGCACTCCAACCCAAAGTCCCAAGCACTACTAAAACTAACATGGCAAATAGCCGATGTGCCCAATGAATAGTCTGCAATGCAACCGGGGAAATAAATTCACCTTGTGCATTTAAACCAAGCTGGCGCCATAGCGTAAAGCCTTCAGCCCAATTCGTTTCGGGCCAAGCGGTCCCTAAACAAGTTGGAAAGTCTGGGCAGGCTAGTACTGCATAATTTGTGCTCACCCAAGCCCCCAAGAAAACTTGGGTAAATAAAACCACAAAAGAAAGGGCAAGGAGTTGTGCTGAAAGTGGCCGAACTCGAATAGTCCGAATCGGAGAAGACTTGCTCTCCCATGACTGTTGCGCATAGGCAGTTAAACAAGCCAGTAAGCTTATGGCTAGCATCAGGTGAACCGTCACGATGATCGGCTGCAATTTCAAAGTAACAGTCCAAGCTCCAAACGCACCTTGTATGCAGACTAAGAAAAGTAAACCCAGACTTCCGAGGAAAGGGGTTTTACCTAAAGACTTGAGCTTACTAAATGCTAGGCCTAGTTGAACCAAGATCAGTGTGCCTACCGTCATAGCCAAGTAGCGATGAATCATTTCAATCCAAGCCTTAATAACCGTGACAGGCCCTGTAGGCAAGGCGCTTTCAGCCTGACGTATATCGCCCAGTGCATGAAACGGATTAGAGGTGCCGTAGCATCCAGGCCAATCAGGGCAGCCCAAACCAGAGTCTGTAAGTCGTGTAAATGCGCCAAATACAATCAAGTCAAAAGTCATAAAGACTAAAACCCAATTGAGTTTTTGGAAAAAACTATAGCCGGGTTTTTTCCAAAGATAGAACAGCGGCAAGCCTGCAAAAACAATTGCAATAGTTGCTAACTCTAGAAACAAAATCAAACTTGGCATTACAAATTTTCACCCTTGTGGTTTAACTTCAAGAGTTTTTCCAAGTCTTTCTTCATGCTTGCAAATTCTTTAGAAGAATTAGTCACTGGGAAATACATCATCTTGGCAGGGCTTGGATCGATCAGCTGTATTTGTTGGCCTGCACCCTCTTTATTTAACCAAGCATCAAAATCGGCTCTTAGCCTTGGATCGGCTGGGGGCATAACAATCTGAAGACCCGCTACTTTTTCGTCATAAATCTTGATGACTTCAGGATCTACAGGCTTACCGTCGGTGTTAACCCAAATCAACTGCAGACGTCCACTTTCTCGACCCATAGCCACTTTTGTTTGTCGCATCAGAAATAAGGCCTCAATACATTTCACATCCTTGAATTGACATTCATCCGCTGGGCGAGCAATCAACAGAGTCCATTTGCCTTTTAATGGGGTCTGAAGCCATGCGCTATTAAAGTCTTGTGCTGGATAAACAAGTGTTCCCAGATTTGTTTTTCCACCCTCAGGCTTGATCACATAGTAAGCAAAATACGAGGCAATCACTGGAGACGCACAAGCCAGCAATAACAGCAGCATCTGAATACGACCACGACGTGTACGTGCATTGATTGCTTCAGTATCTAACTGTGATGCCGGAATTAATAACTCTTTATCACTCACTCTTGATCCTCATTCATAAATCCATGACCTTTGCTTTGGTCTTTGCTCTGATCTTTAATCTGAGTTTTATATTGCCGCAGGCCGCTTAATAACCAAAATACAAAGCCAGCAAACGCCAAAGCAAACCACTGAAATGCATAAGCGTAATGGCGATCGACTCCACTTGTTAGTGGCGCCCAATCACGTAATAAACCGTCCTCACCACCAGCCTCAACCTCACGCAAGATAAAGGGGAGCTGATTCCAAGCGCGTAACTTTCCCTCTGCTGCCAAGTCAAAGTTTTGTTCGATTCTAGGTTTGCTGATATCGACAGAATTCTTGCTGCTACCCAACTCATACACTTTTCCGGGATGGGCAAATACGATGCCTTCAATATTGACTACTTTATTGGGCGTTTTAGCGGGGGGCAGCGTCTCGCGATTTTCGTTATTACGCGGTGCCCAACCACGGTTGATCCACAACACCTCATCCTTACCCTCAAGCTTCAAAGGCATCATCAGAAAGAAGCCTGACTGTGCATTAGCTGTGCCAGCCGGGGGAATAGGTCTTGGGCGGTTATCTAGCCAGATGGCTGCCTCAGGAATATATTGTCCGCGAGCGATCATACGTCGCTCACTGGCTTCTTCTAAGGTCCAGGGGCCTGCATTCGCATTCAAGATAGGCATTTGTTGCCGAGCTAGTAAATTGGCCGCTAAGGCAATTTTGGTCTCAGCCCTACCTAACTGCCAAATACCTGCAGCACAGCCGATTGCAACTACCAGCAAGGCTGATACAGTAGCAACTATGCGCTTAGTGATGAGGGCAGTTAATAGATTATTCAAAAGATTTAAAAATAAGGGTTTGAGATGAAGTGGCTTATTCCGATTGTCCTACTAATGATTGTTTTTAGCTTAGGATCAGCCTTGTATTACATGATGAAAGATAGGGGCAATAGCTCACGCATGGTTCATTCGCTCATGCTACGTATTGGCCTATCTGTTGCACTATTCCTAGGTATTCTCTTGGCTAATTACTTTGGCCTGATTGAATCCACCGGAATTAAAGTGGGTACCAATTAAACAGCAGATCAGAAAATACTAGTTAGGAACTAAAAACAAATCGGGGCTTTAGGCCCCGATTTTTATTTTTTCTTACATCCAGTAAACCGCGATGTACAGACCAAGCCATACTACGTCAACAAAGTGCCAGTACCAAGCGGCGCCTTCAAAAGCAAAGTGATGTTCAGAGGTGAAGTCGCCACGAATCATGCGACGCAAGACAATCGCCAACATAGTGCCACCTAGGAATACGTGGAAGCCGTGGAAACCAGTCAACATAAAGAAAGTGGAGCCATAGATGCCTGAAGTTAACTTCAGATTCAGCTCATGATATGCATGGTAGTACTCAAATACCTGGAAGCCCAAGAAAACAGCTCCCAAACATACAGTTGCAGCCAAGCCGACGATGGCTTTCCTCATGTGATTCTCGACCAAGGCATGGTGAGCAATAGTAATCGTCACGCCAGAGCTCAACAACAACAAGGTGTTGACTGTTGGAATTGGCCAAGGACCCATGGTAGTGAATTTCTCAACCAAGCCGGCAGGGCCATCATTTGGCCATACAGCCTGGAAGTTAGGCCAAATCAATTTGCTCTCAACATCACCCATCCACGGCATTGCAATATTGCGTGCATAAAATAATGCGGAAAAGAAGGCAGCAAAAAACATGATTTCAGAGAAGATGAACCATGCCATTGACCAGCGATAAGAGATATCTACGTTAACACCATTCTTACCAGAATTTGATTCTGCAATCGTGTCGCCAAACCAGTTGTAGAGCACATAGAGAACAAAAGCAACACCTGTAAGACAGAGGGGGCCGCCCCAGGAGGCATGATTTACCCAACCAGAAATGCCAAAGGCAAAAGCAACTAAGCCAAGCGCGGCCATTGCTGGATGTCTAGATAGTCCAGGGACGTAATAGTATGGGGTTGAATTGGATGACATCTTATTCTCTCTATTCAATCAAAAAATAATCAATGGGATACAACTGCTTTCACTATCAATAGGAGGACGCCCATAAAAATCAAGGCACCAACAACTCCGGCAATGATAATGTGTACAAAACTCAATGAAGCAACATCTTCCTGCAAACCTGACTTCTTTCGCACCCCCAGAAAACCCCACATCACGGCTTTCATGGATTGCATAAAACTACTTTTCTTTTTCACGACACTACCTTTGATTTAGGTGCTGGTGGTGTACCGCCCACACCCACCTCAAAGAAGGTATATGACAAAGTAATTGTTTTTACATCATCCGGCAAGCCTGCATCGATCACAAATACTACCGGCATCTTTTTTGTTTCATTTGCTGCTAGTGTTTGCTCCTGAAAACAAAAGCACTCTAATTTAGTAAAAAACTCTGTTGCACTTTTAGGTGCATAGCTTGGAATTGCCTGCGCTCTTACAGAGCGATTTTGATTGTTAGTTACCTCATAAACAATCTCAGTCATTTCACCAGGATGCACTTCTAAAAAATTATTGACCGGCCTAAAAGTGAATGGGCCACGACTATTTGAATCAAACTCGATGGTTACTGTTCGCGCATAGTTAACCTGGGTATTACCAACTTTATTTGGACTAAAAGCTCTGACACCATAGTCATTCTTACTCGTCACGACATTAATTCCAGTCGCCTCACATAAGGCCTTGTACATTGGAACCAATGCATAACCAAAGCCGAACATCATTACCGAGGCGATCAGTAGCTTCAGTAAGATTTGGCGGTTTGCAGAATAAATAGCTGTCATATCGGCACAATGGGATTAGCCCAATACGCTCCACTTCACCACAATGCCGACAAAGAAGATCGTAGCAATACTTAAAAGAATGAGCCCTAAGCGGCGATTGTTCGCAGCTAGGGCTTGTTTGGGAGACGTATTAAATTCCTGCTTCACGCAACTGCTCTGTACTAGGAGGTGTTTCAAAAGTGTGGTGTGGGGCTGGCGAAGGCACAGTCCACTCCAATCCTTTGGCACCATCCCAAGGCTTGGCTGGAGCCTTCTCGCCATTACCGCGATAAGCAGGCAAAGCTACACAGAATAAGAAATAGACCTGTGACAATCCAAAGCCAAGGGCACCGATCGAAGCAATCATATTGAAGTCGGCAAACTGAGTTGGGTAGTCAGCATAGCGACGTGGCATGCCGGCAAGACCCAAGAAGTGCATTGGGAAGAAGGTGATGTTAAAGAAAATCATGGAAGCCCAAAAGTGGATCTTGCCACGTGTTTCGCTGGCCATACGACCAGTCCACTTAGGACACCAGTAGTAGAAACCAGCAAACATCGCGAACAATGAACCTGCCACCAATACATAGTGGAAGTGCGCCACAACGTAGTAAGTATCTTGCAGGCCAATATCAATTGGAGCCATCGCCAGAATCAAACCAGTAAATCCGCCCATCGTAAATACGAAGATAAAACCAATAGCCCACAACATTGGAGTTTCAAAGGTCATTGAACCTTTCCACATTGTTGCAACCCAGTTAAAAATCTTCACACCAGTTGGCACAGCGATCAACATTGTTGCGTACATGAAGAACAATTGGCCTGTTACTGGCATACCAGTTGCAAACATGTGGTGAGCCCAAACGATGAATGACAAGATCGCGATAGACGATGTTGCATAAACCATGGAGCTGTAGCCAAACAAGGTTTTTCTGGAGAATGCTGGAACGATTTCACTCACGATTCCGAATGCTGGAAGAATCATGATGTAAACCTCTGGGTGACCAAAGAACCAGAAAATATGCTGGAACATCACTGGGTCACCACCGCCAACAGCGGAGAAGAATGAAGTGCCAAAGTGACGATCAGTCAAAACCATCGTAATCGCACCAGCCAATACAGGCATTACAGCAATCAACAAG
>Ga0214241_1000153_pt1 | contig 25388 bp, 22 predicted proteins | sample TroBogypolimnion_15_FD_153079 | JGI IMG/M metagenome (GOLD analysis project Ga0214241, IMG submission 153079) | Freshwater microbial communities from Trout Bog Lake, WI - 25AUG2008 hypolimnion | ecosystem: Environmental > Aquatic > Freshwater > Lake > Hypolimnion/Profundal zone | place: Trout...
GAGTGTGTGAAATTCTTCTCACGCAACATAAACGCTGTTGGAATCATGAGGCTGGCCATTAAGCCCAACATCAGCAGAGCATCTTGTGCGCCAAAGGCGCTGAGCAATCCTTGCTCAGCCGGAATCATGAGGAACTGCCCAAAGGAACCTGCGGCTGCAGTAATGCCCATTGCCCAAACACGCTTCTCTGCTGGAACATTGCGCCCCAATATTCCGTAAACAACACTATAAGTGGTGGCTGTTTGCGCCAGGCCAATCAATAAACCACCAGCAAGCGTGAAATTTAAGACATCGGTAGAGATGGCCATGCCTGCAAGACCAAGGGCGTATAACACTCCACCTGCAACCATGATCTTAAATGCGCCATATCGATCGGCCAGCGCGCCGGTAATCGGTTGCACTGCTCCCCAAATCAAGTTTTGCAAAGCAATGGTTAGTGCAAAAGTTTCACGTCCCCAGCCATTAGCAGAGGTGACGGGTAAATTGAATAATCCGAAGCCATGCCGAATTCCCATCGAGAGGGTCACCATCAGACCTCCATAGATGAGGACTTCCTTCATGGAAAGCGCTGGCTTGGCAGTATTTATAGGCATGGGCTTAAATAATTCCTTTGCTTCGTAAGGCTTCAATAGCTTTTTCGTCCAGCTTGAGGCGCTCGTACAAGATCTCTTGCGTATGCTGACCTAGAGTGGGGGGTGCCATTCGCACTTCAGTAGGTGTCTTTGATAAGCGCATTGGACTAGCAACTAGTTTCATCGTACCAACAGTCGGGTGAGGAACGTCAATCTGAACGCCACGATGAATGACTTGTTCATTTTCAAAGACTTCTTTGAAGTTATTGATTGGGCCACAAGGCACATTAGCCTTCTCAAGCAAGGAGATCCAGCTTGCTTTGGTTTTTTTGCGAGTCATCGCCTCAAGTAGGGGTACCAACTCATCGCGGTGTTGAACCCGAAGAGGATTAGTTACGTAGCGCGGATTATCTGCAAGGTGAGCTTCATCTCCGGCCGTAACAAAATGGCGGTATTGACTATCATTACCTGCAGCCACAATCATCCAGCCATCAGAGGTGGGGAAGGTTTGATAAGGAACGATAGTTACGGACGCATTGCCCATGCGGCGAGGAACTTCACCAGAGGTAAGGTATGCACTGGAGACGTTAGCCATAACGGCGATTTGGGTATCTAGCAATGACATATCTATGTACTGACCCTCACCAGTATGGTCACGATGAATCACTGCCGCTAAGATTGCCGTGGAGGCATACATACCAGTAAAGATATCGGCAATTGCAACCCCAGCTTTTTGTGGGCTAGCGCCTTTGACGCCATCAGCTTCACCTGTAATGCTCATGAAGCCACCCATACCTTGAACAATGAAGTCATAGCCAGGGCGATGAGCAAAGGGTCCCGTTTGACCAAATCCAGTAATGGAGCAATAGATCAAATTGGGTTTGAGTTTCTTGAGACTCTCATAGTCCAGACCGTATTTGGCTAAGTCACCTAATTTGTAGTTCTCAATCACTACATCAGACTCAGATGCCAATTTTCGGATGATCTCTTGACCCTCAGGTTTGGCAATATCAACCGTAATAGAGCGTTTATTGCGATTGATACAAATAAAGTAAGCGGATTCCTTGGTTTCCATGCCATTGGCATCCTTAGCAAAAGGAGGGCCCCAATGGCGGGTATCGTCTCCAACACCCGGTCTCTCAACTTTAATGACATCCGCACCCAAATCTGCCAGATTTTGAGCGCACCAAGGACCTGCCAAAACTCGGCTAAGGTCTAAAACACGAATATGACTTAAGGCTCCCATCCCCCAATTTTGGCATGGATGACAGGGGAATTCCCGAAAATTTCAGCTTAGATCCCAGACATGACTACAATTTGCGCGCATGGCTACCCGTAAAACTTCCGAATACAGTGAATCGTCGATTCAGGTCCTAAAGGGACTAGAACCAGTCCGTCAACGGCCTGGAATGTACACCCGCACCGACAATCCCCTCCACATCATCCAGGAGGTACTCGATAACGCATCGGATGAAGCATTAGGTGGATTTGGCAAGCAAATCATCGTCACCATCCATACCGACGGCAGTGTGAGCGTAGAAGACGATGGTCGAGGCATTCCAGTAGGCATGCATCCAACGGAGAAGTTGCCAGTCGTGGAGATTGTGTTTACTCAGTTACATGCTGGCGGTAAGTTTGAAAAAGGTACCGGTGGTGCATATGCGTTCTCTGGCGGCTTACATGGTGTTGGTGTTTCAGTAACCAACGCCTTATCCAAAAGATTGGAAGTGACAGTTTGGCGTGATGGACAAATGTCAACCTTGACCTTTGCTGATGGCAAAGTCATTGAGAAGCTCAAGTCCGTTTCATCATCTAAAGAAGATAAATCACACGGTACGCGTGTCCGCGCTTGGCCAGATGGCAAGTACTTTGATAGCTCAGTGATTCCAATGCCTGAGCTCATTCGCTTGTTGCGTTCGAAGGCAGTTTTATTACCCGGTGTAAAGGTAACCCTGATTCAAGAAAAATCGGGCGATACCCAGACTTGGCAATACGCACAAGGCTTGCGCGGTTATTTGAATGAAGCTATTGCCCAAGCTGGACATGGAGCAGAAGTCATTCCGCCATTCGAGGGCGAGCAATATGCCACCGGTAGTGGGGATGATGATTCATTTGCTGAAGGTGAGGGCGCTGCTTGGGTGGTTTGTTGGACTGAAGATGGCGCACCTGTACGCGAGAGTTATGTGAACTTGATTCCGACTCCTGCTGGCGGCACGCATGAAAGTGGTTTACGTGAAGGTCTCTTTAATGCCGTGAAGGGCTTTATTGAAATGCATGCATTGCAACCTAAGGGCGTGAAACTCATGCCAGAAGATGTATTTGCCCGCGCTTCATTTATTTTGTCTGCAAAAGTATTGGATCCACAATTCCAAGGCCAGATTAAAGAGCGACTTAATTCACGTGATGCGGTGCGTCTCGTATCTGGTTATGTGAAGTCTGCTTTAGAGCTTTGGCTCAATCAACACGTTGATTACGGCCGTAAGTTAGCAGATCTAGTGATTAAACAGGCGCAGGCAAGGACCCGTGCAGGCCAGAAGGTTGAGAAGAAGAAATCCTCTGGGGTAGCCGTTCTTCCTGGAAAACTCACGGATTGCGAGAGTCAAGATATCGGCATGAATGAGATCTTCCTGGTTGAGGGAGATTCAGCTGGTGGTTCAGCCAAAATGGGTCGGAATAAAGAATATCAAGCCATCTTGCCATTACGCGGCAAAGTGCTCAATACCTGGGAAGCTGAGCGTGATCGCTTGTTTGCTAATAACGAAGTGCACGATATTGCTGTAGCGATTGGCGTTGATCCGCATGGACCAAATGACAATCCCGATCTCTCGAATTTACGCTACGGTAAGGTTTGTATCTTGTCTGATGCGGACGTTGATGGTGCGCATATTCAGGTATTGCTCTTAACTCTGTTCTACAAGCACTTCCCAAAACTCATTGAGCTAGGACATGTACATATTTCTCGTCCACCACTATTTAGGGTAGATGCACCTGCGCGTGGCAAAAAGCCAGCACAAAAAATCTATGCACTAGATGCTAATGAACTACAAGCGATTGAGGATAAGTTGCGTAAAGATGGCGTAAAAGAAACTGCTTGGCAGATTTCTCGCTTTAAAGGTCTCGGTGAGATGAGTGCAGAGCAGTTATGGGATACGACCTTAAATCCCGATACGCGCCGCTTGCTACCAGTAACCCTGGGTACTTGGACCGAAGATGAAACATTTAAAACTATGGATATGTTGATGGGTAAATCTGAGTCTGGAGCTCGCCGTGATTGGCTCGAAGAGCGCGGCAATGAAGTGGAGGCGGATATCTGATGGCAACTAAAAAGACTCCCGGAAAAAAGACTCCAGTCGAGCAGGCAGATTTATTTTCCAACCCCATTGAAATGGATGTTGTTGAGGTTGATGAATCTCCAGCAGCAGTATCAGTAGCAACATCTTCCAATGGTGGATCTGGCAACCATGATCCTAAAACGATTGATCTGAACGAAGATGGTAAAGATAGCTTAACCCTGGCGGTATATGCTGAGCGAGCCTATTTAGACTACGCCATCAGTGTTGTAAAAGGTCGCGCACTACCTGATGTATCTGATGGTCAAAAGCCTGTTCAGCGCCGTATTTTGTTCTCCATGAGTGAAATGGGTCTTCGTGCCGATGCAAAGCCAGTTAAGAGTGCTCGTGTTGTTGGCGATGTGTTGGGTAAGTTCCATCCCCATGGTGACCAATCTGCATACGATGCATTAGTTCGTTTGGCACAAAGTTTCTCGTTACGTTATCCATTAATTGATGGTCAAGGTAACTTCGGCTCTCGTGATGGTGATGGTGCTGCGGCGATGCGTTACACCGAGGCACGTTTAACGAAGATCGCAAGCCTGTTACTCAGTGAGATCGATGAGGGTACGGTTGATTTTGCGCCGAACTACGATGGATCATTTCAGGAACCTAAATTATTGCCGGCCCGCCTGCCATTTGTTTTGTTAAATGGCGCTTCCGGTATTGCGGTTGGTATGGCGACCGAGATTCCTTCTCACAATTTGCGTGAGGTGGCTACTGCTGCAGTCGCTTTAATGAAGTCTCCCAAGATGACTACGTCTGAGTTATTGGAGATCATGCCTGGGCCAGACTATCCAGGTGGCGGCCAAATCATTTCTTCTGCAGCAGAAATCGCGCAGATTTATGAAGCAGGTCGTGGCAGTATTAAAGTGCGTGCACGTTGGTCTGTAGAAGAATTGGCCCGTGGACAATGGCAGATCGTTGTTAATGAGTTACCGCCAGCCACTTCTTCCCAGCGCGTACTGCAAGAGATTGAAGAGATTACGAATCCTAAAGTGAAGGTTGGTAAAAAGACCTTAACTCCAGAGCAAAACAATCTCAAATCAACCATTCTGAATGTGCTTGATGGTGTGCGTGATGAGTCTAGTAAAGATGCTGCAGTGCGCTTGGTATTTGAGCCAAAGAGTAAAAATATTGATGTCAATGAGTTCGTTAACCTGCTATTGGCGCATACCTCCTTAGAGTCAAATGCCCCAATGAACTTGGTGATGATTGGTAATGACGGTCGTCCACGTCAAAAAGGCTTAAAAGAGATTCTTTCCGAGTGGATTGCTTTTAGAGTTGCTACTGTTACCCGTAGAACTCAGCATCGTCTGGGTAAAGTCAAAGACCGCATGCACATTTTGGAAGGACGTTTAACCGTTCTTCTGAATATTGATAAGGTGATTAAGATCATTCGCAATAGCGATGAGCCTAAAGCCGATTTGATTAAGGAATTTAAGCTAAGCGATCGTCAGGCTGAAGATATCCTGGATATTCGTTTGCGCCAGTTGGCTCGCTTAGAGGGTATCAAGATTGAGCAGGAGTTAAAAGAGCTCAAGTCTGAGCGCGATGACTTAGAAGGCTTATTGCAAAGCGATACCGTTTTGCGCAAGCGCATCATCAAAGAAATTGAATCCGATATGAAGGACTTTGGCGATGATCGCCGCACCCTCATTCAGGAAGATAAGCGTGCCGTAGCGGAGACTAAAGTCATTGATGAGCCCGTTACGGTGATTGTTTCTCAAAAAGGTTGGGTACGTGTTCGTCAAGGTCATGAGCACGATGCCACTCAATTTGGTTTCAAGGCGGGCGATGCTTTATACGCCACCTTTGAAGTGAGAACAGTTGATGTGATTCAAGGTTTTGGCAGCGATGGCCGTGTATATACAGTCCCTGTGAGTGAGTTACCAGGCGCACGTGGTGACGGCTCGCCATTAACCAGCTTTGTGAACTTGGCTGCTGGCTCGCAAATGGTTGCCTATTACGCTGGTCAATCCGATGATTTAGTATTGCTCTCTACTAAGGCAGGCTTTGGCTTCTTGGCTAATGTTGCTGATATGACAACTCGCAATAAAGCAGGTAAATCATTTTTGAGTATGGATGCTAAAGTTCCGGGTGATGCACCATTGGGTGCAGCTAAGGTAAAGGTTGGCATGAAACAAGTCGCTTGTTTGTCAGAAGCCTCTAAGTTACTAGTCTTCCCATTAGATGAACTCAAGCGTCTGCCAACAGGCGGTAAGGGGGTCATTCTCATGGGCTTAGACGACAAAGAGCATTTAGCATCCGCAATCGCAGTAGGCCCTGATGGTGCAACTTATTCAGGCGCTGGACGTGCCGGCAAGCCAACAGAATTAAGTTTGGATGCAAAGACCTTAAAGTCGTTTGCGGGTAACCGTGCACGCAAGGGCCACTTTGTTGAGCCACGCTTAAAAGATGGCAAGCTAACTGCAAACTAAATTAGTAAACTAAATGAGCTAATTTAAGTTTTCTTCGGAATGCTGATTCCATGTTTAACAGCAATCACTTCTGCCAGAATCGATACTGCGATTTCTGGTGGAGTGAGAGCTCCAATATAGAGTCCAACAGGGCCGTGAAGTTTTTCTACCTGTTCACGGCTGACATCAAACTCTAGTAATCGCTCTTTACGTTTCTGAGTATTTTTACGGCTTCCTAACGCACCAACATAAAAGGCTGGAGACTTCAAAGCCTCCATCAGAGCCATATCATCAAGCTTAGGATCATGTGTAAGCGCTACAACTGCTGTATGGGAGTCAACCCCGATCTCTAGTAGCACATCATCTGGCATTCCCTTGGAGAAGATGATGTCAGTTCGATTGAGACCTTCAGCATATTCCTCACGAGGATCAATAACGATCACTTCAAAATCGGAGGCTAAAGCAAAGTCAGCCGTATATAAGGAAAGTTGTCCTGCGCCAATAATGACCATGCGCCAACGCGGACCGTAGGTAGTCTGCATTTCTTGTTTCGTACAAGAAAATTCGTCGCCACGATCGCCAGCGCTCAATGTGGATTTACCCGAGCTTAGGCTGACTGTGCGACGTGTGATTTGTTGCGAGGTAATGTTCTCTAATAATTTTTCTAAAACTGCTAACTCTGGTCTTGGTTCAACCAATAGCCGTAAGGTACCGCCACAAGGAAGGCCAAAACGCGCTGCTTCTTGTTGAGTGACACCGTAGACCACCATTTCTGGGGTATCGCGCGTCAGGATTTCAGTTTGAACTCGCCGGATAAGATCATCTTCTACGCAGCCGCCTGATACAGAGCCAGCCACTTGACCGTCAGCCCGAATAGCGAGCCATGAGCCTACTGGACGTGGGGCTGAGCCCCAAGTCTGTACCACCGTTGCAATGGCAACGGCTTGACCTGATTGGAGCCATTGAACGGCGGATTTGAGGACGCTTAAATCGGTACTATTCATGCGGAATCTTTTTAAGGTTTTTTATGGTTTTATTAATGCTTCTGCTAATAACTATTTATTATCACTCTAATGACTGATTCTAGTAACGCCTCCAAAAACCCAAAATTGCGCCTAGCCGTCTTGATATTGGCGGCCGGCGAGGGAAGTCGCCTAGGTGGCTTCCCCAAAGCCTTACTAAAGAAGGATGGAAGTAGCTTATTAAGCCGCCTCATACATGCAGTGCTAGGTCTTAACCCAATAGAGGTTTTGACTATTACCGGTTTTTACGCTGATGAAATTGAGGCAGAAATTCAAGTTAGCCAAAAGAACACGCAGGGCCCAATTTCTTGGGTCAGGAATCCTTACCCAGGCGCAGGTCAGTCATCGTCAGTGCGACTGGGTATTGAATCTCTCAAAAGTGATTATGACGTTTTGTTGATAGCCTTATGCGATCAACCTAATGTCGGTGTAAAAGAGATTAAATCGTTGCTGGAGCAATTTAATCAACGTACTGCAAACCAAGAAATCATTTTGCCGTTAGTGAATGGTCAACGCGGTAACCCGGTCTTGTTTTCAAGAGGCTTGATCCACAGGGTTCTAGAGATACCTGGAATGGTATGTAGAGCTTATATGGATCAGCACCCTGAGTTAGTCAAAAGCTATATAACTGAAAATGACGCTTTTATATTGGATGTCGACACTCGGGACGACATTCAAAAGTTAGGGCTCAATTAAATTTCTGCAATCAGTTCAATTTCAACGCAAGCACCAAGCGGAATTTGCGTAACACCAAAAGCACTGCGGGCATGTTTTCCAGCATCACCAAACACATCAAATAATAATTCTGAGCAACCGTTTACAACGAGATGATGTTCTGTAAAGGTGTCGGTCGAGTTTACTAAGCCCATCACTTTAACGATACGTTTCACTTTATCTAATGAACCCAAGTGATTTTGTAGGGTCGAAATTAAATCAATGGCGATAGAGCGGGCCGCAGCTTTACCAGTCTCCGTATCCATATCTTTACCGAGCTTTCCAACCCAAGGCTTGCCATCACGTTTAGCAATATGGCCTGAAAGAAAAACTGTATTTCCTGATGTGGCGGCCATAACATAGGCTGCAGCAGGTGGGCCTGGGGGTGGTAAATCAATTCCGAGGGTCTTAAGGCGTTCGCTAATCATTGCGCTCATATTGGATATTTAGAAGTGAATTGAAAAAAAGTAGATAGATGCACCATTCACAGTGTCTGAATCTTACTTGGAAAGCTGCCGCATGGCACTCTCAAGGCCATTTAAGGTGACTGGATACATTCTATCTCTCATCAGATTTTGCATAATGTCGATCGATTGACGATATTGCCAAATTGACTCCGGCTCGGGGTTAAGCCATGCAAAGTGAGGGAAATGATCGATCAAGCGATTGATCCAAACTGCACCAGCTTCTTTATTGTTGTATTCCACTGAACCATTGGGGCTGAGAATTTCATAGGGAGACATTGTTGCGTCACCAACAAAGATCAGCTTGTAATCGGATCCATATTTATTAATGATATCTTGTGTAGGCGTAGCTTGATCACGACGCCGGCGATTACTTTGCCAAAGATTTTCATAAACGCAGTTATGAAAATAGTAATGCTCTAAATGCTTGAACTCTGCTTTGGCGGCAGAGAACAACTCTGCAATACGCTGAATATGATCGTCCATTGATCCACCAACATCCATCAGGAGCAATACTTTGACTTGATTATGGCGCTCAGGTCGCATTTGAATGTCTAGCATTCCGGCATTAGCAGCAGTTGAATGGATAGTTTTATCTAAATCTAGCTCCAGCGTGGATCCTTCGCGAGCAAAGCGACGCAATCGTCGTAGTGCGACCTTAATATTGCGTGTTCCTAAAGCGAGGTCGCTATCGTAGTCTTTAAATTCCCGAGCTTCCCAAACTTTAATGGCGGTTCGATTACCCGCACTTTCACCGCCAATACGAATACCCTCGGGATGGTAGCCGCTATGACCAAATGGGGAGGAGCCACCAGCGCCAATCCATTTATTGCCACCGCCATGCCACTCTTTTTGCTCCTTTAGGAGTTCTTCAAGCCGTTTCTTTAAAGCCTCTGGCCCACCTAATTTTTGTAAGGCTGCTTTTTCCTCATCGGTTAAAACACGTTGCAGTTTTTTCTCAAGCCAATCGAGTGGAATTTCTGGCGAGAGTGCAATGATTTGTTCGATGCCATTAAAGTAAGCGCCAAACACTTGATCAAAGCGATCAAAGTGTTGTTCATCTTTCACTAAAGTCATGCGCGAGAGTTGATAAAACTCGTCAATCGATGGACTGATGACTCCTGACTTCAAGCCTTCCAAGAGGGTTAAAAACTCTCGCACTGAAACAGGCACCTTGGCCTCTTTCAGATTGAGGAAAAATTGGATCAGCATAAGAAGTCTATTAGCAGCACTGTTTTAGCGATGATTGCGATTCATCATGACTAGGCGCTCAAACAAGTGAATGTCTTGTTCATTTTTGAGAAGTGCGCCATGTAAAGGCGGCACCACAATCTTTTCATCACTACTATGTAGGGCTTCAGGTGAAATATCTTCCGCCAATAAAAGCTTAAGCCAATCGATTAGTTCTGATGTGCTTGGCTTCTTCTTCAGCCCTGGTAGCGAGCGTATTTGGTAGAAGGACTTCAGTGCAGCATCTAAAAGATCTTGCTTGATATTGGGATGATGAACATCGACGATGCTTTGCATAGTCTTAGAATCGGGGAAAGTAATGTAATGGAAGAAGCAGCGCCGCAAAAAAGCATCCGGCAATTCTTTTTCATTATTTGAGGTGATGATGACGAGAGGGCGATGCTTTGCCTTAATGAGTTCTCGAGTTTCATAGACATAAAACTCCATGCGATCAATTTCACGTAGTAAGTCATTCGGAAATTCGATATCCGCTTTATCAATTTCATCGATCAACAAGACTGTTGGTTCATCAGCTTCAAAAGCTTGCCAAAGTACACCTTTAACAATGTAATTACGAATATCTTTTACTTTTTCATCGCCCAATTGTGAATCGCGCAAGCGGCTAACTGCATCATATTCATAGAGGCCTTGTTGGGCCTTTGTGGTGGATTTAATATGCCACTGCAGTAGCGGCATCTTCAGTGCGGCTGCAACTTCTTCAGCAAGCATAGTTTTACCAGTGCCTGGTTCGCCTTTAATTAATAGCGGTCGTTGTAGTGCAATTGCTGCATTTACAGCTAACTTGAGATCGTCCGTAGCGACATAGCTTTGGCTGCCGTCAAAGCGGATTTGTTCTGAGGGGGTATGTTTACTCATTATCTTGTCTAAAAAAGTGCAGGGTTAAGCGTTCCAGTATAGGTAAATGGTCAAATTATTTCAGTATTTCTATTGATTTTTGACCTCTGAAATGGCGAGAGAGGGCTTCTGTCCGCTATACTCTTGCAAATTGATCTAAATCAAACTCATTAATAATGATTTCCATGAAAAAACTCTCCATTCTTCCTCATTTGGCCCTTACCGTCGCTATAGCTATTGCTGGTTCTGTTGCCCAGGCTGACGAAGTTAAAGGCAATGCTGCAGCTGGTAACGCCAAGGTATGGCTTTGTGTTGGTTGCCACTCTATTCCTGACTACCGTGCTGATTACCCTTTGGTATATAAGGTGCCTATGTTGGGTGGTCAAAATGGTGCCTATATTGCAAGTGCCTTAGCTTCTTATAAAAAGGGCGAAAGAAAGCATCCAACCATGCGTTCTATTGCTGCTAGCTTGTCCGACCAAGATATGGCCGATATTGGCGAATACTATGCTGCGCAAACTGCTAGCTCACCAAATAACCCATTGAAGTGATTCATTGATAAAGATACATAGAGATACTTTTATGAAATTCGCACTAATTACGGCAGTTTTACTCTCAAACATTGGTTTGGTAAATGTAGCAAATGCTGCAAGCGTAGACAAAGGTCAGGCATTGGTAGAGAAGGGTAATTGCGCCTCCTGTCATGGCGCTGGTTTAAACGCCCCAATTCTTCCTACCTATCCAAAATTGGCAGGTCAGCATTCTGACTATATTTACTATGCACTGAAAGCCTACAAAGTTGGGGATGGCAACGCCAAGTTTGGTCGTAATAATGCGGTCATGGGCTCACAAGTTCAAAACTTTACAGATGCTGATATGCAGGATATTGCTGCTTATGTCGCATCTCTACCAGGCAATCTGATAGTTAAAAAGTAATCCAAGCTAGCTTAGGCTACTTAATAAAAAGGCTTAGATTAATCCTCTAAGCCTTTATTTTTTATAGTTTATTTATCTAACGAAGCGCTTCAAGACCCCGTGCAAGGTGTCTTTGCATTGCTAGCTCAGCTGCCTGTTCATCGCGCTTTAAAAGCGATCTGAGGATTTCTCGATGCTCAACTAGGGAGTTTTGTAATCTGCCGGTGCTAGTTAATGAGTCTCTACGGTGGAGTTTGAGTACCTTACGTAAGTCTGCTATTACGCCATTCATCCATTTATTTCCTGCAATTTGTTGTATTAGCTCATGAAATTTCACATTTATTTCAAAAAATTGCTCTAAATCTCGATCTGCAGCCGCTTTCTCTAGGCGGTGGTGAAGGTCATCTAGCTGATTTAACTCGGCTTCGGTTGCTTTGCTGGCTGTCTCTTTGGCGGCTTGACCTTCTAATAGCGAGAGAATAGAGAAGATTTGCTCGAGATCTTTCCTGGCTACCTCTGTGACATATGCCCCACGCCTCATCTTGATTGTTATTAAACCCTCGGAGGCTAAAACCTTAATTGCTTCGCGCATAGGCGTCCTGCTGATACCAAACTGAACGGCTAGAGATTGTTCATCTAGCCAGCTTCCAGGGGCTAATTCCTTGCTAAAGATCTGCTCACGTAGTCGATCTGCAACGTCTTCATATAAGGGTCTGATGTTTAGTTTTGTATTCATAATTATGAATACATTATAGCTGGACAAATGATAAAAAGTCAAGCAGAATGAAATTTATCGATGCAATGCAGCAAAAAAATTAACCGGGAGTTTTTGTGAGTTCTACAGATAACAAAACATGGCCTTCATTCCCTGAGGTCAATATTGAGGATTGGCAGAAGTCAGCGCAAAAATCTGCACCCAATGGCGATGTTGATTCCTTGGGTTGGAAAACGCCAGATGGAATTCATTTAAAAGCTTTGTACACATCATCAGATCTGGAAGGTCTTCAATACACCGATACCTTGCCAGGATTTGAGCCATTTGTACGTGGACCACAAGCAACGATGTATTCAGTACGTCCTTGGACTATTCGTCAGTACGCTGGTTTTTCTACTGCTGAAGAATCTAATGCTTTCTATCGCAAAGCGCTTGATGCTGGTGGTCAAGGCGTCTCAGTTGCATTTGATTTAGCAACTCATCGCGGTTACGACTCAGACCATCCACGCGTTACTGGTGATGTTGGAAAAGCTGGTGTTGCAATTGATTCGGTAGAGGATATGAAGATCTTGTTTGATGGGATTCCATTAGACAAGGTATCTGTTTCAATGACGATGAATGGCGCAGTATTGCCTGTATTGGCTGGCTATATTGTTGCTGGAGAAGAACAGGGCGTTAAGCAAGAACAGCTTTCAGGCACGATTCAGAATGATATTCTGAAAGAGTTCATGGTGCGTAATACGTATATTTATCCACCAGAGCCTTCAATGCGCATTATTGGTGACATTATTGAGTACACAGCCAAGCATATGCCTAAGTTCAATTCGATTTCGATTTCGGGTTATCACATGCAAGAGGCTGGCGCAAACCAAGTATTGGAACTAGCGTTCACATTGGCCGATGGTAAAGAGTATGTAAAAACAGCGCTTTCTAAAGGATTGGATGTAGATGGCTTTGCGGGCCGCCTATCTTTCTTCTTCGCTATTGGTATGAACTTCTATCTTGAGGTTGCCAAGTTACGCGCTGCACGTTTGCTGTGGTGGCGGATTATGAAGTCCTTTGAACCAAAGAACCCTAAATCACTGATGTTACGTACACATTGCCAGACATCTGGCTGGTCCTTGACAGAACAAGACCCTTATAACAACGTTGTAAGAACTACTGTAGAGGCGATGGCCGCCGTTTTTGGTGGTACACAGTCCTTGCATACCAATTCATTGGATGAGGCGATTGCTTTACCTTCCGAGTTCTCAAGTCGCATTGCCCGCAATACCCAGTTAATTCTCCAAGAAGAAACTCATATCCCAAGTGTGATTGATCCATGGGCAGGTTCTTACATGATGGAAAACCTGACTCAAGAGATGGCAGACAAGGCTTGGGAGATCATCCAAGAAGTTGAAGCCATGGGTGGCATGACTAAAGCAGTAGAAAGTGGTTGGGCTAAGCTTAAAATTGAAGCTGCTGCTGCAGAAAAGCAAGCGAAGATTGATTCAGGCGCTGACGTGATCGTTGGTGTTAATAAATACAAGCTCGGTAAAGAAGACTTAGTAGATGTCTTAATGATTGACAACGATAAGGTTCGCGAAGGTCAGGTTGCCCGCTTGAAATACATCAAGGCAAAGCGTGATACTCAAAAAGTAGAGGCTGCATTAGAAGCATTAACGAAGGCTGCTGAAGATAACTCCGGAAACTTATTAGAGTTATCTGTAAATGCCATTCGTTTGCGCGCCACAGTAGGCGAAGTTTCTGATGCATTAGAGAAAGTTTACGGGCGCCATCGCGCCGATACTCAAAAGGTGACCGGTGTGTATGCAGCTGCTTATGACTCAGCCGAAGGCTGGGCAAAACTCCAAACTGAAATTGCTGACTTTGCAAAAGACTTCGGACGTCGTCCGCGCGTCATGATCGCAAAGCTTGGTCAAGATGGTCATGATCGGGGCGCAAAAGTAGTTGCCACTGCTTATGCTGACTTGGGCTTTGACGTGGATATCGGTCCTTTGTTTCAAACTCCTGAAGAGTGCGCCAGGCAAGCAATTGAAAACGACGTGCATGCACTTGGCGTATCCACATTAGCTGCTGGCCATAAGACTCTAGTGCCAGCCATCATTGCTGAATTGAAAAAGCAGGGATCGGATGACATCATCGTATTCGTTGGTGGCGTGATTCCAAGACAAGACTACGAATTCCTGTACGAAGCTGGTGTCAAAGGAATTTACGGTCCAGGCACGCCGATACCAGCCTCCGCTAAAGATGTGCTTGAGCAGATTCGCAAGTCAGTTAAGCCCACATAATATGAACTGCGGATCATAGGTATGCTCGAAGCTGCTGATCAGGCTCTAGTGAATGATCTCACTGGTGCACCATCGCTAAAACAGCGGCGTGCATTAGCAAAGATCATTACCCTGCTGGAATCTACCCGTTTAGATCACCGTCAACGCGCAGATGATGTGCTCAATACTTTGTTGCCCAAAACAGGTAAATCATTTCGTTTGGGAATCTCAGGTGTTCCGGGGGTTGGTAAATCCACCTTAATTGAGTCTTTAGGTCTTTATCTGATTGAAAAGGGCCATCGCGTGGCTGTCTTAGCAATCGATCCAACATCTAGCTTATCTGGCGGCTCTATCCTCGGAGATAAAACCCGCATGGAGCGCCTATCCGTTTTGGAGAATGCCTTCATACGTCCAAGCCCGTCCTCATTGACCTTGGGTGGTGTCGCTGAAAAAACCCGTGAAGCCATGCTGGTGGCTGAGGCTGCAGGTTTTGACGTCATTATTGTTGAAACAGTCGGCGTTGGTCAGAGTGAAATTGCAGTTTCTGGCATGACGGATATGTTTTTGCTCTTGCAATTGCCTAATGCTGGTGATGATCTGCAAGCAATTAAAAAAGGCGTGATGGAAATTGCTGACTTAATTGTGATTAATAAAGTCGATATTGATCCAGATGCTGCTATGCGAGCTCAGCTTTTTATCACTAGCTCATTACGTTTATTGGGTTTCCAAGGCAATCCTGACCATGCATCACACGATCAAGAATTTTGGCATCCGCAAGTAATGACCCTCAGCGCACTAGAGGGTAAAGGTGTGCCAGAGCTATGGGACAAGGTATCTCATTTTGAAAAGCTGCAAAAGGCTAATGGGAAGTTTGATTCTCGTCGCAAAAAACAAGCAGGCGCATGGATGTGGGACCGTATCGACGCGGGATTAAAAAATGCATTTCGTAACAATGAGGCAGTGCAAGAATTGCTGCCTAGTTTGATTGCACAAGTAAACCAAGGAACTATGGCAGCCTCAGTAGCCGCAAGACGACTGCTAGAAGCCATGGGGCATGAATTTTTCTAAGGAGCAGCAAATGAAGGAAATCATTCAACAACTAGAAGCCAAGCGTGAGCTTGCTCGATTGGGTGGTGGGGAAAAGCGTATTCAGGCTCAGCATGCAAAGGGCAAATTAACTGCCCGTGAACGCATTGAACTGCTATTGGATGCAGGTACCTTCGAAGAATGGGATATGTTCGTAGAGCATCGTTGCCATGACTTTGGGATGGGTGAGCAGACGGTGCCTGGTGATGGCGTGGTAACAGGTTACGGCATGATTAACGGCCGTTTGGTATTCGTTTTCTCACAAGACTTCACTGTATTAGGCGGATCTTTATCAGAAGCCCATGCTGAAAAGATTTGCAAGATCATGGATCAGGCCATTAAGGTTGGCGCTCCTGTGATTGGCTTGAATGACTCTGGTGGTGCGCGTATTCAGGAGGGTGTCGCTTCTCTTGGCGGCTATGCAGAAATTTTCCAACGCAATGTCACTGCCTCTGGTGTTATTCCACAAATTTCCCTCATCATGGGACCATCTGCAGGAGGTGCAGTCTATTCCCCAGCCTTGACCGATTTCATCTTCATGGTCAAGGACAGCTCTTATATGTTTGTAACAGGGCCTGAAGTAGTCAAGACGGTTACTCATGAAGATGTGACTGCAGAAGAATTGGGTGGTGCAGTCACTCACTCTACTGTTTCCGGTGTGTGTGACTTGGCATTTGATAACGATGTAGAAGCAATCATGATGTTACGCCGCTTCTTTAATTATTTGCCACTCTCTAATCGTGAAAAACCACCATTAATTAAAGGTGCTAATCGCACAGAAGAGCCTGATTTTTCATTGGACACTTTAGTTCCATCAAATCCAAATCAACCTTACGATATGAAAGAGTTGATTAGGAAAATTGTTGATGACGGCGAGTTCTTTGAACTACAGCCTGATTACGCAAAAAATATTGTGATTGGATTTGGCCGTATTGAAGGGCGCTCGGTCGGTATCGTTGCTAATCAGCCATTAATCCTAGCAGGTTGCTTAGATATCAAAGCTTCTATTAAAGCGGCGCGTTTTGTACGCTTCTGTGACGCCTTTAATATTCCTGTGGTTACTCTGGTTGACGTACCGGGCTTTATGCCAGGTACTGCACAAGAGTACGGCGGCATCATTAAGCATGGCGCAAAATTGCTCTATGCCTATGCAGATTGCACTGTACCGAAGGTGACTTTAATTACTCGTAAAGCTTATGGTGGCGCCTATGATGTAATGGCTTCTAAGCATTTACGCGGTGACGTGAATTTTGCATGGCCTTCGGCTGAGATTGCAGTAATGGGCCCTAAAGGGGCTGTAGAAATTATTTTCCGCGAAGAAAAATCAAATCCAGAAAAAATTGCCGCACGTGAAGCTGAGTACAAATCTAAGTTTGCCAATCCTTTTGTAGCGGGTCGTCGTGGTTATATTGATGATGTCATCTTGCCTCATGAAACCCGCAAACGGATTGCGCGCTCACTAGCAATGCTCAAAGATAAGGACCTAAAGAATCCTGCACGTAAACACGGCAATATCCCTCTGTAAAGCGTAGACAAACGATGAATACGAAAATGTTTAAGAAAATTTTAATTGCTAACCGCGGTGAAATTGCTTGCCGTGTAATGATGACCGCTAAGAGGATGGGTATCAAGACTGTTGCTGTCTATTCAGAGGCCGATAAAGAAGCGCGCCACGTACAACTAGCTGATGAGGCTGTGTGCATTGGACCAGCTCCTTCGCGTGAATCCTATTTGGTAATTGACCACATCATCCAAGCTTGTAAAGATACTGGTGCTGAAGCGGTTCATCCCGGGTATGGATTTTTATCTGAGAACGAGCAGTTCGCTAAGCGTTGTGAGGAGGAGGGTATTGTTTTTATTGGCCCAAAACACCAATCTATTGCTGCAATGGGGGATAAGATCGCCTCTAAGAAGCTTGCTTTAGAAGCCAAAGTAAATACGATACCTGGCTACAACGAGGCGATTGATACTACTGATGAGGCGGTCAAGATCGCCCAAGGAATTGGTTATCCAGTCATGATCAAAGCTTCAGCCGGCGGTGGTGGAAAAGGTCTGCGCGTTGCCTTTAACGATAAAGAAGCTGCAGAAGGTTTTTCTGCTTGCAAAACCGAGGCGATGAATAGCTTTGGCGATGACCGAATCTTTATTGAAAAGTTTGTTGAAGGTCCTCGCCATATCGAGATTCAGGTATTGGGTGACTCGTTCGGTAACGTGGTTTACCTGAATGAGCGTGACTGCTCAATTCAGCGACGTCATCAAAAGGTAATTGAAGAGGCGCCATCGCCTTTTATTGATCCAGCAACTCGTAAAGCGATGGGTGAACAAGCAGTTGCATTGGCCAAGGCAGTGAACTACCAATCTGCGGGTACAGTTGAGTTTGTTGTTGGAAAAGACAAGTCTTTCTACTTTCTGGAGATGAATACCCGCTTACAAGTTGAGCACCCAGTAACCGAAAGTATTACTGGTCTTGATTTAGTTGAGCAGATGATTCGTGTTGCTGCTGGTGAGAAGTTGGCATTCAAGCAAGAAGATGTAAAGCTGGATGGTTGGTCTATGGAATGTCGTATTAATGCGGATGATCCATTCCGTAACTTCTTGCCATCTACTGGCCGCCTGGTTAAATACCGTCCACCAGAGCCGATTAACGGCGTGCGCGTCGATACTGGTGTGTATGAGGGTGGCGAGATTCCGATGTACTACGACTCGATGATTGCTAAATTGATTGTTCATGGCAAAGATCGTGCCGAAGCAATTGATAAGATGCGCGCTGCATTAAATGATTTTGTGATTCGCGGAATTCACTCCAATATCCCATTCCAGGCAGCCTTATTGCAGCACCCACGTTTTGTGAATGGCGACTTTACGACTGGTTTTATTGCAGAAGAGTATCCAGAAGGCTTCAAAAAGGATTCTGTTCAACCAGCAGATCCTAAGCGCCTAGCTGCTTTAGCCGCATTTATGCGCTATCGCTACCTTCAGCATATTCAAATGATTGACGGCCAGTTGGCTGGTCATGAAATGATCATCGGTAAAAAGTTTGTTGTCGTTACCGGTAATAAAGCCGGATCAATGGACGATCCTTGCGAAGTGCCTATTCGCGTTGAACTCAAGGATGATGTTTATTCAGTTTATATTGACGAAGCAGATGGCGTGAGTCGCTATGACATCGTAAGCGACTGGCGTCCAGGGCAAATTTGTCTGCGCGCTACTATTAACGGTACCCATAAGATTACTGCTCAAGTTGAGCGTCGGGGTGTTAAATATATGCTGATGCTTGACGGAGTGCATTACGAGTGCATGGTTCTGAGCCCGTTAGGCGCAGAGCTCCAACGCCGTATGCCCGTCAAATTACCCCCAGATACCTCTAAATTGCTGATGTCACCAATGCCTGGTTTATTGACAAAGATTGCGGTCAAGGTTGGGGAAGTCGTAACTGCTGGCCAAAAATTAGCATCGATTGAAGCAATGAAAATGGAAAATACGCTATCTGCAGTTCAAGATGGTGTGGTTGCTGAAATTTGTGCAAATGAGGGTGAAAGTTTAGCGGTTGATCAATTGATCATTCGCTTTGAATGATGCTTTCAATAAGGAATTAAAGACTATGAGTACTAAGCCGTTCAGAATTTTAGGAATTCAGCAAATTGCGATTGGCGGTGAGAACAAAGATCGACTCAAGAAGTTGTGGGTTGATATGCTGGGTTTTGAATATAAAAGTACCTTTGTTTCCGAGCGTGAAAACGTGGATGAGGATATTTGTGCGATTGGATCAGGCGTCCATGAGATTGAGGTCGATTTGATGCAGCCTCTTGATATTGAGAAGAAACCTGCTGTTCACCAAACACCTTTAAATCACATTGGTTTATGGGTGGATAATTTACCTAAGGCAGTTGAATGGCTCTCTGCGAATGGCTTACGTTTTGCTCCTGGCGGCATCCGTAATGGGGCGGGAGGCCATGACATTACTTTTGTACATCCAAAAGGAAATGATGAGTTCCCCATTGGTGGTGAGGGGGTCTTGATTGAGCTGGTTCAGGCGCCTCCTGAAGTCATTGCAGGATTAGGTTCATAATTTAGTTTGGGAATTAATTAAATATTGGCTAAATAAGTTAGCAAATAAGGCTCAATGTGGCAAATATTTTAGCCATCGATACCTCATCATCCTGGTGTTCGGTGGCTTTATCTTTAGATGATCAAGCACCTACGCTTCGACACGAGGCGGTCTCGGCTGGCGCTAGCCAGCTTCTCTTGCCTTGGATTGAGTCACTTCTAAGTAATGCAAAATTTGCTTTAAAAGATCTAGACGCTATTGCTGTTGGAATTGGTCCTGGTGCATTTACAGGTGTGAGATTAGGTGTTGCAGCCGTTCAGGGTTTAGCAATTACAAATAATCTGCCTGTGATCTCTGTATGTAGCTTAGATGCCATCGCATCTCAACTCGTGAAAACGCCTGCATTTCAAAGGACCAACTCTAAACATTTTGTGATTGCCATTGATGCACGCATGGAAGAGGTATATTGGGCTCGTTACGAAACTCACTTGAATCAGCTACCAAAGCGTATGGGCGATATTCATCTCACGAAGCCCGAAGAAATACTGCTTGAGGGCATTGATTACATGGCCGGGAGTGCTATTAGCCCTTATCGTGAACGTTTGCCAAATTTTAAAGGTGGCTTAGATGCAGAGATTGCATTATCTGCATTGGGTGTGCTGGATTGTGCAAAGTATCTATTTTCAGAAGGTAAGGCGCATGACGTACATCAGCTTGAGCCTTTGTACGTTCGCAATAAAGTTGCCTTAACTACTACCGAACGGCAAGAGGTTTTGAGGTAATGGGTGAGCAAAGATTTTCAGGTGGTGAGGCGGAGCTTTCTTTCTTGCCCATGGCATCAGCTGATCTAGATGAAGTTTTAAAGATTGAGTCGGTTTCGCATATTCATCCTTGGACTAAGGGTAATTTTTCTGATTCTCTCGCCGCTGGACATTGGGCTTATTGCATTCGTCCGCAAGTGGATCATGCAATCAAGGGGTCATATTTAGATCCAGACGTACTGTGGGCCTACTGTATCTTATTTCCAGCAGTAGATGAATTACATCTTCTGAATATTACGGTTTCCCCTCATTTACGTAAGCTTGGCCTAGGTAAAAGAATGATGATAGCCATCGAGGTAGTTGCCTCCCAGCAAAAAATGCCTCGCATCATATTGGAAGTAAGACCGACCAATGACGCTGCCTTGGCACTCTATCAAAAATTAGGCTATAAGCAGATTGGTGTTCGCAAGAATTACTATCCAGCAAGCCCCGATACTGGTTCACGTGAGGATGCACTCGTCATGGCTAAATCGATTAAGCTAGAGTCATGACAAAGTCACCTTCAGCCTTCTTAAAAGAAATGGGCATTACCGAGTGGACCTCTCGCGATGCTATTCAGGCTGTTTCTGAGACGGCAATTGAAGCAAGCGCTACTTCTGCCCCCTCTGATAATCAGTCTGGCAATACTCCAGTTCAGCGTATCTCATATGGCACTTGGTGGTTTTTCGGTAATGAGCCTCAGGGCGAAGCGCAAATCTTGTTTCAAAATATCATTCGCGCTTTAGGATTGGCGAAAAATGAATGGTCATGGAAAAATTCCTCCATTAACTTGAGTCAGCTATCAAGTCCAGAGTCGCCTGTGGTCGCGTTTGCCTTTGGCGGACCCGTTGCTCAAAAAATTACTGGTGAGCGAGACCCCTTGCTTCAATTGCGTGAGACGGTACTGGCACTCAATTCAGGGAACGAGGAAGAGATCCCCGTAATTGCTTCTTTTGAATTAAACCAAGTCCTTGCTAAACCTAAAGACAAGGCTCTCCTTTGGCAAGATTTATTACTTGCTAAATCTGTGTTACAAAATAGCTAATTAGAATCTAATGAATCAAGCCTTGTGCTTGTGTTCGCCAATCAGGTGCATGGAGTCATACTCCGCTTGATTTTTAGCGTGGCGTTTAATCACCAGCCACATAATGCTGCTGACTGTCACACCAAAGCCAATAATCACAAATTGCACTGGTAGATCTAGCCAAATCAGTAGCGAGTAAATTAAGAGCATTACCAATACTGAAATATTTTCATTGAAGTTCTGGACGGCTATGGAGTGACCCGCAGACATTAAAACGTGACCACGATGTTGTAGTAATGCATTCATTGGCACAACAAAGTAGCCCGCCAACCAACCCACCAAAATCAGTAAGAAATATGCTGGCAACAGATTAAGGGAAACTTGTAGCTTACCAACAGAGAAAATGGAGATATCGGGTAGCATGTCTGCGTTGTAAACAGCCAGGACACAAACAACCAGACCCATGGCTACACCGTAAGGCAAGACATTTAATGACTTGCGTAGTGGGATGCGCCACGCTGCGTAGACTGCACCACCTGCAACGCCCACAGCCGAAATTGCCTGCAGAATTGCACCTTGAGAAAGATTCATGTGAAGTGCAACTTGCGCCCACTTGATAACGATAAATTGCAGTGTAGCGCCTGCGCCCCAAAACAAGGTAGTAACAGCTAAGGAAATTTGACCTAAGCGATCATTCCACAAGGTCTTAAAACAGATTGCAAAGTCTTTAACTAATTCGATTGGATTGGTTTTTTGCGAAACATATCTAGCGCCAGTATCAGGAATCTTTAAATTAATCAGGGCCGCAACTACATAAATCATCATGATGATCAGGATGGCTGACTCTGCTGGTGTATCGATGCCCGTATCAAAGCTTGGCATATCTAGGGCTAAGAGACTTTGAGAAACAGTGCTGCTAATTAGAACACCACCTAAAACTGTACCCAAAATGATCGAGCCTACAGTGAGGCCTTCGATCCAGCCATTGGCGGCTACTAATTTTTCAGGGGGAAGTAATTCAGTGAGAATCCCGTATTTTGCCGGTGAATAGGCTGCTGCACCTAAGCCAACAATGGCATATGACATGAGCGGATGACTACCCAATAGCATTGCCACGCATCCAACAAACTTAATCGTGTTTGTAATGAACATGACATTACCCTTGGGGCGGGAATCTGCAAAGGCTCCTACAAAGGCTGCCAATAGAACATAGGACAATACAAAGAACAATTTAAGCAAAGGCGTCATCCAGGCCGGAGCATGAAGCTGGGCCAAGAGAGCAATAGCTGCAATTAGGAGAGCATTATCAGCAAGCGACGAAAAAAATTGCGCCGCCATAATGATGTAAAAGCTACGGTTCATTCGTACAATCTAGTCATTAATGAATTAAAACATGAAAGGAGGGGTATATATGGGTGAATCCGCTAACGGCCTGATTAATAGGCCAATTTTGGCCTCTATTCATACTGCTGCCTTTCAGCATAATTTAAACCGAGTTCGAGAATTGGCGCCAGAGTCCAAGATTTGGGCTGTCATCAAAGCCCGTGCATATGGGCATTGTTTTGAGGCTGCCCTTAAGGGCTTAGCCTCAACGGATGGCTTCGCCTTATTAGATATTGAGGATGCATCCTGGCTGCGTGAGCATGGCTGGAAAGGGCGAATCCTGCTTTTAGAGGGCTTCTTTCATGCAAATGAGCTTACTTTGGCGGAAGATTTAGAGTGTGATTTAGTGGTTCACTGCGATGCACAAGTTGAGTGGCTGGAAAGATTTAAGGGTAAAAACCACAAACCTTTCAATGTCTTTCTCAAAATGAATACTGGCATGAATCGCCTGGGATTTAAACCTGAAGCCTATCGTATTGCGTTTCACCGCTTGCATGCAGCTGGTTATCACATCCATCACATGACGCATTTTGCTAATGCTGACCAGGTAGATCGGATACCTTCAGTTGGTGCACAACAAGAATTGTTTAACGAAACAATTGTAGGTCTTGGCGGCGCCACTTCCTTGGCTAACTCTGCGGCTATTTTGTGGCATCGTAACGCCTTGGGCGACTGGGTACGTCCCGGCATCATGCTCTATGGAGCATCTCCAACAGGTCAGCATTCTGATATCGAACATGCCAATCTTCAGGCGGTGATGCAACTTCATAGTGAAATTATTGATATTCAACATCTTCAAAAGGGCGATCGCATTGGTTATGGTGGCAGATACGAAGCGCCTGATGCAATGCGAATTGGTATTGTTGCTTGCGGGTATGCAGACGGATATCCACGCCATGCAAAAGATGGCACTCCAGTCTGGGTTGCTACCGATAAAGGAGATCAGGGTGTAATTTGTCCGCTGGTAGGTAAGGTTTCAATGGATATGCTAGCAATTGATTTACGCAATGCGCCTAATGCAAAGATTGGTAGCGTCGTCCAACTATGGGGCGATAGGGTAGCTGTTGATGATGTTGCCCAAATGAGCGATACGATTGGCTATGAATTGCTATGTGCTGTAGCCCCAAGGGTGCCCGTTACTATTAAATAATTGAAATAACAAACCTGAAAATAAAAATCCTCCAGTTTGGAGGATTTTTATTGAACTAGAAGTAAGCTCTCATAAGCTCAATACAACTTACTTATTCCAGAACTGCCACCACTGGCGCTCTTTTTTAACACGCTGACCTGTAACCATCATCTGACTGTCTGGGAAGTTTAATTTAAATACACGGGCAGTATCATTACTGAGTTGAACCATGCCCAACTTCTCATATGACTTGGTAAGAATATAAAGCGCTTCTTCAACGGCTGGTGCACGATCGTAGTCTCGAATAACTAACTGGGCACGATTGGCTGCTGCTAAATAAGCTCCGCGCTGAAAGTAAAAGCGAGCCACAATGACATCGGCCTCTGCAAGCGAGTTCACAATATAGCGCATACGATCTAAGGAGTCAGGCGCATATTTACTATTAGGGAAACGCTCGACAACTACCTTGAAAGATTCAAATGCTTCTTTTGCTGCCTTTGGATCTCGCTCACTCAGATCTTGGCCTGTGAACTTACCTAGCCAACCCAAGTCATCATTAAACGTAATGAGGCCTTTTAAATAGTAAGCGTAGTCTAAGCTTTCGCTGCCTTGGTGTAGCTTAATAAAGCGATCGATAGCAACCAGTGCTTGAGTTTGCTCTTGGGCTTTCCAGTAGCAATATGCAGAATTTATTTGTGCTTGCTGAGAATAGGGGCCGAAAGGAAAGCGTGCTTCTAATTTCTCAAAGTATTTACCACACTTAGCAAAGTCACCATCATTGAGTTTGTCGGTTGCTTCTGAATAGAGTTTTGATTCAGACCAAATATCAGTGTCATCCTTAGTGCCATCACTGCCTGCGCATCCACCTAAAAGGAGTGCCGCACAAGAGAGGGCAATTAGGAGGGTGATGGACCCGCTAAATAAGTGGAAGCTCTTTTTTTGTGTGGAAGAATTCCCAGCAAGCCTTAAACTGGCGTCTGATATAACGTCGGACATAACTGAAAGGCTCTCTAAGCGTGGCATTGCCGCAAACTCCTGATTCGAATCACATTGATTATATCGATGATGAGGATTTCATTTCCCTAGATATCCCTATGGAGATGGCTGGTGAGCGCTTGGATAAGGTGCTGGCAGGGTCTTTGCCGGATTATTCGCGTAATCGACTAAAAGCTTGGGTTGAGGCTGGAGCCGTCATGGTAGACGGGAAAGTCACTAAAGCACGCTATTTACTTCATGGGGGCGAGAGTATTAAGGTATTTCCACAAGAAATGCCTGAACAATTCGCCTTTAGTCCAGAAGATATCCCATTGGACATCGTTTATGAGGATGAGGCTGTCATTGTGGTCAATAAGCCCCCTGGTCTTGTTGTTCATCCTGCCGCTGGGAACTGGTCTGGCACCTTATTAAATGGT
>Ga0214241_1000154_pt1 | contig 25332 bp, 31 predicted proteins | sample TroBogypolimnion_15_FD_153079 | JGI IMG/M metagenome (GOLD analysis project Ga0214241, IMG submission 153079) | Freshwater microbial communities from Trout Bog Lake, WI - 25AUG2008 hypolimnion | ecosystem: Environmental > Aquatic > Freshwater > Lake > Hypolimnion/Profundal zone | place: Trout...
TGGTGGAACGCTTGGTGGATTATGTGCCGGATGGATTTGGGAAGCCTCGCAGCCTAGAGATGTTTTTGTGATGTCGGCTTTTGCGTGTGGGATGGCGGGCATGGCAATCCAGAAGCTGAGACCGCGTCATTATCCCGCCAGATAAAACGAATCAAGCTTTTATTGAATCTTTGCCTTAGCGCGGAGTTTTTGCATCATCTCTGAAAACTTCTCCTTTTGCCAATTCTTATCAGAGACGATCATTTGTTTTAATTGATCCTTCATCTCTTCCATGCCTGGAGCTTTTACGTCCCGAGAGTCAACCATCTTGATGATGTGCCAACCAAACTGTGACTTCACTGGCTTGTCCGTGATTTGACCATTCTTGAGTTGAACCATGGCCTTAGAGAATTCTGGAACCAGAGCCTTATCGCTAACCCAACCAAGGTCGCCTCCATTTTTAGCTGAACCAGGATCTAAGGATTTTGCTTTAGCAATTTCTTCAAAGTTGGCGCCAGCTTTTAATTGGGCCGTAATAGCCTTGGCATCGGATTCTTTCTCTACCAAGATGTGCTCAACATGGTATTCCTTACCGGTATATTGCGCCTTTACGGATTCATAGGCGGCCTTAAGATCGGCTTCCGCAATACCTTCCTTTTGAATGTAATCTTCAAATACAGCTGCAACTAGAACGCTAATACGAGCTTGTTCTAATTGCTCTCTAACCATTTCATTTTGAATGACGCTACGTTTGTCTGCCTCTTGCAAAATTAATTCACGTGTCACCAGCATTTCGCGAGCTTGTTCACGTACTTGCGGGTTATCTGGCTGGCCAGAGCGTTGCACTAACTTATCCAACTGGGACTTTGGAATTGACTTACCGTTTACGATGACAGCATTTTGAGCCATCACATTTGCAGAGAGAAGCGCTGCACTAAGAAGGCTAAAGCAGAAAATTTGACGTGTATTAGACATGTTCATTAGATGTTTAGATAAAAGAATAAGTTTATTTTAAGGGCGGCTTTAGCCAGCAACTTCATCTGGAGCTAGGGCAACAATGGTCAGAGCATGAATTTCCTTGGGTATATGGCTATTTAAGGCAGCAAATACCGCTCTGTGACGGGCTACCAGGTTTAAACCCTTAAACTCCGAGGCAACAATCTCCAGACGAAAATGCCCACCACCAGAAGCTGCTCCAGCATGACCGGCATGAAGGTGACTCTCATCTTCAATTTTCAAGACTTGCGCCTGGAAAGCTTTGCGTAGGTCTATTTCAAATGCAGCCATTCTCTGCTGATTGATATTCATTCGTTCGGATGCTCCATATGCTTTGAGAGCCAAACTCCTTGAGCGATAACAAACGCTATTAATAGTCCTGTGCTGCCAAATAATTTGAAGTTAACCCAGGCTTCTTCTGAGTACTCAAAAGCAATATAAAGATTAAGAACACCCATGAAGAAAAAGAAAATAGCCCAAGCATTGTTGAGGGTATGCCAAACCGAATGGGCAGATTCTGCTTTGAGCGTTACCTGTTTTCCCATCAACACCTGTATCCAATTCTTTCGGAAAAACTGAGCGCTGATAAATAGAGCTCCTGAAAATAAACAATACAGTGCCGTGGGCTTGAGCTGGATAAATGTTTTATCGTGCAGGAAGATAGTAAGACTGCCAAACACTAGGATCATTACCAGGCTTACCCATTGCATGGCATCTATTTTCCGATGGCGGTAATAGACCCATAGAATTTGTCCGATAGTGGCAACCATGGCTACGATAGTTGCTGTGTATATATCACCTAGCTTAAAGGCGACAAAAAAGAGGATGATAGGGAATAGGTCGAATAAAAATTTCATAAAGTGATTATCCAGCTATTTGCTCACTCCTCAGTTTTTGCGGGGATGGCATTAACCCCAGGCTCAAAGCTCAAGGATGCTGAGTTAATGCAGTAGCGCAATCCAGTTGGCATAGGGCCATCATCGAAGACATGGCCTAAATGGGCATCGCAATGAGCGCAGCGTACCTCAGTGCGAATCATGCCGTGAGTAGTATCTCGAATTTCCTTAATAGAGGACTCAACTTCTGGCGCGTTATAACTTGGCCATCCACAACCAGCATCAAACTTCGTCTCCGATAAAAAGAGGGGCGTATCACAGCAAACGCATTTGTAACGACCCTGATCCCAATGATCCCAATATTTTCCTGTAAAAGGCCTTTCTGTGGCAGCCTCACGGGTAACGCGATATTCAATATCGCTTAGGGATTGCTTATATTCTTGATCTGTTTTTTTCATGGCTTTTTCGCTCAATTACTCTGGTATAGAAAGAATTATGAGGAACAGCTTACCTCAACTGCATCTAAATTTGCTGGTGGTGCCAATGCATAAGATTCATAGTCGGGCTGTTCATCAAAAGGATTACTTAAAATGTTCAGTAACTTACTTACTTCTGAAAAGTCTTTTTGCTGCGCTCTCTCAATAGCGATTTGCGCCAAATGATTACGTAGTACATATTTTGGATTGACTTGATTCATTGCCTTTTGACGCTCAAAATCATTGCTGGATTCGCTCAGCAAGCGAGTAATGTAATCACCAAACCATTGATCGATCAATTCTCGATCAATAAAATTATTACGTAATGCAATCTGATCTATCCGTGCATCAGTCTTGATTGCGCCTAGGCTACGAAAAAAGGATGTGAAATCAACCCTCGAATCGTGCATTGCCTGCAATAAGCGCTCAATCAGTTCAACATCTCCTTCTTGTGAGCTTACGAAGCCCAATTTCTTGCGAAATAAAGTTTGCCAAGCCTGTGCATAAATGACGGGGAACTCTTCGAGGGCTTTACGCAGCTTATCCTGCGTCTCTTTTTCGTCGTAACGTAACTCTACTAGTGGAATCATTGCGCTTGCTAAGCAGGCCATATTCCAATGCATGATTTGGGGTTGGCGATGGTATGCATAACGACCACCTTGGTCACTATGATTGCAAATATGGTCAATCTGAAATTGATCTAAAAATCCAAATGGGCCATAGTCTATCGTGAGGCCGAGTACGCTGATATTGTCGCTATTGAGAACGCCATGACAAAAGCCAACCGCCTGCCACTGCGCCACTAGCTTTGCGTTGCGAGCGCAAATACTTTTAAACAATTCCAAATAAGGATCTTCAGACCCAAGGGCTTCTGGATAGTGATCACGAATCAGGGAATCTGCCAGCTCCTTTAATCTTGCATGGTTTTGAGTTGCTGCAAAATGCTCAAAGTGGCCCACCCGAATAAAGCTTGGCGCAAGTCGTGCACATACAGCCGCAGACTCAACGACTTCTCTTATTACGGGCATGTCAGAGCCAACAATCGATAAGGCCCGTGTTGTGGGAATCCCTAAAGCATGCATTGCTTCACTGCATAAGAATTCACGGATAGAGGAGCGAAGCACTGCACGACCATCACCCATGCGAGAGAAGCGTGTTTTGCCAGCACCCTTGAGTTGTAACTCTTGGCCGCCAATATCCCCCAGCAAAATTGCTCGACCATCACCAAGCTGTCCTGCCCAAACACCGAATTGATGACCGCTATAAACCGTTGAAATTGGATTGGGGAAATAATGACTGCTAGTCTTAAGTTGGTTGCCTGATAAAACCTCTAACCAGTCCTGATCCAACGGAAGCTTGTTCTTATCAAGAGGGATGCCTACTAATTGTGCAGATAGGGGCGAAAAAGCAACCCAATAGGGGTCAGGTATCGGGGAGGGTAATGTTGCTTCGCAGACATCATCGCCGCTTAAAGTAAATGCCATGATGGCTATTCTAGGAGGATTTCCTAATTTACGTACATCCCTTTAAAATTATCTTATGAACAAACAAGTCCAAATTAATCCGCATACCCAGCTTGCCAATTTAGGTGAAGAATTAAATGTCCCTTTTTTGAAGCTTTTAGGCGTTCGTTGCTTGAGCGCTGAGATGGGGAAAGGGGAGATTTTGCTAGCCCTAAAACCCGAGCACAACAATACCTGGGAAGTTGCTCATGGCGGTGTTTTATTAACGCTGATGGATGTGGCTATGGCTGTTGCTGCTCGTTCTGGTGATCCTGGCGATCGAAGTGTTGTCACTATTGAAATGAAGAATAATTTCATGCAAGCTGCTACCGGTGTTCTCAGGGTTAAGGCAGATACAGTTCGTAGAACAGCAACCATGGCTTTTTGTGAAGCCAAGTTATACAACGATCAAGGTGAGATATGCTGCATGTCTACGGGCACCTTTAAATATCTCAAGCGTTTGGCTGCTCGCAATGCTGATGGAGAAATTGTTGTGAACGACGATGGTCGTTCCGAATAAGGCCAGGCTACTCTAGACAGATAAATTAGAGCCTGAAGCAGAACTAAGTGCTCCAGTTACAACATCATGACCCACGGTTCCAGATGCATCAAACCGTCGCTCAACTAACTCGAACTGACCATCTTTACGCACCCTAAGTACAGTACTGGAGCGTGTTCCATAGGAAGACGTTTTAATAAATGCAGGTGAGAGTGCTTTTTCCCATTCCTTGCTTACGCCAGTATTGGGGAGTTCGTTATCGCTAGCATGATGAGTATCCGCCAAAAGCTTTAGATACTGATCCGCATTCTTAAGTTGCCCCTGATCCATAGCCAAAGCTTGTGCAAAGGCAGCCACTCGATGGTTAACCTTGGGCCAAGGGGTATCAAGCATGGCATTAGAAAGTCCATAGACACCGGGCTCTAGAGCCTGCTGCGGAAATACTTTGCGAGGTCGAACGCTTTGACCCATCATCATGCGGTTGCTTACCCAATGCATTTCTGCGCTCTCGGGATTACTTAAATCAGCCATTAATAAATTAAAACCGTTGTATTGCTGGAAACGTTTTGCGTTGTCTTGAATAAATTCTGTTGGGCGATCCTTGCCAGTGAGATACATTAATGATAGTTCGCCACGCGTTCTTGAGTCTGGATTTTTTTCGCTTGGTGCGCGCACATTGGTCAAGGCAGCAAATTTTCCAGCCTTAGTGAATCCAAGCCATGTACCTGGACTTCCTAATACATCAGCTCGATCTCTACCGGCCAATAAGTTAGGGTGCTCTTGCCACCATGCAACACCCTCAGTGTCACGCTCATAAAATTCATCCCGATTCGCAGCAACTACTAGCGAGTAGTCTGGATGTGAATTCCAAGCGAACAAAATTAGGCACATAGGATCTATTAAATTTCAATCAAAGGGTAGGGCAATAAATCTATTTTTAACACAGGTCCATCAGCGCCTCCAAGATGAATATTGCCACCTTCTAGGGCCTCTAGTTTGCACTCAATTTGGAGGTCAATTCGTTGGGGATCAATAGGGCTGTGCGAGGATAAAACTACCATTCCGGCTGGTTGGGTAGGATCATTTGAGTAAAAAAGCTCAGTGCCAGGCAAAGCATGAGCCTCACTAAAGTCACCACCTCTTAAATGAGCGAGTTGTAAGCGTCTTTTAATGGCGCCGCGGTATTGGCTACGTGCAACGATCTCTTGACCCGGGTAACAACCTTTTTTAAAGTCAACGCCAGCAACGGATTCGAAATTGATCATCTGGGGCACAAACTGTTCTTGCGTGGACTGGACGATTCGAGGAATGGCACTTAAGACTTCGAGATCATTCCATGAATTAAGAATTTCTTGTTCGTTTTTTATATTGAAAGATATTTTTTGGTGATGCGCCAGTAATAAGCGAGCAATAGATTCAGTGCCAAGCAATACATCAGGCATACGTAATGCGATGCAATCTTCATCTAGCTTTAGATCTGTAATCTGCTGTTCCGAGCCATAAAACCCAGAAACAATCCACTCATCAGAACAATCCGTAACCTTTACTTTTGAGCGCAATACGAACATCGATAAACGTTTTGCAATACTGGCGGCAATATCTTTTGAAATGAATAAGGCAAAGCGATCTTCTGCATCTTTGTTAGATGCAGATAGGCACACCCAAGCACTTGCAAGTAATCTGCCCTTAGGGCTGCAATAGCCAGTTAAGCGAGCCGATGAAAAGCCCTGGGCAATTTGTCCTGTCAGAATGCGCTCAAGACCCAGCACAGAATTCGTTAACTGATTTTGCAAGAAGCTAGCAGCATCTGGTCCCTCTACTAGGATTAAGCCCCACTGCGGTAAATTGCAGGGAGGGGAAGGAGGGTTATTGACCCAGTTTTGCTGAATTTGCGTTGTATTTGTCATGACCCTTTTATCATAGCCTGATGAGCAGAAAAATTCAGAGTAGGTCACTTTTTAAGCAGAAAAAGCCTAAGCATGGCAGGATGAGGTATTGGCTGAGCATTTTTACGATCTTTTCAGGCCTGCTTTATGGTTTCATCTTCTTGTTGCCCGTGGTTCCGAGTCTTTCTAATGTTGAAAATGCGTCTACTTATAAAGTAAAGATTAATCCTCAATCCAGCTTATCTAGTATTGCCAATCAGTTGCATGACCAGGGCCTGTCTGTCAATTCCTTATTACTCCAAGTAGGGGCCAGAAGTTTGTTTGTTGGCTCAAAACTAAAACCAGGAACATATTTGCTCCCAAGCGGAGGAAGTTTAGGCAAGATTTTGCTGCAGATTGCACGCGGTGACCGAGTAAGAGAAAGCATTGCGATTATTCCAGGGATGACTATTTGGCAGCTGAGAAATCTCGTTGATTCACACCAAGCCCTTATTCATCAGACTAAGGGTATGACTAGTAGAGAGTTATTGCAGAGCCTTAATTTAAGCTATCCCAGTAATGAGGGAATATTTTTACCCGATACTTATATTTTTGATCCCGATGAACCTGATTTAAGTATTTATCGTAGAGCTGCGCAAGGTATGCAAAAGCAGCTCATCCAGATCTGGGAACAAAAAGAAGCTAATCTTCCCTTAAAAACGCCTTATGAATTATTAATATTGGCCTCAATCGTTGAGAAGGAGACGGGCAGGTCAAGTGATCGAGATATGGTGTCATCAGTATTTGTGAATCGCCTTAATAAAGGGATGCCACTTCAAACTGATCCGACTGTGATCTATGGAATAGGGCCTAAATTTGATGGTAATTTACGGAAAGCTGATTTACGTAAAGACACTGCCTACAATACGTATATGCATAAAGGCTTGCCTCCTAGCCCCATTGCAATGCCGAGTAAAGAGTCGATTTTGGCTGCAGCCCATCCCGCCAAAAGCAATGCTTTATTCTTTGTAGCAAAAGGGGATGGTAGTAGCTACTTCTCTCAGAGCTTGAAAGAGCATGAGAGTGCAGTAGATCAGTATCAACGCAAGATAGCACCTAAAAATAGCGCCAATTAAATTCATTTGAATATGACATCAGCACAATCTGGTTTTTTTATTAGCTTCGAAGGTATCGATGGGGCAGGCAAAAGCACGCACGTTGATTCCTTTCGAAATCTTATGCAAGAGCGCTACCCGAATAAAGAGGTAGTCATGACTAGGGAGCCGGGTGGCACGGCTCTTGGAGAACAACTGCGCAATTTACTTTTAGATGCACCGATGAATTTAGAGACAGAAGCTCTATTAATGTTTGCTGCGCGTCGCGAACATATTGCCCAGGTAATTGAACCTGCCTTAGCTGCGGGGAAGATTGTTATATCTGATCGCTTTACCGATGCTAGCTTTGCTTACCAAGGCGGCGGCCGAGGCTTGAGTTTGGAAAAGTTAAATGATTTAGAGCGTTGGGTTCAAGGCCGCTCTGACGGCACACTCTTACAACCCAATCTCACAATCTTGTTTGATTTGCCTGGTGAGATTGCAGAGGCGCGTCGCTCAAAGGTTCGCGCTCCAGATAAGTTTGAAAAAATGGATTTAGATTTCTTCGAAAGGGTACGTCAGGAATATTTACGTCGAGCCAAGGCTGATCCAAATCGATTTCATCTAGTGGATGCGACTAAAACTCCCCAGGCTATCTGGGATGGTTTGAAATTAATTCAGATTGCACTTTAAGCAATGCAGACAAACCAGATAGCGCCGTGGCTCTACCCTTTGTGGCAAGGTTTAGATTTTGCTAACTTTCCGAACGCTATTTTGTTGCATGGTCAATCGGGTATTGGAAAATTTTCATTCTCCGTTGAGCTTGCTAAAGCTCTCCTTTGTGAGACATCTTCTACTACTAAGCCTTGCAATCAATGTAAAGCGTGTCACTGGTTCGATACCGGCAATCACCCCGACTTTATCTCTCTTGTTCCAGAAACCCATCGCAAGTTATTGCCACATGCTGATTATGAGAGTGATGATTCACCCAAAAGAGGTAAAGTTGCGCGAGAAGATGACGGGGAATCTAGCGAGAAAAAAGAAAAGAAAAACATCTCAATTGAAGAAACTCGTCACGCAATTGAGAATCTCTCCATTGGCTCGCATCGTGGCGGTAATCGAGTCATCTTAATTTACCCGCTAGAGATGTTGCGATCTGATTCTGCGAATACATTATTAAAATCGCTAGAAGAGCCCCCTTCCAATACGATCTTTATTTTATTAGCAGACAGGGTGGATCGAGTTTTACCAACCATTCGTTCGCGTTGTCGTTTGCTAACTGCTCCTCGTCCAGATCGTGCACAAGGCTTAGCATGGCTTAAAAATCAGTTGGGTAATATGAGTGGTCTCAAGATTAGTGATGCTGATATAGAGACCGTCTACGATGAGCAGGGTGGGGCTCCTTTTTCTGTACTCGATTCCCTTATTGCCAGGCATAACAAAGACGATAAGGATGAGCTAACTATTTCAATTCAAGCCTCTAGATATCTTCTGCAATCCATGGCTCAGGGCATCAGAATCAATTGGCTAGATGCAGCTGAGAAAATCCACAAAGCGCAGTTTTCCTATTTACTGGCAAGCATGCAGCGTTGGGTTTCTGATTTACAGTCAGTGGCTAATGGTGGTGACCCGCGTTATTACCCAAAGCACTTAGCTACACTTCAGAGTCTATCGAAAATGGCTAACGTACAGAAATTACTCCAGTTCTGGAAGTCTCTTGTGCAGGCCCGTCGTCATGAAAATCATCCTTTAGCTAATAGAATTCAGTTAGAGGCATTACTTTCTCAGTATCAACAAATTTTTGGGGCTTAAAAATAGCTCAAGCAGTCTAAAATAAGCAGTCATGTTTATAGACTCCCATTGCCATCTCGATTTCCCTGAATTTCAGTCCCGACTTCCTGAGGTGCTTGGCAATATGCAGGCATCAAAGGTTAGTCACGCTTTATGCGTATCAGTCGATTTACCTGACTTTCCCAATGTATTGAAATTGGCGCAAGATCATGCAAACCTTTTTGCTTCTGTTGGCGTTCATCCAGACTATGAAGATACGCCAGAGCCTTCCTTTGAATTCTTGGTTGAAACAGCGCTTAAAGAACCCAAAATCGTCGCCATTGGCGAAACAGGTCTTGATTACTTTAGAGTGGGTGATCGAAGCTACGAGTCCATGGAATGGCAACGTGAACGGTTTAGAACCCATATTAGAGCCTCTATAGCCTGCAAGAAGCCTTTGATTATTCACACCCGCTCTGCTTCTGAGGACACCATCAGAATCCTAAAAGAGGAGGGGGCCCAGCAAATAGGTGGGGTGATGCACTGTTTCACCGAGTCATATGAAGTTGCAAAAGCAGCAATGGAAATGGGATTTTTCATCTCTTTTTCAGGAATTGTTACCTTTAAGAGCGCTAAGGAGCTTCAGCAAACTTGTAAGCTAGTGCCACTGGATCGAATGCTGATTGAAACTGACTCACCATATTTGGCTCCGATTCCTTATCGCGGTAAGACTAATGAACCTGCTTGGGTATCAAAAGTAGGTGAATTTATTGCCAATCTCAAGGAAATACCTATTGAGATCTTAGCAAATCAAACTTCTAATAACTTTTATGAATGTTTTCATATAGATAGAAAGTATTCATGATAAAAAGAATTAATAAATTTAGTGTACTTTTAGCCATCATTTTCAATTTAAACGGGTTCGTTTTTGCGCAGTCCGAGGATCAAATTCTGGATTTTGCTAAAGCAGCCAAATTCAATGATGTAAGCACTGTCAAAAAGCTAGTTTCTAGCGGTATTAGCCCCAACATTTTGGATCCTAAGGGTGAGCTGATGTTGAATCTGGCTATCAAAGATAAGTCTAATGAGGTTATTGCATTTCTTTTAAGCAATCAGGCTACTGACGTCGATATATCGAATAAATTTGGTGAAACACCGCTCATGATTGCCTCTATTGAGGGAAATTTACCCTTAGTAAAAGACTTAGTTCTCAATAATAAAGCTCAGATTGACCATGTTGGCTGGACCCCTTTACATTACGCCAGCTCTAGAGGCCATTTAGATGTAGCTCAATTTTTACTAGCAAATGGTGCAATTGTTGACTCAATGAGTCCTGGCAATACAACACCCTTAATGATGGCAGTTCAGTCTGGTAATGAACAACTAGTCAAACTCTTACTTGATAAAGGCGCAGATATTCAATTGCGCAATGGAAATGGCTTAACAGCTATTGATATCGCAGTGATATACGAGAAGCCTTGGATTGCAGATGGCCTTAGTTCACGTTGGCTAAAGCTATATAAGAAGCCTTATGTGTATTCAAAAGGAGTTGTTCCTCCTAAATCATGATATGCCTTACTGCGTATAATCATTATTATGTCAAATAAGATATTTCTGTAAGAAACTTCATAACCTATCCCAATGATCAGCATATTCAATAACGCCGACCTCCCCAGCTTTGCAACCCTGTTCAATGAAATCAATACAGATATGGGCAATAGTCAGATCTGGGTCATGGTTGTTTCTGCTTGCCTGATGCTGGCAGTTCATGCAGTTACTGTTCTAGGTATTGCCGGGGCATTTCATTGGATCGATGGGGTCATGACTAAGCGAAAAATCTTCGGGGCTAGCTTTTTATCCTACTTCATTGCCATTTTGCTGGTGATTGCGATTCATTTATCAGAAATCGTTATTTGGGCTTATATCTGTGTAGCCCTCAAAGTATTTCCAACCAACCCTCAAACGTTCTACTTTGCCGGTGAAATGTATACCACTGTGGGTTATGGTGACTACACTTTGGCCGAAAAATGGCGGATTCTGCCGATTATCATTTCATTTTCCGGTATTTTTGCAGTTTCCATGTCTGGCGCAGCTCTGTATACGATGATGGGAGCCTTATTGGGTCATAACGGACAAAACCAGAATCCTAAATCTGGCTCTGGTTTTTAAGATTTGAGCTAAGGCTTTACCTCAACCGGTTCTGGGTTCTTTTGCCTAAATACCAGCTCTAAAACACGACCATTTGACTCAAGAGACCGAATTCTACCTGGAAGCCATTCGAGATCTTTAGAAAGCCATATATCCACCTGGCGCTTGTAAGGATCGCTTTCTCGTTGCATTAGAGCGTAATGACGGTTCACGGACTTACCAAGACTTGGAACATCCTCTGAAGTAGCCTCACCATAGCTTTTGAAGTTCCACATCTCTAGAGTGTTGTAGTCAACTACGGGGATTTGACGAATACTCCCTAATTCATCCATTTTGCTATCCCCATTCAATAGTGAGGCTAGTTGGAACATGAGGCTAAAGCGATCTTGAGTGCCTGGAAGTATGGTGGGAGTAAATTCTGGTTTTTCAGAGAAGTACATCTGCCCTCCCCCTTTTTCATCACGATCAAATCGTGAGTATCTTGGTGCCTTGGTACCTCGCTGCGCCCAATAGATCGCAGGGGCTATTCCATAAGCATCAACCGTACCTCTTGACTCGAAAATAAATGGCCCAACAAATGCATAAGGAATATTGACATATAGCCGATAAGAATAGCCATTCACAATCCAATCGATCTCAGCAGTTTGGTACTTTTGACCATCTACATAGGCATCGTAATATAGCATTCCCGATTCCGGCAATTTAAAGGCAACACCAGCTTGATTGCCAATGCCTTCCTGCTGGCCATCGACAGAGAATTGGGGGTTATCACTAAGATTGCTTGATGTGGTTTGCTTAGGCGTCTTTTTTACAGCCTTAGCCATCTGAATTTTATTTGGGGGCACTGATTTTAAGTCAGCTCTAATAATTAAATCTTCATCTATGGGCTGGGATTCGGAAAAAGAGATTAAAGGTAATCCAAAAAACAAAGCGAGATGACCTAGTACCGATAACAGTAAAGCAGCAAGGATGATTCGTAGAGAATTAATCTTGGGCGGTTGAAAAAAATTACTCCGCCCTATTTTCAAGCTCAGATAAAACCCTCTAAGAGGCGGCTATTTTTAGGTAGATTAGCTGCGAGAAAATCCATTTGATCGGCCAAGATATTGCGGCCTTTGAGAATCATATCTTCATAAAGGCTTGGTAAATATGGGGTGTAGAGTAAAGCCATGCCAGCCTGTTCCGGTGTTCGATTGCCTTTACGTTGATTGCATGGCCTACAAGAGATGACCAAATTCATCCAGCTATATTTTCCACCACGACTATTGGGGGTGATGTGCTCTGCCTCAGCTTGGTTTTCATGAATAGCATCACCGCAATATGCACATAAACCTCGATCTCGCTTAAAGAGTTTATGCTTGGTAATAACGGGTACAACATCAAAGAGGTTAATCTTTGCGCTACCCTTTACTGCAATAATAGAATGCAACTCAATGAGAGATTGCTTACCTGTAGCACGTGAGATTCCGCCGCGCATTTGGAAAATAGGTTCGCCCAGAGTCCACAAAACGCTGCTATCAGCATATTGCTTGGTAGCCTCTTCAGCATTAACCCAGCCTTGGGGAATTCCACCTGCGTCTAATTTTAAGATGCTCAGCACAATCTCTCCTTTCTAGAGGGCGCCAAAAGGCAACTCTCTTTTGGAACATCTTACAGAAGAAATATGCGCTAATCAATCTACCGATGGGAGATAAACCTTAAGACATGGGGCAGGTGATCTGCATATTCGGAGATCCCATGGTCGCTACCTTCTAGAACCAGTTGTACGGCGCCCTTGTAAAACTCAACCATTTCCTGCCAATCTAAAAGCGTATCACCTTTTGCGGCAATCAAAAAGTAGCGCGATGGATTGCTGATACTTTCAACCTGAAGATTCTTTAGCTCACTAATAAATTCTGGGCGAAAGTCATAGGGTTGATTCGTATCGTATTCGGTCAACATGCCAACATGAGAAGCTAATTCTCTAGGCGCCCTCACTGCAGGATTGAGTACTACAGCTTTGCAAGCATATTTCTCAGCTAAATAATTCGCGTAATAGCCGCCCAAAGAAGATCCCATCACAATCAAGCGATCATGCTTTGATGCATCAATATGCTGCATAACCATATCGATACTAGCTTTTGGAGAAGCTACAAGCTGGGGACAATACCATTCAATTGGATGATCAATAGTAGATAGTTTCTTGATGGCCTCACCAGTCATCACCGCTTTACTTGATCGCGGCGAAGACCGAAAGCCATGCAGATAGACTATTAAAGTAGATGGCATTGTGCCTTTTAAGCTTTTTGACCAATTTCAAAGTTAGCCAGCTTTTCAAGTGCTCGAACCATGGCAGAGTGATCCCATGCTTTGCCGCCATGGGCTGAGCAGGAATTAAATAACTCTTGTGCTGTAGCTGTATTAGGCAATGAAACACCAAGAGCTCTTGCGCTTGCCAGGGCGAGATTTAAATCTTTTTGGTGCAGCTCAATTCTGAAGCCAGGATCAAAAGTTCTCTTAACCATTCTTTCGCCATGAACCTCTAATATCTTTGAGCTCGCAAATCCGCCCATCAATGCCTGACGTACTTTTGCTGGATCAGCCCCTGCTTTTGCTGCAAATAAAAGCGCCTCTGCAACAGCTTCGATGTTTAAGGCAACAATAATCTGGTTTGCTACTTTGGCAGTTTGACCGTCACCATTTCCACCTACGAGATTAATATTTTTGCCCATCAACTCAAATACAGGCTTCACTTTCTCAAAGATTTTTTCATCTCCGCCAACCATAATGGACAGCGTTGCATTTTTTGCGCCAAGCTCACCACCAGAAACAGGTGCATCTAAGTAGTCACAGCCCAGCGCAATAATTTTCTTGGCAAATTCTTTGGTAGCAATTGGGGAAATGGAGCTCATATCAACCACGATCTTTCCCTTCGAGAGGCCCGAAGCAAGACCTTTATCACCAAACAATACTTTTTCAACATCTGGTGTATCTGGAACCATGGTAAAAATAATGTCAGCTTTGCTCGCAACCTCTTGGGGGGAAGCACATTGTATGGCTGCGGTTGATGCAAGAGCTTCTGGCAACTTGCTACGAGTATTAATAAACACTTGATGACCAGCATTTACTAAATGACCAGCCATAGGCCCGCCCATAATTCCAAGTCCAATAAAGCCCAGTTTTAATTGATTACTCATTTTGTCTCCATTTTTATACGTTGTTTAATTTTTTACTATTTGCTACCTACTGTTTACTAAGCGCCTGAATCCAACCAAGACCAGCTTGGGTATTGGTGGCAGGTTTATATTCGCAACCGATCCAGCCCTGATAACCAATACGATCAATAAATTTGAAAAGGTAACCGTAATTAATTTCACCCGTGCCAGGTTCATTTCGACCGGGGTTATCAGCTAGCTGTATATGGCCTATTTTGGATAAATTATTTTCCATCGTATTAGCAAGCTCACCCTCCATGCGTTGAGCATGGTAAATATCGTACTGAATAAACAAATTATCCGAATCTACCTCATTGATAATTTCTACTGCCTGCTGAGTTTTGGATAAATAAAAAGTAGGTATGTCAAAAGTATTTATTGGCTCAATGAGAAGTTTAATGTTTGCTTTTTTTAGCTCAGCAGAAGCATAGCGCAAGTTTGATACAAAGGTTTTTCTTAATAGATCAAGATCTGCACCAGCAGGTATTTTTCCGGCTAAGCAGTTTAATTGCTTTACACCCAGTACTTTGGCATATTCAATAGCTTTGCTAACACCAGCCTGAAATTCAGCAACACGGTCTGGTAAACATGCAATACCGCGCTCTCCAGCATCCCAATCGCCAGCAGGCAAATTATGAAGAACTAGCTGTAGTTTGTTTTCCTCTAACTTTTGCTTAATATCTTGCGCTGAAAAGGCGTAAGGAAAAAGAAATTCAACTGCCTGAAATCCAGATTGAGCTGCTTTTTCAAATCGCTCCATAAATGGCGATTCATTAAATAGCATGGTGAGATTGGCGGCAAACTGTGGCATTTCAAGTCCTTATAAATAAAATCAGGCAAATTATCTGTAATAAAGATCTTAACAAAAGATGCCTATTGAAAAGCTTTACCAAAGAATATCGCTCCTAATAGGGTAATTTAGCCATAAAAATAGGCTAAGATTCAAATTAGCAGTATTTTTAAATAAGGATAAATAAGATTATGAAATATGCGCCAATCGCTCTAGCTCTTGCAACCCTTTTTATGAGCTCTACAGCTTTAAATGCTCAGCCTTCCCCTGCTATGGGATCAGCAAAGCCTGTAGTAATTGATGCTGCTGTTACCGATAACCGCTATCAACTTTATGAGGGCGAAGTTGTAAAAATCGATAAGAAAACACGCACAATTACTTTCAAAAATAAAGAGGGTGAATCTAAATTTGTTGCTGGTCCAGATATCACTAACTTTGCGCAAATTAAAAAGGGTGATCGAGTCAACGTAAGTTATGAATTGGCGGTTGCGATTGAGTTAATAAAAACTAAGAGTGATGGAATTCGCTCTAAGGTTGAAACCAATACCGTAACCAAATCTAAGGCAGATGAGAATCCATCAGAAAAAATCAGCAATAAAACAACTATCATTGCTGATATTGTGGAAGTTAACCGCGAGAAGAAGCTTGTTTCTGTCAAAGGTCCGAGTGGAAAAATTACAACTGTTACCGTAAACAACCTCGCTCTTTTGGCAGACGTTAATGTTGGCGAGCAGGTTAAGGTAATTTACTTTGATGCTATGGCAGCATCAATCACAACACCAACTAAGAAGTAGTGATATTGATTACCAACTTGTAATTCAAATCAAGCTAGAAACTCTGAAATGCAAGCTTATTTTTTAGATTGTTTTTCGGGTTTTGGGGTAGGAGCTAAAGCGGGTGCGGCTGGTTTGCTAGGTTGAGAAGGTGGCGTAGGCGCGGCAATTGGCGCTGACTTTTGATTTGTACCACCTGGAGATGTTGGGGATACTGGCTTTTCAAACGGATTAAACCCCAGCCCTGCACTAGAGGCGCTGAATGATAAGCTTAAGGCAAAAAGAGAGATCAGTAATTTATAGATCATGCGACTGCGATTATTGCATAAATTGAATTTTTTATGCAAGGATGATCATTACCCCCCCTTAAAACAACTAAAAAGAGGGTTTTTGAGAATCTCGCTCTTTTTTTAGGTACGCACTAGCTTGACTGAGCATTTGAAAATTACTGCTGCTTACCCTGGAAATAAGAACAGCCTTATAGCGCTCTCTTTGCAGCCATTCAACAATGCCCACCGCAATAAAGGCAATCAAAATATAAGAGCCAAATACAAATGAATCCTGGGCAGTTGGCATGTCAAATGAATCAAAAGGTGGAACAAAGAAAAAGAATGCCAGGGGGATGGAGATGGCAATAGTGAGAAGACTAGGCCGGAATCCATAAAACAGCGCAATAATGATCGTATTCAGTATGAAAAAGGTCATCGGCAAATTTCCTTGCAAAAAGGGGTGTAAGGAGTACCTTATTGCAAAAGAAACACAAATGCCGCAAAGGGCAGCAAAATAGCCTTCAAGACCAGACTTAGCCCAGCGTTTAGCATTATTGATTTTCATGGTTAATAATATAACAACAAATTACTAAAGTAGAACGCTAACGAATGCCTGATCCAACCTTAAATTCAGACCGATGCCTTTTGTATCAGCAAGGAAGTAATGGGCATGCTGTTGTACTGCTTCCGGGATTATGCGGATCTGAACTAGAAATGGGCGCCATTCCTAGATTGCTTAAACAATCTGGATACAGCTACGCAATCCCCCTAATTACGGGCTACTCTGCTCATACCGGTATTACTTCCTATAAAAGCTGGATAGATGAAGTGGAGCAGTTTGTGAGTGATTTGATGGAAAACCACTTATCGGTATCCATGGTGGGGCTTAGCATGGGTGCAACCCTATCCTTAGCTGTTGCAGCCCGTAACACAAAAATCCAAAGCTTAAGCATACTTTCACCTGTACTCATTTTTGATGGGTGGTCCGTTCCCTGGTATTACCCCCTTCTTAAAATCATTTATTTGTTAGGCATTCGTAATTGGCACCACAAAGAAACAGCCCCTTTTGGCGTTAAAAACTTAGAGATGCGAAAGCACATTAAAAAGGCTGTAGAGGGTAACAATATCAGCGAGCTCGGAGCAGCTCATTTACCTGCTAGGCATTTGATGGAGTCCTTAAGATTAATTAAGGCTACTAAAAGCGAACTAAGCTCTATTACTTCGGATGCTTTGATTATTCATGCCATCGATGATGAGACGGCATCACCAAAGAATCCAGATTTAATTCTCGAATCCATTGCATCGGAGACTAGACGTACGATCTGGCTGGGTAATTCATATCACATGATTACAGTTGATAATGAGCGCGAGATTGTTGCAAATGAAACCATGAATTTCATAGCCCAATCTATCAAAAAGCAAGAAATTAGCAGGGAGACGAATCTTAATACCCCCAGTCTAATCATTAGAAATCGTAATGAGAGTTAGCCAATGCAATTTTCCGCAAAATTATTTCTACCTACTCTCCTAGCCTTACTCTTTAGTTCGCAATCTGGAGCGCAATCGCTCCCCACCTTTCATTCTAGTAATACCAACTTCCGGCCATTAGCGCTATCTGCTTACATTAGTGAAGTGAATCTAGATAACCCGACCATCAAGGTAAAAAAGCTTGGGTCCGAATCTGCTACCTCAGTTGCAAAACAAGCAGGACGCCCCTATTTAAGTCCAATTTTGACTTATGTACGCGGAAGTATGTATACCCAAGCTCCATATGTTGGCTATACGAACCCTGCCTCAAATACTTATGGAGCATCTATTACAGTTGAAGGTTGGGGCAAACGCTCTGCCAGACAAGCGCAAGCTCAAGCTGACCTAAATCGCCAAATGGCTGAAGCCTTAACCGAGAGTAAATCAGTTGAAACCCAGGCAATTTTTGCTTATATAGACGCCCTACGCGCTAAATTATTGTGGCAGTCTTACCAAGCAGCAATTGATCGTCTCAAGCCCCTTGGATCTGACGAAGCTACTAGAAATAAGGCCGAGTTTCTTGCTGCACAAGGCACCCTCAGTAATGACCTTAAATACTATTCATACACTTTGGTAAGTTTTATTGGCGATGCCGAGAAAGAATTGCCATTACCTGTTGGCACACTCAATATGCCGCCAGAAAATTTTAATGTGAAGACGCTAGTTTCTGAGGGATTAGAAAAAAGGGTAGATATACATCAAGGAAAGGCATCAATTGATTCGGCCACGGCTAACTTAGAGGCTATTAAAGCAAGCAAAGGCATCGACCTAATGCCGGGCATTTACTACACTGAGACACCCTCTTACTCCACTGGTGCAGTGGATTACGGAGCACAAAAATCGTTTAGCTTTCTATTGTCCATACCATTAGGTAATGGATTTATGATTGATTCCGACGTTATCTCAGGATCAAATTCAATAGCAGAACAAGAGGTCAACTTAGCGGCAACCAAGACTAGAGTGATCACTGAGATTAATCAAACTTACTTGCAATATGAGGCAGCTAAAGAGAGGTTGGAGAAGGCTAATATTGCCTATAGCGCGGCTAGAAGTACTAATAAAGCTAAGCTACAGTCAGTTTTGCAGCTCAGAGAGGCAGAATATGAGCTTTTTGATGCACGTACAGTACATGCCAAAACGCTTATACTTTTAAAACGTTTGAGCGGTAATTTTGATATACCCAATCTGAATTGAGGTAGCAATGAAATTTTACAAATCATTCCTATATTTAACAGCTGCTTACTTAGGCATCTTGGCTCCCGCAATAACTTCAGCAGCTACAAGTACAGTTACTACTGATATTGCTGCTCAAAATGCTGCTGCCGCTGCCGCACAAAAAGCTGCTGCTGCCGCTGCCGCACAAAAAGCTGCTGCTGCCGCTGCTGCAGTTCAAGCTGCTGTTGCCCAAAAGACGGCTGCCAATAGTGTTGCAACCACAAATGCAGCCAGCGCGGTGAGCTCTACAAGCACTTCTAAGTCTGCTACAAGTGCTACAACGAGTACAAAAACTACCTCTACGCAATCTAGTTCCAGCACTAGCAGTACATCTAACTCCCCCGCTATCTTGCCATCGAAATCAATACAATTTAATCCCACCTACCCAACTGGAAATATAAACAGCTCTGTAGGTGCAGGAGCGAATATTGGTGGGCCTACTGATTTAAATTCAAATTACATAACGCCCGCACCTACTGCCTCGAAGTGAGCATTTCTTATGGGGTAATGACCCCATAAAAGGATATTCTTAAAAAACAAAAAGCCCCCTAGTAATAAGGGGGCTTTTTAATTGTCTTGGCGGAACGGACGGGACTCGAACCCGCGACCCTCGGCGTGACAGGCCGATATTCTAACCAACTGAACTACCGCTCCAAATGCATCGCGTAATACAACATCTTACTTCTTTAACACTACCAGAAGAATCTGGCGTCCCCAGGGGGATTCGAACCCCCGTACTCACCGTGAAAGGGTGATGTCCTAGGCCTCTAGACGATGGGGACCTGGACTACAACATCGTTCTATTTTAAATGCTTGGTGGAGATAAGCGGGATCGAACCGCTGACCTCTTGCATGCCATGCAAGCGCTCTCCCAGCTGAGCTATACCCCCCAAAAATCTCGCGATAAAACTACAAGACATTCAAAACAATCCAAGATTTTAGCCTATTTTTGTGCAGGTGCGCAAATTCCTTACTGGATTACCTTAGAGAGCCTCTTCACGACCTCATCTTTGCCTAAAACCACCAATACGGAATCAATGGCTGGGGTCTGTGTGGTCGCGAACAATGCATACCTAACGGGCATAGCCAAAGCTGGCATTTTGATCTGATGTTTTGCTAAAATCTGCTTAAAAGCGGCGGCATAAGCTTCCTTCACTGGATCAGCAGCGGTAATGGCATTAATCAAGTCTTTTAGCGCCGGAATAATGTTCTCAGAAATATTTTCTGTCTTTTGCTCAGGTGTTAATTCCGGCGCTGGTAGATAGAACAACTTCGCAGCTTCGGCAATTTCAATCAAAGTATTGGCACGATCTTTAAGTAAACCAACAACTTGAACGAAGTCTGGTCCAGTTTCAGTATCTATACCCAGTTGATGTGCAAATGGCTTTGTTGCTTGCGCTAACTTTTCGGGATCTGCATTCTGAATATATTGATGATTTAACCAAAGTAATTTCTCAGGATTGTGCTGTGCAGGCGAGCGACCTAAGCTTTCTAAGTCAAACCAATCTACAAACTGCTCTTTTGTGAAGATCTCTGCATCACCATGCGACCAACCTAAGCGCGCTAGGTAATTAAGGATAGCTTCAGGCAAATAACCCGCCTTCTGGTAATCGCGCACGCTCATAGCGCCATTACGCTTACTCATTTTTTCACCAGAATCATTCAATACGGTTGGTAAATGGGCATAAACCGGGGGTGTCCAACCCAAGGCTTTCATAATATTAATTTGGCGAGGCGTGTTGTTGACGTGATCATCGCCTCGAATGACATGAGTAATATTCATATCCATATCGTCAATCACAACGCAGAAGTTGTAAGTAGGCGTGCCATCTGGGCGGGCAATCACCAAATCATCTAACTCTTCATTGCTAATTTCAATTTGGCCCTTGACTGCATCATTCCAAATGACTGAGCCACCGATTGGATTTTTAAAGCGAATTACTGGATTTACGCCCTCTGGAACTTGCGGTAATGTTTTGCCTGGTTCCGGTCTCCATAAGCCGTTATAACGAGGTTTTTCTTTATTTGCCATTTGCTGATCGCGCAACTGATTAAGCTCGTCTTCGCTCATGTAGCAGGGATAAGCAATACCGGCATTAAGCATTTGTTTTACCACTTCGCGATAGCGATCAATGCGTTGCATTTGATAGATGGGGCCCTCATCTAGATCCAGTCCTAGCCAGGACATTCCTTCGATGATGACATCTACCGCTTCTTGACTGGAGCGCTCTAGATCCGTGTCCTCAATCCGAAGAATGAAGTCACCTTTATTATGGCGCGCAAATGCCCATGGGTAGAGGGCGCTACGAAGATTTCCCAGATGAATAAAGCCCGTGGGACTAGGGGCGAAACGTGTACGAATATGCATAAACCACATTATCTCAGGTCGGGAATCTTATGACTAATTCCTAAAAAACATGGATACTTTGACCTATGAATGAATTACTGGTCTTTATGTGTGATGGCGCCCCGGTTCGCGGGGAAATCGTGTCCATAGGGAGTGCTTGGCAAGCGGTTTTAGAGCGTCGCAATGACCCTCCTGTAGTACGTCGAATTCTGGGCGACTTTGTTGGCGCAGCTACCCTTTTGAGCGCAAGCCTGAAGTTTGATGGCACCCTGATTATTCAGGCTCAAAGTAAAGGCCCTATTCAGCTGCTTGTGGTTGAATGTAAGTCAGATTTGTCAATGCGGGCAACGGTGAAGTTGTCAGTAGATCCCTCAGAAATAGCTTCCAACGCTACCCTTGCAGACCTTTTGGACGTTAACAATAGCGGAAGACTAGTTATCACCCTAGATCCTGCTGATCGAGAGCCTGGGCAGGCCCCCTACCAAGGGATAGTCGCCCTTCAGGATCATCAAGGAGCCGTAATAAAGCCCGTTACAAGCGCTGCAGAAGCCATCGCTTTATACATGCAAAATTCTGAACAATTGGATACGAGGATATGGCTGGCATCAAGCGATACTCAGGTTGGCGGCTTATTACTGCAACGCCTACCCAACTCAGGCGGTCATGCTCATCTTGATCCTCAGATTGCATCTGAAGGTTGGTCTCGCATCCAAACTTTGGGCGAGACAATTACCGACGAAGAGCTACTCACCCTTCCTCCAGCAACGATCTTAAGACGCCTCTTTTTAGAAGAGTCCACGGAGAATGGCGTGCGTAGCTTCCCTACAAGACCTATTCGTTTTGCTTGTCGTTGCTCACGTACTAAAGTTGCTGATATTTTACGGATGCTTGGTGAAGAAGAGGTGCAAAGCATTCTTGCAGAGCAAGGTACTGTTGAGACGGTGTGTGATTTCTGTGCCAAGCCGTATCGTTTTGATGCTGTCGATTGTCTTCAGGTATTTAAAACAGATCTATTAAGCGATGCAACAAGGCCACCATCTAGTGGCCATTAATAATGATGACTTGGTTTAGTGCGCAGTTTACTGTTTGGTCGCTTGAGTCTCAGATAATTTATCCGCTGGCAATATTTGCACAAAAAATTCGCCATCTTTAATTAAGCCATGCTCTACACGAGCTCGCTCTTCGATCGCACGGGTACCGTCCTTAAGATCTTTCACATCACCAGATAACTTGGCATTACGCAAAGCCAAAAGACTATTTTTTGCCTCTTGTAATTCTACCTGGCGCTCCATTTCATATACCTTAAGCCATCCACCCTTTCCTAGCCATAGTGGATACTGGATTGCAATCAGCAATACCAGCATTGAGTAGATAACTATACGCATACGCTCTTAGATAACTGAGTGCTAACTAAAGATTAGCGCTTGAGGTTATAAAAAACAGATTTGCCCGGGTACGTGGCCACATCCCCCAAATCTTCCTCAATACGTAAGAGTTGGTTGTACTTAGCAATGCGGTCCGAGCGAGATAGAGACCCAGTTTTGATTTGTCCAGCATTAGTACCCACGGCAATATCTGCAATGGTGCTATCTTCTGTTTCACCAGATCGATGTGAAATCACAGCGGTGTAATTGGCTCGCTTAGCCATCTCAATAGCAGCAAAGGTTTCTGTCAAGGTGCCAATTTGATTAATCTTGATCAAAATAGAATTGGCAATACCCTTGTCAATACCTTCTTGGAGGATGCGGGTGTTGGTTACAAATAAATCATCACCAACTAATTGAATTTTCTTGCCAAGTTTTTTGGTGATTTCTGCCCATCCGTCCCAGTCACCTTCATGCATACCATCTTCAATTGAAACGATTGGAAATTGATCGGCTAAATTGCCGAGGTAGTCTGAGAACTCACTTGAGCTAAGTTGTAGACCTTCACCAGATAAATGGTACTTACCGTCTTTATAGAACTCGCTTGCTGCGCAGTCTAGAGCTAACACTACATCTTCGCCAGCCTGATATCCAGCACCTTCAATGGCCTTCATGATGGTTTGCAAGCACTCATGATTACTCTTAAAGTTAGGAGCAAAGCCTCCTTCATCACCAACAGTAGTTGGCATGCCCTGTGAACCTAAGATTTTTTTCAGCTCATGGAAAATTTCAGCGCCACAACGTAATGCATCGCGGAAGTTTTCGGCACCAACAGGCATCACCATGAATTCTTGAATATCCAAACTATTATTTGCGTGAGCTCCACCATTCACAATATTCATCATTGGAACAGGCAGCTGCATACCACCAGAACCGCCAAAGTAACGATATAAAGGTAAGCCCGCCTCTTCAGCTGCCGCCCTAGCAACAGCCATAGATACTGCCAAAGTTGCATTAGCTCCTAAGCGTGCTTTATTGTGAGTGCCATCTAGCTCAATCAGAGTGCGATCTAAGAAGGCCTGTTCGCTTGCATCCAATCCCAGAATAGATTCAGCAATTTCAATATTGATGTTTTGAACCGCCCTTAGGACACCTTTGCCTAGGTAGCGTGATTTATCACCATCTCGCAATTCAATTGCCTCACGCGAGCCTGTAGAAGCGCCAGAGGGCACAGCTGCGCGACCCATTACTCCGGATTCAAGCAAAACATCACACTCAACCGTTGGGTTGCCGCGAGAATCCAGAATTTCTCTACCGATGATGTCAACAATGGCGCTCATGCACCTTCTCCTTAAAACAATATGAAATGGGTGAAACTAAATTATTTGTAGTTATTTAAAACTATCTTCTAAAAATGAACCGGTTGATTTAACAACATTGTCTATGGCAACTAAAGACTCAAGTAGCTCTTTCATGCGATTCAAAGGTACCGCATTAGGACCATCAGATAAAGCTTTCGCTGGATCTGGATGGGTTTCCATAAAAATACCGCTAATACCGACCGCTACAGCAGCTCGTGCTAAAACGGGTACGAATTCACGCTGCCCGCCACTGGAGTTTCCTTGACCGCCAGGCAATTGGACTGAGTGCGTGGCGTCAAAAACTACTGGCGCTTTGGATTCGCGCAAAATTGCCAAGCTTCTCATGTCAGAAACAAGATTGTTGTAGCCAAAAGATGCGCCACGCTCACACACCATAAATTGGTCAGGAAGATTCATGTCTGCTGCTGCTACTCGTGCTTTTTCAATCACATTGAGCATTTCGTGTGGCGAAAGAAATTGACCTTTTTTGAAGTTCACCGGTTTGCCACTTTGTGCACATGCACGGATGAAATCAGTTTGCCTGCATAAAAAGGCCGGTGTCTGCAATATATCAACAACACTGGCAACATCAGCAATCTCGCTGATGTCATGAACATCGGTCAGTACAGAAACATTGACTTGCTTTTTGACTTTAGCCAAAATCTCTAAACCCTTCTCCATGCCTAAGCCACGGAAAGAGCTACCAGAGGAGCGATTCGCTTTATCAAATGAGGACTTGTAAATAAATGGAATCTTTAGAGCGGCAGTAATTTCTTTTAGGTGACCCGCTATATCAATTGCAGATTGCTCTGATTCAATAACACAAGGACCGGCAATCAAAAAGAAGCGCTGATCTAAACCAACATCGAAACCACATAGCTTAAATGCACTCATTTTCTTCCTTTATGCAGCCTGCTTTTCAGCGGCGTTTTGATGCTCAAGTGCAGCACTAATAAATGCAGAGAACAAGGGGTGGCCATCACGTGGTGTGGATGTAAATTCAGGGTGGAATTGCACCCCAAAGAACCATGGATGCATTGATGTTGGCAATTCCATCATCTCTGGCAACTCTTCATTTGGAGTCCTAGCCGAAATAATCAAGCCAGACTTCTCTAATTGAGGTACGTAGGTATTGTTCACCTCATAACGATGACGATGACGCTCATTCACTTGAGGTCCATAAATGCGATGGGCCAAAGTGCCTGCCTTCACTGGGCATCGCTGTGAGCCAAGACGCATTGTTCCACCCAAATCAGAGTCATTGGAGCGCTTCTCCACATTACCCTCTCTATCTAGCCACTCTGTAATCAAGGCTACGACAGGTTGT
>Ga0214241_1000163_pt1 | contig 24466 bp, 21 predicted proteins | sample TroBogypolimnion_15_FD_153079 | JGI IMG/M metagenome (GOLD analysis project Ga0214241, IMG submission 153079) | Freshwater microbial communities from Trout Bog Lake, WI - 25AUG2008 hypolimnion | ecosystem: Environmental > Aquatic > Freshwater > Lake > Hypolimnion/Profundal zone | place: Trout...
GGCTTAGTGAAAGTAACCATCTCTGGTAAGCACGAACTCAAGCGAGTGCAGATTGATCCAGGCGCCATGGATGATCGCGAGATGTTGGAAGACCTCATCGTGACAGCTCATACAGAAGCATTCAAGCAAGTAGAAGCAGCTAGTGCGCAGATGATGTCTGGCGCAACTGCTGGTATGCCTATGCCCCCAGGCTTTAAGTTGCCTTTCTAATGAATACTTTTTAAATACGAATCTGAATATCTCATGGCGCGTATAGAAGTTCCTCAAGATGCACTTGGTCGTTTGATTGAAGCATTGCGGGTTTTGCCTGGAGTTGGCCCCAAGTCTGCTCAACGCATGGCCTTCTATTTATTGCAGCACGATCGTAATGGTGCGGCAGTACTGGCTCAATCATTGGGTGAGGCGGTAGAGACTGTTGGCCATTGCGCACGTTGTAATACGTTTTCAGAAACACAAATTTGCAGCACATGCTCTGATGACCGTCGCGATCCGTCCTTGCTGTGCATTGTGGAGACGCCTGCTGATCAGGTGATGGTAGAGCAGACCTTAAGTTTTAAAGGCAATTACTTTGTATTGATGGGTCGTTTGTCACCACTCGATGGTATGGGCCCGAATGAAATTGGTTTTGATCGTTTACTCAATCGTATAGAGACTCCAGATACTGGGGTGCCGATTCGTGAGGTGGTGCTAGCAACTAATTTCACGAGTGAAGGCGAGGCAACAGCGCATTACATTGGTGAGGTACTTAAAGCCAAAGGCATTAAGGTCACCCGTATTGCACGAGGAATTCCAGTGGGCGGTGAGCTGGAGTATGTGGATGCCGGCACACTAGCCCGAGCTTTAATGGATCGCCGTTAAATCATCATTTACTTACAAAACATTCTGCAAAAAAGGGGCATTTGAGCCCCCTTTTTTTTATTTCCTATTTCCTGTTAAAATGTAGTCACATTAAGACTACAAAATAGTCAGTGTTTTTAGTGGGAGAGTCGTATGACTGTTGCAGATACCTATGTTCGCGCCAGAATTGATATGGCAACCAAAAATCGTGCTTCCGATGCTCTAGAGGCAATGGGCTTATCTATTTCAGATGCTATTCGCATGTTGATGTTGCGTATTGCTGATGAAAAGCAGTTGCCCTTTTTAGTAAGGGTCCCTAATGCAAAAACCAAGAAGGCTATAGCAGAGCTTGAGGCAGGCAAGGGGAAGCGTTTTAAAGATAGTAAGGAGTTGATGAAGGATCTTCATGTGGGAGATTGAGAGATCTTCGGTATTTAAAAGAGACTTTAAGCGTGTGTATTAAAATCCTCGGCATAAGAAAGACATTGAAAAGCTTCTGTTGGAGACGATAGATTTATTGGTGCTGGATAAGCTCTTACCGTTCAAATTGAGAGATCATGATTTGATTGGTTAGTGGAACGGACATCGAGAATGTCATATCAAACCCGATGTCTTGTTGATCTATAAAAAGCCAGATCCTCAACTCTTGTACCTTGCCCGCTTAGGTAGCCACAGTGATTTATTCAGATAAGTTGTTTTCAGGGCACAGATACAAGCTTATGCAGTCATGATTTCTCCTATCCATGTCATCTCCAGGACATAAAGACTAGGTAAATTGCCTCTTTTTGGGGATAATTCGGTCTGCACCACCCTTGAGCATCAATCTCAAGCTGTGTTTGCCTAGTTTTTCTTCATCGGCATGTTGCCATTGCATTGCGCTGGCAACCCCAATTAGAAATTGTGAATGACCCGCAAGATTTATCCTCTCCTCCTGCTGAGCATTATTTGTACTTTATTCGAAGCAACTGCTTTTGCGCAGAGGGCAGGATCAGGTGCGGATCAAATAGCCAGCTTTGCCGAAGATATCTCATGGCTACCAACCGAAGGTGAAATATTTGGTTTGCCTGTGAACGTTCATGGTCAAACTACTTACATCAATCAACGATATAACGCTTTTAATTCTCCCTATCAGGGTCAAAATAGTTTATTGCCACAAAAGTCGATGAGTTACACCTGGTCAGGAACCCTTTTCTTTGGGGCGCGTATTGCATCGAATACCGATATTTACTTCAATCCTGAAGTAGTTTCTGGCGTACCTTTTTCAGGGCTGACAGGCTTAGGTGGTCCAGTGAACGGTGAGGCAACTCGTGCACAAGGTGCGCAAGCCCATTTCTATTCTGCGCGGGCATTTTTGCGTCAAACCATTAATCAAGATGGTGACAAGGTAGAGCTTGCTAACGATGCAAATCAGATTAGCCAAATAGTTAGTAGTAATCGTTTTGTGATTACAGCCGGCCAGTTTTCCACATTAGATATTTTTGATGACAGTAAATACGCTAAAGATCCACGTGTTCAGTTTATGAACTGGGGCAATATGACCTATCTTTCATATGATTATGCAGCCGATGCGCGTGGCTATAGTTGGGGCTTGGCGGGGGAGTGGTACCGAGATAATTGGGTATTCCGTGCTTCTCGTATGCTCACACCAAAAGATCCTAATGGCCGAGATCTCAATTGGCAAATCTTTAATTCCTATGGAGATCAAATTGAAGTAGAGCGTCAGCATAGTATTGGTGATTTACCGGGTAAGGTTAGCGTACTTGGCTATCGTAATCGTATGGTGATGGCTCGCTTTACGGACGCAACGAACTATTTGATTGCTAATAATGCTCAAGGTACTCAGGCGATTTTGAATGTGCGTAATACCTCTCAAGTTAAAACGGGTATTGGTTTAAATGCCGAACAAGCGCTGACTAAAGATATGGGTATCTATATGAGAGCTTTCACATCGGACGGGCACACTGAAACGATGGCATTTGCCGAAGCAGATAGCTCTTTGTCTGTCGGCATGGGTATTAATGGTGAGAGCTGGGGTAGAGCCAAAGACACAATCGGAGTGTCTGCAATGCTCAATGGCATTTCGTCAAATCGTAGAGCGTATCTGCAGGCAGGCGGTATTTCTAATTTTATTGGTGATACGCCATACCCTTATGCTGGACCTGGCCAAACGATTACCTATAAGCCAGAGCAAATTAGCGAAATTTATTACAACGCACTAGTTATTAAGAACGTCTTGTTGGGCTTGAACTACCAACATATTATTAATCCTGCCTATAACGCAGCCCGTGGGCCTGTAAATGTCCTGTCTTTCAGGGTTCATGCCGAGTTTTAAGGCTTTTACAGATATTGTTTGTAATTATTATGTTTAGAATCAATGGGATAGGAAATATCAATAATTCGACATTTGTGTTTTCTACCCTATAATCCTTTAAACCCCCTGCATCAGATGTTTCCTGAAGTAAAAACTGCATCAGGGGCTATAAAAACAGCATTTTTATTGATTTAGAGGCAGCCGCTTTTGTTTATTTTCGGCACACGCAAAATTAGCGCAGTATTCACGTTCAAAAGAATTGCTTTTGCTATCTACGCCACTTCTTTATCTGCGATTTGTTTGGCCCAGTCTGAGCAAGAGCCACCAGCAAGCGTTACCATTCAAGCGGATGGCACATCCTTAAGTAGTCCCCCTTCAATTGGCACTCAATTAAGCGGTCAAGATAAGCCTTCTAAAGCTGCTGAATTATTTGCACCAGTTAGCAAAGCAAATACTCCGAAGATTTATACCAAGCCTGTCGCATCTGGTCCGGTTGAGATGGACTTACGTCAGCTTTGGAATGAAATGAAAATCAATAATCCGCAGCTCTCTTCCTTGCGGGAATCTTATTTATCTGCCAAAGCAACAGTGCCGCAAATTGCTGCGCCTGCTAATCCGCAGGTGGGTTTGGTTTGGTCAGGGATGCCAGTGAATTCACCGCTGGCATTAGGCGGTGCAAATACACCATCCCAGCAATATCCTGGTGGCATTAGTAGCAATAACTCCATATCGGTAGCTCAACCCTTTCAATTTCCAGGTAAGAAAAGTTTAGCTGCCGATATCGCCGATACTAATGCTGAGGCACTGCTTGCCCAAGCAGAGTCGACATACTTGCAATTGGGTGCTCAGCTTTCAACGCTTTACTACAATGCCCTTGCGGCCCAAAAGCAATTGCAGGTTCTAAAAGAGTCTGTCGTGCGCTTGGAGATGATTAAGAACGTCGCTAAAGCGCGTTACTCCAATAATGCAGCTGCCTACGTTGAGTATCTCAATGCTCAAGTAGCGCAAAGCGCTGCTGAGGCAGACCAATTTAATCTGGAGCGACAGCTTGAGGTGGCATTAAAAAGTATTAATGCCTTGGTAGGTCGCCATTCTAGGGAAAAGCTAATTTTGAGGGGTGATGTTCGGCGCTCTATGAGCTCTGTTCCAACACTAGTTGAGTTAGAGGATTATGCGGAGTCAAGTCATCCAAGCCTCAAAAGTTCAGCGCTGCAATTGGATGCTGCGCGCAAGGGCGTGACTCTTGCTAAGAAGGCTTACTTGCCAGATTTTCAAGTTATTGGATCTTCGTACACACCACGTGGACCATTTGCTGCAAATAATGGTGCGCTGTTCTATCAATTTGAATTGGATCTCATTATTCCTTTGTATTTCTTTACCAAAGAAAAGTACGGAGTAGAGCAGGCACAGCGGAACCAAGCAGCTGCAGAAGCAAGCGATATTTCGAATCGTCAGCAAATTGTCTTGGCTGTGAATTCTGCCTATGCCTCTTACCAACAAGCTAAAACTGCAGCCAACTTCCTAAAAGACCGCCAGGTACCTCAAGCGGATGCTGCTTATAAGGTTGGTTTGGTTCAGTATTCAAATAATGGTCAAGGATTTAACGATCTGCTGACGGCGCAAACTCAGTTACGTAATTTAGAAGTGCAATTGGCACTTGCAGAGGCTAATCTTCTGCAGGCACAAGCGGTATTGTTGGTTACCGCTGGTAAGGAACCTTTTTAAGGAGTTGTTGTGAAGGATAAGCTCAATCATCTTTATCAGCGCCTCAAGGATTTGTGTAAACCTATCCTTGAAGAGGCTTATAAGCTTAAGGCTAAATTGGATGCTCGCGTTGCTGCGAACACTAACAAGATTCATAGCTCTTATTGGAGCCTTCCGCCTGAGACACGTGCTCGTATTCGTTTGACTCTAATCTGTGTATCGCTATTGATGTTCGGTATCGTCATTGGTCTGTTTGTAAACGTAAACCGTCCTGTGAAGTTCGACAAGATGGCAAAGACATTAACCATTGAAAATACTGGTGCGATGGAGTTAAAACTTCCAGGCGTTGAGTTAAATCCTAATATTTATGTATTTCAAGATGCCGTTAAAACTCAAGTGCCTGTTGAGTTAAATGTTCCGGGCAAGCTTGCGTTTAATGCTGAAAAATCAAAAGTCCTGTCAGCTAGGGCTTCAGGTAGGGTTGAACGTATCTACGCTTTTGATGGTGCACCAGTTGAGGTTGGCTCGCCAGTGGTTGAGCTTTATAGTCCAGAGTTCCTCTCAGCCCAGCAAGAGTACCTACTTTCCTCCAAGACTGCTAAGGTGCTTGAAGGCAATAAGACTATGAGTGATCTTTTGGGTGACGCACAAATAACCCAGCAAGCTGCTGCAAATAGAATGCGCAACTTGGGCGCAAGCGATGGCGATATCAAGACCTTAGATAAAAGTGGCAAAACCCAATACAACCTAGTGATGCGCTCTCCATTGCAGGGTGTAGTGGTGAAACGAGCTGTTGACCCTGGGGTTATTGTCAATGCAGGTGATGTGCTGGCAACTTTGGCTAACCCAAAAGAGCTTTGGTTCTTGGGCAATATTTTTGAGCAAGATATTCGCAAGATTCAAAAAGGACAGACTATGGTTCTGCGTTCTGAGTCCTATCCCGATAAGCAGTTTATTGCTACCGCTAATTACATTGCACCCACGATTGATCCTGAGACTCATGCCTTACTGATTCGCTGTGATGTCGAAAATACCGATGGCTTATTACGTCCGGATATGTATGTCAATGCAAAGCTAAAGACGGGCGAGACAGAGGCTGTTGTAGTACCGCAGTCAGCGATTGTGCGGGTTCGAGAGATGCGCTACGTGATCATTAAAACCGGTAAGGACTCCTTCAGAAGATTTGCTGTCAAAGGCTATGATCTTGATGGTAAACAGTTCGCAGTAACTGAGGGCTTAGAGCCGGGGATGTCGGTCTTGACTGATGGCGCAGTTTTATTGAATGACCGCTTTGCGAAGCAGGAGGAATAATTGAGCTTTGTTACCTCCTTTATTCGGGGAGTTTTAGATAAGCGCGTCATCATTTTGTTTGCTGCGGCAGTGCTGTTGCTGCTCGGAGCATTTAGCTTAAAACAACTACCGATTCAGCCATACCCAGGCGTGGCACCATTAACGATCCAGGCGATTTCTCAGTGGCCTGGCAGAAGCACAACTGAAGTTGAGCAACAAGTTACCATTCCAGTTGAAAACGCTTTGGCTGGTATTCCGGGTGTAAAAGCCTTTCGCTCCGTATCGCTTTTTGGTTTATCGGTTGTTACACTCAAGTTCAATGACAATGCGGATCCTTTTAAGGTTCGCCAAATCTTCATTACTAATTTAGGTAATGTGGCATTCCCTCCAGGTGTTAACTCCAGTGTAAGTCCAGATTCAGATGCAACCGGTGAAATCTTGCGTTATCAAGTTGCCTCTGATTACGCCTCACCTACACGTCTCAAAACCTTACAAAACTACGAAATCTACAAAGAACTCAAGCAAACTCCCGGGGTTGCTGATGTTTCATCCTTTGGCGGTAAGGTACGTCAATATCAAGTGATTGTTAGTCCAGAAAGCCTGCAATCGAAAGGCGTAACCGTTCCACAGGTAATTGATGCGCTAACAAAGGCAAATGACAATACGGGTGGCGGCATATTGCCTAGTGGCGAGCAGCAATTCGTGGTACGAGGCGTTGGTCTACTGAAGAATATTTCCGATATTAAAGAAGTGGTCGTTGCAGTAAATAAGGGCATACCAGTTCGAATTGGCGATATCGCTACCGTTCAAATTGGTAACGCACCACGCTTAGGTTTATTCCAGTTTGATAGCAATCCGGATTCTGTTGAAGGTATTGTGTATTTGCGACGCGGTGAGAACGCCTCCGAAGTCTTGGCACGCGTACGTGAAAAAATTAGCAATATCAACAATCAAATTCTACCTCCCGGCATTCAAGTAAAACCTTTTTATGACCGTCAGGTTTTGCTGGATATCACTGTAGGTACCGTGAAGCACACCATGTTCTTTGGTATCACCATGGTGCTGGTTTTGCTCTATGTATTTTTGGGAAATTTCCGTGCTGCTGCAGTAGTGGCTGCTGTGATCCCGCTGGCACTGTGTTTCTCATTCATCATGATGTATGTCTTTAATGTGCCAGCCAATCTCATCTCGTTAGGCGCGATTGACTTTGGTGTAATTGTTGATGCTGCGGTGATCATTACCGAAAACGTGATGCGACACATGGAAGAGGGCGGTAAGCGAGTTAATCAGAGCATTATTTTGGCCACGAGTGAAGTACAACGCGCCATGATTTACTCGACTAGCATCATCATCGTTGCTTACTCACCCTTATTCTTGATGGGTGGTGTTGAAGGCATTATCTTTAAACCAATGGCTTTCACCATGGGCTTTGCTCTCGTGGCCTCAATCGTCTTGAGTCTAACCTTCTTGCCGGCGTCGATGTCTTACGTCTTTGGGGAAAACTTTCATCATGCACCACCGAAATTCATTACTTGGATGTTGGAGCGCTACCGACCATTGCTACGTAAATGGATGGACCATCCACGCCATGTGATTGCGATTTCTATCTTTATTTTGGGCGTGACTTTATTGAGCGCTACCCGACTGGGAACTGCATTCTTACCAACCCTAGAAGAAAACAATATTTGGTTGCGCGTAACCCTACCTAATACCGTTGATCTTGATTACTCGATTAAAGTTGCCAATCAACTACGCGAGACTTTCCTAAAGCAGCCTGAATTAGAGAGAGTTGCAGTACAAATTGGTCGTCCTGATGATGGTACTGATTCAACAGGAGTATTTAATCAAGAGTATGGCTTGTACCTAAAGGCCCCAGAAGAGATGCCGAAGGGTACTAGTAAGCATTTATTGCTCCAACATCTACAAGCTGAGCTCGATAAGATTCCAGGAGTGAACTATAGCTTTTCTCAGTACATCCAAGATAACGTCAATGAGGCTTTGTCGGGAGTGAAGGGTGAGAACTCGGTCAAGATTTTTGGTTCAGATCTCGAAGTGCTGGCGCAAAAAGCGCATGAAGTAGTAACGCAATTGAAAAAAGTACGCGGTATTGAAGATGAAAATACGCTTAAAGAATTGGGTCAGCCAACACTGAATATCCAGATCGATCGCGATAAAGCTGCGCGTTATGGTGTCAATGTTAGTGACATTCAAACTGTAGTTGCTAATTCGATTGGCGGAGCGCCTGTAACGAACTTTCTAGAGGATGAGAAAACCTTTGGCGTGGCAGTACGCTTAAATGAAGCAAGTCGCAATGACATTCCAGATGTTTCAAACTTATTGATTGATACCCCCAATGGTCAAAAGGTTCCCTTGGGCATGGTGGCTAGTGTCCGTTTAACTGATGGCCCATTCTTTATTTATCGTGAAGCGGGTAAGCGCTATATCGCTGTGATCTTTAGTGTCCGCGGCCGTGACTTAGGTGGTGCCGTAGAGGATGCCAAGTATTTGGTTGAGAAGAATGTGGCTCTGCCAACGAACTACACCATTGCTTGGGATGGTCAATTTAATCAGATGAAAGCAGCCCAGCAAAAGCTGATGATCATCATTCCATTAACGCTCGTTGCCATTTTCTTACTTCTTGTAACGGCCTTGGGCAATTTCCGCGATGCAGTTATTGTTCTCATTAACGTACCTTTTGCTGCGATTGGTGGAATCATCGCCTTGCATTTGGGCGGAGAGACATTAAGTATTTCCGCCTTGTTTGGCTTCTTATCTCTTTTTGGAATTGCTATTCAGGACGGTGTGATTCTGATTTCCTATATTAATAAGACGGTAGCAGAAGAACATGGTGCTATGAAAGATGCAATGGTTGATGGTGCCGCCTTACGTGTAAGGCCAGTATTAATGACTGCAATGCTTGCTGGCTTGGGTCTATTGCCTGCCGCTTTATCACATGCAATTGGTTCAGAAGCGCAGCGTCCTTTGGCTTTAGTCATTGTAGGTGGAATGGTGACCACAACGATTTTGACTTTGTTGGTATTACCAGTTATCTATGCGGCAATGAGGGCGCGTGGTACACATAAACCAGGGCTGGTTTGATCATGTCAAAGCAACCTCATATCCTAGTTTCTAATGACGATGGCTATTTGGCTCCTGGCTTATTGGCTTTAGTTAATGCGGTTCGTCCTTTGGGGCGGATCACCGTAATTGCGCCAGAGCAAAACCATAGCGGAGCATCAAACTCCTTAACCCTCTCTAGACCGCTTTCGATTCATCGAGTCGCTGGCAGTGAGCGTGATGGCTTTTTCTTTATTAACGGCACACCAACTGACTGTGTTCACGTTGCCATGACTGGTTTCTTGGACGAGAAGCCTGACCTAGTGATCTCTGGTATTAATCAAGGCGAGAACATGGGTGAAGATACGCTTTACTCTGGCACTGTTGCTGCTGCAGTGGAGGGTGTGATGTTTGGTGTACCAGGCATTGCGTTTTCACAAATTGATCGTGGCTGGAATCGCATTGAAGATGCTGCTAAAGCAGCACATGATGTCGTGGCACAAATGTTGGTATCAAGCTTAAGCAAAAATCATGTTGACGGCGTAGCAACATTGCTCAACGTGAATATTCCGAATCGTCCCTATGCTGATTTATATCGCTGGCGCGTAACCCGCCTAGGCAATCGTCACCACTCACAGCCGGTGGTAGTGCAGGATAGTCCGCGCGGCGAAAAGATCTACTGGATTGGCGCAGCAGGGGATGTCAAAGAAGGGTCAGAAGGTACGGACTTTCATGCAATTGCGGAAGGCTGTATTTCGATTACGCCAATGCAACTAGATTTAACGCACCATGCGCGTTTAGCAGCGATGCGTGCCAATGGCTGGGATCGCGGTTGAAGGCTCCCACCGAACGCTTTGCTGCCTATCGACAAGCGCTAGCTGCAAAAGTGCATGCTGGCGGCGTCAAGCACGGCAAAACATTAGAGGCAATTGCCACAGTTCCTCGCCATGCATTTATGGATGCAGGCTTGCATGCACAGGCGTATGAAGATACGGCTTTACCTATTGGACATGAGCAAACTATTTCTAAGCCATCTGTAGTCGCTCGCATGATTGAATTACTACACAAGCCCAAACATAAGCTTGGTAAAGTCCTCGAAATCGGAACGGGATGTGGTTACCAAGCGGCTGTTCTCAGTTTGTTGGCAGAAGAGGTTTACTCGATAGAGCGTATTCGTCCACTCCACGACATGGCAAGAGCCAAGTTGCGCCCATTCCGCATTAATAATCTGCGCCTGATTTATGGCGATGGTATTTTAGGTTTACCTCAGGCCGCCCCATTTGATGGGATTATCCTAGCAGCAGCAGGTCTAGGCATTCCGGATGCGTTGCTAGACCAATTGGCTATTGGTGGACGTTTGGTTGCCCCAGTTGCTAAAAATGATAAAGAACAGCAATTAGTGATGGTAGAAAGAATGAGTTCTCAGCGCTACCAAAGAACTGTACTGGATGGGGTCTTTTTTGTACCCTTACAATCAGGGGTAGTATGAGACTTATGATGAATTTACCCATTCAGTATCTTTTTTAATGTCATCAATTTAATGCTATATAAGTTATCCAATACCCTTCTTATTGCACTTCTATCCTCATCATTGATGTTACTGGTGGGTTGCTCCACGCCACGCACTAAGCCCGCTAACGTGACTGATCGTAGCGGTGGCTCTAGCGAACCTGCTCCTCCTGGTTACTATCGCGTCAAAAAAGGTGACACACTTGCTCGCATTGCTTTAGACCATGGTCAGGCACCCCGTGATGTAGCGCAGTGGAATTCTGCTGCAAATCCTAGCTTCAATCCAAATGTGATTGAGGTTGGTGATTTGATTTTGGTTAAAGCACCTAGTGGCTCTAAGCCCGCAAAAGTAGCTGAGAAAAAGCCAGCGGCCGATAAATCTGACGCGCCAACTTCTACACCAGAACCTGTGAAAACTGAAGTAGTAGCAGAACCAGGCATTCGTTTATCTTGGCCTGCTAAAGGCAAGGTCACCGGCGAGTTCAGCGAGACTAATAAAGGAATTGATATTGCCGGCAAGGTCGGCGAGCCTGTATTGGCCGCTTCTGATGGCAAAGTGGTTTATGCGGGTAACAGCCTGCGCGGCTACGGCAATCTCGTGATTGTGAAACACGACAATACCTATCTTACGGCTTATGCTCATAACAGTAAGCTCTTAGTGAAAGAGGGTGATGCTGTGCGTAAGGGTCAAAAGATTGCAGAGATGGGTGATACCGATGCTACATCTCCAAAGCTGCACTTTGAGTTACGCGTTAACGGCAAACCAGTCAATCCAACACCGTATTTACAGTAGTGTTGCAGGAATAGGGTGATGGGCTATGGCTACTGTTCTTGTATTTGATATTGAAACCATTCCTGATGTAGCGGGTTTGCGTCGCCTGGAAGATTTTCCAGCATCCATGAGCGATGCTGAGGTTGCCAGCAAGGCAATGGCCGATCGCGTAGAAAAGACTGGTAGTGAATTTCTCCCCTTATTTCTACAAAAGATTGTTGCCATCTCCTGCGTGATTCGCAGAACTACCAAAGAGGGTCTACCCCAAATTAAAGTGGGCACGCTCGGTACTGTGCAAGATGATGAGAAGGTATTGATTCAGGCTTTCTTTGATCTGGTAGAGAAATACACCCCCCAATTAGTTTCTTGGAATGGCAGTGGCTTTGATTTGCCAGTTCTACACTATCGTGCCTTAGCCAATCACGTACAAGCGCCACGTTATTGGGAGATGGGTGAGAGTCAAGATTCTGATAGCCGTGAATTTAAGTGGAATAACTATATTAGCCGTTACCATATGCGTCATCTGGACATGATGGATCTCTTGGCAAAATTTAATGGACGCGCAAATGCTCCATTAGATGGTTTGGCAAAGCTCTGTGGCTTTCCAGGCAAGATGGGTATGGATGGCAGTCAAGTCTGGCCCGCATACTTAGATGGCAAGATTAATGATATCCGCCGTTACTGTGAGACTGACGTAGTGAATACCTATCTCATGTACTGTCGCTTTCAGTTAATGCGTGGTGGCTTTTCCCGCGAGGAATATCAAGAAGAGATTGACTTTGTAAAAGCCTATCTCGAAACAGAATCCAAAGAGCCTAATGGCAGTCAGTGGCGAGAATATCTAGAAGGCTTCTCTACTGATGCGTAGAGGTGATAAGCCAGTCAATATTGAGGTGACTGAGCCAATTAAAGTAGAGGCCTTGGATTTAGATGCCCAAGGAATAGCACGTTTAGCTCCCAATGAAGAGGAGGCTGAACAGGGATTAGATGCAGGCCAAAGCGGCAAAGTTATTTTCATTAAAGGGGCATTACCAACTGAGTTGGTAAGCTACACCATCACCAGTGATAAGGCGCGCTTTAGTAAAGCCAAAGTCCGAGATATTATTAAGCCTGCGGTATTTAGAGCTGAACCCAAATGTAAAGCCTTCGGCGTTTGTGGTGGTTGCACAATGCAACATCTCGATATTCGTGCGCAGGTGGCTATGAAGCAGCGCGTGCTCGAAGATGATTTGCAGCACATCGCCAAAGTAAAGCCAGAAGAAATTCTGCGTCCGATGGGCGGCCCAACCTGGGAGTATCGCCATCGAGCCCGCTTAAGTGTTGTTAACCGATCGATTAAAAAAGGTACGGTACTTATTGGCTTTCATGAAGGCAAGAGCGGCTACGTTGCCGATATGCTTGCTTGCGAGATACTGCCTAAGCATGTTTCCGACTTGTTACCGGAGATGCGTAAGTTAGTAATGGGTTTATCTATTGTTGATCGCATGCCGCAAATAGAAATTGCCGTTGGCGAAGCAGAAGATCCTCTGTCAGATGACCCCAAAAAATCTAAGCCCGTGACTGCTTTAGTCTTTCGAAATCTCCAGCCCTTGACAGTAGAGGATGAGCAACATCTAAGGGCCTTTGCAGATCAGCATCAAGTTTGGATATGGCTTCAGCCTAAAGGCATTGAGACGGTAGCGCCGTTCTATCCTGAGACCGGTAAGCTTTGTTATCGGCTGCCTGAATTTGAAATCGAGATGCCATTTAAGCCTGCCGATTTTACGCAGGTCAATCACATGATGAATCGCGCATTAGTGAGCAGGGCGATTCGTTTACTGGAAGTCAAAGAAACAGACCGAGTACTCGATTTATTTTGTGGTATCGGTAACTTCACATTACCGCTTGCTCGAAAAGTAAAACAAGTGTTAGGTATTGAAGGTCTTGAGAGTTTGACCACTCGAGCTAAAGCCAATGCAGAACATAACGGACTCGCTGATAAAGCCAGCTTTATGCAAAGTGATTTATTTGAAGTCACGGCAGAAACGATTGCGTCATGGGGTAAAGCAGAGCGTTGGTTAATGGATCCGCCGCGCGAAGGTGCGATAGAGGTTTGTAGGTCTTTAGCGGACTTACATCTACAGCAAAGCGATCTACTGCCCCAGAGAATTGTGTATGTGTCCTGCAATCCCAAAACCTTGGCCAGAGATGTTGAGATCCTATGTCATCAGGCGGGCTACCGATTGAGTAGTGCCGGGATTATTAATATGTTCCCCCATACTTCCCATGTTGAATCTATGGCGGTATTTAATCGTCCCTAGGAGTCCAATCTCCCGATATAGTTCTATTTTTTAGTAAGTATTGCCCATATTTAGTGCATTTCGCATGTGGATGGTGCGGTACTCTAAAAGCCCCGTTCTCTAGAAGAGTAGATTGAAATTGTGCAGAGATGTATTGCTGCTCATTCTTTCATTTACTTGGGAGTTCATCATGAAAGCCTCAGATAGTTTTGCGATCTTATTGATTTTGCTTGCACTGTCTTACGCTGTCAGTATGTTTGTAGCAGTTTAATAAGCTACAAAGCAGAGTGCATTAAACGCTCAAAGAAAAAGGCGCCCGCAGGCGCCTTATGTGAAGCTCACTTCAATTCTTAGTCGCGGTTACCACCAACAATGCCCAACAGAGCAAGTAAGTTAGTAAAGACGTTATACACATCCAAGTAGATAGCTAAAGTAGCCATGATGTAGTTAGTCTCACCACCATTGATGACGCGCTGTACATCGACTAAGATGAAGGCGGAGAAGATTGCGATAGCCAGAACCATCACAGTCAACATCAAGGCAGGCAACTGCAACCAGATGTTTGCTAACGAGGCAACGATCAGAAGTAACACGCCAACCATTAGCCATTTACCCATTCCAGCAAAGTCACTCTTGCTTACAGTAGCAATAGTTGCCATGGTGGCAAAGATTGCAGCCGTGCCACCAAAAGACAACATGATGAGTGCTGCACCGTTGCTATAGCTATTGAGTGTGAACCCAATCAAACGGGACATCATGATGCCCATAAAGAAAGTAAAGCCCAGGAGCAGTAGAACGCCTACCCCAGTGTCTTTATTCTTTTCGATTGCCCAGAAAAAACCAAAGGCTACAGCCATAAATACGATAAAGCCAATAAATGGACTACCAGCGAATAAGCTGAGATTCATAGCAACACCCAGCCAAGCGCCAATCACAGTTGGAACCATGGAAAGCGCCAAGAGGGCATAGGTATTTCGCAGTACGCGGTTGCGTACCTGGACAGTGCTAATTGAGCCGGTTTGGCCAAAGCCGTAAGAGTTCAGATCACTCATATTGACTCCTTCTTTTAAATGAACACATGAGCCCACGAAGGGCTGTTGAGGATAAGTATAGACAAAATGCCCTAATTTCAAGTCTCTATTGAAAAGACCTACAAATTAAAGGCTTATGCCCTGTAAATTCAAGGGCTTAGCCCTACAGACATAGGGGTAAATACGGTCAGGCAATGTATAATTTAGTGGTCGCTGGATCGGGGCAAGGTATCAGCCCCATCTCAGCAAATACCTTTGAAATCACTATTGGAGTCTTGAATGGCAATTGAACGCACCCTTTCTATTATCAAACCTGATGCTGTCGCTAAAAACGTCATCGGCAAAATTTATGACCGTTTTGAATCTGCTGGTTTGAAGATTGTTGCTTCCAGAATGGCGCATTTGTCACAAAATGAAGCTGAGCAGTTTTATGGTGTTCATAAAGACCGTCCTTTCTTCAAAGATTTGGTGAACTTCATGATTTCTGGTCCCGTGATGATTCAGGTATTGCAAGGCGAAGGCGCTATTGCTAAGAATCGTGACTTGATGGGCGCAACAGATCCTAAGAAAGCAGAAAAAGGCACAATCCGTGCTGACTTTGCTGACAGCATCGATGCTAACGCCGTTCACGGCTCTGATGCTCCTGAAACCGCTGCTGTGGAAGTTGCTTTCTTCTTCCCTGGCATGAATGTTTTCAATCGTTAATCGACGATTGAAAACAAATAACCTATTTAACTAATAAGTAGGCGCATTGACCTCCCCGCGCATAAATCTCTTAGATTTTGACGCTGACCAAATGGCAGCGTATGTCGCGGGGTTGAATGAAAAGCCCTTTAGGGCAAAGCAGCTCATGCAATGGATACACCAACGTGGTGTGGCTGATATTAATGACATGAGTGATTTAGCTAAAAGCTTCAGAGCAACCTTGCTAGACAAGGCTGAAGTACTTTCTCTTCCTGTAATTAAAGATGAACACGCGCTAGACGGTACCCGCAAGTGGCTGTTGGACGTGGGCGCCGGGAATGCAGTCGAGTCCGTTTTTATTCCCGAAGATGACCGCGGTACTTTGTGCATTTCCTCTCAGGCAGGTTGTGCAGTCAATTGCCGCTTTTGCTCAACAGGGCATCAAGGTTTCTCACGCAACCTAACTTCCGGTGAAATCATCGGACAACTTTGGTTTGCCGAGCATCTATTGCGCAATGACCCAGAAGCGATTCGGAGAGTTGAAAAGTTTCCAACTCCAGGTTGGGAGCATACAGGACGCGTCATTTCTAATGTGGTGATGATGGGTATGGGTGAGCCTTTGCTCAACTACGATAATGTGGTTTCTGCATTACGTTTAATGCTTGACGATAGAGCTTACGGTTTATCGCGTCGTCGTGTCACAGTTTCAACTTCGGGTGTAGTGCCAATGATTGATCGTCTTGCGCAAGACTGCCCAGTCGCTTTAGCAGTTTCTCTGCATGCACCAAGCGATGCATTACGTGATCAATTAGTGCCGCTCAATCAAAAATATCCTTTACGTGAATTACTCGACGCTTGTGAGCGTTACTTACCATTTGCGCCAAGAGACTTCTTGACCTTTGAATATTGCATGCTTGATGGTGTCAATGATTCTGATATCCAAGCAAAAGAACTAGTGCGCCTGCTCAGAAATATTAAGTGCAAAATTAACCTTATTCCATTTAACCCATTCCCGGAGTCCGGTCTGAAGCGTTCATCCGCTCAGCGTATTAATGCGTTTGCCGGCATCTTGTTAGATGCCGGTATGGTGGCTACAGTACGTAAGACTCGTGGCGATGACATCGCTGCAGCTTGTGGTCAATTGGCAGGGGATGTAGTGGATCGCACGAGAGTGCGTGAGCGTGCAGTCCACAATGCAGAGATTGAACTTGCTGAAGTTGAGCCGGATGAGGAATTAGATGAAGATGTCAATCTGGAGTCAAACGAGCATCCAATTGAATGGCTTAAAAAATTAAAGTAAAGATGGGATCTAGATGAGCTCTAATAATTCACTACCTCCATTACCAAATTTACCTTTGGGGCCTTCTCCTAAGCGTGCCACGCGTCAAGCAACTGTCGCTTGGAAGAGCAACGTCATTACCGTTGGTGGAGATGCGCCTGTACGTGTACAGTCAATGACCAATACTGATACTGCAGATGCAGTAGGCACGGCAATCCAAGTAAAAGAATTGGCGCGCGCCGGCTCAGAGATGGTTCGTATTACGGTGAATACACCAGAGGCCGCTGCAGCAGTTCCCTATATTCGTGAGCAATTAGACAAGATGGATGTTTTAGTGCCATTGATAGGTGACTTTCACTACAACGGCCACACTTTATTAAATGATTTTCCAGATTGTGCCAAAGCGCTCTCAAAATACCGTATCAATCCAGGTAATGTGGGTAAGGGCGCCAAGCGTGATCCACAATTTGCGCAAATGATCGAAGCTGCTTGCAAATATGATAAGCCTATTCGGATTGGTGTGAACTGGGGTAGTTTGGATCAAGATCTCTTAGCTTCCATCATGGATAGCAATGCGGCTCGAGCAGATCCCAAAACTGCCCAAGAGGTGATGATTGAAGCCTTGATTCAGTCGGCATTGCAATCTGCAGAAAAAGCAGTTGAGTTGGGTATGAACCCCAATCAAATTTTGCTTTCTTGCAAGGTGAGTAACGTGCAAGATTTAGTAGCGGTATACCGTGATTTGTCACGTCGCTCCGACTATCCACTGCATTTAGGTTTAACTGAGGCAGGTATGGGTAGTAAAGGGATTGTTTCTTCCACTGCTGCAATGGGTATTTTGTTACAAGAGGGCATTGGCGATACGATTCGGGTTTCCTTAACGCCTGATCCAGGCGCCCCTCGCGAGAATGAAGTCATTGTTGCGCAAGAAATATTGCAAACTATGGGCCTGCGTAACTTCACACCAATGGTCATTGCATGTCCTGGTTGTGGTAGAACTACCAGTACAACTTTCCAATCTCTTGCCGCCGATATTCAATCGTATTTGCGTCAGCAAATGCCTGTCTGGAAGAAAACTCATCCTGGCGTAGAGAATATGAACGTAGCTGTGATGGGTTGTATTGTGAATGGCCCGGGCGAGAGTAAGCATGCCAACATTGGTATTTCATTGCCGGGAACAGGCGAAACTCCGGCGGCACCAGTATTTGTTGATGGAGTAAAAGTTAAAACCCTGCGTGGTGAGAAAATCGCCGAAGAGTTTCAGGTGATTGTTGATGAGTACGTTAAACAAAACTATGTAGCCAAGGTTTAAAGAAGCCAAGTAAAGCAAGAGCAAAACAAGAATAAAAATGACTGACCAAAATAACAACGCTAAAGCTCAAAAGATGCAAAAAATTAATGGCATTCGTGGCATGAACGATTTGCTGCCAACAGATGCTGCCCAGTGGGCTCATCTTGAGCATGTCTTGCGTGATCTCACACGTGCGTATGGTTATGAGTTCTTGAGAACGCCGATTGTTGAAGCAACAGCAGTGTTCCAGCGTGGTATTGGTGAAGTTACTGATATTGTTGAAAAGGAAATGTATTCCTTTGAAGATCGTCTGAATGGCGAACAGCTGACCTTACGCCCTGAAGGTACGGCTGCTCTAGTGCGCTCTGTTATCGAGAACAACTTGCTCTACGAAGGGCCTAAGCGTCTTTGGTATACCGGTCCCATGTTTCGCCATGAGCGTCCTCAACGTGGTCGTTATCGCCAGTTCCACCAGTTTGGTATTGAAGCTTTAGGCTTCGCAGGTCCTGATATTGATGCAGAAATCATTCTGATGGGACAACGTCTTTGGGATGAATTAGGTTTGAAAGGAGTGCGCCTGGAGATTAACTCTCTAGGTCAAGCTCCTGAGCGTTCAGAGCACCGCGCTGCCTTAATAACGTATTTTGAGAAAAATAAAGAGCAGCTTGATGAAGATTCACAGCGTCGCCTGATTACCAATCCATTACGAATTTTGGATTCTAAAAATCCAGAGATGCAGGCTCTGATTGAGGGTGCACCAAAGCTACTGGATTTCTTAGGTGAAGAATCACTCCAGCATTTCAATGCGGTACAAGCTTTACTCAAGGCAAATAATATTCCTTGCAAAATTAACCCACGTTTAGTGCGGGGTTTGGATTACTACAATCTCACTGTATTTGAATGGGTGACTGATGAACTAGGTGCTCAAGGCACGATTGCTGGTGGCGGACGTTACGATCCTTTGATTGAGCGCATGGGTGGTAAAGCCGCTCCTGCTTGTGGCTGGGCGATGGGTATGGAGCGTGTTTTGGAATTAATGAAGATTTCTGGATCGTTGCCAGAGGTACAGGCTCAATGCGATATTTTTGTTTTGCATCAAGGTGGCGAGACTTTGACAGCCGCCATGATTATTGCTGAGCGCTTACGTAGCGCTGGTATCGACACTATTCTATTTTGCCCTCCCGATGGTCAATCTGCGAGCTTTAAGTCGCAAATGAAGAAGGCGGATGGTAGTGGGGCTGTCTTTGCGGTCATTATTGGCCCTGATGAGTTGGTCAAGAATGAGGCGCAGCTGAAGGACTTGCGTGGCACGGGCGAGCAGAAGTCTATTCCCTTAGATGATGTCCTTGGAGCAGCAATTGACGCGCTAGTAGGCGCCTCCGAATAGAATTAAGCTAATACACCATTAATTACTGATAAATGAGTTTGGATTGACATGCCTTTAGATTTAGAAGAACAAGAACAATTAGACCAATTCAAAGCGTTTTGGCAAAAATATCGCAACCTAATTACTGGCTTAGTTACAGCTATCCTGTTTGCCTATGCTGCATATAGTGGTTATCAATGGTGGCGCAATAGCCAGGCATTAGAAGCCTCTAAGTTGTATGAGACGATGGTGAGCGCAATTGCTAAGGGTGATAAAGATCAAACCTTGCGCGCTACAGATGATCTGCAAAAAGATTTTGGCCGTACACCTTATGCAGCAATGTCCAGTTTAATTGCTGCACGTATTGCATCTGATGCTGGTGACACTTCCAAGGCTTTGGACTATTTACGTTGGGCCGCAAAGAACGCCTCAAATGATGGCTATCTTGCATTGGCCAAATTACGCTTGGTGACTCAGTTGATCGAGCAGGGCGGCGAGAAAGATTTTGCGGAAGCCAATCAAATCTTGAGCGAGAAACCTATTGTTGGTTTTGAGTCTTTATGGCTCGAGCGTCGTGGTGACTGGTACTTAGCTCAAAAGAAAAATGAACAAGCAAAAGCGAGCTATCAAGACGCGTGGAAAAAATTAGACCAAGCAAAAGAGTTTCCTGAAGAAGCGCGTCGCCTCTTAAAGGTAAAGCTTGATGCTGTCGGAGGTATGACTCAGTGATAACTAAAAAGATGAAGTGCTTGCCACTACGCCTTAGTACTGCTCTGATATTGGGTTCGGTGGTGCTTGCTTTGGCGGCTTGTTCTGGTGGCTCCAGAGTTCGTAAGCCCTCAGAGTTGGTAACAGTCAGCAACCAATTTGACCTGCAACCAGTGTGGTCGACCAGCATTGGCTCATCTGAATCTTTTAACTTTCATCCGATTGTGGCAGGTGACGCAGTATATGTTGCTTCGCACCGCGGTAATTTAGCCAAAATTGATTTAGCTTCCGGTAATAAAGCTTGGGAAGTGTCTGTTCCTGAGCGTTTGTCGGTAGGCCCTGGCTCTGATGGCCGCACTACCGTAGCGGTAACCACCAAAGGTACGGTCTATGCCTATGACGATACAGGTAAGCCAATCTGGAATGTGAGTGTGGGGAGTGAAGTATTAAGTGAGCCAGTAGTTGCTGCTGGTGTGGTCATTGTGCGTGCGCTTGATAATCGCTTTATTGGGCTTGATGCGCAAACTGGCGCTAAAAAATGGACTTACCAACGACAGCAGTCTGCATTGTCATTACGCGTTGGCTACGGAATGCTGGCCATTGGTAATGAGGTCATTGTTACTGGTTTTGCAGGTGGTCGTTTTGGCATGATTGCAATTGCGAACGGTGGTTTGGTTTGGGAGACGCCGGTTTCGTTTCCTAAAGGTTTCTCAGAAATTGAGCGCTTGAATGATGTCACTGCTAAGCCAAGCATGGAAGGAGATATTCTTTGTGCGGTTTCTTATCAAGGTCGCATTGGTTGCGGTCAAGCCCGCACCGGTAACCTTTTGTGGTTTAAAGATTACTCAAGCTATACCGGTACTGCACAAAGTAAGGATATGGTTTTCTCAGCAAATGAAAAATCCTATGTTACTGCGTTTGCGACTAAAGATGGCACGCAGATTTGGGAAAACACCCAGTTAACCTATCGTGATGTAGGCGAGCCTCTTGCAGTTGGTAGGGTGTTATTGATGGGTGATGCTCAGGGCTATATCCATGCATTTTCACAGGCGAACGGTGAAATGGTTGCACGTATTCGTCATGACAGTAGTCCAATCTCGGCTGCCCCCATCGCGGTAGGCGGCCTCATCTTGGTTCAATCTCAAGGTGGAAAAATAGCGGCGTACAGTCCAAAATGAATCCAGTCATCACTATTGTCGGCCGTCCCAATGTGGGCAAGTCGACACTCTTTAATCGCTTAACGCGTTCACGCGATGCATTAGTTGCTGACTTTTCTGGCTTAACCAGAGATCGGCACTATGGCAAAGGCCGTATTGGCGAGCGCGCATTTATTTGCGTAGATACTGGCGGTTTTGAGCCAGTAGCAAAGACCGGCATTGTTGCCGAGATGGCAAAGCAAACTAAGCAAGCGGTTGCAGAGTCTGACATCGTTATTTTCTTAGTTGACGGCCGCTTAGGGATGGCACCACAGGATCGTGTGATTGCCGACTTTCTGCGTAAGACTGGTAGACCAGTCATCTTGGCAGTCAATAAAACTGAAGGTATGCAGGCTGGTGTTGTAACAGCCGACTTTCATGAACTCGGTTTAGGTGAACCATTTCCAATCTCTTCTGCACATGGCGATGGTGTTCGTGGGCTGATCGATGATGCATTGGATTCATTGGGTATTGCAGAGCCAGACGAAGATGAGTTAGCGAGCGATCCAAATCGCCCTATGAAGATTGCGGTGGTGGGGCGTCCTAACGTTGGTAAATCAACGCTGATTAATAAATTGATCGGCGAAGAGCGCGTCATCGCATTTGATATGCCAGGCACTACTCGTGACGCGATTGAGGTTCCCTTTGAACGCAATGGCAAACCCTATATTTTGGTTGACACTGCAGGTTTGCGTCGTCGCGGGAAAGTATTTGAGGCAATTGAGAAGTTCTCAGTGGTTAAAACATTGCAAGCAATTGCTGATTGCAATGTCGTGATCTTAATGTTGGATGCTCAGCAAGATATTTCTGAGCAAGATGCTCATATCGCTGGTTTTATTGTTGAGGCTGGTCGCGCCCTAGTAGTTGCAGTGAATAAGTGGGATGGTCTCGATGCTTACGTTAAAGAACGTGCCCGTTTAGAGATTGCACAAAAGTTACGCTTCTTGGACTTTGCCAACGTACACCCCATTTCGGCTAAAAAGGGCACGGGCTTAAAGGAGCTCTTCAAAGATGTAGATTTAGCCTATGCCGCAGCGATGGCAAAACTGCCAACCCCACGTCTCACTCGTATTTTGCAAGAGGCTATTGAGCATCAACAGCCAAAACGTGTAGGCATGGGTCGTCCGAAATTGCGTTATGCACATCAAGGGGGCATGAACCCTCCAATTGTGGTCATTCATGGCACATCTTTGAGTGGCGTGACTGATAGCTACAAGCGATACTTAGAAGGTCGCTTTAGAGATGTATTTAAATTACGTGGAACGCCTTTGCGGATTCAGATGAATACGGCTAAAAACCCCTATGTTGATGACGACAAGGGTAAAAAAGGCAAAAAGCGCTAATTTAGACTAAGCTTTGAGCATCAGAATGAGATGGGCTTGATTTTTTTAAAAATCAGCTCAATATATATAACCTAATTAGGCAGTAAAGATTGGTATTGAATAAAAAAGCAAGACTCCCAAAAAAGTAGCAAGAAAACACAAACAAGGGGCGGTATGAATAACAAACAAATTCAATTACTTCAGGATCCTTTCCTCAATGCTTTGCGCAAAGAGCATGTTCCTGTATCGATCTATCTCGTAAATGGTATTAAGTTGCAAGGCAATATTGAATCCTTTGATCAGTATGTTGTCCTATTGCGCAATACCGTAACGCAAATGGTTTACAAGCACGCAATCTCGACGATCGTTCCCGCTCGCGCGATTGATTTCCGTTTGGAAGAAGCTAGCCCTGTATAAAACTGGTGTAGATGCGGCACGCGCTGTTCTGGTTGGAGTAGATACAGGACGCGAAGATTTTGCAGATAGCATGGCCGAGCTTAGCTTGCTGGCTGATAGCGCTGGCTCTATACCTGCGGCTAGTGTTATCGCCCGTAAGGGCAGGACTGATCCGGCCCTATTTATAGGCTCTGGTAAGGCTAATGAACTCAAGAGGGCGATGGAGGAGCATGGTGCAGAGCTTGCCATCTTTAATCATCCACTTTCACCAACTCAGCAAAGAAATTTAGAGCGTCACATTGGTTTTCATGTGATGGATCGCACCGGTTTGATTTTAGATATCTTTAGTCAACGAGCCCAAAGTCATATCGGTAAGACGCAAGTTGAGCTAGCACAAGTACGTTATCGCATGTCTCGTTTGGTTAGGGCGTGGAGCCACTTGGAGCGTCAACGAGGCGGTATTGGTGTGCGCGGTGGGCCTGGTGAAACGCAGATGGAGCTAGATCGCCGGATGCTGGCAACCAAAGCAAAGCGTTTAGAAAATGAATTAGAAAAACTACAGCGCCAACAAAGAACCCAAAGAAGAGCTCGTAATCGCAAAGATGTGTTCTCGGTTTCTTTAGTGGGATACACCAATGCTGGTAAATCGACCCTATTTAATGCCCTAACTAAAGCAGGGACATATGCGGCCGACCAGTTATTTGCCACCTTAGATACCACCTCTAGAAAAGTCCATTTGGATGGAGTGGGGTCAATTGTGGTCTCCGATACAGTAGGTTTTATCCGGGATTTGCCGCACCAACTGGTAGAGGCTTTTAGAGCGACTTTGGATGAAACTATTCATGCGGACCTGATTTTGCATGTGATTGACGCCTGCAGCCCAGTGGCCAGGGAGCAAAAGGCCGAAGTTGAGGCTGTTTTAGAGGAAATTGGGGCTGATGATATCCCCCGGATCGAGGTCATGAACAAGATCGATCAGATGCCTCAAACCTTCACTCGTGGGGCTGTTTTAGAGCGTGATGCCCAGGGCTTTCCCAGCCAGGTTTTCTTATCAGCCAAGACGGGCTTAGGCCTTGATTTACTTCGTTCAGCCCTAGCGGAATGCTCCCAAATGACTGATAGAATAAGGGTCGAGCACAACCGTGCCAAGAAGCAATTGGCCCCGGATGAGTTTTTAGAGCCTTTACCCGAACGACCAGAAACTTCTGAATTTAATCCGATTGCCAACCGAAGCTATTTATCTAATGATGCGTAAATTTCTCGACCTCTTTTCGGTCAATGATCCAGGATGGGGTAATAGCCACAATTCAGGTGGATCTAAAGATGCCAAAGATGGGCAGGGAAGCAATCAAACTCCAAAAGGTGATCCAGAGAATAAGCCGGTAGAAACGCAACCCAAAAATTCGCCAAGTAATCCCGTAAACAAGCCAGACG
>Ga0214241_1000168_pt1 | contig 23981 bp, 20 predicted proteins | sample TroBogypolimnion_15_FD_153079 | JGI IMG/M metagenome (GOLD analysis project Ga0214241, IMG submission 153079) | Freshwater microbial communities from Trout Bog Lake, WI - 25AUG2008 hypolimnion | ecosystem: Environmental > Aquatic > Freshwater > Lake > Hypolimnion/Profundal zone | place: Trout...
CCTGCCATACCAGCACCCATACCTATAAATTCACCAAGATGAACCCAAGCATTACCATATTTAACCTGACCTAAGAAAGAAGAATTTCTTTCTGCTGCTGTAGTATAAAGAGGTAAATTTTTATCTGTCCACTTATCATAACTTTCTAACCAATCATTATAATCATTTTTTATAAAATTACCACCAGCAGCCATATAACCAAGTCCTACTAGAGGAGCAGTTATACCTTGTAAAATAGTTTTACTTGCTGTTCCTAATATTCTAGGTACAGCATAAGCTGCTTTTTCTAAACCAGATTGTTTTTGACCATATAATTCCTCATTATCCAAACCTGGATAATATGTAGAATATTTATCATAATCTTTAGGTAAATCTCCTTTAGATACTAATTGATTATCTCCAGGATTTTTCTTACCATTACTACTATCAATATCAGAAGCTAATCCCTTAATATCATCTAATATAGATGATTTTTTTTCTCTAGGAGAAGAGGAAGGAGCATTAGGAATATTAAGATTTATAGGTTTACTAAAAGAATCCTGACCTAACCATTTATCAGATTCTTGCTCTAAACCTTTATTTAAATCTAAGTTATTATTATCTAAACCTAAATTCTTATTTGGTACTAATGGATTGTTATTTGGTTGTATATCTGGCATATATAAATTTTATTCTTGATTAGTTTCTTCTTCTTCTTCTGAACCTGCTGAAAAACCTACTGGTTCTGTTTTTCCTGTCTTTGAATAGTTATCCAAAAGTACTTCTAATTCCTTTAACGAACTAGTATTTGCCTCAATTTTAACATTTGTTTTTGGGTCTCTCAAAATATGTCCTTTATCTTTAGAATTAGTAATATCTTTAGCCCAAAATTCTACATAATAACTATTACCTTCTTGTACTACATGATATTTAACACTAGTAGGTTTACCATTAAATTCTTTAATAGTTAATGGCATAGCATCTACAAAAGTATGTTTTTCTTTAGCATCCTCTGTGGTAGCATAAGTACTAGACAATTTAGTATAAGGATCTCTATTAACTCTTAATAGTTGATTAAGAGTACTTTCATCCTTATAATTTTTCCACTCAGCAGGAACATCAGTAGAAGCTACAGGATAAGTTTCTTTATTTCCCTTAGTATCTTCTATTTTCATTGTATAATCTCCTGATAAAGGCTCCTGTACATAAGATATACTAATTTGTTTACCTGCTTCTTTAGAAGATAAAATCTTAGAGTCTTGTCCTTTAAGTAATTTAATAGCTTTCTGCTCAATTACATCATTAGTTTTAGGATCTTTAAGATTCATATCAACCCATTGAGTAGATTGTGGATTAGATAGATAATCATTATTTTCTACATAAGCGGCTAAAAATTTATTTTTATTATCATCTATTGTATTATCTAATGATTCTTTTTTATTTATAAAAGTAGTAAAAGGTTTTCTAAAAGTACCCTCTGTATAATTTTTATATTCTTGAAGATTACTAAATCCATGTTTTTTTACTATCTCTTCCATATCATCTTCTGATATAAAAGAAAAGCCTTTACCCTTTCCAAAATTTTCAATCTCTTTCTCTGCTTCTCTTGATTTTAAAATTTTATCAGCAGTACCTGCACCATATTGTTTTTCTATATTATTTTTTTCTTCATTAAAAGTATCTATAGATTTTTTGTATTCAGGGTTTTTTTCAAGATCTTTTATATGATTAGCATAAGCTTGTTTTCCTTCATCTATTTTATGCTGCATAGCTAAAGAAACCTTATTAAGACCATCTACTTCAGCAAAAAATTGGTAATCTCTGGTTCCTAAATCTACTATTTTACCACTATTATCCCTATTATTACCATTTTTATAAGCTTCATATCTACTTTGATATAAATCTTTTAATAATTTCGTATAACTAGTTACTATATTTCCTTTGTTATCTTTTACATCTGCTTTTATACTACTACCTGTAAAATAATCAGGAAATAAATCATGATAAGTATTATACAAATATAAGTTTGACTTGTCATCGACTTCTTTTCTCGCATTATCATATATTGCATTAAATTTTGTCCAGGAATCTACAGGATTCTCAGTATTTATACCCTCTGAAGTAGTGAATGCTGCTGCTTCCTTGGCTGCTTTAGCTCTTGCTATTGCTTCTTTATCTTTTAAAGTTTGTTCAGCTCTTTGGTCTGCTTTTTGTTTAAGTGCTAATTCTTGTAGCTTAATACCATGATCTGCTTGCCATTCTTGTTTTTCACTAGGACTTTTTCCTTTAAAATCAAGTTTTTCTTCACCATAAGCAAATTTCTTTGTTTGAGTATTAACCCAATCTTTCATGTAAATATCTTTTTTCTCACTCTCTAAGAGAGAAGGATCTTGATTATACATTCTTAATGCTTGTTCTTTGGCTTGTGGAGTTAGAGCAGGATCTATAACTGTCTTAATTTGGTTTTCTAAATAGTCTTTATTTTGTTTAAGAGTTTGATATTCAGCACTATCAGGAGCCACTGTACCTAATTGTACATCAATTTCATTTAAATTTCTATTAAGTAATTCTTTTTCTTCTGATAAAACATTTTGTTTATGTTCTACCATAGCATCAGGAGTAAGATTCTTATATGTATACTTAGAATTTATATCTAATTGTTTTTGTAAATTAGGATTTGCTTTCAATATACCAGATACTTCATCCCTAACGTCTAGAGGAGTTATTCCTTTCCATTCATGTATTTCTTCATCCCACTGTTGCATAGACATTTTAGGATTATATACTTGTTTTCCCGTTTTAGGATCAGTACTATAACCAGCAGACTGTACACTAATTTTAGTATTAGGATGTTTCTTAGCAAAAGCATCTTCAAGATGTTTATCTACATCTTGATAATTAAAATATGAAGATTGGAAATTTTGATTAGGGTCTTTAGAATTAGCAAACTCATTATATTCATCCATAAAAGCCATCTTATTAATACCATTAGCTCCTTTAGACATTTTAGTGTCAGTTTCTATATTAGAAAACTGATTTCTAACATGAGCAGCATTAGCTACAATAGTATTAACAGTAGGATCATTTGCTAATTGAGCAGCATGTGTACCTATTTGATTCTGAAGGTGCTGATCACTCCAATCTGCTCCTACTTTTTGATTAATATCAGAAGTTATCTTATCAGAAATACCTTGTATATATTCTCTACCTGCTTCATTAGCTACAGGTAAGTTTGCTACAGAAGATTGGATATTTTCTACTTTCCTTACTCCCTGTTGATATTCCATATCCTTTTTAGCCAAAGTTCTAGCATAAAGTTCAGAATTTACTTCTGGAACATAGTTAGAAAATTCTTTTGGTCTACTCAAAAAATTTGCCATTTATACTATTTTTTTAAAAATAACTTGTTGTTTAGTTGGTGTGTAGCATTTTTTAGAAAGTCCTGCTAAATTATTAGCTATAGCATTCCTTCCTATTTTAGTAAACTCCGCAGCCTCACTAGCCATAGTGAATCTTTTTAATAACTTATTATTAATATCATACATTCCAATGTATAAACCCCTAGTAGAATTTCTTTTTCCTTTACTTATTTTAATCCTTTCTTCTAGTGTCCTATGTTTACCCTTTAAGGCTTTTTCACAATTTCTAGGAGCATTATGAAAATTTATATTATTTTTATAATTCTCTTTAAATTTTAAAAGTGTTTCTTCAGAATAACTTTTCTTCTCAGTATAATTACAATCTGTAGTAACTATATTAAAAATGGGCTGTAAAGTTTGTATATAAAATAACTCTCTAGTTACTAAATGTTCTTTTATAGTATTTAAATTATAATTTATAGGAAATTTAAAATATTCTAGTACTTCAAATTTAAAATTTTCTTCACCATATTTATTATAGGCATTTTGTAAATGTCTATTACAGTGTTTGTTTTCTTTAAGTTCCTTGAAATGTTGACTCCTTCGCATAGAAAGTCTACAACTACTCCCAATATAAAAATTTTCATTAGTAATATTAGTAATCTTGTATATACCATACTGAGTTTTCCATTTTATATTCATATATTATAATAAATTTTATTCTCATTAAATTAATTAGAGAAATAAGAGTTCACAAATTTCAATTAATACAAAGGTACAACTGTGTGTGAATATAAACAACAGTTGTACCTTTTGTTTTAATAATTAATATTATATTACTTACTAAAGTATTTCTTCTTTTTATTAGTTTTTTTACTAGTACCCATACCTCTATAAGCAAGTACTCCTGTAGATCCTACCATACCCCCACCAAACATAGTATCATCTTCTTTTATTACATTACCATCATTATCTCTAATATAGGTTTTTTCTTTTGTCCTAGCAGGATAAGGATTCTGAATTCCTACTTTTTGAGGAGCTAATTCTAAATCTGGACCTATATAATTATATTTACCAGTTTTAGGATCAAAAACATAATGATTACTTGCCTCTAGCATAGCTAACTCTGAATTAGCTCTTTTATTTTGTCCTATTTTACTACTCAATGATTCAGCAGCCCTAAACCTATTATCAGCAGTATTAGCCTTAGCTTGGGTAGATCTTACCATTTGCTCATCAGATAACTTAAGATTAATCTCCTTAGCCTGATTAAGTATAGCAGTATTTCCATTAGTAACATCATTAGATATTCCTTGATTAGTTCTAAATTCTTCTCCTTTTATTTGATTATTAATACCATATTTTTGAGCAGATAAAGCTCCTAATGCAGCAGGATTTTTAGCTAGTGTTTTTTCTATAGCATTAAAATCTCCCTGATTAGCATTAACCCTATCATCAAAAGAAACCTGATAAGGAGTTTTTAAAGTAGGGTTAAATTGCTGACTTGCTACAGGCTCTGCTTTTTCAAATATAGTAGAAAGTTCAGGTAATACATCAGGTATTCCTAATTTATTTCTTAAACCTTTATATTGAGGTTTCATTTGTTTAGTAGGTGTATAACCTGGATTAGATAAATTTTGAGTAGCTTGCTCATCACTCATTCCTTTTCTCCAAGTAGGGGTATCTTCATTTCCTATTACACCTGTATTAGAGGGGTTATAAGTGGAAGTAGTATCTCCTACAGGCATAATACTAGGATTCATAGGATCTTCTTCTGAAGGAGTGATAGTATAGTTTCCTACTTGAGGAACAGGTTTTTGTATTGGTGTAGTATCTTCTATTGGTTTAATACCATCCCAACTATAACCATCCTCCGCTTTAATAGTTAAACCATATTTAGCTTTTTTGTATACTTTACTTAATTCTTTAGGTTCTATTCCCATTTTATTTGCTTGTGTAAGCATATGATTTTGAACATCAGTTAAATAATTTTTTGTTTCATTAACTGCTGATTCATTTTGAGATACAGCATCTTGTAATACCTTACCTGTATTAAATCTAGTAGCATAAAATTTATCTTTAGGGTCTGATGTATTTACAAAGTGTGTAGCCTCATCTTTCATTTTAGCAATATCTTTTTCTTTATCTCCTATCATTTCTGCTGCTTTTTTAAACTTAGTACTTGTTCCTGGAATATGTAAATTTCCCCATACAACAGCAGCCTGATTTCTAGGATCTATAGAAATAGGTTCCCCTTTTTCTGCTTCCACTTGTTTACCCTGATAAGCTAACTTAGTACCTCCTTCAGAATGTAGTTTACCTTGTATCATACCTGTTTTATCAGAAATAGGTTCTATTTTATTATCTTCTACTACTAATCCCCCATTTTGCATAGCATCAACATAACCCCCTTCATACATTATTTTACCACCATTTTTCATTATAGCATGGCTTCCTGTTCCTAATGGGTAAGGATTATAAGCTTCTATTAATTGGTTTCGATTATTATTAATAGGGGTATAAGGAATAACAGCATTAGCTGCTTGTACAATACCTGCTATAGTATCTGTACTTTTAGCACCATCAAAAGTTTTTCCTAAGAATTTAGCAAACTTTCCTTTACCTTTCTTATTAGAAGGTGCTGTACTATTATTATTCATAACAGTAGGATCATTATTTATACCTGTCTGATCATATACAGGTCCCTGAGCAGCTTGATAGCCTCCTTGTACAGGCATAGGTCCAGCAGCATTTAAACCCGCAGCATTATCTGTAGGAGAAAGAGAATTAGTAGGTTGCCAAGTATTTCCTTGTGAAGTTTGTAAAGTTACACCATCTTCTGCATATTGTAGAAATTGTCTAGCTTTCTCCTTAGTCATTTTTCCTAACCCTTTCTTTTTCTTATTTTCCATATTAATCTATTTTTATATTTTTTATTTTAAGAAAATCAATAACTTCTTGAGAAATAAAGCCCATTAACCAAGCACCACTTTCATCGTCTTTTGATTCTATTCCTCTTTGTTTCATAATAACTTGAACTAGGTGATATATTTCATGTTGCAGGGTATTAGTAGTAATAGGGTAGTTATCATTGTATAATAAATAATAATTCATATCTACATCCACTACACACCCACAACAATTATCCCCAGGATTTTCAGTTTTATCTTTTTCAATACATTTGTGGGTTTTATAAATTTTAGTAACCCTACTAGATATGGTGTCTGTTATAATGACTTTGATAAAACAATCATACAACTTTAATTTAATTACCCTATTATATTTATCCATATTAATAGCTATTCTGAGTTTGCTGAAGTTTAAATCTGCTTATTATCTTATAATCTGTTTTTAATAAGGTTGATCTTATTTTACTATCCTTTGCTCTTAGATAGAATTTTTTATAAGATTGATTAGTATAATTCATATTATCTTGATTTAGGGATTTTTGTCCTAAAGAAGGTGTACAAGTATTTAACCAATTTGGTACAGTAAAATCTTTAGTAACATCCCAAACCATATTGTACATATAATAATTTTCATTTTTAGTAACTAAGATACTCACATTATCAGAGTTATATTGTGGATATTGTCTATACTGTTGTTGATTATTATTATCTTTTACAATAAGAGGTCTTAATCCAGAATTTTGATTATTATTATAAACTATTATATTATCATAATATATAGGATCATTTGTTTCTACAAATTGATCATAAGAATTATATTTTAAAACAGTACAATAATCTTTTACAGATTGTATAATTTCATTTTGGAATTTATAACTATATGGTTCCTCTATTATATAAGGATAAGATACTCCAAAGAAAGAATTAAATAAAGTAAAAGTAGAATTATGGTCATATATAGTACAGTTATTATTACTATTAGAATCTAAATTTAACCCTGCTTGAAAATAATCCTCATATTCTACATAGAAATTAGGTATATAACTATGATAACTAGTCCAACTATTAGTTAAAAAACTAAAACTCATTGTCCAGGATTTATTACAGAAATAATTAGGATCTCCTAATTCTATAATTGTTTTAGGTTGGTATTTAATAACGCCACTTTGATGTGAACCTTCTGTGAAGTTTCCTCCACCTATATAAAAATTAGTTCCATCATATTTTAAATTATTATTAATTACAGTATAATCTATTTTAGTCAATATAAATCTGTGATAAAAAGAATCATAAGTACCATGTAAACCTATACCATTGTAATTATTATCTATATTTGCATTTGGAAAAGTTTTTAATATATTAAAAGGTAAATTATTAGTAAAGAATTTAGAATTCATATATTTAGCATCTGCCAAATCTTCTACACTATTACCTCTTAATAATAATACTTGTCCCCTTTTAGCATCTACAAATATATGACCATTTTCAGTATTAATTATAAATTTATTTTGAGTACCTGCATAACCATTATCAGTTCTTTTTAAATCTATAGGCACTCCTGAAAATAACTCTCCTGTTCCTAAAGAAGCAGTAAGTTGAGAAGTTACAACAGTAGCTAATGCATTATATATTTGAGAATGATTATCATATCTAACTAATACTTCTTTATTTTCTAAAGTATCTAATGCTTGTAATTCTCCAAAAGTTTTTGGAAAATGTTTTATATTAGCTGGTCTATATACTAACCAATTATTTTTAGTTTCTTCTAAAGAAGATTGATCAGACCATATTGCTGTATTAGGATAAGTAGTATAACAAACTTGATCAGGTTCCCAATCAGGTCTTAATAAAGAGAAATAAGTTTCTTCATTCTGTTTAGAGTAGGAATTATTATAGTTATAAGTATTATCATATATAATAGGAACATTAGTTTGTTGTAACCAATAATCAGGAATATCTGTTCCTACTTGAGGATAGAAATTACCTTCTTTCATGTTAGTGGCTAACCTCATATCCACATTTACCTGACTTTCACAGAAAGCATAAGGTATACCATAAGCATATAAATATGCCATACCAGTTTCCCATAATTCTAAACTAGAGTAATTATTACATTCTAAATTTGTTACTTTTAATCCTAATCCATTAAAAAATGCACCATTAAGTAATTCAGCCATTAACTGAAACACTACAGCAAATAAAGCTATACCACCTGTAAATACTAAAACAAGAAGTCCTCCAGGAGTATTAAATAAGTTTGTTAAGTTTGTTAATCCTGGTCCAAAAGTATTTTCTATGGTAGAAGTTACATTATCTGTAGAATAATACCATATAGGGTAGCCTATGTTACCTGTATTAGTATAATCTTGTGAAGGATTAGCAGGATCTGGATCTTGATTATAGTTTACATCATAACCATCTTGCTCGTTTACACTATTAATATTATAAAATGGTTGTTTTATTTTCCAACCAAATCTATTTATAAAAGTATCTCCTCCAAATACAGTAGGAACACTAGTAATAGTGTTACCATTATTATCTAGAAAAGTTTCATAAGTACCTGTATCTATTGCAGTATAAGAAAAAATATCACCATATTGATCAGGTACATATCTTTTAATACTACTATAATAAGCAGATATATCAGAGTAGAAAGGGGTAGAGGAGTTACATACTCCTGCCATACTAGCTGTTTGTCTAGAGTTGTCTACCCCTGCATAAGGCAAAGAACTATTTACAGATATATAAACAGAACTTTCTCTATTAGTATTATTAATTGGATAAATATCGCCAAAAGTACTATTAACACCAGAAGTTATATAACCACCATAATCAATAGACCTTATTTTATTACCTAAATTAGGCACAGGAGTGTAGTTACCATAATAACCAATACCATTATATTGCCAACCATAATTAATCCAAGGAGATAATTTGTCTAATAAATCCAAGGTAGTATTATAAGTAGGAAAAAAGTTTTGCATATCAAAAGTAGGAGTAGCACTATAAGTTTGACTATCGGTATCTACTGTTCCTGCTTGTATGGTATTATTAAAGTTAAACTGTACTCCTATAGAAGCAAGTATAGCTGTTATAAAAGCTATTTCTAAAGCATATTTAGTTCTGATCTTTTCCCTAGCATTTTGTAATACTTGTACAAAATGAGCTTTGCAAGTCCCTGTCTCAACAGTTTCTAATTTTAAGTAAGAACCTAGTATACCATTAGGAGTATCAAAATGAGTATCAGGAGAATGAAAAGTAAATCTACTTTGTTGAAAATTATTTAATAATGTAGATGTGTTTGCCCCTGATTTGTTAGATACAGGGGTACTAGAAATAAAAGGGTCTGGATTTACATCATTAAATGGATAGTTAGGATAGAAAAAATTCTGTTCTTGTTTTTCATATTGTCCACAATTGTACAAATAACCTTTAGCTATGATACCTTCATTACCTACTCTATTACCTCTCATTATTTTAAATCCTACTATATGACTTTTCTGTTCTTCTGTTAAGTCTGTGGAATTTTGAATAGCTAACATTAAACTATTAACATCTACTTTAATACCTATAGGATATATATTATGAGTATAACTATTATAAGAACTATTAAAAGGATTAGGATTCTGATCATGTATATGGGTAATAGTACTATCAGGAAATCTATGATGCCTAATAGGCTGATTAGCTAAATCTCCCCATATATTAGGATTATTAGGGTATTTTTTAATAGATTCATAATAAGCCATTTGTCCTTGTTGATAAGGTTGTGGGCAATTATAATCTGGATTATAATCTGGACTAAACCCTTCTAAAGAACCTGTATTATATACTTGCCAAGTAGGTACTGTAGGAGGAATAGTAGTACAAGAGGAATTAACAAATCCCTCTACATCAGGATTTGAAGTTGTAATAGGCACTAAATCTGAAGGTAAAGCTACCCTACCTGGAATACTACATCTAGGAGTTATACTACCATTATCTAGCACAAAACAACCTTCTATAGCATACACTTCATCTCTCATATATCCTTTGAGTATAGCACTATCTATACCGTTTGAATAATCTTCTGTAGAAGTAAGTGGTACTTTCCATGTTTCCCATCCTATACTAACTTGATTCCATATTTTTTGATAATTAAGAGGATCTTCTTTAGTAAGATTTCCCCAAACTAATTCATCTTCTACTTGACATAATGTTTGTGCTGTGTCATAATAAGCAAATTGTTCCTCTATATCTGTTATAGTAAGTTTTATATTACTACCAGAAGCTTCATTACCTGTATAAGTATAATTATAGGTAGAAGATTGAATATTAAATGTCCCAACAAAATCTACTGTAACTACACCATTTATAGTTTTTATTACAGCTAAATTAAAATAATCATATAAACCTGTTGTATCTAATTTATCTAAAGTTATAGAAATAGATTTATTACTAAGATCATTAAAATTAGGAGAAACTGCACCATTATTAAAAATAGATACAGGATTAGTTATAGAATAAAAACTAGTTAATTTATTTGAATACAAATCAGAATAACAAGCAGCAAATTGATAAGATCCTTCTATTATATTACCGCCCACATTAACTACTGTAGGTGTAATAGTCATTACACTAAAATTAGGTTGTACTTTTAATTTATTAGCATCTATTTGTCCTACTATAGGAGTAACTATACCACCTATAATAGTGTCTTTCCAAGGAAGATTATTTAAATCAATATATCTTCTAGGATTAACACCATCTGTAAAATACAACTGAGTAGAACAATTGGTTGTTTTTACTTCTATTTTTAATATTGGATTATTTATATTAAATTTTAATAGATCACTACCAGCAATAGTATCATCTAAAAGTATATTAAATATACAATTATTATTTAGTACATACCCTACCATAGAATTTCCTGTAGTAGGGTTTGTTAACATATACACAACTTCACTAAGTTGTGGTATATATTGTCTTCCAATAACTTTATATCCTACAGGAGCCTCTAGACAAAATAAAGAACCCCCCTCGTTTTGATAAGATACTGACTTACCATCGAAAGATGATATTATACCATTAAGACAATCTGTTACATAACCTTTCTGTACCTGATCTATTAAAGGATCAGTAGCAAGACCTACTCTAGTATAAGTAATCTGTTGATTTATATTTGATTGATTATCTGGCATTATCTAATTTTAAAACGATTATTCCTATTGTAACTTCTAACTATAGCTTTTTGCACACTGTATATATCACCTGCCATAGCATAATTTTTAGCATTGATATATTTTTGCCACATTATCTTTTCCTCATCTTGTCTCTTATCTTTCATCATCCTGTAATCATCACCAGTAGATTGTAAAGTAAGTATTTCTAAAATTTTGTATTTTAAATAATGTTCTACATATTTTTTAAAAGGATCGTTATTTGGTATCTCTGGATAACCAGCTTCATTTACAAAAGGTTTAGCATAATAAGACATATAAATAGTTCCTTCTTTAAAGGAAGTTATAAGTTTATTATTTTTAATATCGAATGTATCTAAAGCTTGTGCTTCTCTATTAGGACTAAGTTCACTACATTTACCTAATGTAGAAAAAGATCTAGGTTTAAGTAATGCACTTATTCTAAAATCAAAATCCATTTGAGACATTACTTTATGTGTAACTCTGTATTGATCAGGTACTCCACATAAATCAGGTAAAGCTACTGGAGTAGGTGTTTGAAAAGGTTGTGTACATTGATAACCTTCTACACAGTCATTACAAACATTTTCAGAAGGAGGTGCTGGATTTATTCTACAATCTGTTTGGTAGTAAAATACAAAAGGAGAAACTATAGGTCCTTTATGATATGTAGCACACATCCAAACTTCAAGAGCAGAATCAAAATCACAAGGTAAATCACATTTACCATCCCACATATCCATAACACACTCTTCTATAGGATAGTATGTGTTCTCCATTTTATCTATACAGTCCTGTGTCCATACAGGAAATAAAAGATCATCTATAGAGTTTGTGTTAAAAAAACTTCTATATTCTTCTTTTACTTTAGCATAAATCGTAGCAGGACTTATAAAATTTCTATTGTTTCCTATTTCTTCGTTCATATTAGTATTTATACCTTCTTTTCTTAATAGTATTAAATGAATTATATCTTTGAAAATATTCTTTACCTCTATTACATAAAAAATCTTTTAAAAGATTCTTTCCTAATTTACAGACTCGTAATTCCCATATATTAGTCATTCTTATTTTGGAATTATATTTTAACCAACACCAGTGACAATTATATCCATCTGTATTATCGTTAAAATGATATACTAATTTATCTTGTTTATGAGTTTCATCCCAATTTACAGGTAACAGTATATGAGTTCCTTTTTCATCTGTAAATATTCTTTTTGGTTTCTTTTTATTAATGGTTAAATAACCTAAACCAAAAGGTAATTTAATTATATGACCAGTTTCAAGTATACGAAGTAAATAAGTTAAATTAAGTTTTCTTATTATTGTTTCATATTCTTTAAAGGTTATAGTTATAGCAGGATTTTCTAAACAAAATTGTTTATAAGTTTCGACTGAAGCTGTTCTAAAATCCGCCTTTGGTCTCCCTCCTTTGTACCTCTTACTAAAATCCATTATTCTTTTATTATTCCTTGTGTTTTATCTGTGTCTTTTATTCTAGTAAAACTACCTAAAAACTCCTGAAGGAGAGTAGTATAAACATCAGGCATTAAATACCCTGGAATTTTAAGTTCTTCATCAAATGGATTTTTAGGACAACATAAACTCATATCTCTTACATTAGTAGTTTGAGAAGAATCAGGGCAACAACCTACTAAATCAGGTATATTACAATAATCAGGAAAAGATTGTAAACATAAAGGAATATCTTCTTCAAAATAAGCAGATATTTTTATCTTTTCTATATTTTCATCACCTAAATATAAATATTTATCCTGAATCCAAAAATGTATTTCTTTTGTATGTAATCCTAATGATAAACTATTTGTATATCTATTAGGATCACTTTCTATAAATTTTCTTGATATAGTATCAATACTCCATATACCTTGTATAAGCATATTAAAATCATTACCTTCAGCTATTTTAGGTAGCTGTACAATAGATCTTCTAATCGTACAAGGTGATGTATATCCACAACATTCAGCTAAAGGAACAGGTTTTAAAGATACACAAGGTATAGGAGTAAATATATTTGGAGAATTCCACAAAGATCTTTTGTTGGTTCTCTGTTTAATAAATTTTAAACCAATATTTTGAAGTTTAGACAATATCAGTCTATCGGAAAGTAAGGAATTTATATCCTTATTTTCCATCTTCAACATTCCTCTAAATTCTGATATTGCTTCCCTACAAGTTTTATTCATTTTTTAAATATTTTTATCTTTATAACTTCCAAATAAGTTTTAAATTCTTTCCTCAAACTCTGAACACTTTCCTTTTTTATAATCATAAACTAAAGCAATACCTGATTGTATAGCATTCACGAATAAGTTATCTTGATGCCATTGGTCTGTACCAGATAAAGATGGTAATATTCTCATTCTAATACCATTGCTCTCTCCTTGAGAGGAGAATAATTTCTCTGTATTATGATGTTTATCACCTAATATAATTTCTTTATATTTACACTCACCCCATTCTTTGTAAAAAGTTGTAGAGAATACTAAAGGAAGTTTGTCATTAACATTATTACCATGAGAAAAACACAGTAGAGTTTCACCATACTTATATACTTTTTGATCTAATTTAGACCTATCAAAAGTTATATTTTTATCTGATTTAAAATACATCTCTAAACCATGAGCAAGATAAAATTCTTTTGTAACACTATGATTTCCAGGTATTAGAATGATTCTTAACTTATTACAAAATTGCTTTACTTTAGAGATACATTTTATAAGAAGTTCAAATCCCATTTCATAGGCTTTATCCCATTCTGTATTAACAAATAGTGGAGTTCCTTTAGTTGTTGTATTGTGTAAACTATCAGTATGATAAAAATCGTTTCCTAAAACAAACACTATCTCATCTATAAAATGAGAGGAATAACATTTGTATAAAAGTTTTTCTAATACTGCCTCATAGTTTTTAACACTTTGTTCTGCTGTTACTAGATCTACAGTTAATTTATCAAGGTGCAAATCAGGTAATGATAAAACCATACAAGTAGGATTTTCATACTTATTATTTTGTATAAAATCTTTCTCATCAATTGGTTTATAACTGGTTTTATAATTATCCAATAATTTAGGTAGTAATTCGTCTTCTTTATCCTTAAGTTTAAAGTCTGCTGAGTAAACAAACCCCATAGCTCTCTTCTTATGCCAAATTTGAGTCATAACCCATTTGGTTGGGTCCATTTTACATTCTTTATATATTTCATCTACAGTTAAAACTTCTTTAGAAGAAAGGAATGTTGTAGAGGCTGTTCCTTTTTCTGTGTTTATCTTCTGTTCAAACTCTTCAATTATATCAAGAGCTTTTTCGTAATGATTATCTATTTGTGTTTTATTTAAATGGTTGTTTCTGTATGCTTTCCAGCAATTTCTTGCTGATTCTCCATTATTAAATCCAAAAGTTTTGCTCAAAGTTTCCCAGGATTCATTTACTTTTTTACCATCCATTAATAAATAAGAAATTAGACCCTCTTTGTTTGTTTGATTCATGTTTTTGTTTTAAATTACAAATTTTATGAAATACAAAAGTAACTATTTTAATTCATATTACCAACTCTATAACCAAGAATTTAACAATATGAATTAAATGAAAAGCCCTAATTATTACTAATTAAGGCTTTTATATTTTTATTTCATATATAATAATTATCCTTCCTGTACTTCATCTGGTTTATCACATTTAGTATCAGTATTATTAATAGGAGTATCTTCTACTGAAGTGTCTTCCAGTTTAGGACTACCATTCATTATTTTTCTTCCTACTAGTATACCTGCTCCTAAAGAAGACATAAATACAAACTGAGGTAATATATTTACCATTTTCATAAAAGTAACTATAACTGACATTACTCCTCCTATAAATATAAGAAAAGCTCCTGCCCAAGGCATAATAGTAGATTTCCCATTAGGGTCAGAAGAAGCTTCTGCCCATGAAAATTTTGAAATATTTCCTATTTGTCTAACTTGTTTTATAATTTGCATAATTATTAAATTATAACATTACTATGGGAACAAAGAGCATTAAGTTGACTTGCATCATCTGAATACAAAGTAACACCATTTATTAATGTACCATATCTATATTTTACAGAATAAGTTCCTGAAGGATGAGATCCAAAAGTAGCTTCTGGATTTGCACCTGTAGCAGATTGTGTTTCAACAACTACACTAGAACTATTTACCAATTGATAAGTAATACTATCAATTGTTAATAATGGGTTTTGATTTACTGAAACTCTACCACCATTGCTAACAGCAGTTATTGGTTGACAACTGTAAATAATACTTTCATACATATTAGAACTATTAGCTCCACTAGTACAAAGACTATCTACTTGAAATTGATATACAGTATTAACAATTAAATTTGATACTGTAGAAGTAGTAGCACTATTAGTTTCTGGATTTTTAGGACTAATATTATTATCGGTAATCCAATCTGAATAACCTCTTTGTCTATATTTAGTATTTTGACTAATAGCTGTTCCTGATGCTGTCCATGTAAGAGTAAATACAGAACCATTTTGAGAAACACTAAGAGCAGAAGGAGCTGTACAAGTAGTACCAGAACATTGACTATTTAATGCACAAAATGCAGCTAAACTAGTAGAGTCACTACTAATAAAACTAATTATATTACTTACTAGTAGACTAGGATTTATAATTATAGGAGTTAGATTTAATTGATTGTTTCCAGGATTTACACTAACTGCTATACCCATTCCCCAATCTCCCGCTAGTGAAGTTATTTTATCAGACAAATATCCAGGAACAGTATCACTACTATTAACAAGTACTTTATTATTAGTAGGATTAGTTATAGTAAAATTTAATTTATTAGTAGCACCATCAACTGCAATAGTTATACTACTATCAGTACTTTCTACTTTATTAGCTAAATAATCATTATTAGCTACATCACCAGAATTAAGAGCTACTTTATATAAACCAGACCAAGTAGTATCAATAGCTACTTTATATCCTTGATAAGTTGTTCCTATTGAGGTATATGTTAATCCTGCTCCTACGCCTCTTACATCATATTGTAGCAAAGAATTAACACTATTAATAGTATTTTGTACAGCACTTTGTAAATTAGTACCAGCACTAACACCTCCGTAAGTAATAGACCCATTAGCAAAAACAGGCAAACCTGCTGCATAGGTTATTAATTCATTTACAGTAGTAGTAATACTATCTGTAGCACCACCTCCTATTGAAGTAGCGTTAAATGTGCCTATTGTTGCTTGCTTACCTGATATAGCTGTATTAAGTCCAGACATATAGGAAATACCAGCATTAAAACCACCTACGATAGTACTTTGAGAACTAGCTCCAATAGTAGACCAGTTAGCAGCAGCAGGAGTTATAGAAGCCGTTATAGCTGTAAAACCTGCAAACATTTTACTATATACAGTACCTATATTATCTGCACTAGTTATACTAAAAGGAGCATAAGTTAAAGCAGGATCTTGTAAACCATTTATAGCTGTAGTAACAGTATTTTGATCTGATACATAAGTAGTACCTGTAAAAGTATTATAACTAGTTTGTAATGTACAAAATAAAGAGGAAATACCTTCAGCAAATTGTTGAGTAGTATTTATTGTTCCTACTTGTGTTCTTACACAACCTAAACTATACCCACTATAATTAGGAGCAGAACTCATATTATTCACTGCTGTATTAATTTCAGCAAGAATAATATCTAAAGTTTGATTAGGTGTTACGCCAATATATGAAAGAGATCCTCCACTATAAAAAACTTGATTAGCATTAGTAGCCATTATATTATATTTTTGTTTTTATATATAAAATTTATAAAAGGATTAACATAATTGGTAGGTAAAAACTTGTTAATCTTTCCTTTAGGGGTTTGTCCATCGGCAGGAGTACAGTCTGTACATTGCCTAGTAAAAGAATTATAAACATAATTAATAGGCAAACCTTGTGTACCACAGCTAGGACAACTTTGTGGGGCAACTGTTGTACAAACACAATTTATACAAGGAATAGGGGCTGTAACATTTAAAGGAGCATTATCTCCTATACATTTTCCAGAAGCAGAATCATATGTATATCCAGAAGGACAACAAGGACAAGCTATAGGACTTACAACAGGATTAGGAGCCACTGCATAAGTATTATTAGTAATTCTAACACACAAACCTGCAAAGGTCAGTGGATCAGAATTAGATAATAAAGTATAGGTTCCAGTTTGTCTATTAAAAAAATGACCCGTGGAATCTACATAAGTATAAGCAAGAGGGCAACAAGTATTAGCCATATTATGATATTCTTTGTATATACACTACTCCTGTAGAAGGTTGTATATTATTGTGACTTAATCCTTTACCACCAGTATTACCTTGAATAGTGCCTGAACCACCACCAAAAGAAATAGGTATATCTACTGAAGCATAATTAGAATAGAAACTACCAGATTGGTTAGCTGGTGCATGAGGTGTTCCAGGTTGAACCTGTGGACATAAAGTAGAGTTATCTCCTGGTCTACTAGAAGATATGTTACAAGTAACTACACCAATTAAAGTAGATAATATTATTGTACCATATATAGGAACAGAAGGAATTTCATTTATAGTCAATGTATGAGTAGGTTCTCCTATTTGCTGTCCAATAGTAGTTACAGACATTCCTGTAGCATTAGAAGGTAATGTGCCTCCCATATTAGTTAGTCCTACACCTATTTGACCCATCATATTAGTAGTGCCATTATTACCATTCATAATAGCCCATCCACACATATCTGTACCTGCTAATCCTAAACCAGTAGAATCAAACTTACCTGCTGTAACACCTACATAACCTACAAAACCCCCTATAGGAGTGAATCCTTTAAAGGCTATAGAAGCAGTAGCTCCACTTCCTGTTTTGATAACACTATCTGTACCAGTACAAGAAGTAATAGCATTAAGTAAGAAATTACCTATATTTGTGTTTAGATTATTATTAATGTTTGTAATACTGGTTGTTAAAGTAGATATATCACTTTCTGCTGTACATAATTCAAGAATCATTTCCTGAATTATAGCATTTAAAGGAGAACTTGAAGTTACCCCTGTTAAACAAGCTGTATTATAAGGACCACTAAGTAAAGCAGTTACTTCTGTTTGTAAAGTGGTAACATCTGTATATAGAGTACAAATTGCAGTATGATAGCAATTTAAAAGACAAGGTAAATCAGTACAACTTCCACAACAAGATATACATCCTGCAAAAAGTGGGGCACAGCTTCCTGTAGTTAAATTAATATTAGGCATACTAATTCCTACTCCAGTAGAAAAATTAGTTAATACTTGAAGAACAGCAGCTTCTACATTATTTAAACTGTCCCCATAACAAATATTAAAAGCAGGAACACTTGTTCCTGTATATACTACACTTTGATCAGTAACACCTCCTGCACCAAAGTTAAGACAGTTTGCTGATGTACAACAATTATTCATAATTAACAAAAATTATTAGTTAACTTCTGTATATTAGAAGTTATGTATATTAAAAAAGTTTCATTACTACAATCCTCTAAACAATTACAACCTAATAGTTTATCCAAAAGTATTTCTTTATACTCACATAATGTTTCATAAACATCCATGTTCATACTTTCTGTAAAACCATAAGCCTTATTATTATATTGTCTAATAGCCATCTGTAAGATTTTATTATCTATATCAGATAGGATATTATTCAATCCATCATTATTAAGATTATTGTTTGTTAATCTTGGTTTGATTAGGAACATTAGTAGTAGTTTTTATTTCATTTTGTTTAGCTTGGTAACAAGCAGGACACATACCTTGTATCATTTGACAAGTTTGCAAATGAGTATTACAGGAACTATTTCCGCATTTTCTAGTAGCACACATATTATTTAATTTTATTAATTTATTAATGACATCCACATCCTATAAGACCTCCTATAGAACCATAACCATATCCTGCTCCTGAATTACAATTACTTTTCCAGTTTATGCTTTTAAATTTGCAACATAGGTTATTTAATATATAAAGAGCTTTATTATATAAATCATTAGATAATACATAGTTATTATTATTACAAGCTACTACACTACCGTCAATATATAATTTAGCTCTTTTTAGTTCCTCTAAAAACTTATGACCTGTAGTATCATGACATGAATACTCCACATTAAGTTTAAGGAACATATGTTCATATTTACATTTGATTGTATCTATCTTTATAAATTTCTGGTTTATACTAGCAGTTACATTATTAGTAGTAACTACAGAATAAATAACATCATATATACCATCAGGCAAAGCAGTACAACCTGTATCACTACAAGTTATTCCTAGGTCTACACATTTATAAACATTCACCATAAGAGGACTAAATGGTACATTAATAGTATCATATCCTGGAGGAGTAATCTGCATAGCAAGGGTAGTAGAATCTGGTAATACAGCATATGTACTACTATCTGCTATTGCTATACAAGAACTATCTCTTTGATCTTGTAATTGTAAAGATAAAATTGGTAAAGTTTCAGTTAACATAATTCTTTATTTTTAATTTTTCTCTTTAATGAAGTTAAAGGAATATTTAATTTTATAGAGGCTTCTAGATAAGAATTATAATTAATTTTATTAATTACTACTTGTATAGCATTATAAGCTTTACTACCTTTCCTACTAGGAGGAATAATACCATTCTTTTTATGGGAAATACTTAGGTTAGTACAATGTTCTTTTGTTAATTTTTTTCCTAATCTAGATTCAATTACTTTTATTTTTGAAGTATTAATATGCATTGGATTTATGGTTCTCCACTTTTCATTACAAGTATCACCCCCATCTGTACTATTAACTAAACTAAAACCCCAAGATTTATATAATGCAATATAATATATTTCCCAAAATTTCCATTCTTCATAAACTACTTCATCTTCTATTACTAGAATAGGATATTTATTTATTTTTAATAAAGAATTAATCCAAGCTTTTTTATGAGTAGTTGTATTATTTTTAGATTCTCCAATATGTTTTTTTAACCTTATTATAGGATTATTTGATTTACCAATATATCTAACTTCATTAGTTATTGGGTCTATTAAACTATAAATAAAAGTTGTCATATAAGTTTGCCAGTTTCAAAGTAAGTATACTCTTTAATACGTCTATTTAATAATCCTTGATTAACTTCTTGATTTGCCCTATCCCAAGCTAACCATCTTGTTTTTAAATCTCCACTTAATATATTTTGATTTATATCTATAAGAACATGAGAATTATCAAATCCAGAATCTCCTATATTATAAACTAATGAAGCTAGTGCATCTATTTCATATTGTGTTAAATTAACAGTAATATGTTTCTGAAAATCAGGAAGTATTACATTATTTAAATGACACACTAACATTTGTAAACCTTGCTCTTTTGTCACAGGAGCATCTTTCATTGTTACTTTAGTACCATCACAATAATGAGTACTTCCATAAGCTATTGTTATAGGTTCTGCATGTGTAGCAGGGTCTACATAGGGTTTACTTTCAAAGCCCTCAAAGTTACTAATTAAATTGGCTGCTTGTATAGAAAATTGTATATTATTCATGTATTATAATGAAAAAGCAGAGTATAGGGTTAGTTTCCCCATACCCTGCTTAGGTTTTAAATATTATTTAATATTAACTCTTATTATGGAGTTACATTAGTAGTTGTAGTAGTTGTAGTAGATGATGTAGTATAAGTAGTTGTAGTACTTGGTGTTGCTATATCATTGTCAGCAGGTCCAAACATTGCTGTAAGAATTGCTACCATATTAGTCTCACCACTATCTCCTTGAGGAAAAGCTAGTATAACAGTTTCATCTATTTGTACTGCTGCATTCCATCCTTCGTTTCCTGGTCTATAAAATTTAAGATAGTAACAATCATATGCAAGAGCAGAGTCTACATAAGAAAGAAACTCACCATTATAGTTAGGATTACTAAAGATTGACTTGTAATCAGCCTGATTATACCAATTATCTTTTTCCATTTGCTGAATTTCAGCAGGAGTAAGTTGTGGATAAGAAGCTTTCTGTATAATACTAATAGTAGATACAGTATTACAATAATCATCTACTTCGTAATCTGTAGTCAATTCTGGACCAGTTCTCATGAATGTTCTAAACCACATCCTATCAAATTGATAAGGGAAGTTAGTAAGATCACAAGAAGAACCATACTGTTGCAAAGTCAAACCCTGTATATAAATAACAGTAGAAGCACCAGTACCATCTACACCTGCCGTAACAAAGTTAGACAAAATCTCATCATTGTTTATTGCTTCTGCAAGAAGTTCCATAGTCAACTGAAGATCAGAAGCCTGTAAAGTATCACAAGGATTGCTACCACAGTTGCAACATGGAGTTGTAACCAAGACTGATCTAGTAAGACCGTTAAAATAAGCAGTATCAATATAGAAAGAGTGAAGCCTCAAAGTTATTGTAACATCCTCATTACAACCTACATTCAAGTTAGAAATAGTTGTAACCTGAGTATTCTGCTCCAATGAACCTGTTACCTTATACCAGCTAATCAAATTCTTTGGGAGAATATGATCTGATTTCTTTGTACCTTCTATAGGAGAGTAGATGTTCCTACCCTGGGCAAAGTAGATATACTTAGCTGTACCTACATTAGCAACAGTAGCAGCAGTATTATCTGGAAGAAATACACCAACCTGACCTGAAGTAAGGGAAGCAGAAGTATTAGAACCTGTAGGCAAAGTGTTCCCTGTGGGAACAACATACATTGTGGTTAATGAAAAATCCATGTTATTTTATTTATTGTTTTTAATAATTTATTAGAAAAATTTTAATTTACTTATTCACTTTCTTTTTCTCCATTTTCAGAGTTCTGAACATTTGCCTGATCTCCTATAGATCTAGAAATTTCTTTTATAGTCATTTCTAGTAATTCATTTTTTAGATAACCATCTAATTCACAATCCACATCTGTAGAAGCTTCTCCATTTAAATGTTGATAACCTGCTATATCCATTTCTTTAGGGTATCTTAAATAAGATAAATATAAAGAATTGATTTCAAATGTTTTTTTTAAATCAGGGTAAACATAAAACTTATTGTTAGATATTGTACCTAAACTTTCTTGATGTTCAAAAGAAGGTGTCCAGTGTGGAGATTTTAATTTAGTTTGTATATCACCATGTTTGACTAACTCTATTACATCTAATGTTCTATTTTTACAATTATTTCTAGTTCCTAAAATATAAGCATCTAATGGTAAAAAATAAGGTTGTGAAGTAGTAGTTAAATCTGCATTAGAACTATTAAATAAATCTCCTACTGTAGTAGTAACTTCTAATTGTTCAAATGGTACTACCAGTACTTCTAGGTCTTGGTATCTTTTTTTAAAAGAATCTAAACCCATTTGGTAGTTATTGTTTAGTCCTATTTTTTTAAGAACTAATTTTATTTGATTCCTATTTAAATAAAGTATCTTATCTTCATCAGGAATAAATTGTCCCTGTAGATTTGCTACTTTATTTAACTTTTGATCAATTTCGTAAAGTAAATCAATTATTGGAATCATTTTATACTATTTTAGCTTATAGACTCTCTAAGCTTCTTTTTATCATTCACTTTAATTTCAAGAGCCATATACTTGCTTTGACTTTCTGCTTTTGTAGAAGACAATTCTTTTAACAAAAGATCTTCTGAAGAAGAAACCATAGCCTGACCTTCATATATAATTCCTGAATTATCCTTACGATATACTCTCAATCTAAGAGCATCTTTTATCAGTGCCTTTGTAGTTATAAGAGAATCACTCAAACCAGCTATGTTATTAAACAAAGTTACTGATCTCTGACCCTTAAACTCACCATTCTTTATTTCTCCACTATTTATAAAAGTATAGAGCTGATTAAATACTATTTCTTCCTTATCTCTATCTGATACTGGCAATCCTAGCAAGGTGGCTACCTTAAATCTCCTTTCAATACTCATATTATCCAATTCCTTCTGAGCTGTAACCTTAGCCTTATTTTCATTGTATATTGCTGAAGCTTCTTCTTCAGGATTAGAAACATAAAACTGTACAGTAGATTTACACAAACTTTTCTTATATCTATCTAAAGAAGATGCTATAAGATCTGTATTCTGTACTACCCACCAGAATTCTATTTCTTTCAGGGGATTTGCAAAGTTAAATACATTTTCACCATCGAAAAGTCTAACTCTATTAGCTACTTCATGTGTACCATATTTTTTATCGTGAGCAGCTAAATGAGATTTATGATACTTGTCTTGAGCTTCATGTTCATGGTCAATATACTTACCACCATTCAGATGTTTTGCTAATTGAGTTTCATTGTAACCACCACGGTGTGGATTGATAGCATGAGATGCTTTCTTGGCACCTTCATGTTTGGCTTTTTCTTCATCAGACATTGCTGGCTTTTTGGCCAATTCTTCCAAATATTCCTCATGTAACTTATCCACTAGAATCATATCGTGATCCTTTTTTAGTTCTTGAGCAACTTCGT
>Ga0214241_1000177_pt1 | contig 22911 bp, 19 predicted proteins | sample TroBogypolimnion_15_FD_153079 | JGI IMG/M metagenome (GOLD analysis project Ga0214241, IMG submission 153079) | Freshwater microbial communities from Trout Bog Lake, WI - 25AUG2008 hypolimnion | ecosystem: Environmental > Aquatic > Freshwater > Lake > Hypolimnion/Profundal zone | place: Trout...
CAGTTGATGGCTCACCTTCTCGCAATCTAAAACAGTAATCAAGCGCTCGTAATCTGGGTTTTCAATCGTGACGCGCAGCAATCCTCCGGCTTCACGCTCAATCTCTACTAGCGTGTAACCCAAGTTTTCCAGCTCTGCAGAAATCACCTGCTGATCCTTCACGACATCCCTTCATACCAAAACGGCAAAAAAAAATGGGCTTTGAAGCCCATATTCTCGAAATTCAGAACAGGCCGACTTACGTTGATCGCAACATCAGTCGGTAACTACTCAAAACAGCAATACACTGCTGTAAGTCCCAAATTATAGCCTATTTAGCAGAAAACTGATACAAATCAGAAGCTTTCGCCCGGATTACGCGGTTTTCTAGGCCCCTTATTAAAGGGTTTGCGCCCTTTTGGTGCCCCACGTTTAGGGCCATTTCCAGGACTTTGGGGGTTACCAGTCACAAAAGCAGACTGCCCATGATGAACTTTGCCGCCTTTACTACGGTTTTGACCATTTCCGCCTTGGCCGACCTGCCCACCTTGACCTTGGCCTCTACCACCCTGACCCTGACCAGGTCGACCTCCCTGGGTACGACCGCGGAAAGGACCGCGCCCTTCACCAGTACCACCGCCAGGCTTACCACCTCTACCTTGATGGGTGAGGCCGTTATGACCACTAGCAAGGGTTAAGGCATCACGGGAACCCCAGTAAGAAACCGAGGTTTGCATTGGATCTGGTTGGAAATCTTCACCCATAGGGCGACGATCCCGATTATTAGGATTTGGGTTGCGACCCTTATCTTGTGGCTGAGGCATTTTTAAGCCTGCAGACTTCATCAAGTTATAAATGCCGCCTGCTTCAATCTCTTCCCACTTGCCACGTCTTAAACGTGGCGGTAATAAGAAAATGCCATAACGAGTTCGGATTAAGCGAGATACCGTATGACCAACTGCTTCAAACATACGACGTACTTCACGATTACGACCTTCGCTTAATGCAACGTGATACCAGCGATTCGCACCTTCACCACCACCCATTGCTAGGCGTAAGAATTTAGCTTGGCCATCATCGAGCGTAATACCGCTCTTTAATTGCGCCATATTTTCTTGACTCAAGTCACCCAAGATACGCACAGCGTATTCACGCTCAACGCCATAACGTGGGTGCATTAAACGATTTGCTAATTCACCAGAAGTGGTGAACAGTAATAAACCTTCAGTATTAAAGTCCAAGCGACCTACTGCGATCCAACGACCTTGACGTGGCTTTGGCAAACGATCAAATACGGTTGGGCGACCTTCAGGATCAGACTGACTCACGATCTCACCAGCAGGCTTGTGATACATGATGACGCGCGGCGGCTTAGTCTGAATTTTGCGGTGCACGGGCTTGCCGTTAATACGAACTTGATCTGTTGGTCCGATGCGCTGACCAATGTGAGCAGGTAATCCATTCACTGATACACGCCCTTGAATAATCAAGTCTTCCATATCACGACGGGATCCCATGCCAACGTCAGCCAATACCTTATGCAACTTGACGGTATCTTCATCATCAGCGTCATCATCTAGACCATCAAGGTCAGACCAAACCTCATCACGCAAACTCAGTGGGAGGTCATCGACGTTTGCAAATTGCAAACTGCTCATCTCTTCTTCTGTTGGCGCATCTGAATCTTCATCTTCTCGTGAACGTTGAGCACGTTGCGCACGGCGCTCAGCGCCAGTGTGATGAGAGATCTCGCTCTCGTTTACACCATCAGGATTCTTAACTTCTTCAACTTCAGGCGCATCTAATGCTGCATCAAATTCACCAGAGACTACTGAAGCAAATAAAGCCTCGCTCTCTGCTGGATTGGGGGCTAGCTTGGCAGATTGATTACCTTGATGATTACCACCTTCACGGGAACCATTGCCTTCGCCCCCTTCGCGGCGTGGCCGATCCTTATTGAATGGGCGCTTCTTATTAAATGGATGTTTGCCCGATCCCTGGCGGCGTGGGCGACGCTCACCACCCTCAGTCTTCTGGCCATCAGCGTTGGATGGCGCAGCGTCTGAATTAGAGGGAGTTGCCGATGGATTTACTACCGGGGATGAATCGTTATCGTTAGAGCTTGTCATTAATTATTATTTTGTTTCGTCTGTTTTGTTTTCAGACTCAGGGGTAACTTCTTCTGTTGTTTCTTCTATTGTTTCTTCAGTTATTTCTTCTGCTGTTTCTTCTACTTCCAGCAACTCAACTTCTTGAGCATCGGCGTCAATGATGACCGTTTCTACTGTGGCAGATGGGTCAAACTCCATCACCGCTTGACCTAATTGCGCTGCTGCAGCCATTGGTGCAGCGTCTTCTAAGATTGGCAAGCTTTGTAAATTGGTCAGACTGAGATCATCTAAGAATTGTTTAGTAGTGGCATATAAACCCGGACGACCAATGGTTTCTTTATGGCCAATTACCTCAACCCAACCGCGGTCTTCTAACTGCTTCATGACGTTACTACTGACTGCAACACCACGTATCTCTTCAATCTCTCCACGTGTTACTGGCTGACGGTAGGCAATGATGGCTAAAGTCTCCATCACGGCACGGGAATACTTCGGCGGCTTTTCTGGAGTTAAGCGATCAAGATACTCGCGCATGGAAAGGCGGCTCTGAAAACGCCAACCGGTTGCAATATGCACTAACTCCATGCCCTTGTCATCCCAAGTGCGCTGTATCTCAACCAATGCTTCGTCGATATCTGATGTGGTGATATCTTCTACAAATAAACGAGACAAATCAGCAACGGTGAGTGGCTCCTGTGCGCATAGGAGGGCTGTTTCAATGACACGCTTATTGTGATCGTCCATAAAATTCGGGCTACCAGGAGTAATCCTGATTAGACTTTAAAAATGTTTTAAGTAATGGGTTTTGGTGTTCTCTAGCGACTACGGACTACCCATCTCTTCAGTTCTTATTGGGATATATCCGCGCTGAAACGAAGTCCTTTTCGTTCACCTTCCTGCCATTATAAGGTAGGCTCAATACAATAGCCACATGCGTAAGAATTTCACTATTCCCCCTCTATCCAAGCTTAGTACCCCAGATTCCATGGATCGCCGCAGACTCTTGCGTCTTGGGGGGCTCGGGAGCATAGGAGTTGGAATGGGCGCCCTCCTTGGAAGCCTTGGCCTAAGTTCTTGTAGCCTCATTGGCAATAAGAAACCAGTCCTTGGATTGGTCTTGGGGGCTGGTGCAGCTAGGGGATTTGCCCATGTGGGTGTGATTAAGGCCTTAGAAGCTCAGGGAATCCGACCCGATATCGTGGTTGGCAGTAGTGCAGGCAGCGTGATTGCCGCCCTGCTCGCCTCAGGTGCCACTGGCAATGAACTCAATCGCTTAGCCCTGAACCTGGATGAAGCCACGATTGCAGACTGGGGGCTACCCTTCGCAGGACGATTTGGCGGACTTATCAAGGGTGACGCCCTCCAAAACATGGTCAATCGCGAAGTCCAGAACAAATCGATTGAACAAATGCGCATCCCCCTAGGAATTGTTGCTACTGAATTGCAATCCGGTAAAGGTGTTTTATTTAGAACGGGCAATACCGGTTTAGCAGTGCGCGCTTCTTGCAGTGTGCCTGGGGTATTTCAGCCGGCAGTGATCAGCGGTAAAGAATATGTGGATGGCGGCTTAGTTGCCCCAGTACCTGTTAGCTATGCGAGACAGATGGGTGCAACACTAGTGATCGCCGTCAACATCTCATCCGAACCCGTGCATCAAGATGCTAGCGGCACCCTAGGCGTATTGCAACAAACCATTTCCATCATGCAGCAAAGTATTAATCAATACGAACTCAAAAGTGCTGATATCGTGATTCAGCCACAGTTAAAACAAATGAGTAGTGGTGATTTCAGATCCAGAAATGCCGCCATTCTGGCTGGTGAAGCCGCAGCGCAAGAGCAGATGGGGTTAATTAAAGAGAAGCTAAAAAGCTAGAAGCCAAAAGGCTGAGGGGCAATTTCTTAAAGGCTGCGTGACTTACGCTTAAGATTTTTTACTTCGTTCAGAAGTTCTTGACGCTCTGAGTCATTGAGATTGTCACTTCCGTCCAAACGACGCGCACCATCAAAACGTTTATCCCAGTAAAGACTGCCGAGATCATCCACTCGAACATTCGTACCTTTAGAAGGCGAATGAATGAATTTGTTATCGCCTACATAAATTCCCACATGCGAAAAAGTCAGACGCATGGTGTTGAAGAATACGAGATCGCCGGGTTGTAATTCTTCACGACTAATTGGTTTACCAACACGACTCATTTGAGTCGATTTGCGTGGCAATAAGAAACCTAGCTTGTCTTTGAAAACATAACCAACAAAGCTGCTGCCATCTAAACCAGATTGCGGTAATTCAGTATCCCAGCGATAACGCACGCCAATCACTTCCATTGCGCGATTAATCAACTCATCAGATTTACCAGTAACAGTATCCGCCAAGCGATCAGAAACACGGGCGATATAAGAACGTCCTGCCTGGAACATACTTTCTTTGGGCACAACCGCTTCAGCAGACGCCTCCGCCACTGGATCAGCCGCATAGGCAGATACAGAAATAATGGCACCTAAGCTGAGGCCCATTAGGGTGGAAAGCAGAGCTTTTTTAAATAACATCGGGGCAGTTTAACAAAGAACCATTAATTAACCAAGCCTTGAGTCTATGCTTAAGTCTTTGTTTATTAAGGTAAATTTGCTTTATATCAGGGCAGATGCACCAAATTAGCCCATTAAAAGCATGTTTTAAGTCAGCTCAGCTGCTGAAAAAAGCTCTTTGGTATAGGTCTGACGGGGGTGCTTGATCAGGGTTTCGGTATCACCAAACTCGACTACCTTGCCACCCTTGAGAACCATCACCTCATGTGACATCGCCCGAATCACCGCCAAATCATGGCTAATCATCAGATAGGCTAAGTTATATTTCTTCTGCAGCTCGGTGAGGAGTGCTAGCACCTGCTTTTGAATCGACACATCCAACGCAGATGTCGGCTCATCTAACACCAAAATTTGCGGCCGCAAAATCAGTGCGCGAGCAATAGCAATGCGTTGACGCTGTCCCCCAGAAAACTCATGGGGATAACGTAATAGTGCCGAACGATCCAAGCCTACCTCTTTAAGCATATCGACTACGCGAGTCTCGCGTTCTGCAGAAGACAGTTTTGGAAAGTGCACATCCAAACCTTCAGAAACAATTTGCAACACATTCATACGCGGCGATAAGGATCCAAAAGGATCCTGAAAAATCACCTGCAAGCTCGAACGCAGTGCACGGCGTTCAATCGGTTTGAGGTTTTGCCAATCATTACCAAGTACGTCTACATTACCAGTCACTTCTGCAGCAGAGTCGCCCAGTAAACCCAGCACTGCCATACCCAATGTCGTTTTGCCAGAACCTGACTCACCAATCACCCCAATGGTCTGGCCTTGCTTAAGAGAAAAGCTAACTTTTCTGAGTACCTTATTTACAGGTGATTTTTTAAACCAAGAGGTGGACTCCGAGCTTGGGTAGGCAACAGAAAGTTCCTCAGTTTTTAACAGCACTGGAGCTAAAGGCATGAGTGGGGCCAAATCTCTTACTGGCTCACTATTGACTAAAGCTCGTGTATAGGAGTCTTCAGGATGCTCGAACACTTTTTTGGTTGATCCAGACTCCACCATATTGCCTTGATGAAGTACCGCTACGCGCTGTGCAAAATGCTTTACTAAATTGAGATCATGGGTAATTAATAGAATACCCATGCCACCATCATCTTTAGATTCTTCCTGGAGCTCTTTGAGTAACTCCAAAATCTGCAAACGCAAACTCACATCCAAAGCAGTAGTTGGCTCATCAGCAATTAAGAGGCGCGGCTTACAAGCTAAAGCCATAGCAATCATGGCGCGCTGTCTTTGGCCACCAGAGAGTTGATGTGGGTAAGAATGAAAACGTCTCTCGGGCTCAGGGATTCCAGTCTTGCGGAGTAAATCAATGGCAGCATCAATCGATGCTGCTTTAGAGATCAGAGGCTGATAGATCTGCACCGCCTCAATGATTTGATTGCCCACTGTGAACAATGGATTTAATGCAGTCATCGGCTCCTGAAACACCATGGCAATTTCACGGCCACGAACCTCACGAATATCTTGCATAGACATTGAGAGCAAATCCACTGTGCCCTTCCCGTCTTTTTTATCCCAGAGAATCTTGCCGGAAACTTTAGCGCCTTCTGGCTCGAGGCGTAATGGCGCCAATGCTGTGAGCGTCTTACCAGAGCCGGACTCTCCAACTAAGGCAACTCGTTCGCCATTGCCGATTTCTAAATTGAGGTGGTTCACAGCAAACTTTTCACGGCGACCAGATCCAAAAGTAATACACAGATCTTCGTAACGCAATAAAGGTTTGTGACTTGAAGCTCCGCTCATGAGCGACCTCCACTCATCGCGCCAGCCTTACGAGTATCAAAAGCATTGCGCAAAGCCTCACCCATAAAGGTTAAGAGCAATAAAGTTGCAACCAAGACTACGAAGGTGGATAAGGAGATCCACCAAGCATCCAAATTACCTTTGCCTTGTGAAAGTAATTCGCCCAGGCTTGGTGTTCCAGGAGGAACCCCCAAACCTAAAAAATCCAAGCTGGTTAGCGATAAGATGGCGGCACTCATGCGAAATGGCAAAAAGGTGATGACTGGCGTCAAACTATTGGGAAGAATGTGGCGCCACATGATCTGTAAATTAGTTAGGCCCAATGCCCTGGCTGCACGCACATACTCTAAGGCGCGATTGCGGAAAAATTCTGCGCGGACATAGTCTGATAAACCCATCCATCCAAATGCAGCCAACAAAATGATCAGTAAGGAAACGCTAGGATTAAAGATCGAAGCAAAAATGATCAGCAAATAGAGCTCAGGCATCGCTGACCAGATTTCGATCAAGCGCTGTGAGACTAAGTCAAACTTACCGCCAAAGAATCCCATCAAAGAACCAGTGATGATGCCTACACTGACGCCAACAATGGTGAGCGCCAGACCAAACAGAATGGATAGGCGGAAACCATAGATCAGGCGAGCCAATACATCGCGCCCACGATCATCGGTTCCCAGCCAGTTCTCCCAAGAGGGTGGCGCAGGGTTTGGGACTTGAGAGAAGTAATTGAGCGTCTCATAGCTATAGTGAATCGGTGGATAAATCGCCCAATTACCATTACTCGTAATGTTGTGACGAATATCAGGATCCAAAAAGTCTGTTGGCGTAGAAAAGTCTCCACCAAAAACGGTTTCCGGTTGGCTCTTGACGATCGGGAAATAAAAGTGCCCCTCATAACGAACGACCAAAGGCTTGTCGTTGGCAATAAGCTCGGCGCACATCGATAAGCCAAATAGGACCATAAAGATCCATAGGCTTGTGTAACCCATGCGACTATTTTTAAAGCGATGCCAACGACTCATGAGCCCCCTCCCGCACCAAACTGAATGCGTGGGTCTACATAGACGTAGCAAAGATCAGAAATGAGCTTAGTAAATAAGCCTATCAAGGTAAATAAATACAAGGTGCCAAACACGACTGGGTAGTCACGACGCATTACCGACTCATAAGAGAGCAAACCTAGGCCATCTAAGGAGAACAGCGTTTCTATCAGGAGCGAACCGGTAAAGAAAGCGCCAATAAATGCGGCTGGAAAACCGGTTACCAAAGGAAGGAGTGCATTACGAAAAACGTGTTTCCACAGCACTTGCTGTTCAGTAAGCCCCTTGGCACGTGCAGTCAAAACATACTGCTTACGAATCTCTTCTAAGAATGAATTCTTGGTCAGCATAGTCACGACTGCGAAGCTACCAAGTACAGATGCGGTGATTGGTAATACCAAATGCCACAAGTAATCCATGACTTTACCGAGCAAACTCAGCTCACTCCAATCATCAGAGGTGAGTCCTCGCAAGGGAAAGAGCTGCAAGAAGCTGCCACCACCAAAGAGTACGAGTAACAAAACACCCAAGACAAATCCAGGGATCGCATAACCCACCAGAATCATGCTGCTGGTGACGGCATCAAAGCGTGAGCCATCGCGCACTGCTTTTGCAATACCCAAAGGAATCGACACTAAATAGGTGATGAAGAAAGTCCATAAACCGATACTGATCGATACCGGGAGTTTAGAGACTACTAAACCCCAAACACTCTCATGTTGGTAATAACTTTGCCCCAAATCAAATCTGGCAAAGCGACCCAACATCATAAAATACCGCTCGAGTGGTGGCTTATCAAAACCGTACAGCGCCTTTACTTCTTCTAGGCGTTGCGCATCTATGCCCTGACGTCCGCGATACGTTGCACCAGCGCCAGAAGACTCCGTGCCTCCAACTGCTGCATCACCCTTACCTTTTAATTCCAAAACCATTTGCTCAACTGGACCACCCGGCACAAATTGCACAACTGCAAAAGTCAGTGTCAGTACACCCAACAAAGTTGGAATCATGAGCAATAAACGCTTGAAGATATAGGCGCGCATTTGTCCTTGCATTATTTAGCCTCCTCTTTCCACCAGTTTTGCATAATCCATGGCTCAGCCTGGTAATACAGCGGTGGCTCTGGGTAACGCATCTCCTTACGGAAGGCGACTCGGTGGGTAGGGTTGTACCACTGGGGGATCACGTAATAACTATTCCACAAAATACGTTCAAGCGCTCTGCAGGCGGCGCGCAACTCTTCACGATTCTGGGCTTTGGTAATCTCCTCTACTAAAGCATCCACCACTGGGGACTGTATGCCGATGATGTTGTCCGAACCCTTCGTTTTGGCTGCTTGACTACCGAAGCGGTCCCACAATTCATTACCAGGATTTTGAGAGTCTGGAAAGCGACTGGTAGTCATATCAAAGTCATATTCATCCATCCGCTTTTGATACAAAGCAAAGTCACTAGTACGAATATCGAGCTGAATACCTAACTTTTCTAAATTACGACCGTAAGCAGACAGCACCCTTAAGAAAAATCCACCGTTCTCGACCATCTCAATCCGAAAGGGTTCACCCTTTTCATTGCGCAGAGCGCCATCTCGGTATTGCCAACCAGCGTGCATCAGTAACTCGCGTGCTTGGCGTAAATTTTGGCGTAGACTACCTGGTGACTTTGTTGATGGTGGCGCAGGCATCGGACCAAATACAGCGTCTGGAACCCATTGTGGATATTTTGCTTTGAGGGGTCTGAGTATTTTCAACTCCGCTTCAGTCGGCTTGCGCGGGCCATCATAGTTGGCACTTAAATCGCTATTCGTAAAATAGCTATTGATACGGCCGTACTGATCAAAAAATATTTGGCGATTAAGCCACTCGAAATCTAGAGCCAAACCTAAAGCTTGGCGAACGCGGGGGTCCTGCAAGTGTGGCCTGCGCACATTCATCGCAAAGCCTTGCATACCAGCGCCATTGTGATTGATGAAGGCTTTCTTGAGGAGTGTGCCGCTATCAAATTTAGATCCGACGTATCCCTTAGCCCAAATCTTAGCGCGGTACTCTACTAGAGCGTCAAACTCGCCTGCCTTGAACGCTTCAAGCCTGACAGCATCATCACTATATAACTTATACAAAACGCGATCAAAGTTATAAAAACCAACGCGTACGTTTAATGGCTTGCTGAGCTGATCGACCCAATACTGCGGATTTCGTTTGTAAGTAATCGATTTACCAGCCTTAAAAGATTCAATTAAATACGGACCGCTACCAATAGGCGTCTCAAAGGCGAGCTTGTCAAACGCAATCATGCTACCGTCAGGGCGCTTACCCCAGTTCCGCGAGAAGATGGGTAAGGTGCCCACCATGATCGGTAATTCTGTATTGTTATTTGCAAAGTCAAAGCGCACAACACGATCAGAAATAATCACCGCTTGCTTCACATCTGCAAAAGTAGTTTTATAACGTGGATGAGCTAAGCCGCTCATTAAAGTATCAAAACTATATTTAACATCTGCTGCTAATACTGGGGATCCATCTGAAAACTTTGCTTCCGGACGAATCCGAAAAGTGACTGACTTGCGATCTTTAGCGACGTCAATATCTTCTGCTAGCAAACCATAAATACTGGAAACCTCATCTGCACTCCCCTCGGCTAGGGATTCAAACATCAAATCAATACCCGGCGCAGTTACGCCACGCAATGTGTATGGGTTGAACTTATCAAAACTGCTTCTTTGGCCAGGATTAGGCAATGTGAGTGTTCCACCCCGTGGCGCATTTGGATTGACATAGTCAAAATGGGTAAATCCGTCGGGATACTTCGGTTTTCCATATTGCGCAATCCCTTGAGCCGCTTGAGCAGCGTTGGCGCCAAGGCCCACCAGCAGCGCTAAAAGCAGGAAATGGGCAATTTGACGAATAGACTTTAGGGTAGGCATATATGCAACAATTGTAGATAGCTAATCATATTTGAAGTAAAGGACACAACATGGGCTTTCTTACCGGCAAAAAAATCCTCATTACCGGCCTCCTCTCCAACCGCTCGATTGCCTATGGCATTGCCAAGGCATGCCACCGTGAGGGTGCAGAACTAGCCTTTACCTACGTAGGTGAACGCTTTAAGGACCGTATTGTGGATTTTGCAAAAGAATTCAATTCCGAACTGATTTTTGACTGTGATGTCGGTAGCGACGAACAAATCAGCGCTCTTTTTAAGGATTTAGCCAAATCCTGGCCCCAGTTTGATGGTTTTGTACATGCAATTGGCTTTGCACCGCGCGAGGCGATTGCCGGCGATTTTCTAGAAGGCCTTTCTCGTGAGGGCTTCAAGATTGCGCATGACATCTCTGCATACAGCTTCCCTGCCATGGCGAAAGAGGCGCTTCCAATGTTGCGTGACAAATCTTCTTTGCTCACGCTAACTTATTTAGGTTCTATGAAGAATGTTCCTAACTACAACACCATGGGTTTAGCAAAAGCATCACTTGAAGCGTCTGTTCGCTACCTCGCTGGCTCAGTAGGTCCTAAAGGTATTCGTGCTAACGGCATTTCTGCAGGCCCAATTAAAACTTTGGCTGCCTCTGGTATCAAAGGCTTTGGCAAGATTTTGCAAGCGGTCGAGGAAACTGCACCATTGCGTCGTAACGTCACTATTGATGATGTGGGCAACACTGCTGCATTCTTATTGTCAGACTTAGCTAATGGCATTACCGCTGAAATCATTTATGTTGATAACGGCTTTAGCCAAGTCGTTGGCGGAATGGATGAAGTTTGAGTGTTTCCTCATCAGTTACCCTACGCGAAGCCCTCAAGTTTTGGGCTAAGCTAGGCTTCATTAGTTTTGGCGGTCCCGCAGGGCAAATTGCAGTTCTTCATCAAGAGTTAGTTGAAAAGCGTCGCTGGATTTCTGAGCGGCGCTTTTTGCATGCGCTGAACTATTGCATGCTGCTGCCTGGGCCTGAAGCCCAACAGCTAGTTACCTATATTGGCTGGCTCATGCACCGCAGCCGGGGCGGTATTCTGGCTGGCACACTCTTTGTCTTACCTTCTTTACTTATCTTGATTGGCTTATCTTGGGTATATCTAACCTTTGGTCAAGTTCCATGGATTGCCGCTATCTTCTTTGGCATTAAGCCTGCAGTTGTCGCTATTGTTTTGCATGCAGCCATGCGAATTGCCAAACGCACGATTCATAACCAAGCATTGCAATGGATTGCTCTTGGTTCTTTTCTCGCTATCTTTGTCCTGAATCTTGCCTTTCCCGTCATTGTATTGATCGCTGCAGCAATCGGATACTGGGGAGGTAAGCGCTACCCAGAATATTTCCAGCAAGGTGGCGGTCATAGCGAAAAAGAATCTAAGCAATATGGCAGCGCCATCATTGATGACCACACACCAACTCCTGAGCACGCTAAATTTACTTATGCAAAAACAATTCGCAATAGTGTTGTTGCGCTTGCTTGCTGGCTGCTACCTATTGGCATCCTCATTGCAGTCTTTGGTTGGAAGACCTTGTTTCCTGATATAGCGTGGTTCTTTACCAAAGCAGCATTCCTTACCTTTGGCGGGGCTTATGCAGTTCTTCCATACGTATATCAAGGCGCAGTAGAACACTTTCATTGGCTCAGTGCCAATCAGATGATCGATGGCTTAGCTTTGGGTGAAGCTACACCGGGTCCACTCATCATGGTGGTTGCTTTTGTTGGCTATCTTGCTGGGCATATTCAATACCTCATTGGTAACAGCAGTCCATTTTGGTTTGGCGTGATTGGTGCTTGTGTTGCCACTTGGTTCACCTTCCTACCTTCTTTCTTTTTTATCTTAGTAGGCGGACCCTTAATTGAATCAACCCATGGCAAGCTTGGATTTACTGCCCCGCTTACAGCAATCACCGCTGCAGTGGTTGGCGTTATTGCCAATCTAGGCCTCTTCTTTGCTTATCACGTCTTTTTACCAAGAGGCCTTGGTGGCTCCATTTCTTGGATCTCGATTCTGATTTGCGCCTTAGCTGGTTTGGCCTTATTTAAGTTTCAAAAAGGTGTTCTTTCAGTATTGGGCGGCTCAGCACTAGCTGGATTACTGTTTTATTTCATCTCTATTTTGATAGGGTGACTTTTGGGGTGAATTTCATCCAGGATTGGCATAATGGAACTTATGAGAATAGAACCTCAAACCATCACCCACCTGCAAGACTGGCTTGGTAAAACCGAGTCTTTGCAAGACACCGTAACAGCAGCCCCTGTGCGCGCGTTATCTGCAACACTAGATCGTGATGATGCTGAGCCCAGCAAAGGCACTTTTTTGCCTGAGCTATGGCACTGGTTGTATTTTCTGCCGCATGCTCGCCAATCTGAAATCGGTCCTGATGGTCATCCAAAACGTGGTGGCTTTTTGCCGCCAGTTCCACTGCCCCGCCGCATGTGGGCAGGTAGCCGCATCGAATGGTTAAAACCACTTGCTGTTGGTGATGAGATTGAACGCCTTTCGACGATTAAGTCTGTTACCCACAAAGCAGGTCGCACTGGTGATTTAATTTTCGTATTGGTCAATCACAAGATCTCCAATCAAAATGGGCTCGCCATGATTGAAGAACATGACATCGTTTATCGCGATGCGCCGGGCCCTGACGACAAGCCTGTTGCTCCTACGCCTGCGCCTACTGATGCCCAGTGGAGCAAAACGATTACGCCAGATGACGTACTACTATTTCGTTATTCAGCTTTGACTTTTAATGGTCATCGCATTCATTACGACCGTAAATATGTCACTGAGGTTGAAGGCTATCCTGGCTTAATTGTGCACGGCCCTTTGATTGCAACACTACTGGTGGACTTAGTGCGTCAAAGTATTCCAGGCTGCAAGCTCAAGAACTTTGAGTTCCGCGCCATACGCCCTACTTTTGATATTCATATCTTCAAAGTCAATGCCAAGCCAGATCTTGAAAAAGATCCCAGCGGCAAAACCATTTCCATTTGGGCGCAAGATCATGAAGGCTGGCTCACAATGCAAGCTACTGCCGTGTTGGCTTAGTTGAAGTTAACTTACTAATGGATTTTTTAAAGAATATTCATCATGACTACTAAAGATCTTTCTCATGAACTAGCGAGCTTTGCAGCTAATCTTCAGGCTGCTGATATTCCTAGTGATGTGATGAGTCGCGCCGAAGACTTATTGGTTGACTGGTTTGGCTCAGCAATTGCAGGTAAAGGATCTCGTCCGGTTGAACTCATTACACAGTTTGCACAAAACATGGGTGGCTTTAGCCATACTCATGCTGGCCCCGCAGAGGTTTTAGTATCGCGTAAAACATCGAGTCCTTTTTTAGCAGCTATGGCCAATGCAGCTGCATCGCATGTTGCGGAACAAGATGATGTGCACAACGGTTCAGTCTTTCATCCGGCAACCGTAGTCTTTCCTCCTGCTTTAGCATGTGCTCAAGCTATTGGTGCCTCTGGCGAAGAATTATTAGTTGCTGCAGTAGCGGGTTATGAAGTAGGTATTCGGGTAGGAGAGTTTTTAGGTCGCTCTCATTACAAAGTCTTTCACACAACGGGTACTGCTGGAACATTAGCTGCAGCTGCAGCGGTTGGGCGTCTTCTAAAGCTCAACCCTGAGCAAATGCTCCATGCCTTTGGTTCTGCTGGCACTCAGTCAGCTGGTCTTTGGGAGTTCCTCCGTGACGCAGCAGACTCCAAGCAACTTCACACTGCACATGCTGCTTCGACTGGATTAATGTCTGCGTATATTGCGCAAGCCGGGTTTACAGGGGCACAGCACATCCTAGAAGGAAAGCAAGGCCTAGCTGCAGGCATGTCTAGTGATAGCGATCCTAGTAAATTAGTTGACCGTTTGGGTAGTCGCTGGGCTTTAGCGGAAACCAGTTTTAAATACTATGCATCGTGTCGTCATACCCACCCTGCAGCTGATGCTTTATTACAAGTCATACTGGCCAACAAACTATCGCCTAGCGATATTGCCAAAGTGGAGACTTTGGTTCACCAAGGCGCTATAGATGTTTTAGGACCAGTGACCGATCCAGCAACCGTTCACCAATCAAAGTTCTCTATGGGCACGGTTTTAGCCTTAGTGGCACATTACCGATTTGCTGGCCTACAAGAGTTTGATCAACACTTTCATGATGATGAGATCTGCGCCTTCCGCGAGCGTGTCTCTATGACACTAGATCCCGAAGTCGATGGCGCTTATCCACAACGTTGGATTGGTAAAGTCAAAGTGCATCTCCAGAATGGTCAAGTACTGGAAGGCCGTGTTGATGAACCTAAAGGTGATCCTGGAAATACCCTATCTCGCGCAGAAATCACTGATAAAGCAATGCGCCTTGCAGCGTTTAGTAGTGGCGCTAACCCAGCAGAGATGAGTAAAGCGATTGATCTCTTGTGGAATATCCGCAAACAGGCCAAGATAGGCTTTCTACTACCATCAGCTTAGTCACTAAGTTAGTCATTCACTTAGTCATTCACTACCTGCTCTCTTATTTTCTAGATTGATATGAACCCACTCGATACGCCTCTAGGCTTTAGTACTAACTTTCTATTTGTCCCAGGTACTCGTCCCGAGCGCTTTACCAAAGCTCTTGATAGCGGAGCGAGCGGTGTTGTTCTAGATCTAGAAGATGCTGTTCCTGAGGAAGAGAAGGTCAGTGCGCGCGATGCTATTCGTGCGGCGTGGTCTAGCTTTAGTTCTGAGCAAAAAAGGCGTCTAGTGATTCGGACAAACTCACCTGGCACTCAGTTTTATTCTGCTGACTTAATCTTGGCACAAGAACTACAAGTTGCGTGCTTATTAATTCCCAAGAGTGAGTCCCGCGACCAAATTAATGGTGCTGCTTTGATATTGCCTAATACTGCGATCATTCCTATGATTGAAACAGCAATTGGCTTGGATCAATTAAAAGAAATCGCAAACTCTAATCAAGTCATTCGGCTTGCTTTGGGCAATTTAGATTTACAAGTAGATCTTGGGATGATCTGTGATCGCCATGAAACTGAATTACAAACGGCGCGTTATCAGATCGTCTTGGCATCGAGACTGGCACAAATTGCTCCTCCTATAGATGGGGTTACACCCTCTACTGATGATATTGAGCGCATCACGGATGATGCAGAGCGCGCAAAACGCATGGGTTTTGGTGGCAAACTCTGCATCCACCCAAAGCAAGTTAGCGTCGTCAAGCAGGCCTTTACCCCGACTGAAGAAGAGATTAGCTGGGCCAAGCGAGTCATAGAAGCTGATTTAGCATCAAAAGGGGGCGCAATTAAACTCGACGGCAGGATGATCGATCGTCCAGTGGTTCTATTGGCCCAAAGAACAATGGCGATTGCTGGTAAACGCTAATCCTAAATTCGCTCTATCTTTACTAATTTACTGGCAAAATGGTGACTTGCTGTTGTACTGCATCTGTTTTTTGATAATCAATATTAGAGACTAAAAAATGAAATTACGTAAATCACTGCTCGCCGGTTTTTATGCAATCGCTACCATGGGCACTTTTGCTGGCAATGTCTTAGCTGCAGACCCCTATCCTAATAAACCTGTCACATTAGTTGTGCCATTTGCTGCTGGTGGACCTACAGACGCTGTTGCTCGACTGATTGCTGTGCCAATGGGTAAAGAGCTGGGTCAAACCGTGATTGTTGAAAACACAGTTGGCGCTGGTGGCACCATAGCTGCTACCCGCGTTGCACGCTCTGCACCAGATGGCTACACTATCTTCATTCATCATATGGGCATGGCTACTGCGCCAGCTTTATACAAAAAATTGAACTTTGATCCGATGAAAGACTTTGAATATATCGGTCAAGTTGTTGATGTGCCAATGGTGCTATTGGGTCGTAAGAACTTCCCACCAAATAACTTTAAAGAACTAGAGGCCTACATTAAGGCCAATAAAGAAAAAGTTACCCTAGCAAACGCTGGTCCAGGAGCAGTCTCTCAGCTATGCGGTCTCTTGTTTATGTCGCGCGAAGGCGTTGAATTAACAACGGTGCCTTACAAAGGAACTGGGCCTGCATTAACTGATTTACTCGGCGGCCAGGTTGATCTACTCTGTGATCAAACCACACAAACTGTTCCTTATATCAAAGATGGTTTAGTCAAGACCTATGGCGTTACTACACCTAAGCGCTTATCTGCCTTACCTAACATCCCTACTTTGGATGAACAGGGCTTGAAAGGCTTTGATGTAAAAGTTTGGCACGGTATGTATGTATCCAAAGGAACACCTCCTGCAGTCGTTGCCAAAATCAATAAAGCGCTCAACGTTGCTTTGAACGATCCTGAAGTCAAGGCTCGTTTAGCTGAGTCTAATATTGAAATTGTCCCGCCTGCTAAGAGAACTTCAAAAGGCTTACAAGAGCATCTTGAGGCTGAGATTAATAAGTGGGGTCCTGTGATTCGTAAGGCTGGAGCCTACGCTGATTAAAGATTTAACTTAAACCAAAAAAGCCAGCATCTCGCTGGCTTTTTTATTATGCATAGATAATTCATGTAGTCCATGGATATTAGCCCGGTCTAAACAAATATCCAGAGCGGGCCTTGTCTCTTTTGCTTCTATACATCACCCCAATGCAGGTACATATTGCCCAGATTGCCAAGAATGGATCTAGTAGATAGTCCCAGAGGTTGGCTGACTCATGCCAATGGGCAGACCAAGCGATGATGGCAATCGCAATAATCCAAACACCCTTACTCCAATTAGCCAATCCGCAGACCAAAGCAAAAAATAGCACCGTCGCTAAAAATACAATTGAGCCATAACCCCAGGCATACGGATCAATCATGCCAACGCCTAAGGCGAATGGATAAAAACAGAGCGCAATGAATGCCACTGCAAATTTAAATGTAATCGGCGCAGGCTTATGGGAAGGTAGTAAAGAACTCCACAGTAATAGAGTTAGAACAATACTCAAATCACCAGTAACACCGCGCACATAAGCGACTAGTGGCAGGTCTATGCCCAGCGGCCAAAATAAGATGTTTCCAAGCAGGATGACTAAAAATATTTTTGCAGCAAAGGGCAATGGATTTGGTGAGAACTTTTGTAGCACCCAAATACACACTACCGCACAGGTGATAGATAGTTCAATTAAGGCCAGGGTTTGCACTAGGGTATTCATCATTGAGGCATTCATTGTTGAGCCCCCTGACCTGAGGCACTTGCTGCTTGTGGTTTCTCTTGTGATTTATCTTGGACTTCGGTTTGCAACTTAGCAAAAGCCTGTCTCATCCATTCGCTCGGGAAATAACGATGCCGAATCTTTTTACGATCCCAGGTATATACCAAGTGCGCATCATCACCATCAACAGTGATTAAGTATGGGTATGAGAATTCTTTACGCTCAATATTAGACAAAGCCTCATCATCTTCCAACACCTCAAGGGTTTGCCATTGCTCCACCTTAGGGTCACTCATGAGTAAGACTAAGCGATAGCGGCCATTCTCAATATTATTCAAGACCAAAATACGTGCCCCGCTTTTGAGGGCTAGCCCAGTGATAGCAGAATTGGGATTAGCAATTACTAAATCTTCTGACTGTTGCCATGTTTGACCAGCATTTTGGGTATGACTTACGGGTATTTGTTTTGGCAGTCCTGCACTGCGAGTTTGTCGGAAATAAGCACTGGCATCTTGCGCGTCATTTACAAATACCATCGGCTGTATTGCGCTGCGGCCAGAGCTCATACGACGTTTATCAATCACCCGCCCTGCATCCACCCTCAGCAATTCTCCAAAGCGTCCTATCCACTCGTGATACGCAGGCACGCCCAAGAGGCCATCTGTAAAGGCAATACTAGGGGATTTAACAAGAGTACTTAAGTTGAGCAACGGTGAACTAATGAGGCGCTGTGGATTTCCCCAAGTCAAACCTTCATCATCCGAAATCACTGTAGAAATTGAACTACCTGCCCAACCACCTATTGAAACAGTCACGAAAAATAATTGCAGCCGCCCATCAGCTAATCTAGCTGGAACGGGATTACCTAACTTAGCGATATAACGTGACAAGCCCTTCTCTGCACTAATACGATCCATTGCTACAGTAGGCGCACTCCAGCTTGCAGACTTTGCATCATATACAGAGCTATAGATCGATACATCAGCAGCGCCTTCACGACTTCCAGCAAACCAAAATGCCCTCACTGTGCCGTCATTCAGGGTAATTAGGGAAGCGGCATGAACTGAAGGAGCCCCTGTATCAGGCAACCAATGAGATTGAGGCATTGGTGTGCTGGTCTTAATTGAGCCTTTATTCTTGGTGGCTAAAGACTCCTCGAGAGTTTCCTCTGCTGAGATAGGAGTAACTGCAAATGGCACCCATACTGGACGGCTATCGATATGTAAAAAGCCAATCACTGCAGCCAGCAATAAAAAGCACAGGGCAATGACACGACTCATCTACAGGCATCCTTTTGGGTTGATAAATCTGGCTTAGAAGCTGGGGTAGAAACTAAATACTCATTAACAAACAAATACTTGCCGATCTGTCCCATCAACATTTGCTGAATTTCTTCATTGGAGTGGCGCGCTCTCATTTCCATTCTTTGCCCAACAATCTGGCAAGAATCACAAAGTGCAGGCTGCGTACCCAACGGTACATGTATTGCCACTAGCGGATAACTTGTGGTGAGGGCTGCGACCTCACCAGCATCTTTTGCTAAATACCCATGTAGCTTCGCTCCTGGAATTAGTAAGCGATACTCTTCATCCTTGGCGCGATAGTCGCACGGAATCCAAACGTCTTTATCTTGAAGCTGAGCAATTGTTTCTTCAGAGTATCGCCCTAAGTACCCTTCTAGCGGAGCAAGGCTACTGGTTAAAGCGCAATAGACTAGAAAGCAAGCTGCTAAAGAAATGGTTTTAGTGAAGCTGCGTTTAAACAAACCAAGCAAAACCAGCGCTATGCTTAATCCCATCAAAGCCCAATGACAATAAGAATAAGCCCAAGCGCCTGCAGCTCCCATGAATTGTGAGAACTGAAGATTGATACCAATCCAAAGTAAGAGCGATAGTACTAAAAGCTGCAAAAGCAATGCAATACGAAAACCCCATAAAGGCAGCCTGTCCCAGTACAGAGCAATTAGTGCAGCAAAGGCCGGCATGACTGGCAAGAGATAGCGGCCAGAGCGTTGGCTAGGCAAACTAAATACGATGAAGAATGCTGCAATCAACAACAACAAAAGAGTCTCTTCTATATTGAGAAAGCTGCGTTTGCGCCAGCACTGAATCAAAGTTGAAATCAGCACAAAACTTAATAAGCCCGCATTAGCAATCGTAGTCAGCATTAGCAGCCAGATGCTGTCACCACCTCGCAGCATATCCATCAGATAGCTAGACTGGCGAGCTGCGAACTTACCAGCATTCTCACCAAGCACAAACTCTTTCCAAACGGCTTCAGGATTAGGGTCCATAGCAAACCACAAGGCGAATACCCCAAGGGCAAGCACGGCAACCATGATGACTTTATAGATATCCTTGAGAAGGACTTGCGCAATACTCCACTGGCGCCAACGCCAGTAATACAGCCCTAAAGCAAATGAGGCAGGAACAATATAAGCAAATGATTTTGCAAATAGGGCAAAGCCTAAGCAGATACCTGCAAAGACTGGGTAAAAGAATTTGGACTCAAATGCACTTTTACCCCAATACAAGATTGCTAAGAATGGGAGTGAGATCCAAAATACTTCGGGAGGGTCTGCCAGAAAAGGCCGACCATATCGGTAGGTTGCAAAAAAAGATAGCCAAACTAATGCAGCTAATAATCCAGTTTGGGTTTTGCCACTGAAACGACGGACAGCTAAAAATAAGAAAAATGCTGTGAGCGCGGTATATAAAACACTGGGCCAACGCAAGTTTACTAAAGACCACTTGCTTGCCCACTGAGTACTGGCAATACCTTGCCAAAAAATGAGTGGGGGCTTAGTATTTTTAATGCCATCCATTTCGGATTGCAGCGGAAGCCAGTGTCCTGAATCCGCCGTCACCCGCACAATATGCATATAAGGATATTCATCACCATTTTTGGGTGCAAACCGGCTATCCAAACCATAAAGATAGGTTAACGCAGCTAAAAGCAATATGAATAAGGCGGGACGATAAGAAAATGAGGCGCGCATGCCTATAGTTTATAGGGCTTAATGAAAATGTGATCAAAAATGGCGATATTCAGATTTTTGGGTGAGCTTATGAAAAATAGGTCTCAATTGAAATCCCTGTTCAGGCCCTTCTTGATTAAGATAGCAGTGAAGTAATATGGGTTTAAATCCCTAGAAATATTCTGAATGGAGATGGTCTTTATGCGCCCAATGCATTTAAAACCCGCAATCTTATTATCGCTTTGCATTGGCTTTAGTAACTGGAGTATGAACACCTGCGCTCAAAATCTCGATGCCAGCAATTTATATAAACGTAGTCTTGCGGCTAGCTGTACAAATTGCCATGGTACTGATGGCAAAGGCGTTGTTGATGGCGGCATACCCTTAATCAATAATCTCTCGAGTGAACAAATGCTCGCTCAACTGAAAGCATTTAAATCTGGCGCACGTGAAGGCACCATCATGCCTCAGTTAGCAAAAGGCTATTCAGACGAGCAACTCGAAACCATCGCCAATCAACTTGGCAAGAAACAATAAGGAAGGGCATCATGGATCGTCGACACTTTATTGGCAATAGCACAGCTGCCCTTGGTTTACTAGCAGGCTTCTCAGGTCAAGCAAAAGCGAGTCTGCAAAAAGCAGAAATCTTGGTAATTGGTGGAGGCTATGGTGGCGCTACTGCTGCTAAATATTTACGCCTGTTTTCAAATAACACCGCCAAGGTAACGTTGATTGAGCCTAACCCCACATTTATTTCATGCCCGCTCTCGAACTTAGTTGTGGGTGGTTCGCGCAATCTATCTGAACTCACTAGCTCCTATGACATGCTCAGTAAACGTCACGGCATCAAGATTATTCAAGATAGTGTGGCCAGCATGGATCCAGATAAGAGGACCGTCAAGCTCTCTTCTGGAAAAACCTTGCGCTATGACAAAGCGGTTGTTTCACCTGGAGTCACTTTGATAATGAATAGCATCGAAGGCTTAGCCCAAGCTAATAAAGCAGCCGTGACTTTACAAGCCTGGAAGGCTGGCCCAGAAACGGATGCCTTACATAAACAATTAGCTGCAATGCGAGATGGTGGCACCTTTGCTATTAGTATTCCCGAAGCGCCCTATCGCTGCCCTCCCGGTCCTTATGAGCGTGCGTGTCAAGTTGCCAATTACATTAAACAGAATAAGCCGAAGTCTAAAGTTCTCATTTTGGATGCAAACCAAGATGTAACTTCAAAAGGCGCTCTCTTTAAAAAGGTTTGGGCCGAACAGTATCCGGGAATAATTGAATATTTACCAAAATATAATGTCACGGCAGTAGATGCCAAAACAAAAACTATTAAATTTGAAATTCAGGAAGACATTAAGGCTGATGTCTTAAATCTATTGCCTGCAATGAGTGCGGGTGAAATCGCTGTAAAAACTGGCTTAGCAAACTCTAATGGTCGCTGGGTCAATGTTAATTTCATAAACTTCGAATCTACGGCACAAAAAGATATTCATGTCTTGGGCGACTCTATACAAGTTGCCTATGCAATGCCTAAATCAGGTCACATGGCCAATCAACACGCCAAAGTAGCTGCTGCTGCGATTGTGGCTGAGCTCAGCGGGTGGGAAGTAAACCCATCTCCGGTACTCACCAATACCTGCTACAGCTTTGTAAACGATAAGGAAGTAGTCCATGTAGCCAGCGTTCATCAGTACAACGCTTCTGAAAAAACCTTCAAGCCGGCGCCTGGATCGGGCGGCCTCTCTCCGGCTCCATCTACCTTAGAAGGCGTTTATGCCTGGGGTTGGGCGCATAATATTTGGGCAGATAGCTTGGGTTAATCTAAATCAATGACTCCAAAATGGTCTTGTAGGTATTTTTATTTACATTACACAAGAGATACCTATACTAAGAAACAGATAGTTTAAAAAGAGGGTTTAACCAACATGACCACTTCCTCACCAAAAGATGCTTCTAAGCTAGAAAAGATCATCGAAAAATGGACTGTGCCTATCGGCAATTTATTTGTTTCTTTATTTCATCGCATTGCACTCTTTGGAATCGGAGGCGCTACTGTCTGGTCAGCCGGCGCTACCTTTCTAGAAATGATGCACAAGGGATCAGCATCTATTGAAGACTTGCTCCTACTCTTTATTTACCTGGAAATTGGTGCGATGGTGGGTATTTATTTCAAGACCAACCACATGCCGGTACGCTTTTTGATCTATGTTGCAATTACTGCGGTAACACGTCTCATTATTGATTTAGTGAACACTAAACATGAAGCTGATATGTCTATCCTCTTGATGGGCTCAACCATTCTTATTTTGGCTGTAGCTAATGCAGTTGTGCGCTACGCTTCATTCAAAT
>Ga0214241_1000216_pt1 | contig 19293 bp, 22 predicted proteins | sample TroBogypolimnion_15_FD_153079 | JGI IMG/M metagenome (GOLD analysis project Ga0214241, IMG submission 153079) | Freshwater microbial communities from Trout Bog Lake, WI - 25AUG2008 hypolimnion | ecosystem: Environmental > Aquatic > Freshwater > Lake > Hypolimnion/Profundal zone | place: Trout...
AATGTAGGCGATATTCAGGCGCCACCATCAGCGGCAGAAGTGATTGAAGCTTCTATAGATTTATTGGCCTAGAGACTTAGGCTTGAGGCCTGTTGCCTAGCGCAATAAAGAGTTAATCGCCAATAAGTCTTCATCGGACAGGCTTGATGCACTTGCTTTTAGTTTAAGGGCATTTAGCACTGTGCTGTAACGCGCCTGCTGTAGTTGAGAGCGGGTTGTAAATAGGGTATCGACAGCAATGAGTACATCGATATTAATTAAAGTCCCTACCTGAAAGCCTAGTCGACTGGACTCTACGGCTGATTCTGCCGATCTTTCAGCAGCTTCAAAAGCTTTAACGCTAGCTAGACCACCGTAAAAACCAGTAAATGCTGCACGCGTATTCTGGGCAGCAGTCCGTCTGGCGTTGTCATAGTTTGCTTTCGCGGTATCAACAAGTGCTGCATTTTGCCGAATCACAGAACTATTGAATCCACCAGAAACCAACGGGATAGTCATTTGTAGTCCCAAGGTATTGTTGTACACATTCGTGTTGGCTGGCGTAAAACTATTTGGTGTGCCGTTAGAAGTATTGAAGCCTGACGTACCTACTAAATTAATAGAAGGATAGTTCAGAGCCTGGGAAGCGCGGTAAGTGCTCTCAGCCAAGCTCACTGAAAGCTGACTCGAAAGTACCTTGAAATTAGCCGCTTCGGTTTGATTAATCCAGTCATCTAGAGTTTGGCCTGGCGGTAGCGCTGGATTAACACTATCAACCACGGGCACGCTTTTATTTTCTTTACTTTTACTACGAGGATCCTTTAGTACACCATCAATTTTGGCTGCTTTCACTAAGGGTTTGAGTGGTCCAACTGGATGGCCTACTAGTTGTTCTAAGACACCCTTCTTAACAACTAGGTCCGCCTGCGCAGCAATTTCTTGAGATACCGTAAGGTCATAGCTTGCCTGCGCTGTATTGACGTCCACAATCGTTGCAAGACCTGCATCAAATTTGGCCTGGGCAACATCTAACTGTTGCTTAATTAGATCTTTCTTATTTCGATACAGCGCGACATTATCTTGACTGGTTAGTGCATCAAAGTACGCTTGTGAAACTCTCAAAATAAGATCTTGCTGAGCTTGAAAAAAGTTCATGTCAGCAATCTTGGTATTGAGGTCACCTTGCTTGAAGGCTTCAAGAGCTCCTACATTAAAAACGGGTTGCGTTAATGTAACGGTATAGTTCTTTTGATCGAATACTCTAGAGTTACCTGGTCCAGTAGCAACGATGGTTGTCCCTTGTCCATGTTGATAGTATCGAGTGCCACCAGGAGTGGCATTTGCCTGTGGCAACAATAAGGACAGACCTTGCCAATACAACTCTTTGCTTGCTTGGTAATTAAAGCGAGCAGCATTTAATACTGGATCGCTAAAGGCGGCATCCTGATAGAGCTGTATAAGGTCATTAAATTGAGCTTGACTTTCAGTAGGCTGGCCATTTCCAAGATAGGATGGAGTTGCGGTAGTTGGAAGTGCTGTCTTGGGAGGTGGCGGCGCTATTTGCGGCGGCATTTCCAATCCAATTAGGGAGGGCGCACTCATTGGGGTTGGTAAAGCAGGTCTAGCTGCTGTATTGGGGCTTTGCGCCAATGCCTGAAGTGACCATGTACTCAGACCGAGCGCTTGACTGAGGATCAAACCAAAGGCGGTAAGTCTAGAAAGTCTGAAGCGGGCTGGGATCATGTAATTCGGATACTTTTCAATGTGCCATGCAGTTTAAGGCTAATTTATTCAAAATGCTCATTTAGGCACTATTTTGCCAAATCCCCAGCATTGCCTCTAGATACCTATAAAATTTGGCCTATGGATCTAATTTTGTTATTTAAGGCAGTCATTCTGGGGGTAGTCGAGGGATTAACGGAGTTTTTGCCGATCTCGAGCACAGGGCATCTCATCTTGGTTGGGGATTTGCTCAACTTCAATGATGATCGAGGTAAGGCCTTTGAGGTCATTATTCAATTTGGCGCCATTCTGGCAGTCTGCTGGGAGTTTCGCCAAAAACTGATCAAAGTAGCCGTCTCTTTTGTGAGTAGTGCCATTGCCCGTCGCTTTGTATTGAATCTTCTGATTGCTTCAATTCCAGCGATGGGTTTGGGTTTCTTGTTTGGGAAACATATTAAGGCGGTTTTGTTTTCTCCTATTCCAGTAGCGAGCGCATTTATTGTGGGCGCGCTCATCATTTTTTGGGCTGAACGTCGTCAACAAAAAATAACTAGCTTACCTAGCCACATTCACTCAGTTGATGATCTGACTCCTATGGATGCTCTGAAAGTTGGTATCGCGCAATGTGCGGCTTTAATCCCGGGTACATCACGTTCGGGTGCAACCATTATTGGCGGTATGTTATTTGGCTTGCCTCGCGCAGTTGCGACAGAATTTTCTTTCTTCCTTGCCATTCCAGTGATTGGCGGCGCTACTGCTTATGAGCTACTGAAGCTCTGGAAGGCCCCAGTAGCTTTCTCCGGAGAATTTACTTTAGCTACTATCGTGGGCTTTATTGCTGCTTTTATTTCAGCGTTTATCTGTGTGCGTTGGCTGATCCATTATGTGGCTCATCACAACTTCATTCCATTTGCCTGGTATCGCATCGCTTTTGGATTGCTGGTTTTATTTACTTCCTATACTGGCTTAATAGCCTGGTCCCATTAATCTATCAGCGACTTCAAAGTTCAGGAAATTCCCATGGATGCATCAATCGACGCAATTACCAATAATATTCAGCTCGCATTGGCGCCGGTATTTTTATTGACTGCAGTCGCTACTTTAATTAACGCCATTTCAGGGCGGCTGGCTAGATCAGTTGATCGCATGCGTGCGATTCGACATTCTATTGATTTAGGTGAAGTAAAGGATGCGGTCTTATTAAGGCATATGAATAAGGAGGCTGATGAGGCTCAGGTTCGTGGCCGGCTTTGCACAGCTGCTATCTTTTTTAATGTACTTAGCGGCGTTTTTATTTCCCTAACAGTGTTGGAATTATTCTTCTTTCAAGCAGGAGCTGTGCGTTCATTACAAACAACTTATGTCATTTGGACTTTTGTACTGGGCCTGATTTCCTTCATGACCTCTTTATCAATTGTATTGACTGAAGTTGTTTATGCTTATCGCTCTGCAGGCTGGAATACGCCAAATAGCGCAGATAAATGATTAGAACTGACCGGATTAAATCGTTTGTTCTGCGTGCTGGAAGAACTACCGCGGGTCAACAGCGCGCTATTGAAGAGCTTGGACCACAGTTTCTAGTTCCATATCAAGCTTCTCATCTCAATTTAACTGAGGCGTTTGGTGGATCCACCAAACCAAAAATTCTAGAAATTGGTTTTGGGATGGGGGAGACCACCGCCAAGATTGCGGCTCTGCGATCTGAAGATGACTTTTTGGCAATCGAGGTTCATCCACCAGGCGTTGGTGCTTTGCTAAAACTGATTGGTGAAAATCACCTCAGCAATTTAAGGCTGATTCGCCATGATGCTGTGGAGGTCCTTGAGCATATGCTTGCACCTCATTCTTTGGATGGCATACATATTTACTTTGCAGACCCTTGGCACAAGAAGCGTCACCATAAGCGTCGTCTTATTCAAGCTGAATTTGTAAAGCTACTAGTTTCTAGATTAAAACCAGGGGCTTATTTGCATTTGGCTACTGATTGGCATAACTATGCTGAGCAAATGCTATTAGTGCTTAATGCTGAAACAACCTTGCAAAATACTTCAACTGAGTCGGTGAAAATGGAGACCTTCACCGCTGATGATGCTATTAAGCCTGGTGAGGTATGCAATGAATTTAGACCCACTCTTGAGCAGTTAAATACTCAGCATGCTGGATATGTTGAGAGACCGGATTATCGACCGGTAACGAAGTTTGAAAACCGTGGCATCAAGCTAGGCCACGGTGTTTGGGACTTGGTTTACAAGAAAAAGTAAATCAATAAAAACAGCTAAGAAAATAAACTACAAAATAAACCCAGAAGTCTATAAGCCTACGCAAACGTATTTCATCTCAAGGTATTCATCCATACCGTAGACGCTGCCTTCACGTCCAAGACCAGATTGCTTGATACCACCAAAGGGCGCAACTTCATTAGAGATTAATCCTGTGTTCACACCCACCATGCCGTATTCCAGGGCTTCAGCAACTCTCCAGACTCGGCCAATATCACGGCTATAGAAATAAGATGCCAAGCCAAACTGGCTATTGTTCGCTAGCTTGATCACTTCTTCATCATTCTCAAAAGGAATAATCGGCGCTATCGGACCAAAAGTTTCCTCATAAGTGATGAGCATTTGACTGTTGACGTTAGCAAGAATAGTCGGTTCGTAAAAGTTTTTACCTTCAACTGCTTGCTTACCGCCAGTGACTAATGTGGCACCTTTACTCAGAGCATCAGCGACATGTTTTTTGACTTTATCAAGAGCAGCAGTTTCAATTAAAGGGCCTTGAGTAATGCCTGACTCCATGCCGTTTCCTACCTTAATGACAGATAGTGCCTTGGCAAACTTTTCCACAAATTGGTCGTGTACTTTTTTGTGAACATAAAAGCGATTGGCACAAACGCAGGTTTGACCAGAGTTTCTGAATTTAGAAGCCATGGCGCCATTCACTGCTGCATCGATATCAGCATCTTCAAAGACGATAAAGGGTGCATGACCACCTAATTCTAGGGCAAGCTTTTTCACTGTTGGAGCGCACTGCTCCATGAGGATGCGACCGACTTCTGTAGAGCCTGTGAAGGAAAGATGACGTACTGTTGGTGAAGAGCACAGTGTTTTACCAATCACAATGGATTGATTGGCATCGGCAGTCACAATATTAATGACTCCATCCGGAATACCAGCACGCTTAGCAAGTTCAGCAAGGGCTAGGGCTGAGAGGGGTGTTAATTCCGCTGGCTTGATCACAATCGTGCAGCCCGCAGCCAATGCGGGTGCAATTTTGCGGGTAATCATGGCGATGGGGAAGTTCCAGGGGGTAATGGCTACGCAGACGCCAATTGGCTGCTTTAAAACCATTAAGCGTTTGTCGCTCCAAGTGGTGCCTAGAATGGAGCCCTCAACACGTTTTGCTTCTTCGGCAAACCACTCTACAAATGAGGCACCGTAAACTACTTCTCCTGCTGCTTCAGCTAAAGGCTTGCCTTGCTCAAGCGTCATGAGTTTTGCCAGATCCTGCATATTTTCAATAATGAGATCGAACCACTTGCGCATAATTTGGGCACGCTCTTTGGCTAATTTGCTTCGCCATGCCGGTAAAGCTTTTTCAGCGGCAGCAATGGCTAACTCGGCATCTTTGGTTTCTAGATTGGCTACGGATGCAATGATGTCATCAGTAGCAGGGTTAGAAACTGTGAATGTGGATTTAGTACCAATCCATTTGCCATCTATAAACGCCTCTTCTCTAAAAAGACTGGAATCTTGCAGTTGGCTGCGGATATCTACTTTTTGCATGATCTATTACCCTGTTTTACCCTTTAGTTGATAAAGATTATTTTATCCCTACTAGAAGGAAAAAACCTCAAGCTTTAGGCATAGAGGTTTTGGGTGGGGAAGACTAGTTACTTAGCTTGCTTGGGTTTCCGCAGTACGTAGCTTTTGGGCTAGTAAGTCTAGAACGCCGTTGACATATTTATGACCATCAGTGCCACCAAAGGTTTTGGCGAGCTCTACTGCCTCATTGATTGCCACTTTATATGGCACTGAGAGGTCTGCTGCTAGTTCGTAAGCGCCTATAAGCAGTGCTGCATGCTCTACAGGTGAGAGTTCATTTATTGGGCGATCAAGTGCGGGGGTGATGATTGCTTCTAATTCATCGGTACGAGCTAATACGCCATCAAAGATGCCTTGGAAAAGCTCAAGCTGACAGCGGCGAAATGCAGGATCTTCTGCAAGTTGTTTAGCAATGGAAGCACCGTTTGGAATGCTACCAGCGCGGCGCATCACTAAACTTTGATAGACACCTTGAAGAGCATATTCACGAGCACGACGACGTGGTGTGAGTGAGCGCTTGGGTGCTGGCTTGGCTTCTTTGCCTGCTGGCGGAGTAAGGGGATTTTGGTTAGACGTAGACATGCTCTTTATTCTTCTTCACCCTGGTTCATTTCGATATCAATATCAGGAGTGAGTGCCAAGGCTAAGTTCGCCATCTCCACTACAGCTTGAGCGCATTCTGCGCCCTTGACCTGAACTCGAGCAAGCGCTTGTTCATCGGTGTCGCAAGTCAATATGCCATTGGCGATTGGTAGCCCAGAGTCAAGAGAGATACGGGTAATGCCAGAAGCAGATTCATTGGAAACCAATTCAAAGTGATAAGTTTCGCCCCGAATCACTGCACCTAAGGCCACTAAACCATCAAACTCGCCTGTTTCAACTAGCTTTTGTAGGGCAAATGGGATTTCAAGAGCACCAGGGACAGTGACCAGTTTGATATCAGATTGATTTACGCCAAGAGAAATGAGTTCATTAATGCAGGCATTGGTGAGGGCTACGCAATGATCTTCATTAAAGCGTGCTTGAACAACACCAATACGTAAATCTTGGCCATTCAGATCTGCTTCTAGTACGCCTACAAAATTATTATCGGAAGTAGTCATGTTAATTCTCTAAAAATATTGAATACCTTAGTGGACTTAATTAGCTTAGTGTGCATTGTTCAGTATTGGGGCGCTAAGGAGTGTAAGGCTTATAGCCTGTCACTTCGAGCTTGTAACCAGAAAGGCTTGGGACTGGGTTTGGATTCGCTAATAAACGCATTTTGCCAACACCAATATCTTTCAATATTTGAGCGCCAATACCGTAGCTTCTGAAATCGGTTTTTCTGGCCAAAGGTTTCTTAGCCTCTTCATGTGATTGATTCAGTTTCTGGAACTGCGCCAACCAATCTTGATCATTTGGTGCAGCAATACCTGAAGCGTTGAGGAGAACGGCAACACCAGTTGGTGCAGCAGCTATTTGCTCCAAAGCTTTTGCTAGAGGCCATGAGTGGGTACTGACATTCGAGTCAAGGAAATCCAAAACAGTGACGGGCTCATGCACGCGTACTAAAGTCTCTTGAGCCTCAGAGGGCTTGCCGTTAACCAGTGCAATGTGCACACAAGAGCTTGGGGTATCGCGATAAATAATGCCTTGGAACTTCCCCCAAGGCGTGATGAATTCTCTACTACCTTCACGCACGACAATACTTTCGTGTTGACTACGGTATTGAATGAGATCAGCAATACTGCCAATTTTTAGGTGATGCTCTTGTGCAAACTCAAGTAAATCGGGAAGACGTGCCATGCTGCCATCGTCTTTCATGATTTCACAAATCACGGAAGTGGGCGAGCAGCCAGCCATTGCAGCTAAATCACAACCTGCTTCAGTATGTCCTGAGCGAATCAGTACGCCACCAGGCTGAGCCATCAGTGGAAAAATATGGCCAGGCTGCACTAAGTCGCTAGGCTTCGCGTTTGGAGCAACAGCCGTTTTGATCGTGAGCGCACGATCTGCTGCAGAGATACCGGTCGTGACTCCACTAGCTGCTTCAATGGAAACTGTGAAATTGGTTCCCATCGATGTACCGTTATCCCGCACCATTAGAGGAAGATTCAGTTGTTGGCAGCGCTCACGTGTCAGGGTTAGACAAATCAAGCCACGCCCATGTTTTGCCATGAAATTCACTGCCTCAGGAGTGACGTGATCGGCAGCAAGAACTAAATCGCCCTCATTCTCGCGATCTTCTTCGTCAACGAGGATCACCATCTTGCCGGCGCGGAGCTCGGCAATGATTTCTTCGGTGGAGGCAAGAGTATTTGGCATAGCCCTCTATTTTAAGCGCAGGAAGTGCTTGTCGTTCAGTCCTACCTCAATATCCCGTGTTTCTGACAGCAAGAGCCTTGGATGGGAGTTTTAGTTCTCAAGACTGCCTTTGAAAATGGCTGATGCCCCCTAAAAATCCGTCTAACTCAGAAATAAGAGCTAAAAATTGCCAAGGATTCATCCTGCTCGAGGTCTTAGTTGCTATGAGCATGATATCGGGGGTCTGGATCTCTTCGGTCGGCGCTTATCAGCGCCTTGCTTTAAATCTAGTTCAACACGATGCCAAAAGAATGCAAGTCAGAAAGGAATGGGATGTTTTTGAAATACAAGAACACAGCAGGGGCAATTTCAGTAAAACTAGTAAGGACATAAGTAATGACTTTAATCGAGTGCCTAGTCGGCATCGCTCTCTGCGCACTACTACTCAACCCACTCTTAAAGACAAGCGCTGATTTAGTGATTAAGCAAATTGAGTATGAAAAAACGCAATCCTTGATTTCAGAGGCAGATCGTGCATTCGAACTCATGGGCCGCGCTATTCGTATGGCAGGTTATCGAAACCTTCAATCAAAATCGCTCGTAACAATCAATCACGGAAATAAAAAAGAGGGAGCTTTATTTCTCGAACTCAGTAAAAAATCAGGATTTCGAGGATCTGATGCATTGACTGTTCGCCACGAATTATCAGACGGTATTGATTTTGATTGCATAGGAAATACCCTCACTAAAGATCGGACCAAGAATCAATTAGCGCTACAGGGATTTTTGGTAGATGTGCAGGCAGGGGTTCCTAAGGGAAAAAAAGTCAATGGCGGTTCGCTCATTTGTCAGTCCTTAGATCGCCAGGGGCGGATTCAAAATACTACTCTGATGAATGGTGTAAACAGACTCGTAATTGATGAAATCAATAGCCCACAAGCCCAAGCTGTTAAAGGTCAAAGACTATTGAAGATCAAGCTGCAAATGACCGATGGCGCCAAGCTCAACCTAGAGTTAGAGCGCACCTTTTCTACTAGGAATTTCTTGTGATTCTGGCATGGGTAGTATCGCTGCTCTTGCTGTGTTCCTCACTCATTACATATTTGGAGAGACTCAGTTCTTTGCGAATGATTGAAGTGAATACTATGCAGCAAGCAAAGAAGCATTTTATTGCTGCTGAAAAAGCAGTCTTAGAGTGCGAGCAAAACATGACCAATCTTACTCACTTAGAGGAGAACGCTTGCTTTATTCAGTCGGCAGGAAAAAATCGTTGGTTGATTTCCAGTAAAGAAAAGCCAGTAATCCAGATCGGTATTGTGATTGATGAAAAGACTGGCGCTACAACACGAGTAAATTGGCGGCAAATCTTTGAATAAATTTGTTCAATACATAAGACGGCATCTTAGTAAGAAAATTAATCAGCAGTCTGGATTTAGTTTGTTAGAGCTCATGGCAGTTGTCTTGATCATTGCTATCGTTGCCATGATGACGATGCCTTTATTGCAAGAACAAGTCGCTGCTCGAGAAATCGACACTATCGCTAGAAGATTTATTACCCATGCCCACTTTGCTCGTCAGCAAGCCATTTATTTGGGGCAGTCTGTCCGTCTGGCGCCAAACTCTGGAGAGGATTGGGAGTCAGGCTGGATAGTAAAAAGTGGCTGTATTGGCAAATCAGTAAGTGCAAGCTGTATTGAGAAGGCCTGGTTTACTCAGGGAGGTATTGCGCCCATTTACTTTAAAGGTGGCGGAAAGCAATTCATTGACCCCCATTCTGGCAAGAAGGGTATTTTATTTAATGCGGCTGGGGCAGCTAAAACAGCCCAGGGCGGCTTTGTTGCAAATCGATTGATTCTTGGTCATGACAGGGTCCCCGCCTTGGAGCGTCAAATGATTTTGGGTAGCGGAGGGCGATGGCGGATCTGCAACCCCGCAACAGATGCAAAGCGCTGCCATTGAATGGTTTAATAGACCCTATGTACAGCGCAGTTGACCACCAGTTCATGAGCGAGGCATTAGCCGAGGCTCAAAAAGCACTTTATTTATCCAATCCTAATCCGAGGGTGGGCTGTGTCATCGTCAAAGACGATCAAGTGATTGGCCGTGGTTTTACGCAGAAGGTCGGTAGTGCTCACGCTGAAGTACAGGCATTAGCAAATGCTAAAGCCCTTGGTCATCATCCGACTGGCTCAACTGTATATGTCACTCTTGAGCCTTGCAATCACACTGGACGCACGCCACCCTGCGTAGATGCCTTAATTGCAGCTAAGCCAGCTATCGTTTTTGTAGCAATGTCAGACCCCAATCCTTTAGTTGCAGGTAAGGGCATAGAGCGCCTCAAAGCTGCTGGTATCACCGTGCATTGCGGGCTCATGGAGTCAGAAGCGCAAGCCTTAAATCCAGGATTTATTTCTAGAATGACGCGTAGCTTACCTTGGGTACGCATGAAGATTGCTGCAAGCTTGGATGGAAAGACTGCATTGCCAGATGGCCGAAGTCAGTGGATTACTGGACCGCTTGCTAGAGCGGATGGGCATCATTGGCGCGCACAAGCTTGTGCCATTTTGACTGGTGTGGGCACCGTTAAAGAAGATGATCCCAGTCTGAATGTACGTGACGTGAAGACGGAACGTCAGCCTTGGCGCATCATCGTTGATTCCAAACTAGAAACGCCAATCACTGCAAAGATTCTCAATAGCATTGATCAATCAGGCGTGATCATTGTCTGCGCGAGCTTAGATAACCCTGACATGCAGCAAAAAGCTAAGGTATTTGTAGAGCGTGGCATTGAAGTTATTGCAATGGCCAACCCATCTGGCAAAGTAGATCTGCCAAAACTATTCTCTTATCTGGCCAAAGAGCGTGAGATGAATGAGATTCATATTGAGGCAGGCTTTAAGCTCAATGGCTCTTTACTCAGAGAGGATTGTGTCGATGAACTCTTGCTCTACTACGCACCCTTTTTCATGGGCGAGGGTATTGGTATGGCCAATGTTTCCCCTCTAAATTCCTTGGCTGACAAAAAAGAATGGAAACCTATTGATCACAGCCTCTTTGGTTCCGATCTTCGGTTGCGCTTAATTAAGAACTAAAATCACACTATGTTTACTGGAATCATTACTGCCGTTGGTCAAATTAAGAGTGCTCAAGCCAAGGGCGATGGCTTGCATTTGGTCGTTGAAGTTCCAGAGGGCTATTTGGATGATGTTGCCTTGGGCGACAGTATTGCCATACAAGGCGCTTGTATGACAGCTACTCAGTTAAGCAATAATTCTTTTGCACTTGACATCTCTCGTGAGTCTCTGAATAAAACGGTTGGCCTTGATAAAGTCTCTCCAGTAAATCTGGAGAAAGCCATGCGCCTGAATGATCGCTTGGGCGGACATTTAGTCAGTGGGCACGTTGATGGTGTTGGTAAGGTTGCGCACTTTTCTCAAGTGGCTAATGATGCTTATGGCTCTTGGTTATTGCGTATCGAAGCGCCAAAAGAGTTAGCGCAATACTTGGCTTACAAAGGCTCTATTGTCGTGAATGGTGTATCACTCACCGTGAATCAAGTTGAAGACACAGTAAATTCTTGCATCATTGATATCAACATTATTCCGCATACCTTAGAAAACACTACGCTTGGCAACTTGAAGTCAGGTGATGCTGTAAACCTGGAAGTAGATCTCATTGCGCGGTATGTAGCTCGGATGCTTAATAGAGATTAAAGATCGTTTAGATCTATCTTTATAGGCTTGCTACTTCTGCGAGCCTTGATTGTTTGTATGAGTGAGGCATCGTCAACCCAATCAATTAATGCCTCATACGCCTCGGCTGAAAAAACATAGAGCGTAAGCTTGCTGCGATTTAAGACGGCCACAGGTAGAGCTTCTGCAGTTTTAATAACAGCTCTAGGATTTCGCCTCAATTCAGTCATACTGATTATGGTTTTAATGTGAAGAATATCCTTAATTTTCATATGCCCTACATGATTTTAAATGCTTTAAATCATGGTTGGCGTGTGGTTATATAGCCCTACTTGCAATAGTCCCATTTTGGGACTAAAATTACTGGGTGCGAATAATAGCCAGAAAACACCTAATTAATTTTTGGCTTACTCATCCAGATTCTGAGCAGCCACTTAAGGCTTGGTATGACGAGGTAATACATGCAAGTTGGAAAAAGCCGCAAGATATAAAGAATCAGTATCGAAGTGCGAGTTTTATTACAGGTAACAGAGTTGTCTTTAATATCAAAGGAAATACCTATCGTTTGGTGGTGGCGGTTGCTTATAGTTTTGGCGCGGTATATGTGAAATTTATTGGTAGCCATGCTGCATATGATCGAATTAATGCTGGTACTGTGCAGTTGGAGGAAAAATGAAAGAATTAAAACCTATTCGTAACAAGATTGAATATAAAGATGCCCTAGCCCAAGCCTCTTACTATTTTGATCATGAGCCAAAATCTGGAAGTAGGGATGGGGATAGGTTTGAAATCCTCTTAATGCTCATAGAGGCTTATGAGAGTAAGCACTATGCAATTCTTCCACCAGATCCAATTGAGGCCATCAAATTCAGAATGGAGCAATCAGGCTTGAGTCCAAAAGATCTTCAGCCGATGATCGGCGGTTTAAATCGCGTCTATGAGATATTGAATCGAAAACGCCCCCTTACCCTCAAGATGATTTGGAGGCTACACTCTATGTTGGGTATCCCTGCCGATAGTTTGATTCAGCAGGATGATGAGCTACGCGCAGCCTAATTTCCTTAAAACTTTTTTTGATAGCGCGTAGGATCACTCACGTTAGCTTGCTTAAAGCCCGCCTGTCTTAAGCGGCAAGACTCACATTCACCACAGGCTTCACCCAAGTCATTTGCTTGGTAGCAAGATACTGTTTGAGAATAATCAACACCTAGTGTGCTTCCTAGTTGAATGATTTCTGCTTTGGTGAGGCTAATGATGGGCGCGTGGACTCTAAAGCGATTCGCATCATTGATGGCTTCTACACCTGCTTTGGTAGCTAGGTTGGCCATATGCTCAAAGGAGGCCACATATTCTGGGCGGCAATCAGGATAGCCCGAGTAATCCACTGCATTGGCGCCATAGAAAACATCCAGGCCACCCAAGGACTCTGCCCAGCCTAAGGCAAGTGATAACAAAATCGTATTGCGTGCCGGAACATAAGTGACGGGGATTTCTTGATCTTTACCTGGAGTAATTGGAATTGCAATCGAAGAGTCTGTTAAGGCAGAGCCACCAAAACGGGTGAGATCTAAATTAACCACTTCATGACGAGCTACACCAATTTGCTTGGCGATATGTTTGGCTGCTGCCAACTCAGAAGAGTGGCGCTGACCATAACCTACTGAGAGTGCATAAGGTGTATATCCCAGATCTTTGGCAAGCGCTAGAACGGTAGTGGAGTCCAAGCCACCTGAAAACAGAATGACCGCTGGAGCGCCTGCTTTACGAGGCGCGAGTGATGCAAATGCAGCGGATAACTTAGACATGCTTAGATATAAACAAAGAGTGCTTACTTGGTGCCAGCAATGAGTTGTTGTGCATCTTTAGCAGCGTCGGTATCGGGATATTTGGCAATGATTTCATTAAATGTTTTCTTGGCCGCAGTCTTATTACCACTCTCTAATTGAGAATTGCCTAAAGTAACCATAGCCGCAGGAACACGAGGATGATTTGGGTAATGTTTAATTAAACTTTGTAATTGAGCGATGGCGCCAGCATATTCTTTATTCGCGTATTTGCTATTGCCACTCCAGTAGAGTGCGAGTGGTAAATAAGGGCTCTTAGGGAACTTTGTGGTGAATGAAGCAAAACTATCCTCAGCCTTTTTTAGGTTGCCTGCTTGAAATGCCTTCAATGCATCATCGTAAGCTTTTTTCTCACTAGGTTGCACTGTGCCAGAGACACCTTCAATAGTGACGGTGCGAGGCTCAAAATTCCCCAAGCGTGTATCAAGGTCTTGGTAGTAGGTCTTCTGGCTAGAGCTAATGTCCTCACCTTGTTTCTCAAGCTCTTCCACCTTACCGCGTAGCTCTGCATTCTCAGTTTTGAGTTTATCGATCTGGCCCTGCAACTCAAGCTGCGTGGTGGCTAGAGACTTACGGAGATCCAGAATAGCCTTACGTGCCTCATCATCAGAGAAGAGAGCCCAGGCACTGTTAGAGCCGCCTAAGCAAAGAAGGGCAGCACTTAAACAAAACGCTCGTGAGAGCGTTTGTTTTACTGAGTGAGAAAACATCATCATTAGTTCGTAATGTAAACAATGTCAGCGCGACGATTTTCTGCCCAAGCTGCTTCGTTATCGCCTTCTGCTTTTGGTTTCTCTTTACCAAAGCTCACGGCTTCCATTTGGTCGTCAGAGACGCCCATTAAGTTCAATGATTTACGAACTGCATCGGAACGACGTTGACCAAGTGCCAAGTTGTACTCAGCAGTACCGCGTTCATCGGTATTGCCTTGAATAATGATCTTTTGTTTTGGGTTAGCTTTTAAGTAGCTAGCGTGAACAGATAGCATTTTTTGATATTTAGTCTGAACGGTGTACTCATCAAAGCCGAAGTAAACACTCTTCTCAAAAAGCGGGCTGCTTGGATCATTCCATGGCTGTGAGCCAAACTTGCCGCTTCCATCACTGCCGTTGGCGCCATCCGTGTCGTCTAACTTGATACTGGAGCATGCTGCCATCAGCAATGCTGTGGCACCGATAAGAGCAAATGTCGCCGCGCGACGTGAGATAGAAATCTTCATGGCTATTCCTTTTTCTTACAAGCTGAATCTATAAAACGATCAATAGGCAATATTATGCCTCTAAGAGTGGCAAAAGTGATTAATCTGACCCTTAAAAAGGGTTTAGCTAGGTTGAAGCTTTCTTGAGCTAATCCATGAATGGACCCCAGGATGGCTGACGTACATCAGACCCTGGAATGCTTAACACCTGTTTGGAGTTGCCATCCACTGAGACAGCAGCTAGTACACGTTTGCCACCCACCTTGGTTGAATATAAAACGTAGCGGCCGTTGGCGGCAAAGGAAGGGGATTCATCACTGGTGCCGTCAGTAAGTGCTTGAGCATCACCAGTAGCCAAATTCAGAATGTAGAGACGATACGCACCACCAATATTAGCGATATAGGCTAAATACTTTCCATCAGGAGAGATGCGAGGCGAAGTCACAAAACCTTGTTTAAAGGTAATGCGTTTTACGCCTTCTGCTTGTTCGCCATCAGCACTCATGCGATAAATTTGGGGGTTACCACCACGATCACTCGTGAAATAGATATAGCGACCATCTGCAGAATATTGTGGTTCAGTATCAATAGTGTTACCGCGAGTTAGGCGATGTAAACCAGTGCCATCGGCATTGATGCCGTAGATCTGGGTATTACCATCTTTGGATAATGAAATGGCTAATTTTTTACCATCGGGTGACCACGCTGGTGCGCTGTTATTTCCCTTTTGGTTTGAGAGAGAAATGCGTCGACCGGTGGCAAGCTCATGAACATAGATGACTGGCTTACGATCTTCGAATGAAACGTAAGCTACTTTTTTGCCGTCAGGTGACCATGATGGGGAAATAATTGGCTCGCCACTATTCATGGCGTTGCGTATATTTTGGCCATCTGCGTCAGAGATCACGAGGCGATAACGCTTACCATCTTTAATGACATAAGACAGGCGGGTAGAGAACACGCCGCGCTCACCCAGTAATTTAAAGATGATGTCATCGGCGATCTTATGAGCAGCAGCGCGTAGGTTGTCAGCGCTTGAGTTCAGATTTAGGCCGCCCAAACTTTGGGATTTACGAATATCAAATAACTTGTAATGAATCTCAAATTGAGAGCCGTTTTGCACAACAGAGCCGACTACTAGTGCATCCGCACCGCGTGCAGCCCATGATTTGTAATTCGGTGTGCCTTCATCACTCTCAACAGCATTACCGTTCTCAGTGTTTTTAAAGTAGCCACTACGAGCTAAGTCCTGACGAATGATTTCAGTAACGCTGGTAGGTAATTTATTTTCATCCTTAAAACGCATGACCGCGATTGGATAAAGAGACTGACCTACGCCGGTGATTTCGATATTCATCTGCGCAAGTGCAGGTGTTGCCGTACCGATAAAGAGGGTAATGCATAGAGCAATAACGATCGAGCTAAGAGAATTCAGTGGTGATGCTAGTTTTTGTAGCTGTCTTTTTGCTATTTGCAACATGCGTTAATCCTTGGGTTTAAAGGTCAGTTTTACTTCGCGTTGAGGAATTTTGCCATTGTCGTCTTTCGGCAGGCTTTCTGCGCGAGATAGTGCTAAGAGCACTGCGCGATCCCAGCTGGCATTACCGCTTGATGACTGAATGCTAGTACTCAAAATGGCACCATCAGGCGCAAGGTTAACCAAGATAACGGCAGCGGGGTTACCACTGATGGATTCTGGGTTAAAGACAATCAAAGGCTTGACCTTTTTAATGACTTTGTCGGTCCAGCCTGGAGGTGCGTTGCCACCGCCACCCACACCACTGCCAACAGTCCCACCACTGCCACCTTCTGCTCCAGCAGCAGCGCGTAAGCGTGCTAACTGATCAGCGCGCGCTTTTTCTGCTGCGGCATTAGCCTTAGTTTCTGCAGGAGATTTAGCATCTGCTTTCTTGGGCGCTTCCGCTTTCTTAGATTCTTCTTTCTTAGGCTCTTCCTTCTTCGCCTCTTTTGCCTTCTCCTTCGGTGGAGGAGGCTTCACCGCTTTAGGCACTTCCACTTTTTTGGGCTCTTCTTTCTTAGGGGGCTCTTTCTCAAGCTTCTTTTTCTTGATGGCGATATCAGCAGCTTCTTCTTTTACTTCTGTTTTGAGTTCAGGTTCAGGTGGGGCTTCTACTTGGGGAGAGGAGTCCCAGAGTTCTACTTCAACGCCAGATGAGGTAGTGTTATTCCAGCTAATGCCAATCATCAAAAAAGCGAGTAAGCCTAAATGCGCTATTAATGACAGAATAAATGCGCGCTTAGTACTCTCTGACTTGGGTTTTCGTCCTCGCTTAAGGGGGGAGAGGGATGGCTGAAAAGTAGGTGCGCTATTCATGAGTAGCTATGAAGGCTAGAGCCTTACTGGGTCTTGACTGCAAGGCCAACACGTTTCACGCCATTCTCTTTCAGTTTGGACATGACTTCCATCACAGTTTCATATTTAATGGATTTATCGGCAGCAATCACAATAGGCTGGTCAGCAGACTTTTCTGCTTGTGATCTAGCAAAAGCGCCTAGCTCAAATTTATTGAGTGTTTGTGTTGGGTCACCATCTTTACGCACGATGACATTTTCATTTGCATCGATTGTTAAAAATACTGGTGGTAAGGATTGCACTTTGGCGCCGCCAACTGTCGGTAAGTTAACAACACCTGGATTGACCATGGGTGCGGTAACCATAAAGATCACCAGTAATACCAACATCACGTCGATATACGGAACAACGTTAATGTCAGACATTGCCCGACGTTTATTTTTACGTAATGAAGATCCGGCCATATGTTTTTCTATCAGTTCACTTATTAACTAAATCAACGTCCAGCAGTTTGACGCTGCAAGATGTTAGTGAACTCTTCAATAAAAGTTTCAAAGCGAATAGAGAGGCGATCTACATCTGTTGCCGCGCGGTTATATGCAACCACAGCCGGAATCGCTGCAAATAAACCAATCGCAGTGGCGATCAGTGCTTCTGCAATTCCGGGGGCTACCGCAGAAAGAGTGGCATTTTGTACATTGGCCAAGCCGCGGAAGGAATGCATGATGCCCCAGACAGTGCCAAAGAGACCGATATAGGGTGAGACTGAGCCCACGGATGCTAAGAAGGGTAGGTTAGCCTCAAGGAGGTCCATTTCACGTTGGTAGGTGGCTTTCATGGCGCGGCGCGCAGCGTCAATCTCACGACCTTTATTGAACTCCTGCATCCCAGCTTCAAAGATGTGCTCTAGGACAGCGTCGCTGCGGGTATTGCGCCGAGCGGCCTCCAGCAGGGTCTTGAGGTCTCCACCGGCCCAAAAATCACGCTCAAAGCGCTCGGTATCTTGGCGGACCCCACGCAAAACGGCCGTTTTCTTGAAAATAATGGTCCAAGAGGCAACCGACATGCTGAGCAATAACAACATTACCAACTGTACTAATAGGCTGGCATTGAGGACTAGAGAGAGAAATGAGAGGTCTTGTGTAGTGGTCATGATGGATTTTGTATGATGTAGGTTGATTTTACTAAGTTAATTCACTTAGCAATCCAACTTCTTCAGGATTATCACCATGTTTGACCGTCAAAACAATTTAGCCAAAACCGATCCCCAATTATGGGCAGCCATTCAGAATGAAAATAAGCGTCAGGAAGACCATATTGAGCTGATTGCCTCTGAAAACTACACCTCACCAGCAGTCATGGAAGCTCAAGGCTCTCAGTTGACCAATAAGTATGCTGAAGGCTATCCAGGTAAGCGTTATTACGGCGGCTGTGAGTTTGTAGACGTAGCTGAGCAATTAGCGATTGATCGCGTCAAAGCGCTGTATGGTGCTGAAGCTGCAAACGTACAACCACATTGCGGAGCATCTGCTAACCAAGCGGTGTTCTTGGCATTCTTAAAGCCCGGCGATACCTTCATGGGCATGAGTTTGGCTGAAGGTGGTCACCTAACTCATGGCATGGCATTAAATATGAGTGGTAAGTGGTTCAATCCGATTTCCTATGGCCTTGATAAAAACGAAGCAATTGATTATGAGCAAATGGAGCGTTTAGCACGTGAGCACAAACCTAAATTAATTATTGCTGGCGCATCTGCTTACTCTCTCGTCATCGATTGGGAGCGTATTGGTAAGTTGGCAAAAGAAGTGGGCGCGATTTTTATGGTGGATATGGCGCATTACTCTGGCCTGATTGCCGCTGGCGTTTATCCAAATCCAGTTCCACATGCGGACATCGTTACTTCTACTACGCACAAGAGTTTGCGTGGTCCCCGCGGCGGCATCATCTTGATGAAGGCTGAGCACGAGAAAGCCATCAACTCTGCAGTGTTCCCAGGCTTACAGGGCGGTCCTTTAATGCATGTGATCGCCGGTAAAGCAGCGGCATTTAAAGAGGCTCAAGAGCCTAGCTTTATTGATTATCAAAAGCAAGTAATTGCTAATGCAAAAGCACTTGCAGAAACATTAATTTCTCGTGGCTTAAGAATTGTTTCTGGTGGTACAGATTCTCATGTAATGTTGGTTGATTTACGTTCCAAGAAAATGACTGGTAAAGAAGCTGAGCGTGTTTTAGGTGAGGCGCACATTACGTGTAACAAGAACGGTATTCCGAACGATCCAGAAAAACCAATGGTGACTAGCGGTATTCGTTTGGGCTCACCAGCTATGACAACACGTGGATTTAAAGAGGCAGAAGCAAGACAAGTTGGAAACTTTATTGCCGATGTTTTGGATAATCCAAATGATCCAGATAATATTGCTAAGGTACGTGCTCAAGT
>Ga0214241_1000220_pt1 | contig 19010 bp, 18 predicted proteins | sample TroBogypolimnion_15_FD_153079 | JGI IMG/M metagenome (GOLD analysis project Ga0214241, IMG submission 153079) | Freshwater microbial communities from Trout Bog Lake, WI - 25AUG2008 hypolimnion | ecosystem: Environmental > Aquatic > Freshwater > Lake > Hypolimnion/Profundal zone | place: Trout...
TTCACACCACGCAAGATGATCCATTTCTTCTTGACCAGAGTGATCCAACATTTCCTGAATTTCTGGATTTCTGGCGACTAATTTTTGTGATTGATAGAGCGCTTGTGCACAAACTTCGCCTACGTGATTTACGCGCATGAGTCCTGCTGCATGTTTACGCTCAGCGGCATCTAACGCAGAATGAATACCCGTGTCAGATCCTGGGATGGGCCTGTGGGCATTTGCACCCCCGACCACGGACCGAAGTGCGGTATCAAACTCCAGAATAAAGCGATCTATCGGGGACATTTTGAGGAGCCTTAGACCAAAACCTCTGCTTTGCAGCTTTGTTTGGTCTTCAGACCCAACTCTGCCAAGAGCTCACGGTCTTGTTCTGCCTCAGGATTACCAGTAGTGAGTAGTTGCTCACCATAGAAAATGGAATTGGCCCCAGCCATGAAGCACATGGCCTGAACTGCCCTACCAAGTTCTTGACGCCCAGCAGATAAACGTACACGGGCCTTAGGCATGGTGATCCTAGCAACCGCAATTGTTCTCACAAACTCCAATGGGTCTAAGGGCTTTTGCTCAGCCAATGGCGTGCCTGCTACTGGTACCAAATGATTGATTGGCACTGATTCTGGATAAGGACTTAAATTGGCTAAGCGAGCTAAAAATGCCGCTCGTTGCTGCCTAGACTCTCCCATACCCACAATGCCACCACAACAAACAGACATACCGGCCGCACGAACATGAGAGATCGTATCTAGGCGGTCTTGATAGCCTCTGGTAGAAATCACAGAGCGGTAAAAGTCTTCACTGGTATCTAAGTTATGGTTGTAAAAGTCTAGGCCAGCCTCTTGCAGCGCTTGAGCCTGATCAGCCTCCAGCATGCCTAAGGTAGCGCAAGTCTCCAAACCCAGAGCTTTAACACCCTTGATCATGGCGGTAACTTTTTCGATATCGCGATCTTTAGGTTCACGCCAAGCGGCACCCATACAAAAACGGTTTGAACCAGCAGCTTTAGCTGCCTTTGCGGCCTCCAGAACCTCTTCTAAGCTCATGAGCTTCTCAGCTTTTACATCGGTGTCATAACGAGCGGCCTGGGGGCAGTAAGCGCAATCCTCAGGACAACCGCCCGTCTTAATTGACAGCAAAGTAGCTAATTCCACATCACCTTCAGGGAAATGGGACTGATGCGTTTCTTGAGCTTTGTGCATGAGCTCATTGAAAGGAAGAGCAAATAAAGCCTCAATTTGAGCCACTGACCACTCGCCAGCTTCAGTACCTAGGGCATTTGCACCCTGATGCAAATCAGTCTTCGATTTGAACTGAGCTAGGGGTTTTTCAATGGTTTGAGTGTCCTGCATGGCTTAATTCCAGAAAATAGGTAGATTCAAGGCATAAACATAACAGATACAGCCCTGAATTTGGAAAAACTAGTGTTCAAATATCAAACATGAAGGTTATTTCTGATTTAAATCAAGCCCCACTTGTTGATCGCAGCTTAGCTGCTGTTTGGCACCCATGCACGCAAATGAAACAGCATGAGTCCTTTCCGCTAGTTGCCATTACAAAAGGTAAAGGTGCATGGCTCTATGATGAAAACGGAAAAGCACTGCTCGACTCCATTAGTTCATGGTGGACAAATTTATTTGGTCACTCCAATCCGCGCATCAATCAAGCAATCACCACGCAACTAGAAAAAATTGAGCATGTCATGCTTGCCGGATTTACACATCCGCCAGTAGTCGAATTATCTGAAAAACTTTCTGCGCTAACCAAGCATCATTTGGGTCACGTTTTTTACGCATCTGATGGCGCATCCGCTGTTGAGATTGCATTGAAGATGAGTCATCACTATTGGCAACTCAATGGTAAGACGCAGAAGAGAAAATTTATTTGCCTAGAAAACGGCTATCACGGAGAAACGCTAGGCGCATTAGCAGTAACTGATGTGGCCATCTTTCGACAAGCTTATGGCTCGCTCTTACAAGATGTGTTCACTATTGCTTCCCCTGATACACGTAAAGCAAAAGTTGGTGAAAGTGCAGAAGATGTGGCTAAGCATGCAGCCAAGCAACTTGAAGCATTATTGATAAAAGAACATCAAAATATTTCTGCGCTCATCGTTGAGCCCTTAGTTCAATGTGCTGGACAAATGGCCATGCACTCACCCGAATATCTTCGTTTAGCAAGAGCCTTATGTGATCAATATGAAGTCCATCTCATTGCCGATGAGATTGCGGTAGGTTGTGGTCGGAGCGGCAAGTTTTTTGCCTGTGAACACGCTGGTATTTGGCCAGATTTCTTAACGCTCTCTAAAGGCATTAGTGGCGGCTATCTTCCGCTCTCTCTTTGCCTGACTACGAACAAGATATATCAAGCTTTTTATGGCGATCAGACTCAACAAGGATTTCTGCATTCTCATTCCTATACTGGTAACCCACTGGCATGCGCAGCTGCACTAGCTTGTCTAGAGATTTTTGAAGCCGACAAAGTATTAGAAAAAAATATTGAACGCTCACAAGATTTAGCAAAAGCTTTTGCTTGGGCTAAGACAGATTATCGAATTGAGCATTGGCGACAACAAGGGATGATTTTGGCATTCGATGTAAAGAGTGATTACCTAAAGAATTCGAAAATGTTTGCAAAAGAAATGTTTTCGCATAGCCTGGACCAAAGCATATTAATCAGACCAATCGGTAATACGATTTATGTCATGCCTCCATATATTTTGTCATTTGCAGAAACGATGGAATTAGGCAGCGCTGTACAACGCGCTCTTGAGAAGACATTGGCATGACGAACTCCTCAAATATCTTTAGCGCCCTACATTTGGCGCAAGAGCAGATTGCAGATCTAGAATCGCAATTACTTAAGCGCAAGCTCAGAGCAACACAATCTCCCTGTGATACCAGAGCACTCGTGGATGGACGAGAGCTAAGGGCCTTTTGCAGCAATGACTATCTTGGGCTTGCGAACCATCCTGCGCTGGTTAAAGCACTTGCTGAAGGCGGACAAAAATATGGGGTAGGCAGCGGAGCCTCTCATCTCATCAGCGGTCATAGCGTGGCGCATGAACTACTTGAAACACAATTAGCCTCTTTTCAAAAGCAGCACATCCCAAGTGCACGCGCCCTGTTTTTTAGCACCGGCTATCTGAGCAACCTTACAGCCATCACCGCATTCGCTAGACTCGCGCCCCAAGGAAATACTAGCATTTATTCGGCAAAGTTAAATCATGCATCCCTGATTGATGGAGTTCGTTTGGCAAGTGCTCAGACTCAAGCAAGCGTCACCTTGTTTGATCACACCCAAATAGATTCATTAAATGGGCTACTCAAGATAGATCAAAGGCCTCTCAAAATCATTGTGACCGATGGTGTCTTCAGTATGGATGGAGACAAAGCACCCATGAAAGAGCTGCTAAAACTTGCTGAGCAGCATGATGCCCTATTACTGGTGGATGATGCACATGGTTTTGGGGTTCTCGGGAAACATGGTCATGGCATTTTGGAGCAAGACAATATCTGTTCTGATCGCATTATTTATATCGGCACGCTTGGTAAGGCTGCTGGAGTGAGTGGAGCTTTTGTCTGCGCACAAGAAACCTTTATTGAATGGCTAGTCCAAAAGGGTCGCCCTTTTATCTACAGCACCGCAACACCGCCCGCGATTGCCCACACCCTATCTAAGAGTTTAGAAATGATTAAAGGAGATGAGGGCGCTAATCGACGTACACAACTCAATAAACTGATTCGTATCTGGCAGGATGAAATGCAATTCTCTCAATGGGAAAAAGTTTCTTCTTACACAGCAATTCAACCGGTTATCTTGGGAAGCAATGCTAATGCTTTACTGGCATCAAAGTTATTGGATGAAGCGGGCTATTGGATTCCAGCCATTCGTCCACCTACCGTAGCAAACGGTAGTGCACGATTACGCATTACGTTTTCTGCCAACCACAGTGAAGCGGATTTGCGCCAACTCATCGCCACCTTAAAAGCAATTGAACATCAGGTGCTTGAAAAGGCTAAACATGAATAAGCGCAGTGGCTTCTTTGTCACTGGCACCGATACTGAGGTTGGTAAAACCTTAGTCAGTGGCGCTCTTATTCTCAGATTACGAGAGCGAAAAATAAACGCAATCGGCTTTAAGCCAGTTGTCGCCGGGACTTATCAAAACGCAAATGGCATAACCCTTAATGAGGATTTAGAAACCCTGCGTATCGCATCACAACTCAAATCCAATGAACTGAGTTTGTGCCCCTATGTATTGGATCAGCCAGCTGCCCCTCATTTGGTAGCAGCTCAGCAAGGATTAAAACTTGAAATGGGCGCAATCACTCAAACCTATCGAAATATTCAAAAGCAAGCGGACTGCGTTGTAGTTGAAGGTGCTGGAGGTTTTCTTATTCCCTTAAATGATGAGGAAGATTTATCTGATGTCGCAAAAGAAATGGGATTACCCATCATTCTGGTAGTGGGTATGAAATTAGGCTGCATTAATCATGCCCTACTCACTTACGAGGCCATCAAGGCGCGTAATTTAAATATCGCTGGTTGGGTGGCCAATACTCTGGGCACTGAAATGCCTCTACTTCAAGAAAATGTACAAACCCTCAAAGCCAGAATGACAGCGCCCTTTTTAGGCCTCATTCCAGCTTTACCAAAAGAACTCCAAAAAGCCGATAACGGCCCCTATTCAATAGAAGCGCTATCTTTTGCTGCACAGCACATTGAATTACCCAAGAATTAAAGAATGGGTTTGCAGTAATTTTCCACAAAAGGCATAAGCAAGCACTTTCGGATAAGATTAAGAAATGCATTTATCTCCAGAAATTATTGACTCTGCACAAACTATTCAAGAGATTCGACGCAATATACATGCGCATCCTGAATTACGTTTCGAAGAAAATCGTACGGCCGATCTAGTTGCGGAAGCACTTTCTAGCTGGGGTATCGCCGTTTACCGCGGCATGGGGAAAACGGGTGTTGTCGGGCGTCTCGACGGAGATTTAGGTCCCGGCAAGATGATTGGCTTACGCGCTGATATGGATGCACTGCCATTACAAGAACATAATAACTTTGCACATGCCTCAAAAAATCCCGGAAAGATGCATGCCTGTGGACATGATGGTCATACTGCAATGCTTCTGGGTGCCGCACAATATTTATCCAATCATCGTGATTTCAAAGGCACAGTAATTTTTATTTTCCAGCCAGCCGAAGAAGGTGGTGCTGGCGCAAATGAAATGATTAAAGACGGACTCTTCAAAGAGTTCCCATGTGATGCAGTATTTGGTTTGCACAACTGGCCCGGTTTAGCAGAAGGTCACTTCGGCGTTACCCCAGGCCCGATGATGGCTTCTAGCAATACTTTTGAAATCGCCATTAAAGGCAAAGGTGGTCATGCCGCCCTCCCCCACAACAGCGCAGATCCGGTTTTTGCTGGTGCACAACTAGTGCTTGCTTTGCAAAGCATCATTACACGCAACAAACGTCCAGTAGATGCTGCTGTTCTATCGATTACCCAATTTCATGCAGGTGAGACTAGTAACGTCATTCCTGATAGTGCCTTTATTGGTGGTACGGTACGCACATTTACTTTAGATGTCTTAGACCTGATTGAGCAGCGTTTGCGAGAAATTGCTCATAGTGTTGCAAGTGCTTTTGATTGTCAGGCTGAAATTAGCTTTGCTAGAAATTACCCACCCCTGATTAATCATGCTGCGGAAGTAGAGTTTGCTACTGAAGTCATGAGTGAATTAGTGGGCAAGCAAAATGTGAATACCTCAATCGACCCTACTATGGGCGCAGAAGATTTTGCATTTATGTTGCTGGAAAAGCCAGGCTGCTATGTCTTCCTAGGCAATGGGGACGGCGATCACCGCTCAGTAGGTCATGGCATGGGCCCATGCCACTTGCACAACCCTTCTTACGACTTTAATGACTCATTGATTCCTGTGGGCGTGAGCTATTGGGTCAAGCTAGCTCAACGTTTTTTAGAAAAAAGTTAGCGCGGTAGTAATAACCACATCTTGCCATTTTGTTTCGTGCGACCGGCTAACTCTCCAGCAGAATCTCCTGATCCCCAATAGAAGTCGGCTCTGACACCACCGACAATAGCCTTCCCAGTGTCTTGCGCCATGACGAGTTTTTGCAAAGGCTGACTACCCAATGGCTTAGTAGTCGACAAAAAGACAGGTGCGCCCAGCGGCAGTGCCTGTAAGTCCACCGCAATACTGCGCTCGCCAGTGAGTGGAACTCCGAGAGCTCCAATAGGGCCTAGATCAGCCGCCACATTACCGGGCAATTCTTTGAAGAAAACGAAACGCGGGTTAGCGTTGAGCATTTCATTAACCTGACTTGGATTGCGTTTAGCCCATTGCGAGATGCCTTGCATCGTTGCTTCGCTGCGAGTAATTTCTTTTCGATCCAATAACCACTGTGCAAATGATTTAAAAGGTTGCTCGTTAGTGCCTGCATAACCAAGACGCAAGATGCGACCATCTTCGAGACGAATTTTTCCAGAGCCTTGAATTTGCATGAACGCTGCTGCCACCGGGTCTTGCACCCAAGCAATTTCAGAGCCCTGTAAAACGCCGGAACTCATCAGCTCAGCACGACTTGGCCCTGGGTTAGGCTTAGACTTGCGCCAAGCATTAGGGTAGCCATAAAGTGGAACTTTGTAAGTATTAGTGCGGGTTTGAGAACCATTCATCACTGGCTCGTAATAACCGGTGATTAAGCCCGTATCACTGCCAGAGCTATTGCGAATTTCATATGCTTGAAAATTGTTTTCAAAATACTGACGAATAGATTGTGCGTTCAGACTTGATACATTGCTCGCTTGAGCACATACCTGACGCCAATTAACATCGCCACCCTTCTTGCGCAAGCCATCACAACTTTTTAACCAAGCCGGCCAAGCCTGAGTTAAATCATCTTCTTGCCAACCAGGCAAGGCCTGCCAAGAAACTGCACTAAAGCTCGCAATAGAAGATCTGTAGCTTGATGGGGAAGCTCCAGCACCACTCGAGCGATAAGCAGTACCCCGCGTAGGTGGAGCAGAACATCCTGCAATTAGGCTAACTATGAAGATAGCGAATACACTTAGCTGAACTAATTTTAATTTAGAAATCATGATTGCCAATTTACTCGATGAATACCCGATGCTACTGTTTGCTTTTGAAGGCGCTGTTGCTCTGGGCTTGTTGCTCTTTATTGTCCTGTGGACAGGTAAAGGCAAAAAGTAGTTTCAGTAGTCTCTCTCAAACCCTAAATTAATGTAGGGTTCGCGGCATCACGAGGGCAAATTCTGGGATGGGGGCCTGAAAGAACTGGGCGTCCTCAGTTACGCAGAAATACTCCCCACGCATTGTTCCGGCCGGAGTGGGTAAAGTGGCCCAGCTGGTGTACTCAAAATGCTCACCTGAGCGCAATAAGGGTTGTTGACCAACAACGCCCAAGCCACGAACCTCCTGGACATCGTTATCCCCATCTGTAATGAACCAATGACGGGCAATAAGCTGAATACTGGCTGTACCGGTATTGCGAATGGTTACCGTATAAGCGTAGGCAAATTGGCGGTTATCGGGGTCAGATTGCTCGGGAAGGTACTGGGCTTTGACCGTAATGCTCATTTCGTGGGGATTCATGAACGAATTCTGCTCCATCCTTAGGCCAACTGCAAGCTAGAATCTAGGGATGGAAAGCCAAAAATCATCCTCAAATAGTCAATTTGTTATTGCCCCATCCATTCTGTCGGCTGACTTTGCCTGCCTAGGCAAGGAAGTTCAAGACGTTTTAGTGGCAGGTGCTGACTGGATTCACTTTGACGTGATGGATAACCACTACGTACCTAACCTCACTATTGGCCCCTTGGTTTGTGAGGCTATTCGTCCTTACGCAAATAAAGATGGCAAGCCTGCAGTCATTGATGTGCACTTGATGATCGAACCGGTAGATCGTATCGTCCCCGACTTTGCCAAAGCAGGTGCAAATTTAATTAGCTTTCATCCTGAAGCAAGTCCGCATGTCAATCGCACACTAAACCTGATTCGTGATCAAGGATGCCAAGCAGGTATCGTATTAAATCCAGCAACACCGCTTGATCACCTCGATCACACCTTAGAACTCATCGACCTTGTTTTGCTGATGTCAGTCAATCCAGGTTTTGGTGGCCAGTCATTTATTCCGAGCACTCTCAATAAAATTACGCAAGTACGTGCACGCCTTGATCGCTATCAGGCGGAAACTGGGCGACACATTCGTCTTGAGGTAGATGGCGGAATTAAAGTCGACAATATTGCAGAAGTAGCACGAGCTGGTGCCGATACTTTTGTTGCAGGCTCAGCAATTTACGCACAAGAAAATTACGCACAAGTTATTGCAGCAATGCGCTCTGAATTAGGAAAGCCAGGAAAAGCGTAATGCAGCGTGAAGAATTTAATGCCCTAGCTAAACAGGGTTTCAATCGCATTCCTCTCATTAAAGAGGTTTTAGCAGATCTTGAGACCCCGCTATCACTCTACGTCAAGCTTAGCCAAGCCTTTGGCAAGACTAATACTTACCTTTTGGAGTCTGTTTTAGGAGGTGAACGTTTCGGCCGCTTCTCCTTTATTGGCCTGCCTGCCAAGACCATTTTCAGAACTGTTGGCAATCCTTTGGCACCAGTCAATGAAGTGGTAACGGATGGAAAAGTTGTTGAGAGGAATACTGATAATCCACTCGACTTTGTAGACGCCTATTTCAAGCGTTTTAAGGTTGCATTACAAGCAGACATGCCCCGCTTTTGTGGTGGTCTTGCTGGTTACTTTGGTTATGACACTGTTCGCTATATCGAATCACGCTTAGCCAAACATCAATTACCTGATGAATTAGGTGTTCCTGATATTCAACTGATGTTGACTGAAGAGTTGGCAGTAATTGATAACGTTGCCGGAAAAATTTATTTCATTGTTTACGCAGATCCGAGTATTGCAGATAGCTTTGAAAAAGCACAAAGCCGTTTAAAAGAATTGATGGCCTGTCTTGGCAAGCCAGCCAATATGCCGGCTTCTCTGCCAAGTACTAAAACTGATCTTGTTCGCAAATTCAAAGCAACTGATTTTGAAAAGGCCGTACTCAAAACCAAAGAATATATTTTGGCTGGTGATTGTATGCAGGTTGTGATTGGCCAGCGGATTAGTAAACCATTCACCGACTCTCCACTAGCTCTATACCGAGCCTTGCGCTCACTCAATCCATCGCCTTACATGTATTTCTATGACTTTGGCGATATGCAAATCGTAGGCTCATCTCCTGAGATTTTGGTGCGTCAAGAAAAACGCGCTGCCGAGAAAATTGTGACAATCCGGCCACTCGCTGGCACGCGCCCTCGCGGAGCTAATCCTGAGGAAGACGAGCGCCTAGCCAAGGAGCTGTTGGCCGATCCTAAAGAAATCGCTGAACACGTCATGTTGATTGATCTTGCCCGTAATGATGTGGGTCGTATCGCTAAAACTGGCTCAGTCAAAGTAACTGACTCCATGTCTATTGAGAAGTACTCCCATGTTCAGCACATTGTGAGTTCAGTAGAAGGTGATCTTTTGGACAATATGAGCAATATGGATGTATTGCGAGCCACATTCCCTGCGGGCACCCTCTCTGGTGCACCAAAAATTCGAGCAATGGAAATCATTGATGAAATGGAAATTGTGAAGCGCGGCGTATACGGTGGTGCGGTGGGATACCTTTCCTTCTCAGGAGATATGGACGTAGCTATTGCCATTCGTACCGGCGTTATTCACGATGGCATGCTGCACTCTCAAGCGGGAGCCGGCGTTGTTGCTGACTCTGATCCAACTGCCGAATGGAAAGAAACTGAAGCAAAAGCCCGCGCAGTTCTTACAGCAGCAGATTTAGTGCAAGGAGGACTTGATGCTCCTAATGATTGATAACTACGATTCATTTACTTACAACCTAGTGCAGTACTTTGCAGAGCTTGGTGAAGAAGTAAAAGTCTTTCGTAATGATGAGATTACTGTCGAAGAAATTGCCAAGTTAAATCCTGCGCGTATATGCATTTCACCGGGGCCTTGCAGCCCCGCTGAGGCAGGCATCTCTGTCGACACTATTAAACGCTATGCTGGTCAAATTCCGATCCTAGGGGTCTGTCTAGGGCATCAAGCGATTGGCGAAGCATTTGGTGGCAAAGTCATTCGCGCCCAAAAAGTCATGCACGGTAAAACCGATAGTATTCATCACACGGGCGTAGGTGTATTTAAAAACTTGCCTGATCCATTTAAGGTGACTCGTTACCATTCTCTGGCAATTGAGAAGAGTTCTTTGCCAGATATGCTAGAAGTAACCGCAACCTCATCTGATGGCGAGATCATGGGCGTACGCCACAAAGAGCTCGCAGTCGAAGGTGTGCAATTTCATCCAGAATCAATTCTTTCTGAGCATGGTCATGCCCTGCTCAAGAATTTTTTACAAAACAAATAAGCACCTCAAAAGCGCTATGTCAATTACACCGCAAGAAGCCTTACAAAGATGTATTGAGCATCGTGAATTATTTCATGATGAGATGACAGCGATGATGCGCCTCATTATGAGCGGTGAAATGGCGCCAGAATTAGTGGCTGGTTTACTTGTTGCCCTGCGCACCAAAAAAGAAACCGTTGGTGAGATTGCCGCTGCTGCACAAGTGATGCGTGAGTTTGCAACCTCAGTAAAGGTAGATGATCGCAGTCATTTGGTCGATGTTGTTGGTACAGGTGGTGATGGCGCTCATACTTTTAATATCTCCACTGCCGCCATGTTTGTGGCTGCAGGCGCTGGCGCAAAGATTGCTAAACATGGTAATCGCAGTGTCAGCAGTAAATCCGGCAGCGCTGATGTATTGGAAGCCCTAGGTGTAAATTTAGCTTTAACAGCAGACCAAGTTGCGGCATGCATATCAAATGTTGGAGCGGGTTTTATGTTTGCCCCAAACCACCATCCTGCAATGAAGAATGTAGTGCCTATCCGTAAGCAACTTGGTGTGCGTACGATTTTCAATATTCTTGGCCCCCTCACTAACCCGGCTGATGCCAAGCGTATCTTGATGGGCGTTTTTCATGCTGACCTGGTCGGTATACAGGCACGCGTATTACAAGCACTGGGAATGGAGCATGCGCTCGTGGTTTATGGACGCGATGGACTAGATGAAATTTCTTTAGAAGGCCCTACCTTGGTGGGCGAACTCAAAGATGGTCAAGTGCGTGAATATGAAATCCATCCGAAAGACTTTGGCTTAAATACCGCGCCTACAAATAGCTTTAAAGTGGCTAACGCTGAAGAGTCCAAGAAAATAGTGTTGGATGTGCTTGATGGCAAGCCAGGTCCAGCAAGTGACATCGTTTGCCTGAATGCTGGAGCCACATTGTATGTAGCTGGAGTAGCCAAGGATATTAAGAGCGGTATTGCCCTAGCTCAGCATGCCATTTCTTCCGGGGCAGCACGCCAAAAACTTAGCGCCTTTGTTGCAGCAACACAATCCAAATAATTCAATACTCATGAGCGATATCCTCGACAAAATTGTAGCTACTAAAAAGATTGAAGTAGCTAGCTGTCTACAAAAACTGTCGCTCGCCAATCAACGTGAGCAAGCGCAAGCTAATAATCAAGATGCACTCCTAAAGCCAAGAGGCTTTATCAAGGCGATTGAGAACAAAATTGCCGCTGGCAAAGCAGGTGTTATTACAGAAATTAAAAAGGCTAGTCCAAGTAAAGGCATCCTGCGGGAAAATTTCTTGCCTGCAGCTATTGCTCAGTCATACGAAAAACATGGTGCCGCTTGTTTATCAGTTCTCACTGATCAAGATTACTTCCAAGGCTGCAATGCTTATCTGCAAGAAGCGCGTGCTGCATGTAATATTCCAGTTCTCCGTAAAGACTTCACGATTGATCCCTATCAAGTGTATGAAGCTCGCGCGATTGGCGCTGATGCCATCTTATTAATCGTGGCCTGCCTGGAATTAAATCAAATGAAAGAGCTCGAAGCGTGTGCTCATGAGTTAGGCTTAGATGTTTTAGTTGAGGTTCATAACGCCCCTGAACTCGAGCAGGCCTTAGAGCTGAAGACGCCATTGCTTGGTATCAATAACCGCAACCTCAAGACCTTTGAAGTAACACTGCAAACCACCCTCTCTCTCATGTCTATGGTTCCAGACAATAAAACCTTAGTGACTGAGTCTGGTATCTTGAATCGCGCTGACGTAGAACTTATGCGCAACAGTCAAATCAACGCCTTCCTAGTTGGCGAAGCATTTATGCGCGCCACAGATCCAGGCGTAGCGCTGAGTGAGCTATTTTCCTAACCCTTCGTATCGAGTCTAAGCGGAGTCTAAGCCGAGTCCAAGCATTACTTGATCAAAGAGATCAGCAGTAAAAAGCCCTATGGTTTATTTTTATTTGATTGAGGCCAGTTGCTTAAATTTGGCTAGGGGATTACACTCATATTAGCCCTAGAGCTAGTACCAATCAACTTTAGATATGACATCCACAAAACCCTCACCCTATATTAAGTTCCTCAACTTATTAGATGCTCTTGATCGCATCAATCCAGGCAAGAAGTTAGACTGTATCGAAGAGAGCTTGCTGGATAAGGTTGTAACTTGTGCGCACGCAAAGCAGGCAATTTTGGTTGGCGATTTGATTTCTATTGCCGACCTAGGATCACAAGCCACCCTGCACGGCCGCTTAAAAAATCTCAGCGCCATGGGTTACATCAAAATGGCGGCAAATGCGGATGGTCGTAAGAAGGAAGTACTGCCTACCAAGATAGCCCTCAAGCGCTATGAAGAAATCTCTAAATGCCTAGAGAAGGCAGCTAAAACAGCTTAATAACCCCCATGATCTAGCGATGTAAAAGTAAAAAGCCCTGAAAAGGGCTTTTTTATTGAATAAAGATAAGGCTGTCTTCAAGACTACTTTAGACGTTAAACAAGAAGTTCAATACATCTCCATCTTTAACGACATACTCCTTACCTTCGGCGCGCATCTTACCCGCTTCCTTGGCACCAGACTCACCCTTAAATTGCACAAAGTCTTCGTAAGAGATGGTCTGAGCTCGAATAAAGCCACGCTCAAAATCAGTATGAATCACGCCAGCTGCTTGAGGTGCCGTATCACCAACATGGATAGTCCATGCCCGAACTTCTTTAACACCTGCCGTGAAATAGGTCTGTAGACCAAGCAATGAATAACCCGCACGTATTACGCGGTCTAAGCCTGGTTCCTCCATGCCTAAGTCAGCTAAGAACTCAATCTTATCTGCCTCTTCTAAGTCAGCGATTTCTGCCTCAATAGCAGCGCATACAGCAACGACTGGGGCATTTTCTTTTGCGGCATGTTGCTTCACTGCTTCAAGATGTGGATTGTTTGTAAATCCATCTTCTTTTACGTTGGCAACATACATCGCAGGTTTAGCGGTAATTAAACATAAGGGTTTAATTAATAATTTTTCGTCATCGCTCAGATTCAAACTGCGCACTGGCAAAGCAGAATCCAAATGGGCCTGAACTTTAGTCAGAACAGCAACCAAGGCCGCAGCTTCCTTGTCGTTGCCAGACTTAGCAGCCTTGCTTGAACGATTGAGGGTTTTCTCAACCGTTGCCAAATCCGATAAAGCCAATTCAGTATCGATCACGCCAATATCAGCGATTGGGTCGATTTTTCCAGCAACGTGAATGACGTTAGGATCCTCAAAGCACCGTACGACATGGGTAATGGCATCCGTTTCACGAATATTGGCCAGGAATTGATTACCAAGACCTTCGCCTTTTGAGGCGCCGGCCACCAAGCCAGCAATATCGACAAATTCGACAGCTGCGGGCAGGATGCGCTCAGGCTTCACGATCTCAGCCAAAGAAGCTAGACGGGGGTCAGGAACCTCTACAACGCCCACATTTGGCTCAATCGTGCAGAAAGGATAGTTTTCCGCTGCGATTCCAGCTTTGGTAAGCGCATTAAAGAGGGTAGATTTGCCGACGTTAGGCAGGCCGACGATGCCACATTTCAAAGACATGCTTGTATTGTAAAGGGGCTGGTTTCGATATCATCGAGTTATGTCAGAAGTTCGCCAAAATCAGCTCTCTCAGGCTTCAGCCTCTAGCCCAAAATCTAGCCCAAAAAATCGCATCGTAGATGTGGTGGTGGTGGGGGGAGGCATCACTGGCAAGGCTTGCGCCCTTGGACTTGCCCAGCTGGGCTTACAAACCATCGAGGTTGCACCTGATTTAGGAGAAAACGTCCCAAGCCCGCAAGGTATCCAATGGGGCCAAAGAATTTATGCTTTTTCCCCAAGCACACAAAAATTACTAGCCCGCCTACAAATTTGGGATGCGCTTGATCACAGTCGTCTACAGCCAGTAAGAGACATGCGGATCTATGGAGATCGTGGCGAAAAGAATGACCAGCTCCATCTTTCAGCATTTGAAGCAGGCACACCGCAACTCGCCTGGATTGGAGAATCCAATTTAATTGAGCACACCATTGATCAAGCTTCGCGTTTTCAGAATAAGTTAGAACGCATTAATGATGCTGTGGAGAAAATCGATGTTGATGCCGATGGCAGCACACTGCATTTAAAACATGGCGGGAGTATTCGCGCGCAACTCGTGATAGCGGCTGATGGTGCAAACTCACCCATTCGCAATGAACTAAGTATTAGCGCAAGCGAAGAGAGTTATTCACAAAGCGCTGTTGTTGCTAATTGGCTTTGCACCCATCCACATTTAGAAACTGCCTTTCAGTGGTTTTTACCAGGGGGCGATATCGTTGCCATGTTGCCCCTACCTGGAAAACAAGTTTCTATGGTTTGGTCAACCTCACCAGAGCATGCTACAGAATTATTAAAACTAGATCAGGCTCAATGGTTGGATCAATTCGCATCTATCGCCAATGGTGCAATTCCTAAGCAGCTAGGCGTGCTCACTCTCAACTCAACGCCTGCAGCCTTCCCTTTAAGAAAAATTCGTGCCAAACGATTTATTGGGCCCGAGACTCACCCCAAGGTTGTGTTGATTGGGGATGCAGCCCATGTCATGCATCCACTGGCTGGGCAAGGTCTTAACCTGGGGCTACGAGATGTAGCAGTACTACTCAATATCTTGGGCAAGAGAGAATCATTCCGCTCACCTAGCGACTTAGTGCTACTACGTCGTTATGAAAGACAGCGCCAAGGTGACACCAGTGCACTTTTATGGGTGACCGATAAACTGAAGAAATTATTTTCTGCAAGCAGTAGTACTGAACGACAACTTCGGAACTGGGGTCTAGGGTTAGTGAATAAAAGTCACTTTATAAAACAGCGTTTGATAGAACGCGCATTAGGGGAAATTGATTTTGAATAAATTTTTATCAGCGATTGGCTTTATTAGCCTTACTCTCTTTTGCGCAGGGCAAGCTCATGCTCAACAAGAGCAGCAAGTAAAAACTGAGATTCAAAAAAAGTTGGGGGCGAATGCCAAAGTCAAAAGCGTTACACCAGCTCCGGTTTCTGGCTTATATGAGGTGTTGGTTGGTAATGACATTTTCTATACGGATGCTGGTGCAAAATATATTATTCAAGGTGAAATCATTGAGCTTGCATCAGGCAAAAATATTACTGAGCAGAGACAGGCTGATTTAAACCGAATTAAGTGGAGTGACTTAACACCTGCCAACGCTATCAAGAATGTGCGCGGTAACGGCAGTCGCCAATTAGCTGTCTTCTCCGACCCAAACTGTGGCTACTGCAAGCGCTTAGAGAAGTCACTACAGCAGCTCGACAACGTCACGATCTACACGTATTTAATTCCGATTCTTTCACCTGATTCTGCACAAAAAGCAAAACAAATTTGGTGCTCCGCTGACCCATATAAGACCTATATTGATTGGATGGTTAACGGTATTGCACCAAATGGTAAAGGCGATTGCAGTGCTCCACTAGATAAGAACATGGCTTTTGCTAAGACTTATGGAATTACCGGCACACCGACATTATTCTTTACTGATGGCAGCCGTTTCCCAGGCGCAGTACAAATCACCGATATCGAAAAGAAATTTAGCTCACTGAAATAAACACCATGAATCACGCCGACCTACCTTCAATTCAATATACGGTCTGGCCGGCAGATCTGCACGGTCATCACTTTCGTATCAAGCTACACATTACCAATCCCGATCCTCATGGGCAGGTTCTGCAAATGCCCGCCTGGATTCCGGGCAGTTATTTGATTCGTGATTTTAGTAAACAGATTGAATCGATTGAGGCTTATTCAATCGCAGGCACTAGAAAGAAAATTAATCTTGAACGTATCGATAACGATCATTGGCGTTTACCGCCCGTTAAAGGCCCTATAGAAGTCCTCACTACTGTTTACGCTTTTGACTCTTCAGTTCGTGCGGCTTATTTGGATACTGAACGAGCATTTTTTAATGCCACTAGCTTGTGCTTAGCAGTTCAGGGGCAAGAGCATTTACCTTGCTCGCTTGCTATCACCGCGCCAGAACTGGCTTTTGCTGAGCACTGGACAGTACAAACGACTTTAAGAGTAGCTAAGACTAATGAGCGTGGATTTGGTTTTTATCTAGCCGAAAATTATGATGATTTATTAGATCATCCTGTAGCGATAGGTGAGTTTCAGATCGTGCACTGGAAATCAAATGGTGTTGTCCATCGCATGGCAATACAAGGCTGCAATCATGTCGTTGATGCCAAGCGTCTTTCTGAAGACCTACAAGCCATCTGCACTAGCACTATCAATCTCTTTGAACCTAAATCCAAGCAGGCTCCATTTGGGGAATATCTTTTCCTAGTCAATGCAGTCTTGAATGGCTATGGCGGTCTAGAGCATCGCAATAGTACAGCACTCCTATGCAGACGTGATCAAATTCCCCAAGAAAATATTCTCTTTGAGGAATCTGCATATAGAGAATTTTTAGGTTTATGTAGTCATGAATATTTTCATGCATGGTTGGTTAAACGTATTCAGCCAAAAGCTTTTCAACCCTACGATCTGAGCAAACGCAATCACACTCGCTTACTTTGGGTGTTTGAGGGTTTTACTAGTTATTATGATGATCTACAGCTATTGCGTAGTAAACGAATAGATCTCAAGACTTATTTAAAGTTAGTTGCTGATAATTGGAATGGCATTTTACGTACCCCTGGACGTCATAAACAGAGCCTCGCTGATAGCTCTTTTGACTCCTGGACGAAGTATTACCAAGCAGATGAAAACACTCCCAATGCGGTCGTGAGCTATTACGGTAAAGGCGCCTTGCTTGCGCTTGGTCTCGATTTAAAAATTCGCGCATTCTCTAAAAACAAATTATCCCTCGATGACCTGATGCGTTTGCTTTGGCGAAAGCATAGTAGAGAAGGCATTGCTGAAGATGGTTTAGATGATTTGATTTTTGAGTTACTTGGTAAGGGCTTTAGTAAAACTTGGACCGAGATCAAAGCACGCTATATTTTTGGCGTGGAAGATATTCCACTGCAAAAATGGATTGAATCGAGACTGATTTCCGTCAAAGCCAAACCCCTATCGACGCTTGAAAAAATCAAATTGCAATTTGGTATGCGCCATACCGATGCTAATGGCTGGCTTAAAGTGACCCATGTACTTGATGGTGGCCTAGCCCAAGCAGCAGGCCTTGCGGCTGGAGATTTACTAGCTAGCATTGATGGGCAACGCATTACTAGCGCTCGTTGGGATAGAGTTTTAGCTAGCCTTTCTGAAAATGCTCACACTCGCATTACCTTTTATCGAGATGATCTGGAATATGAGCGGATGGTTTCGTTCCAGCATATTCAAATACCAGCTCAATATGAACTGGCACCTAAGAAAAATACCTAAGCGAAATTGAAAGCACTTTTTTCAAAAGATGATATCCCCAGTGACTGGCAAGAATTACTTGGGAATTATTTCGAATCCTCTGACTGGCGCTTACTAGAGAAAAACTTACAAGCTATTTTGAATTCAGATGCCAGTGTTGTCCGGCCTGAGCCTCAACACTTTTTTAAAGCGCTCAAACTCTGTCCAGTGAATTCAGTAAAAGTGGTGATTTTGGGCCAAGATCCCTATCACTCACCTGGATTGGCGCAAGGATTAGCTTTTTCTATTCCCGCAGAGATTACTGTCAACTCGCGAGAATTTCCGAGCTCTCTACGTAATATCAGTAAGGCGCTTGCATTGGAAGGTTTTGGATCTCTGCCAAATGGAGACCTCCATCATTGGGCGCAGCAAGGCGTACTGTTACTGAACACTGCTTTAAGCGTCAAACTGGGTGAGGCAGGCAGCCACACCAATTTAGGATGGAAAAGTCTTATTGACCACCTCATCAGCGCTTTAGCAAAACAAAAGCCCCATTTAGTTTGGATGCTCTGGGGTGGGCATGCTCAAACTAAATTGCCATTGATTGAAAGTGGATTGGATCAATTCGTTTTGCAATCCTCCCATCCATCAGGTCTGGGCGTATATAAAACGGATAGGCCTTTTTTAAAGCCCGGAGGTAAAGCAAGCTGTGGGCACTTTAGCAAAGCCAATCAATGGCTAATAGAGCACAAGGTTCCACCCATTACGTGGGTTGTACAAACTCAAGTCGATTTATTTAGCTAAAGCAGTAAAAAGGCAGCCTACTACGCAAGAAGCCAAAACAGCGCTGGCCCACTCCAGAATCTGTCCAGACTGGAAAAGATCCCAGTATTGCCCTAAGTAGGAGCTGGCGGCGGCGGCAAGAAATCCCAGTAAGAAGACGATCAGGATCCTACCGGGCCTAAACCCAGAGGAAGCGCCAGGGTAAAAAATCCAGGCTGATACCCCAGAAATACCGCCAATCACCAGAAAAGCTAAAAACCCCATTCATACCCCCATTAATACTGCTATCAAATCTATAATCGCCATTATGAAGTTGTTGACACTCGGCATCAATCATCACACAGCGCCGCTAGCCGTTCGGGAAAAGGTCGCCTTTGACCCTGAATTTCTTCAAGAAGCGTTACACGATTTACG
>Ga0214241_1000246_pt1 | contig 17829 bp, 16 predicted proteins | sample TroBogypolimnion_15_FD_153079 | JGI IMG/M metagenome (GOLD analysis project Ga0214241, IMG submission 153079) | Freshwater microbial communities from Trout Bog Lake, WI - 25AUG2008 hypolimnion | ecosystem: Environmental > Aquatic > Freshwater > Lake > Hypolimnion/Profundal zone | place: Trout...
GTGGTTAAGCCTTCTTCTTAGCTGGCTTTTCAGCAGCTTTAGCTTCTGCAGCAGCAGCTTTTTTCTCAGCTGTTTTAGCAGCGCCATCACCAGTAGCTTTAGCAACAGCTTTAGTACCGAATTTCTGACGGAATTTCTCAACACGACCAGCGGTATCCATAATCTTCTGGGTACCAGTGTAGAAAGGGTGTGATTCAGATGAAGTCTCGATCTTGGCTAATGGATATTCATTACCATCTTCCCACTTGATTGTCTCTTTGGTAGACATAGTGGAACGAGTCTTGAAGCTAAAGTTATTGGAAACGTCTACGAAGACGATTTCGCGATATTCGGGGTGAATGCCAGGTTTCATGTTGAGTCCTATGAGCGGGTAGCCGTTTTAGTCACGTTGAAGCTAAATTGACTTAAATACTTTCCCAGGTTTTAAAAGCAGGTTAATGGTGCAGCAAAGGCGAAATTATGCCATGAAATCAAGGACAAAGCTCGCCTTAGGGTGCCTTTAGGGGTCTAAAAAAGCTGAAAACCGCTTCCTAGACCTCTAAATTAGCCTCCGCGACGCATGAGATCGAAGAATTCACCATTGTTTTTGGTGGATTTGAGCTTATCTACGATGAAGTTCATCGCCTCGATATCGTCCATATCGGCCAACAATTTACGTAATACCCAAATCTTCTGGAGGTTCTCGGCTTTAACCAAGAGCTCTTCACGACGGGTGCCAGACTTATTAAGGTTAATCGATGGGTAAACACGACGTTCAGCTAAACGACGCTCAAGGTGAACTTCCATATTGCCGGTACCTTTGAATTCTTCATAGATGAGGTCATCCATACGGCTACCAGTTTCAATCAGGGCAGTAGCGATGATGGTCAATGAACCACCTTCTTCAATATTACGAGCTGCACCAAAGAAACGTTTTGGACGTTGTAATGCATTGGCATCCACACCACCAGAGAGTACTTTGCCTGATGACGGAACAACGGTGTTGTATGCGCGAGCAAGACGGGTAATGGAGTCAAGCAAGATGATCACATCCTTGCCCATCTCAACCAAGCGTTTTGCTTTTTCAATCACCATCTCAGCAACTTGTACGTGACGTACTGCTGGCTCATCAAAAGTAGAGGCAACCACTTCACCACGAACAGAGCGTTGCATCTCAGTCACTTCTTCAGGACGCTCGTCAACGAGCAGAACGATCAAAATGGCTTCAGGATTATTGGCTGCAATTGCGTGAGCAATGTGCTGCATCATCACGGTCTTACCAGACTTGGGTGATGCCACGATCAAGCCACGCTGGCCGTAACCAATCGGGGAGATCATGTCGATGATGCGACCAGTGAGGTTCTCTTCGGCCTTGATATCACGTTCTAAGCTGATGACACGGTTTGGGTGTAAAGGCGTTAAGTTTTCGAACATGATGCGGTTCTTGAGGGCTTCTGGAGCCAAACCGTTGATCTTGTCTACCTTTACCAATGCAAAGTAACGCTCACCATCTTTAGGTGTACGAACTTCACCCTCAACGCTGTCGCCAGTATGTAAATTAAAGCGACGAATTTGTGCAGGAGAGATGTAAATATCGTCAGGAGAAGCCATGTAAGAAGCTTCAGGAGAGCGCAAGAAACCAAAGCCATCAGGTAATACTTCCAAAGTGCCGTCGCCGAAAACAGTTTCACCAGCCTTCGCACGTTTTTTCAGAATGGCAAACATTAATTCTTGCTTGCGCATCCGTTGAGTGTTTTCAATCTCCAAGCTAGCTGCCATTTCAAGCAGAGCGGATACGTGGAGGACTTTGAGTTCAGTTAATTGCATGTGGTTCTCGGGTGTTGGTAAAGATAAAAATAAATTAAGGGGAATATGTTTTGGGGTATCGCTGCGCTGATTTAGATCACGCAGATGTGGAAAAACAGAATTTTGGAATTTGCTAAAAGAAGGGGGGTAAATTGCTGAAAATCGGAGCACTGATTAGTGCGTTTGAGTAATACTACACTAAAAAACGAGTCTGGCAACCGCGGGGGATCGGTAAAAACCACAGGCTCAGCTAGTGAACCTGTGGTCTGAGACTATTTACAGATGACTATCAATAAATGCAGTCAACTGGGATTTGGCTAAAGCGCCTACTTTTTGAGCAGCCACGGTGCCATTTTTGAAGAGGATCAAGGTTGGAATGCCACGAATATTGAACTGGGCAGGAACGCCTTGGTTCTCATCCACGTTCATTTTTGCGATCTGTAGCTTGTCGCCATACTCACCAGCCAGCTCTTCCAGAATCGGACCAATCATTTTGCAAGGACCACACCACTCAGCCCAGAAGTCGAGCAGAACAGGTTTATCGGACTTGAGGACGTCTTGCTCGAAAGAGGCGTCAGATACATATTTAATGCCGGCACTCATGAAAATTCCTTATTTAGACTTATTTAGCGTATTTAGTTATTGCGTTACAACGCTTATATTAGCAATAAGCAGAAGGTTCTGCTCAAAATAGATAAATTACTCGATTAATGCCTCAGCCTTTTCCCACTATTTCTGATCAAAAGCAGCCACAACAGTGGGCAGTTACACCCAGTGCAGGTGCTCTGACCGAGCTAGCAAAGGGGATTTGGGATTGTGCAGTGCAAACCAGGCAGCGCCCTTTGGTAGTACTTAGTACTGCTGGTCCACTCATTGGAGTGAGGGCGGCCTTAGAGCAAAACCGCCGAGATGATCTACCAAGCAACATCGCCTTCTTACCTCAGGTAATGAGTTTCACTGATTGGCTTGAAGCAGCGCCAGGTGCATGGAAGTTTCCAAAGAAACAAAGTGATTTAGAGAGATGGTTGAATGTCTACGCTACTTTGCGTAAGCATAAAAATTTGCAGTCATGGTTCAAGGCGGAAACCGAGTCTGGTGCTTGGGGTTTAGCGCAGGCGATAGTTGAAGCTTGTGACACCTTATCAACAGCGATTAGTCCGCAGCTACAAAAACAGGTTCATGAGTTGGCTCGAATAAATCAAGCTAATCAAGCAGAACAAAGCAATCTTGGTGAGATCTGCCTAAGTCAGGCGCAAGCACTATTAGATGGTACTGTTGCTAGGGTCTATTCAGGAATGGCGCGTAAGGTCGTGGACCAAGAAACTAAGGTGTTGCTGGAGTTTTGGCGCTACACCGCAAGTCTAAGTGACCCAACATTTCGTAATCAGTTTGCAATGGCTGCACATCTCAAGGCGGCAGAAAATGCAAATCAAGCAAGGCCGCTAATCTGGGTTGAGACTGCTGATCCAACACCAATTGACCAAGAGATTATTGGTGGCTTACTCAATGAGTATGCTCGGCATGCACCAGTAGTAGAGGTCAAAATGGATTGGCGTGATGTAGGCTTGTGGCCCGAGGCTATTACCGGTGAGGATAGCGAGCAGGCAAAAGCGCAAGCGCTAGCAAATGCAAAGCGCACCCAAAGTGAAGGCTGGCGACTGATTGCCGCTAAACGCTTTGAAGAGTTAGCATGGACTGCTGCTAAAACAGTTGAGCAACATCTTATAGACGGTAAAACCAATATTGCACTGGTTGCGCAAGATCGTTTGGTGGCAAGAAGGGCGCGTGCACTACTTTCACGCTTAGGCCCAGCGCTTAATATTCGCGATGAAACTGGTTGGAAGTTATCAACGACACGTGCTGCCGCTGCACTCAATAGTTGGTTAGAACTTATCAAAGCGCCGAAGGATGGTCCGAGCGCAAAGACCTTACTGGAATTTTTACAAAATCCTTTTTTAGATCTTGGCAAGATTCTGAATCGAGATGCGGAAGCATGTAAGGGAATCATTGCTGAGCTAGAAGATATTTTAGTTGGCAGTAAAGCGGAGTCTGGTTGGAAGACCTTTCACTTGGCTATTGAAGGGGCACAAGCTAATGTAGCAAAATCTTCTACTACCTTGTCAAGCACTGCATTGTTTGAGTTATTGCAGTTTCTGCGTGAGCGTCATCACGAGTGGTTAACTCTCAAGGTTGATTGTAATAAGGCCTATACCCTGTTACAGGCCAATCTTCAGGCTACTGGTATGGCGCAAAGCCTCGAGAAAGACTCGGCTGGTAAGCAACTTCTGGAGGTATTGGAGACATTTGATTTAAGTAAGACGCAGCATCAGGCATCATCTATTCGTTTAAGTGAGTGGTTGAGTTTGCTCAAAACGGTTATTGAGGGGGCTAGCTATCAAGAGGCCGGTAAAGAGGCTCAAGCCATGCTGAGCATTCTTCCACTCAGCTCTACACGTATGCGTGACTTTGAGGCGGTGGTTGTAGTGGGTTGCGATGAACAACAGTTGCCCGCATATTCAGAGCCACCTCTATTTTTCTCGGATGCGCTTAATCAATTATTAAAGACCTCAACAATAGCGACACAGTTTGTGCAGCAGGCTAGAGATCTGTCGCAACTCCTAGTGTCTTGCCCTAATGTAGATTTGCTTTGGCAAAGTAAAAGCACTAATGGCGAGCCACTCAGGCCCTCGGCCTGGATTCAACGTTTACAAAATCAAATGAAGTGGGAAGCAATCCCAACTCAATTAAAAAAACGATCCTTTGAGGCTGTGCCAATGGAGATGGCGGTTGCGCATTTTGAAGAAGATTTGCCGATGCCATTATCAATGAGTCCCAGTGCATATAAGGCTCTCAGGGATTGTCCATATCGTTATTATGTCCGCAGTCTATTAGGTTTACGCAAGAACAAAGAGTTTGATGAGGGCTTTGATGCCTCGCTGGCAGGACAAACTTTGCACAAGTTGCTCAAGCGTTTCTATCAAGCACTTAAAACTCAAGAGCACACCAATCCAACACTTAATACTAATTCAGAACAAAGACGTGCCTGGATGGAGCAAAGCTTAAATATTTATTCGGAGCAAGAGTTTGCTGCTTTGATTGAAGGTGATGCTAGGGTCATGGGTACATTAAGAGACTGGCAAAAACAAATCCCCAGCTTTGTGGATTGGCAACTGCAACGTGAGTTAGCGGGTTGGCAATATTTTGATGGCGAAGTCAAGGTTAGTTTTGATCTGCCATTTCAAGATGCTAATGGTAATCCTAAAGTTATTCGCATTGAAGGTTATGCCGATCGCTATGATGTGAATGTAGATAACAATAAGATTGCTTCAGTGATTGATTACAAAAATCAACGCTTTGAGAGAGTCAAAGTCAGGGCAGAGCATATCTTGGACGACCCTCAGCTCCTGATCTATGCCAGAGCTGCCAACGAGGGGCAAGAAAGCCATAGGCTAACGGGTCATCAAGTCGAGCAGGCAGAATGGGTGGCCTTAAAGGCAGATATCTCCAAGGGTGAGCAAAAGGCTGCGCGTAGCCAAGAGGTCGTAGATATGCCAGAAATGATGCAGCAGTTCTCTGCGCAAATGACAGAAGATGTAGAGCAGCTCTGGGCTAAAAATCCTATGCAAGCATTTGCACCTGAGGGGGTATGTCAATACTGCGAAGCAAGGGGCATTTGCAGGAAGGGAATTTGGTGAACGATCCATTCAATAGTCTCCCTGTAAAGCAAGCATATTCAGAAAAGCTCGCTTGTGATCCACAGCGCTCAGTGATTGTTTCTGCCTGCGCAGGAAGTGGTAAGACTTGGTTACTGGTTGCGCGAATATTGCGCTTATTGCTTGATGATGTGAAGCCACAAGAAATTCTCGCACTAACATTTACACGCAAGGCGGCACAAGAAATGCGTGACCGCTTATATGGATTATTAGAACAATTTTCTAAAAGTGATGATGCTTCTTTAATAAAAGAACTCACAGCTAGAGGTATGGATAAGGCGCAAGCTGAAAAATACTTACCTAAAGCTAAAGTGCTTTATGAGCAAGTGCTAGCAAATCCACAGCCGATTGTGATTGATACCTTTCATGGCTGGTTCGGCAGATTACTTGGCGCAGCCCCAGTATCGCTGGGAATTCAACCAGGATTTACATTGCGCGAGGATGCTAAGCGATTACAAGAGGAATGTCTGGATGATTGGTGGGGTGATCTCACGCCAGAGCTCAAGGCGCATTACGACGTCTTACTCAAATATTTAGGTTCGCATGAGACGCAAAAACTCTTAATGGGTAAAGGCAGCCTCTTTAAGCAAAGAGGTGCATGGACATTCTTTGCAAAGAAATGTAATCAAACCGGCATCACTCCAATAGAGTATCTTCAGCAATCCTTACATAAACTGAATCTACCCAATCCATTGCTAGCTCGGTGGAATGCGCCTAACACACTGGCAGATCTACAGTTCTTGGCACGCTGTTTTGAAAATAGTAGCGTAAAAGATAGTGATCTTCTCCAATATTTGCTACCTGCAATTACTTGTAAAGAGAGTGCTGGCGATGTGATGGAAGTTGCGAGCAACTTTCAAACCACTTTCTTAACCAAGGAACCAAAATACCGAAGCAATAACGACAAGATCTTGGGTGAGGCAAAGAAGTATCTTGAGAAGATAGGCGAAGTTCATCGTATCGATGAACACATCGCCATTAAGCAAAACTGGGGTCATGCCTTTGAGGAATACCTTCTATGGCAAGCTGAGCAGGATGTCTTTGCTATCAATGAGGCTTGGTTTGCCCTGAGTCAATCCATGATGGCACACGCCAGCGCTCAAAAAGAAAATATGCGTGTACGTGATTTCGATGATTTAGAAGTGGGTGTGAGTATATTGATGGGAGAGTCTGAGCACGCCGCGTATCTTCAGTCTCGCCTAGATGCAAAGTACAAGCAAATCTTAGTGGATGAGTTCCAGGACACCAATCCATTGCAGTGGCAAATTCTGCGAGCTTGGTTAACGGGCTATAGCGAGGGTGATGAGCGTCCAAAAGTATTTATTGTGGGCGATCCCAAGCAGTCGATTTATCGCTTTCGCCGCGCTGATCCGCGATTATTTGTGAGTGCAGCACATTTTTTGCATCAACATCATGATGCTGTTTATATTGAGCAAGACAAAACACGTCGTAATGCTCCTGAAGTTAATAAAGCAGTTAATGCCATCTTTCAGGGCGAACAAGTGCCGCCTGATTACCCATACTCAGAGCAACAAACCCTGTGGACCACCCCAGATAATGGCAAGCCAAGTGATGCTTATGCTCAACAGGGCGAAATTTATCTGTTGCCATTGATTCCCCATGCGGAGCAAACGCAGGAGCTGCGAGAGGGTAGTGCTTTTGAAGGGGCGATTGCGGATTCAAGCGAAACAGTTGGCGTGATTCAGCGCCTGCATGAGGGTGAGTTGGTTGCGCGTCTTATTAAAGAGCTGATAGCCACACGCAAGGTCGCTGATAAAGAAGGTGGTCAAGAGATCTGGCGTGATGCCAGGGCTAGCGATTTTCTGTTACTAGTAAAACGTCGTAAATATTTACCTCAATACGAAAGAGCGCTACGTGATGTAAAGCTCGCCTATGAGAGTCCACGCTTGGGTGGCTTACTTAATACTCTAGAGGTTGATGATCTGATTGCCTTGCTTACTGTATTAGTAACGCCTCGTCATGATTTACCCCTAGCCCAGGTTCTCAGAAGTCCTATTTTTAATTTTGCAGAAAAACAAATGCAGCAACTGGCAGTAGCGATAACTTCTGGCCACTATCGCTCTTGGTGGGATGCTTTACAGGATAGTAAAGATGTAAAACTACAAAGCGCTGCGCGTTATCTCCAGCATTGGCACCTTTTGGGTGAACGTTTGCCAGTGCATGACCTACTTGATCGTATTTACCAAGAGGGTGATGTACGTCTTAAATACGCCGCAGTCTGTCAGGATCTCGATCGTCCACAGGTATTAGCCAATTTGGATGCATTCCTGGAGGTAGCACTTAATCAAGATGGCGGTCAGTATCCAAGCTTAAGTCGTTTTATTCAGGAGATGAATATCAAGCGTCGCGGCGATGATGATGAAACGCCTGACGAAGGGGATGTAGAAGCAGCCAGTGATGACAACTTGGCTGAAGTGGATGAAGAGATTGAGATGTCAGAAGAGGATCGGCATAAACGTGTACGCCTCATGACGATTCACGGCGCTAAAGGATTGGAGTCGCCTTTTGTCATTATTTTGGATGCAAACAATACTGATACCAATATGGATTACAGCGGCGTCTTAATTGATTGGTCGCCAGAAGAAGAGAGTCCATCCCATTTATCGCTATTTACTTCTAAAACATTGACTAGCCCTCGTACTGAGATTAACGAAGCCGAGAAGCAGATCGGTGAGAAAGAAAACTGGAACTTGCTCTATGTTGCAATGACGCGCGCACGCCAAGGCTTATGGATTAGTGGTGATGCGCAAAAGCCAACTACCAATAATCCCAGTGGCCTTGATAAGACTTCTTGGTATGGCAAGGCGAGCAAAGCTGAGCTACCTATGTATCAGGTAGGCGAGCAAGCGGTAGTGGCAGAAAAGGCTGAGGCTATCAAGCCCACACAAGAAAACGCAGTTGAAGATTTTGTCTTGGACTGGAATCCTGCGCAAGATAGCCATACGCAAATGCTAAGTGCTATCGAGAGTGGTATCACGCTTGAGGCATTTGCAGGTGAGGATCATCACACAGAACGGTCTGATCCGGAAATCTTAGAAGAGGGCACAAACTTCCATAAGTTACTGGAGTTCCTCACGCCCGACTCGAGCAACCAAGCCAAACCGGCGATCCCAAGCGAGCAAGAGCTAATAAACTGGCTTGGCGTGGATGAAGAGCATGCGAAAACTTTACTCACTCGTACTAAAACAGTCTTGCAGACTCCAGAGCTAAAGCGCTATCTCAGCTCAGGCGAGTGGGTGCAAGCTTGGAATGAATTAGACATCGCTAGCAAAGAGGGCAATAGCTATCGTATGGACCGCCTGGTAGAGTTTGACGACTATCTAGTAATCCTGGATTACAAGCTCACCATCCCAGAGCTAGGTAGCGAGAAATACGAAAAGTACCGTAAGCAATTGCAGGTTTATCAATCTGAGCTCACGCGGATCAGAAAAGATAAACCAAACAAGGCGTACTTGATTTCATCTAAGGGCGAGATAGTTGAGGTGAAGTAGGGTATTAAGCGGCTGCCTTGAATTTATTGGCGATCAAGGCCCCTTTGTTTAACTTCTTTTCAACAATCGAGATGGATTTAGATTCTCTTTTTACTTCCCCAAGCACTTGGTTGATAAATGTTTGCCAGCCCTCACCTTTAGATTTATAAAAATCTAAAACATCCTTATCAATTCTTAGGGTAACTTGTTCTTTAATTCCACTACCCAAGGGTCTACCACGCCCACGAACTAGTCTAGGTTTGACTTTCTCCCACTCTTCATCAGTAAGTGGAAGGCTATCTGGATCTGACATCGCCGCTTTTGTAATTGCAGCATCTTCTTTAGCAGTCGGTCTAATTATTTTCTTTTTCATATCTCTCTACCTCGCGGATATTTGCTTTTCTGAGACTAATAATTCTCTTGCTTATTTTTAGTTCAACATACACTACGAAATACAGACGTTGGTTTATGAGGGCTAGTGCTACGCACCTTTCCTCGCCATAATTTTTTCTGTCATCAACCCAGCAAATGGCTGAATCCCAATTAAGCAGCTTTGCATCTGAGAGTGGAATGCTATGTTTTGCAAGGTTTGAGTCATTTTTTGCCGAATCATATGTGAATTTCATTCGAAATATTGTAGTTACGTTAAATCATAACATCAATGAATTAATATAACTACAAAATTTATGGGAATTTCGATCTAAAGAAGAGGGTAGCAAGGAGTATGAAGGGAGTGCTCATGCCCTTGAATTTCCCGTAAAAGCCCCCATATAAACGATGAATATCAAAAATCCCTAAACTAGCGATAATGAAATTCGCAGCAAAACATTTCACGAGGAGTCATGATGAAAATGCGTAATTTACTCAAGTTGTTTGTTGGTGTATTCGCAAGCGCTTTATTACTAACGAGCCACCTTGCTTTTGCAGAGGCCTCTTTGCCTGATGTCTATCAAGCAATTGAATCTGGACAGTTAGCAAAAGCAGATGCCATGATGCAAGAGGTCTTGAAAAACCATCCCAATAGCGGCAAGGCACATTACATTGCTTCTGAGCTTTACCTTAAAGAAGGGAAGTTAGATGCTGCAAGAAATGCTTTTGCACAAGCAGAAAATCTCGCGCCGGGTTTACCGTTTGCTAAGCCTGATTCTGTGCAAAGACTCCAGGCGCAATTGCGTGCAGGCACAGCGCCAGTGAATACCAATGCGAGTGCAAGCTCGATTTTTACTAACCCGGTTTTTTGGATCTTGATTGCCATCTTGGTTGCAGGCGTAATCTTTTTTATGAAAAAGCGCCAACAGCCAATAGAGGTTTATAACGCACCTACTGCCAATGGACCATATCCTGGGGCACCAGGAGTACCTGGCACCTATCCGCCTGGTTACCCAGGCGCGCCAGTATCTGGCATGGGTAGCGGTTTAATGGGTAGCTTAGCGACTGGTGCAGCGCTTGGTGCTGGTATGGTCGCTGGCGAAGCCTTAGCAAGTCACTTAATGGGCGGCAATCAACACCCAAATCCAAATGTCAATAACGACTTTAACCAAGTCGGTGGTCAAGTGCCAGATGCTGCTAACTTTGGCGTCAATGACACAAGCTCATGGGACGATGGCGGATCCAGCTCTTGGGATGATAGTGGTGGTGACTTTATGAGCGACGTATAGGAATAACTAAGAAGGTATACAAAGCACTATGGAATATCTTTCGGAGCTGATCGAAGTACTAAATCCCTGGCTCTTCCGAGCCAGCGTTTACCTATCGAATGCCTTTCTAGATGATCCTGCAATACTGGCGTTTGCTTTTTGTTAAAACAGAAGGCAAGTACTAAATAAAAAACCACCGATGCGGTGGTTTTTTATTGGTAGCTAAAGAAGCCAAGTAAGCAAAAGAATCGGAAAGTCACAAAGCTTCAAGGCTTACTTAATCATTCCCGCATTCTTGGCATCATCCATGGCTTGAGCGGTCTTCTCTTTTATGAATGCTGGCATTTTTGCCAGAGGTACATCCACCAAAATAAAGCCAGCATCTTCCAGCTTCTTCTTAGTTTCAGGATCGGCATTGAGTTGTGCAAAGTAGTCAGACATCTTTTGCTGCAGCACTAGTGGGGTTGCTTTTGGTACGGCCACGCCGCGATAAGCGCCATCTACCCAGTTCAGACCCAATTCTTTGAAGGTTGGCACATCCGGTAGAGCGGGGTTACGCTTCTCAGTCGCAATGGCTAGCGTACGCACTTTCCCTTTTTGTTGAATGGCCAGAGGTAGGTAACCCATAGCGCCATCAACGTGCATACCAATTAAGGCGGTAATCAAATCACCCGTACCTTTAAAGGGTACATACGTAATTTTGACGCCAGCCAGTTTATTAAGGCGTTCTACTGCCATATGGTTAGCTGAGAACTGTGCTGATCCAGCAAGCGTCATCTTGCCCGGATCCTTTTTGGCGGCTGTAATAAATTCTTGATAGGTCTTGTAAGGACTATCCGCAGAAACCATCAAGGCATCTGGAGTGAAGTGATAGTAGTAGATTGCATTAATGTCCTCGGTCTTGTACTGAATGCCTTCTTGTAGTGGCTGCAAGATGGTGTGCGGAATATTTACACCCACTACCGTTGTACCATCGGCAGGATAGGTATTGAGTGTGCTCCATACCAAGGCGCCACCTGCGCCAGCACGATTCATGACCACCATTGGTTGCTTGAACTTCTTGGCAGAGATATCGGCCTGATAACGCGCGACTAAGTCGGATTCCCCGGCAGGTGGGAAAGGGATGATGTACTGAATAGTTTTATCGGGAAAAGGTTGCGCACTTGCTATTGATAGCAAACCTAAGGAAATGAAACACGTACACAGTAAGCTCTTAACTAGTTTCAATAGCTTCATTTGGAGATCTCCTCAATGACTGCATTAGTAACATCGCTCATCATCGCCGTACCGCCTAAATCACGAGTGTGTAATTTTGGATTGACCGTCACTTTTTCAATCGCTGCCATTAGCTTTGTGCTGAGGGCTTTCTCGCCCAGGAAGTCGAGCATCATGACTGCTGACCAGAAGGTGCCAATCGGGTTAGCGAGTCCTTTACCCATAATGTCAAAAGCAGAACCATGAATGGGCTCGAACATCGATGGATAGCGACGCTCGGGATCAAGATTGGCAGTTGGTGCAATTCCTAAACTACCAGCTAGTGCAGCTGCTAAGTCACTCAAGACATCAGCATGTAAGTTAGTTGCAACAATCGTGTCTAAAGATTCAGGGTGGTTGACCATACGCGCAGTAGCGGCATCTACCAATTCTTTGTCCCAAGTGACATCCGGAAAGTCTTTAGCAACAATATTAGCAATCTCATCCCACATCACCATGCCATGACGCTGCGCATTAGATTTAGTAATTACGGTGAGATGCTTACGCGGGCGTGACTGCGCCAACTTAAAGGCAAAACGCTGCACGCGTTCAACACCAACGCGGGTCATGATGCTCATATCAGAAGCGACTTCAATAGGATGACCTTGATGGGCTCTGCCACCTACGCCAGAGTACTCGCCTTCGGAGTTCTCGCGCACGATTACCCAATCGAGTTGATTTGGTTTGCAATTACGCAGTGGTGTTTCAATGCCAGGAAGAATGCGGGTGGGGCGCACATTTGCATATTGATCAAAGCCTTGGCAGATTTTGAGGCGCAAGCCCCACAATGTGATGTGATCTGGAATCTTAGGGTCGCCAGCAGAGCCAAATAAGATAGCATCTTTAGAGCGTAAAGGTTCTAGACCATCCTCGGGCATCATGACGCCGTGCTTGCGGTAGTAATCACCACCCCAATCAAAGTGCTCAAACTCAAAAGCGACTTCAGGATGTTTCTTGCTTAAGGCGTTTAATACCTTTTCGCATTCAGGAATAACTTCTTTGCCAATGCCATCGCCCGGGACGGACGCGATCTTATACGTCTTCATGTATCTCCTACTGTTCTTTTTATATAGGTTGCTTAGTGCATGACTACTGCATAACTTCTAAGGTCATTATGCAATCCCTTCGGTCCAAATGGCGCTAGGGTGAACTCGGGTATGCCCATAGAAAGAAGGGGGGAGAGGGAAAAAAGAGGGGTTGGGAGGGTGCCCATAGCCCCAAAACAACAAAAATAAGACCATTTTCGCGGTTTTTACATATACTGTATAAACATACAGTATATTAATGACTATGACGCAAGTAATGAACCCCGCAAAAGCAACCCTAAGCCAGGCGCCACAAGCCTTGGCAGGCCATTTTGCCGCCTATGAGCTCAAGCTCTTAAGTCACCGGATTTCAGCTGGATTCCCGAGTCCAGCGGCAGATTACGCTGAGGATGGCCTAGATCTGAACCATTACCTCGTCCAGAACAAGCCGGCTACCTTCATGTTCACTGTGAAAGGGGATTCAATGTTGGGCGCGGGGATTTGTGATGGCGATAAGGTAGTCGTTGATAAAGCACTTAAGCCAAAACATAAAGACATCGTAGTTGCCGTCGTTGATAGCGAATACACCATCAAGCGCCTCTATCAATTACGTGGCCGTATTGAGCTGCAACCAGAAAACCCAAACTACCAACCGATCACCTTCAGTGAGGGTAGCGAGCTACAAATTTGGGGTGTAGTAGTTGGGGTAGTACGTAAGTACAGCAATGCTAGCAGCAGGAACGGAAAATAAGATGAGTACAAGTACTTCATCAAATGCCCTCTTCGCATTAGTAGATGTGAACAACTTCTACGTTTCTTGTGAACGTGTATTCCAGCCTAAGTTAGCAGAAGTGCCAATGGTGGTGCTCTCCAATAACGATGGCTGTGCCGTAGCGCGTAGTGCTGAAGTTAAAGCGCTTGGCGTGAAGATGGGAACGCCTTGGTTTCAGATGAAAGACTTAGCTAAGAAGCATGGTATCCAGGCTTACTCATCTAATTACACCTTGTATGGTGATATGAGTAGTCGCGTAGTTCAGGTGCTCAGAGAGTTCACTCCTAATCTCGAGGTCTACAGTATTGATGAGAGTTTCTTGCAAATCGAGACTGTCTTAAAGCAGTATCAAGACGCAATTGAATTGGGTCAAAAGATTAAGCGGCAAGTGAAAGAGACCACTGGCTTGCCAGTCTGCGTGGGGATTGGTGCCAGCAAGACCTTGGCCAAGCTAGCCAACCACTTAGCTAAAAAACATCAGCAGTTTGCTGGCGTGTGCGATGTAAGTGCTATGGCAAAAGATGAGCTCTATCAGTGGATGAGCGAGACTGAAGTAGCTGAGGTTTGGGGTGTTGGTAAGCAAATCGCCAAGAGACTCAAAGCGCAAAATATTCAGAGCGTATTTGATCTCTTGCAAGCTTCACCGCAAGCCATGCGTCAACAGTTTGGCGTGGTGATGGAGCGCCTCTGTTATGAACTGCGCGGTACCTCTTGCCTGCAGTTAGAAGAAGTGGCACCAGCTAAACAACAAATCATTGCCTCACGTAGTTTTGGCAAGCTAGTGACTAGTCAAGCCGAACTAGCTGAATCAGTTGCCACCCATGTAGCGCGTGCTGCTGAAAAACTCAGAACCCAAAACAGCACTACGGGCGCGCTCACAGTTTTTATTCAAACGAATCCGTTTAAGCAAAACGAGCCACAGCATCATCAGGGCGTCACGATTCCATTAGCAGATCCAACGGATAACACCTTGGTATTAACTAATGCTGCTCTGGCGGGGCTCAAGCAAATTTATCAAGCAAACTTCCGCTACAAAAAGGCAGGCGTCATCCTCAATCTCATTAGTGATAAGCCAACAGCACAGCAATCGCTCTTTGACGATCTTGAAACCAAAGGTAAATCAGCGCATCTCATGAAAGCAGTAGATGAGATCAATACGCGCTTTGGTAATGCGGTGATTCGATCTGCAGCCGCAGGCACGAACAGCACTAAAGAAGAGTGGCAGATGAGGTCAGGCAATCGCTCGCCGAACTACACCACGAGGTGGGATGAGCTGCCGATAGCAAGATAAGCGCATGAGAAAGCATGAAAAACATGAACAAAAAAACCACAATTTTTCACTAGCTCATTTTGTGAGCTTCAAGTCCATTAACCTGAATTCATAGCAGCAAATTAATAGAAAACAAGCAGTACAAGACAAATAGCAAAAGAGGAGAAATAAATGAACACAATCAGCAACTTGATGAATAACTTTAACGGCATCTCATTGGCAGTAATCATGATCCTGTCTTACTGCGCAGTGTTGAAAAACACCAAGCGTAATGAAAGTGCAACAAAGCAGGTATTTAATCGTAATTACCAGTAATCAATACTGGTGGTGGAAGTACAAACGCAGTAGGTAGTAAAGCTATGGGGGAATAAGGAAATCACGGATTCCTTATTCCCTTGCTCTTTTGGGTGGTAAGGCTGACTTTAGTTTTCTTATTGGTTGCTGAGTTTGTGAGTCCTTGCATTTCTGAGCCTCTTTCAATTTGCCATGCTAGTGCACGTTTAACTGCTACTCCAGTTGAATCTTCGAGAAGGGATTCTTCTTTTAAGAATTCATCAAAACTACTGCCAATGTATTTATTCATAATTCTGATCCTAATATTTGAATTACCGATTGAAAATAGTGGCAAGAATTAAGTGAATATTGAATAGGAAAATACTGAATTTGATGTAGGAATATATTTATGGGGCAGAATTAAACCCTACAATCTAAATTCTTCGCCCTGGGAGATTTCGCAAAAGGAGTTGATGTTGACTGTAAACCCTTGTTTTGAATGTGGCATGTGCTGTCAGCATTTTCGAGTGAGCTTTTACCATGGCGAAATTGCAGGTAATGGTTTTGGAGTAGTGCCAGCAGAACTAACGAGTAAGTTAAATGACCATCTGGCTTGTATGAAAGGTACAGAGAAGGGGGGTGGTGCCTGTGTAGCGCTCAAACACACAGAGGAAGAGGGATGGCGCTGCTCTATTTATGAAGAGCGACCTACGCCTTGCCGAGAATTTAATATTCTCAATGACGATGGCACCCCCAATCCTGATTGTCAGAAGTTACAACTCATTGCCAAACAGAAAAAACAGGGATTGCACCAAATATAATTTTTACTTGGCTTCCAGTGCTTTGCGTAAGTAACCAGAGACATTATCTTGGCGCAGCAACCATTGCTTATAGTCACTTGGCACTTGGCTAATCAGTTCACCCTTGTGTTTGCCATAAGGCATTACTGTTGGAATACGCGCTTTCTCGGACATTTCCCAGAGAGCATCTAAAGAAACGGGATGTAACTTATCAATAATCTGAGCAACAATCTTGGAGCAGATCCACACGTCCGCTAATGCGCTATGGGCATTGCGCAATTGCTCTCTAGCGGTATCGCGCTCAAAGTAGTAGAGCAGTGCGCTTTGAGTATGGCTATCTAATTCAGGCCAAAGGCTACGTGCCAGGGCTAGCGTACAGATGCGCTTGACTTCAGGGCTGCCAATTGCTACCCAATCAAAATCGATATTGTGACCAATGAGATATTTAACGCCAGCAGGCAATCTAAAAGAGCTGCTAGCCGGGCAATTAACCAATTCTTCATCCATGATGTGATGGGTAGCAAGAGCCCCCAAGCTAATGGGCTTGCCTGGGTTGTAACGCTGAACCCAGGGATTGCCCACCTCAAATGGCTTGAGAGAGGTGACATCCAATGAAGCAGCTTCAATAATGACGGCATCGTTCTTATCGGTTGCTTCTACATCGAAAATAATGGCTTGGGACATAAGTTCTTTTAAGTGGTTTCTATGTCAAGCTATTGTGCCAGCAGAATCTTCCCAGGCTTTTTAAATGCTGATTCCTAAAAGTTATTAAGCAGCCAAAAGATCTTTAAATAGAGTAATTTTGGGCAGCACCTTTTTGAGTTTGAGTTCTGCTTGCCATAAGTCATACTTAGATTGCATTTCAATCCACAGTTTTGGCCCGTTGCCTAAAAAGGTCCCAATTCGCAGCGCGAGTTCAGGTGTAATGGAGTTTTTTTCTGCGAGAACAGCGTGCAATGTCTGCCTGGAAATGCCTAAGTGTCTTGCAAATTCAGTAACGGAGATGCCTAGTGTGGGGAAAACATCCTCTCTAAGGATGGCGCCAGGATGAGTAGGGGGTCTTTTACGCATAATATTAGTGGTAGTTTTCAAGGTTAATCCGAAAGGCGCTTTCTTCGTGCCACTCAAATGTAATGCACCATGGGCCATTGATGTGAATGCTGTAGCGTTTTGGAGCCCCTTCTAAGCTATGGAAATTAAAGCCGGGCACCCTCAGGTCATCTAGTGATTTAGCAGAATCAATAGCATCTAAACGCCGCATGATTCTGATTGCAAGCACCTTTTGAACTTTACTACTTTTACCATCTTCAAATAACTCTCTTAATCCTTTATATGTGAATGATTCAATCATTGACGCATTTTAAAGAACTATATAAAAGTGTAAAGTAAAGCCTTACACATGTAAAGGCTTAAATGATGCGGGTTAAATTAGCTCATTGGCTGCTCACTGACAATATCTAGCTCTGCCATCTCACACGATTAAATCATGCTGGGTTGATATGCATGGGTTGTTTAAGATGCTACGCTGATTCTTTCTGCTTAAAGGGGAAACCCCTTTGCGAGTATCTATTGAGTGTTCTCATAAACAATTGCAACTATTTAGGATCTCGCTAGATGTGCGAACTGTCCTAGTTTTGCTGATTCTGTCGACGATTTGGGGAATTTTTAGGATTCTGAAGATCTTTTGAATCGCTATTTTGGATGAGGGGAAAGGGTGGATGAGCCAAACCCCCGGCACTGGCAGAAATTGGGTTTGGCTGCTTCGTTCCCGACCTGACCAGGTTATCCAACCCACCATGCGGGGAGGCC
>Ga0214241_1000303_pt1 | contig 14750 bp, 9 predicted proteins | sample TroBogypolimnion_15_FD_153079 | JGI IMG/M metagenome (GOLD analysis project Ga0214241, IMG submission 153079) | Freshwater microbial communities from Trout Bog Lake, WI - 25AUG2008 hypolimnion | ecosystem: Environmental > Aquatic > Freshwater > Lake > Hypolimnion/Profundal zone | place: Trout...
AACAAAATTTGCGGCTTGGTATTAGGGAAGCTAAATGCTTCTGGTAAAGAATGCAATAAGGCCGTTGCCAACAAAATGCCGACTGAAACGCTCACCATATTGTCGACCATCTTGGAAAGCAAGCCCAAGGAGAAGCTGGCTGCAATTAAGACGCTAACCAATCCCGCAAGAATGGTCACTAACAGAATGTTTTGAAGAATAGACACCGGTTAAATAACTCCGTTTTTCTTGAACCAGGCTAAGCACTTGCTCCAGCCATCTTTGGCGGGACCTTCACGATAGGAATCTCGATAGTCTGCATGAAAGGCGTGCGGAGTATCAGGATAGACCACGATCATAGAATCTCTCGCTGCAGGATTAGTGGGTGCTGCTTTTGCCAATGCTGCCCGCATTTGCTCAACACTCTCTAGAGAAATGCCGGTATCCGCTCCGCCATAGAGGCCGAGGACAGGGGCATGTAATTGAGCAGCAATGTCTACGGGATGCAAAGGATTACCTGGAGTTTTGTCACCAATTAAACGTCCATACCAAGCTACCCCGGCCCTCACTTGCGGCAAGGTCGCAGCTAACCAGGTGATACGACCACCCCAGCAGAATCCAGTAACGCCAACCCGTTTTAGGTCACCACCATTTTTGCCAGCCCAAGTCATGGTGGCCTTGAGATCACCAATCACCTGATCATCCGGTGTTTTAGAAATGACGTTAGTAAAAATCTCGGCAATGCTGCCATAGTTATTCGGATCTCCAGCGCGCATAAAGAAATCTGGTGCAATGGCAAGATAGCCAAGCTTTGCGAAGCGTCTGGCAACATCAGCAATGTGCTCATGCACACCAAAGATTTCACTTACTACAATAATGACTGGCAAAGATGTTTTAGCATTCTGTGGACGTGCAACGTAGATGGGTAGCTGATAGTCGCCCATCTGAATATTCTGCTCGCCAGCCTCAAGACCGACAAAATCGGTTTTGATTGCAGCAGCCATCACTGGCATAGATGCTGGAGCAAAGCCAACCCCCATCACTCCCGCAGTCAGTGCAGAAGTTTTTAAGAAAGCTCTTCGATTTAAGGGCATATTTGATTTCATTAATGTGCTTCCTCCCAGTTATCACCAACCCCAATACTAACCACTAATGGGACTTTAAGTTGCGCAACCTGACACATCAACTCAGGCAATTTCGCTTGTAAGAGTTCAATCTCGTTCAAGGGAACATCAAACACCAATTCATCATGGACCTGCAAGAGCATCTTGGTCTTCAATTGCTCCTTCTCTAACCAATCTTCTACTGCAATCATTGCCAGCTTAATTAAATCTGCCGCAGTGCCTTGCATAGGCGCATTAATTGCGGCTCGTTCAGCACCTTGTCTGCGCGGACCATTAGACTTAATCTCAGGCAACCACAAGCGTCTCCCAAAAACGGTTTCAACATAACCCCTATCGCGAGCCTCTAGACGGGTTCTCTCCATGTATTGGGCAACGCCAGGGTAACGCTCAAAATACTTGGCAATGTAATTCTGAGCTGCCCCTCTTTCAATGCCCAGATTTCCCGCTAGACCAAATGCGCTCATGCCATAAATTAAGCCGAAGTTGATCACCTTGGCATAACGTCGCTGCTCCGAGCTCACCTCCGTCAAGGGGATCCCAAAGATCTCCGCAGCAGTTGCCTGGTGTACATCCTTGCCCGTAGCAAATGCCTCAAGTAGATTTGCATCTTCAGCAATATGCGCCATGATGCGCAACTCGATTTGTGAATAGTCCGCTGAGAGCAATTGACATCCGGGCGCAGGAATAAACGCTTCGCGAATGCGCCGCCCCTCTTCAGTTCGTACTGGAATATTTTGTAAATTGGGTTCGCTCGATGCCAATCGACCAGTGACCGCAACGGCTTGAGAGAAATTCGTATGCACGCGCCCAGTTTGAGGATCTGCCATCCTTGGCAATTTCTCAATATAAGTCGACATCAATTTAGCGAGACTGCGGTAATCCAAAATGCGAGCAGGTAATGGGTAGTCTTCTGCCAGCTTTTGTAAAACTTCCTCATCGGTGGAAGGGCTACCAGATGGGGTTTTCTTGATCACAGGTAATTGAAGCTGGCCAAACAGAATCTCCGCAATTTGTTTTGGCGACTGAATATTAAAAGGCTGACCGGCTAACTGATGGATTTCCCCCTCCAAGGCTAACAAGCGCTTACCAATTTCTTGACCCTGCTGAGCCAATAAGGCAGAGTCAATCCGAATGCCATTGCGCTCCATGATGCCGAGGACGCGCATTGCGGGCATTTCAATTTTTTCGTAGACGTAGAGCAAGCCGGGGCTAGTCTGAATTTGAGGCCACAAGACCAGATGCAAGCGTAAGGTGATATCAGCGTCTTCAGCAGCGTACTTGGTGGCTGTTTGAAGATCAACCTGATCAAAACCAATCTGATGAACGCCTTTGCCACAAACCTCTTCATACTTAATCGTCTTCATGCCCAGATGACGTTCTGCTAAGTTGTCCATATTGTGTGGCATATGAGACTCCAACACATAAGACTCGAGCAAGGTATCGAACTGGACACCCTGTAAGGTGATGCCATAGTTTGCAAAAATATGGGCGTCATACTTTAAGTTTTGACCCACCTTGAAATGGGTTTTGCTCTCTAGCCAAGGCTTTAGTCGGTCAAGTACATACTCTCGCTTTAATTGCTCTGGCGCATTGAGATGACCTACCGGAATATAACAAGCCTCGCCTGCATGTACTGATAAGGAAATACCCACTAACTGTGCGGCAAGTGCATCCAAACTGGTAGTCTCAGTATCCACTGCGGTGAGACTCGCTCCTTGAATTTTCTGAATCCATTTATCGAGACCAGCCTCATCCAAAATGCACTCATAATTTTTTTCAACAGCACTGTGCATCGCACCCATTTCAGGCGATGGTGAAGTAGTAGCCTCCAAGGCCAAGGAGGTTGGCGAAGTGACTTGAGATGAACCACCGACCTGCTCAACTTCGCGTAACCAAGTTTTAAATGCGTAACGTTCAAATAATTCACGCAGTAGCTGACTATCTTCTGGTTTTGCATGAAGCTCATCTAGGCTGGGCACATGGGATGACAAATCGCAATCTGTCTTCACAGTAATGAGTTGTCGCGCTTGAGGTAACCAAGCGAGAGCAGCGCGTAAATTTTCACCAACGACACCTTTGACTTGATCCGCATTCGCCATCAAGTTGTCGAGGTCCCCAAACTCAGCCAACCATTTATTCGCTGTCTTTGGGCCTGCTTTTGGTACCCCAGGTACGTTATCTACCGCATCGCCGATGATGCTCAGATAATCTACGATGCGCTCTGGAGGGACGCCAAACTTCGCAACCACCCCTTCAGTATCCAGACGCTCATCAGTCATCGTATTAATCAAACTCACTGATGAGTTCACGAGCTGGGCCAAGTCTTTATCCCCAGTAGAGATAATCGTCTCCCAGCCAGCCTGAGTTGCTTGGCAAGCCAAGGTGCCAATCACGTCATCAGCCTCGACCCCTGAAACCACTAAAACAGGCCAACCCAGGGCCTTGACCAGGGCATGAATTGGCTCGATTTGCTTCACTAAATCTTCTGGCATCGGGGAGCGATGGGCTTTGTACTCGGGATACATCTCATCCCGAAAGGTCTTCCCTTTGGCATCAAAAATACAGGCAATATGGTCAGCCTGAATCTCTGAACGAGCCCGGCGCATCATATTCACCATGCCGTAGATCGCCCCAGTGGGGTCACCCGCCCCATTTCTGAGATCTGGCATGGCATGAAAGGCGCGATAGAGGTAGCTTGAGCCGTCTATCAATAAGAGTCTATGTTTAGTCATACCGCAATCGTACAATCTAGTGGTGAATTACCTGCCAGTCTGGTGAATCGAAAACCGGGCGGTAGGCTTTAAAAGGTGAAAATCATGCACGCTATTAGTTACTTATTTGGCCACACTTTGAGCTATACCCTGACTTTATTGAGTTTTTTGATGGCCTTTAGTGTTTTCGGGGTCAGCAACACCTGGGCTCAAGGGACAAGTCAAGCCCTCAGCCCCAATGAGCTTGAACTCATTAATAATCAGCCACTTGCACAGCCCGTCACTGCTTCGGATTCAGCGAACTCCAGCAGCAAACGGAATCCAAGCTATCAGTACACCGATAAGAATGGCACGCAAATTACTGAATACAAAGATGTCAATAGCCCAACCCAGGTGCAAGTCAAGACCCGCCTAACCACTTATGACATGTCTCCACCAGATTCAGTGATGCCTGGACCTCCCTCTGGCGAGGGCAGCTTACTGAGCGTACCTAGCATCAGCATTCCATTTAAGTAATTCATGGCCGTTTTTACCCCACTTGAGCTGAGCGATATCTCAGCGTGGATTGCTCGAGATTTTCGGATTGGCGATGCCACTGGCATTCGTGGCATTCATGGTGGAATTGAGAATTCCAATTTCTTTTTGGATACCTCTCTGGAAGGTAAGCCCCAAGAATATGTCCTCACCATCTTTGAAAGACTGACTGCCGAGCAGCTTCCCTACTATCTCGAGTTGATGCGCCATTTAGCCAATCGAGGTATTTCGGTACCCAGACCAATTGAAAACCAATATGGTGAAATCCTATTTGAACTTCAAGGCAAACCTGCAGCCATAGTCAGCAAGCTTCCGGGCTTATCTAGACTGAGTCCAGATGGCCATCACTGTGCCCTAGTTGGTGAAATGCTAGCCAAGATGCATCTGGCAGCAAAAGACTTTGGGCAGACCCAAGAAAACCTTCGCAGCTTAGCCTGGTGGAAAAAAACAGTTCCGGAAGTCCTCCCCCATTTGAGCGCAGATCAACAAGATCTTCTTCAAACTGAGTTAGCAGCACAAGAGCAATTTTTTGCTTCTTCTGAATATTCCGCGCTACCATTTGGCGCCAGTCACTGCGACTTGTTTAGGGATAATGTCCTGTTTGATCCACAACCGAATCAATCCCCCGATCTTCTGGGTGGCTTCTTTGATTTCTACTTCGCAGGAACTGATAAATGGTTATTTGACCTCGCGGTCACGGTAAATGACTGGTGTCTTGCTGAGAATAAAAAAGATTTGGATCCACAACGACTCGAGGCAATGCTCAATGCTTACGAAGCGATTCGTCCGTTAAGTCCCATTGAAAAAGAGTCTTGGTCAATGATGTTGCGTGCAGCTGCACTGCGTTTTTGGATATCCCGGCTCTGGGATTTTTATCTACCTCGCAATGCCGAAATGCTCACACCACATGATCCAAAGCATTTCGAAAAGATTCTACTTAGCCGGCGCGCCGTATGAAACTCAACTCAGTAGGCATTCAAGAGGGCTATCACTGGATTCGCCAGGGCTTTTGGTTATTTAAGCAAAATCCCCTTGCCTTTCTGATGCTCGTCTTCATCTATGTTTTAGTTGCACAACTGGCTATTTTGATTCCGATCATTGGCGTCATTGCCGTGCTCGTTTTGACCCCCACCCTATCTGTAGGCTTTATGACGGCTTGTCGCCATGCGATTCAGGGAGAGCGGATTGTTCCACAAGTCTACTTTTGTGCGCTTCGATCAACTCCACTGATTCGCAAGCGCATTCTGCAATTGGGCTTGCTCTACGCCATCATGATTTTTGGGCTGAGTTTGATCCTGGGTTTATTCATCAACGTTCAAGCCCTCATTCCCTTAATTAGCAATGATCAAGCCATAACACCTGAAGCAATCCATCAGCTCTATTGGGCTTTACTGATTGGCGGTTTACTCTACTTCCCTATTGCGGTATTAATGTGGTTCTCCCCTGTACTCGTTGCTTGGGAAAACATGTCAATCCCACAGGCACTTTTCTCAAGTTGGATAGCGTGTTGGACAAACCGTGGGGCATTTCTGTACTACATCCTAATCTGGGCAGCGATTCTGGTCGCCATTCCTCTATTGGTCGGCGCATCACTAGATACAGTGAACCTGGGTCAAGCCGCTTCTTTCATCATTGCGCCGATTTCAATGGGTGGTCTCACCATCATGCATTGCTCTTTTTATGCGAGCTGGAAGGGTAGCTTCATTACTGATGAAGCAATGGTAATGGGCGATTAATCTATCGCAGCCAACTTAGCAATACTAAGCTGTAGCCACTTAATGCCATTGCGCTTGAAATGAATTTGGGCCCGTGCATCAGCATCCAACCCTTCTAAAGCAGTAACGCGGCCTTCACCAAACTTTGTGTGAAAGACATTTTGGCCAATCTTAAATGGATACGTATCACGCGGGGGCGCAGCCATTCTTTTGACTGTAGTTGATAGCGAACTATGGGGCTTAGTCGCTTGACGATCACTGCCGGAATCAAAGAAATCATTTGACTCATACTCGCGTTGACGGGTATAGCCATCATTCCAGGTAGGGCCCGAGGTACGGCCACCCCAACGTGCGTCCTTGGCTTTAGGTGTTAACCATTTCAGCGAATCAGCCGGTAGTTCCTCGAGGAAGCGGGAAGGCATGTTGTAGCGGACCTGACCATGCAACATACGAGACTGGGTATGCGACAGATATAGACGTTCTTTGGCACGAGTGATCGCAACATACATTAAGCGCCGCTCTTCTTCTAGGCCATTGAGTTCGTTAACGCTGTTCTCATGAGGGAATAAACCCTCTTCAAGACCAGTGATAAAGACGGATGTGAACTCCAGGCCTTTCGCAGAATGGACCGTCATTAATTGCACAGCATCCTGCCCAGCCTGGGCTTGGTTATCGCCAGCCTCTAATGAAGCATGAGACAAAAAGGAAGCCAGGGGTGAAACTTCAACATCACCTGGCGCATTCTCACCGGGCAAGGTGGCTGCTTTAGCGTCTTGCCCATAGCCCTCTTCTGCAATAAATGCAGTGGCAGCGTTAATCAATTCCTGTAGGTTCTCCACTCGATCCTGGCCTTCGCGCTCGCCCAAGTAATGCTGAATCAGGCCGCTATGCTGAATCACAAACTCTACGGTTTCAGGCAAAGTATTGTGTCGGGTTGCTTCACGCAGATGATCAATCAAACGTACAAAACCGCCAAGCGCAGCTCCCGCCTTACCCTCTAGGCTAGAGGCAGCCAAGTAAAGAGAGCATTGTTGATTACGGGCGGCATCTTGCAATGCCTCGATTGAACGAGCACCTATGCCACGCGTCGGGAAGTTCACCACCCGAGAGAAAGAAGTATCGTCATTGGGATTCTCGAGCAAACGTAAATAAGCCAAAGCATGCTTAATCTCAGCACGCTCGAAGAAGCGCAAGCCACCATACACACGATAAGGCAGTCCTGCAGAGAACAAAGCATGCTCAATAATTCGTGACTGGGCATTGCTACGGTAGAGCAGTGCAATCTCGGTGCGCTTAATACCACTATTGATCAGGGCCTTGATTTCATCTACGAGCCAAGCAGCCTCTAGGCCATCACTTGCAGCCTCATAAATACGTACTGGCTCACCATGCCCAGCATCTGTTCGAAGATTCTTACCGAGCCGCTCAGTGTTATTGGAAATCAGGTGGTTCGCCGTATCGAGAATATGTCCATGTGATCGATAGTTTTGTTCCAATTTCACCATCATGGGATGAAACTGTTTTTCATATAAACGCATGTTTTCAACATCGGCGCCACGGAAAGCATAAATACTTTGATCATCATCACCCACTGCAAAGACAGCACTTCGCTGCGTAGAGGAACGACCACCATCATGTCCAGAAAGTAATTTGAGCCAGGCATATTGCAAGGCATTTGTATCTTGAAACTCATCAATCAAAATATGACGAAAGCGTTCTTGATAATGCGTCCGAATCGCTTCAGAGTGCTTGAGCAATTCATAACTCCGCAGCAAGAGCTCTGCAAAATCTACCACGCCTTCACGCTGACATTGCTCATCGTAGGCTTGATAGAGTTGTGCCATCTTTGCCTGAAAATCATCGCCGCTGTCTATATCCTTGGCACGCAGACCTCTCTCTTTGGCATGGGCAATAAAGTACTGCAATTGCTTAGGTGGGTACTTTTCATCATCCACCTTTAGGCCCTTCAACAAGCGCTTAATGGCTGAGAGTTGATCTTGAGTATCCAGAATTTGAAAAGTGGAGGGCAAACCGGCTTCTTTGTGGTGAGCTCTGAGTAGTCGATTACAAAGACCATGAAAGGTCCCAATCCACATGCCGCGGGTATTAATCGGTAACATCGCCCCCAAGCGAATCAGCATTTCTTTGGCTGCTTTATTCGTAAAAGTCACCGCTAAGACCCCAATTGGGGAAACTTGCCCTGTTTGGATCAACCAAGCGATTCGGGTTGTGAGCACACGAGTCTTGCCGCTTCCTGCCCCCGCCAGAATTAAAGCAGATTGGGCATGGCCGTTTTGATCAACAGGAGGGAGGGTAACTGCCTCGCCCTGTTCTGGATTGAGGTTGGCGAGTAAGTCGGAGTACATCAGCCCAATTATAATTTGCCTCTTATGCCAAATGCCTCGAATACCCCTAATTCATCATCAAAAAATCCTGAGGGCAATCAGCAACCCTTGGATGAACTTGCTAAATCCTATGAACCAGCCCCGATTGAAGCCTTTTGGGGTCCCGAGTGGGAAAAGCGGGGCATTGCCGATGCAACGCTAGATGAGGGTAAAGGTGACTTTAGTATTCAGCTCCCACCACCCAATGTAACGGGCACCCTCCATATGGGGCATGCTTTTAATCAAACCATCATGGATGGGCTGGTTCGACATGCACGCATGTCAGGTAAAAATACCCTGTGGGTGCCTGGCACCGATCATGCTGGTATCGCCACCCAAATCGTGGTTGAGCGTCAGCTCGATGCCCAAAAAGTTTCTCGTCACGATTTAGGTCGTGAGAAGTTCTTGGAAAAAGTGTGGGAGTGGAAGGAAACTTCTGGCTCGACCATCACCCGTCAAATCCGTCGTCTTGGCGCCTCGATTGATTGGGCTAAAGAATATTTCACGATGGACAGCAAAATGTCCAAAGCCGTGGTTGAAGTCTTTGTGCGTCTCCATGAGCAAGGCCTCATTTACCGCGGTAAACGGCTTGTCAACTGGGATCCTGTTTTGGGTACTGCCGTTTCTGATCTCGAAGTAGTTAGCGAAGAAGAAGACGGCTCGATGTGGCATATCCGCTATCCGCTCGCAGACGGTTCTGGCCAACTGATTGTGGCCACCACTCGCCCCGAGACCCTATTGGGTGACGTGGCGGTGATGGTCAACCCCAACGATGAGCGCTATCAACATCTGATTGGTCAATCCGTTGTGTTGCCGCTTTGCGATCGTGAGATTCCAATCATTGCTGACGACTACGTCGATCTGAGCTTTGGTACTGGGGTCGTTAAAGTCACCCCCGCACATGACTTCAATGACTATGCAGTTGGTCAACGCCATCAATTACCTCTCATTAATATTCTCACACTAGATGCCAAGATTAATGAGCATGCACCAGCGGCATATCAGGGCTTAGATCGCTTTGCTGCACGCAAACAAATTATTGCCGATCTAGATCAAGCTGGACTCTTAGAAAAAGTGCAGCCTCACAAATTGATGGTTCCACGCGGTGACCGAACCCAAACCATCATTGAGCCCATGTTGACTGACCAATGGTTCGTGGCTGTCTCTAAACCCAGTCCCGATAATCAATACAAACCTGGTTCCTCGATCGCAGCTGCCGCCTTAGAGGCGGTAACCAAAGGCGACATCAAACTGGTTCCAGAAAACTGGATCAGTACTTACACGCAGTGGTTAGAAAATATCCAAGACTGGTGTATCTCTCGTCAACTCTGGTGGGGCCATCAAATCCCCGCTTGGTATGGCGATCAAGGTCAAATCTTTGTAGCACGCTCTGAATCAGAAGCGAAAGCGCAAGCAGCTGCAGCGGGCTACTCAGGAGAGTTAAATCGTGATCCCGATGTATTGGATACCTGGTTCAGCTCCGCTCTCGTTCCTTTTAGCTCTCTCGGCTGGCCAGATAAAACCCCTGCGCTTGACCATTTCTTACCCTCTTCTGTTTTAGTTACTGGCTTTGACATCATCTTCTTTTGGGTAGCGCGCATGGTGATGATGACTTGTCATTTCACTGGTAAGGTCCCTTTCCATACGGTATATGTACATGGCTTAGTGCGCGATGCTGAAGGTCAGAAAATGAGTAAGTCCAAGGGCAATACCTTAGACCCCATCGACCTCATCGACGGCATTGAACTCGACGCATTGGTTAATAAGAGAACTGTGGGGCTTATGAACCCTAAGCAAGCTGAGAGCATTAGTAAGCGCACTCGCAAAGAGTTTCCGGAGGGTATCGCTGCATTTGGAACAGATGCCTTGCGCTTCACCTTTGCATCCCTGGCATCCCTAGGTCGCAACATCAATTTTGATCAAAAACGCTGCGAAGGTTATCGTAATTTCTGTAATAAGCTTTGGAATGCCACACGCTTTGTTTTAATGAACTGTCCTGGCACTCTTGAAGATAATGGCTTTGCACCCTGCGATGATCAATGCGGTCCAGAGGGCTACCTTGATTTCTCGCCAGCAGACAAATGGATTGTTTCAGCATTGCAAAGAACCGAAGCCGAAGTTGAAAAAGGTTTTCAAAACTATCGCTTCGACAACATCGCCAATAGCATCTACCAATTTGTTTGGGATGAATATTGTGACTGGTACTTAGAGCTGGCCAAAGTTCAACTTCAAACCGGAACTCCAGCACAGCAACGCGCTACCCGCAGAACCTTGCTGCGTGTTCTAGAAACTATTTTGCGTTTAGCCCATCCTCTGATTCCATTCATCACTGAGACCCTGTGGCAAACCCTTGCCCCCAAGACAGGTAAAGAGCTTGCACAGCAAACCAAACAAACAATTGCATTGCAGCCCTACCCAATTGCCCAGCCTGAAAAAATCGATATAGCGAGTGAAGCATGGCTAAATCAAATTAAGGCCATGGTGGATGCCTGCCGTAACTTGCGTGGAGAAATGCAAGTCTCCCCCGCACAAAAAGTGCCCCTTTGGATTTGCGGTCCTGAGACTTTCCTGAAGCAAGCCACACCTTATCTTCTAGCCTTAGCTAAATTATCTGAAGTGAAGATCTACCAAGATGAGGCCTCTATGGAAAAAGAAGCTTCTGGAGCACCCATGGCTCTGGTGGGAGATCTGAAACTCCTTCTAAAAATTGAGGTTGATGTGGGTGCTGAGCGTATTCGTCTGGGCAAAGAGATTGATCGTCTAGCCAACGAGATCCAGAAAGCTCGCAGCAAACTCTCCAATGAGAGCTTTGTGGCCCGGGCTCCAGAAGAGGTGGTAGCCCAGGAAAAACAACGTCTTACAGGGTTTGAACAAAATCATGAGAAGCTTGTAGCACAATTAGAACGTCTGAAATAACTCACTCATCAATGACTGCGCGATATGACCACTTTGAATAAACCTGTTACGAAAGCCGTCTTCCCAGTTGCCGGTTTGGGCACTCGCTTCTTGCCAGCCACCAAGGCTAGCCCAAAGGAAATGTTGAACGTGGTTGACAAGCCATTGATTCAATACGCGGTTGAAGAGGCTATTGCGGCAGGTATTACTGAAATGATTTTCGTTACGGGTCGCAGCAAACGCGCCATTGAAGATCACTTTGATAAAGCATACGAACTAGAAGCAGAGTTAGAGGCCAAGAATAAACAAGCCCTCCTGGAGATCGTCCGCAATGTCAAACCAAGTCATGTCGACTGCGTTTATGTCCGTCAACCTGAAGCCCTAGGTCTGGGTCATGCCGTTCTATGCGCAGAGAAACTCGTCCGCGATGAGCCCTTTGCTATCATCCTGGCGGATGACCTATTAGATGGTCAGCCTGCCGTTCTCAAGCAAATGCTCGCTGTGCATGATGCTCAAAAAGGTTCAGTGCTGGCAGTAGAAAAAATTGATCCCGCCAAGAGCAGTTCTTATGGAATTGTTTCGGGGTCAGAAGTGAGCAAGGGAATATATCGTCTCGATGGAATCGTAGAGAAACCCCAACCGAAAGATGCGCCATCTAATTTGGCAGTTGTGGGTCGCTATGTGCTTTCGTCAAATATTTTTCAACACATCCGCGACCTCAAACCAGGCGCTGGTGGCGAAATTCAATTAACCGATGCCATTGCATCTCTTCTCAAGGAAGAGCCCGTATTTGCTTATGAGTACAGCGGTGTTCGCTATGACTGTGGTAGCAAGCTAGGCTACCTCAAGGCTTCGATTGAATTTGCCTTACGCCACCCAGAGGTTGGCGCTGACTTTGCTGCGTACCTGAAAAGTCGCTCTCTGGCCTAAATTAGGTGTCGCTTATCTTCTTTTCATAAAGAAGATCAGAACATCACCTTCTTTTCCAGCAGCAAGCAGTTCATTGCCAGTTTGCTTGGCAAACGCAGGGAAGTCATGCACTGCGCCAGCATCAGTCGCTTTGATCTTCAATATCTCGCCTGATTGCATATTGGCCAAAGCCTTCTTGGTGCGCAAAATGGGTAGTGGGCAATTCATACCAATCGCGTCCACTTCCGCATTAAAGACCATGTTCAAGTTCTCACTCATTTACTCGCAACCCAATCTTTCACTCCAGCTAACGCCGCAGGAAGAGCAGCAGCATTCGTGCCGCCCGCCATCGCCATTTCGGGCTTACCACCACCCTTACCGCCAACTTGCAGGGCAACGAAGTTAACGAGATCACCTGCTTTCACTCTAGCAATCGTGTCGGCAGTGACGCCTGCGATCAAACTCACCTTATCGCCCTGAACTGAAGCCAATACAATCACCGCGGTCTTGAGTTTGCCTTTAAGGGCATCCATTGTTTCGCGCAAGACTTGTGCATCTGCGCCATCCAATCTAGCTGCCAACACTTGAATTCCATTGACCTCAATTGCTTGACTAGCTAATTCATCGCCTTGGCTAGCAGCCAATTTGGAATTGGCTTTCTCAAGTTCGCGCTCAGCTTGTCGCAAACTCTCTTGTAATTGCGCCACGCGGTTCACTAAATCTGCTGGATGCGTTTTGAGAATAGTTGCCGCCTCATTCATGCGATCTTCTAGGTCTTGTAGAAAATGGAGGGCGTTACTACCTGTAACCGCTTCTACCCGACGAATGCCTGCAGCCACTCCACTCTCAGACAGAATCTTTAAGCTACCAATATCACCGGTACGTTGTACGTGAGTACCGCCGCATAACTCTTTTGAGCTACCAATTTCCAATACGCGCACTTCTTCACCGTACTTCTCACCAAAGAGCATCATCGCGCCAGTCTTTTGTGCGTCATCTAATGACATGACTTTGGCTGAGGTAGCAGCATTGGCCAAAATTTCGGCATTGACAATATCTTCGATGCGGCGAATTTCTGGTGAAGAGATCGGCGCATGATGCGTAAAGTCAAAGCGCGTTTTGCTCGCATCTACCAAAGAACCTTTTTGTTGAACATGATCGCCCAAGACTTCGCGCAATGCCTTATGGAGGATGTGGGTTGCACTATGGTTACGCATCGTATCGAGACGAAGCTTGCTATCAACAATTGCGGTAAGCGAATCACCAACCTTCAATTCACCCTCCAGCAATTCGCCTTGATGCCCAAAGACGTCTGCCTGAATTTTGAAAGTATCTTGCACACCAAAGCGAGCAGCCTCATTACGTAACTCACCTTGATCACCAACCTGACCGCCTGACTCAGCATAGAACGGGGTATTGTCTAAAACCACAACGGCGGCATCGCCAGCCTGAATTGCCTGCACTGGGGCGCCGTCTACATAAAGAGCTGTAACACTAGCGCCCTCATGCTTGAGGTTCTCGTATCCATGAAAATGGGTTGGCTTACCTGAATACTCCAGCCCTTGCGCTACTTTGAATTTACCTGCAGCTCGAGCTTGATCCCGTTGCTTTTGCATCGCTTGCTCGAAGCCTTCTGCATCTACGGTAACGCCTCGTTCACGACAAACATCTGCGGTTAAATCCAATGGAAATCCAAAGGTGTCATGTAGACGGAAAGCGGTCTCACCATCAACTACTGTTGCGCCACCTGCTAGAGCGCTCTCGAGGATTTCCATACCATTTGAAATGGTCTGGAAGAAACGTTCCTCCTCTTGTTTCAAAACTTCGCCGACTTTGTCTTGCGCCGCCCGAAGTTCTGGGTATGCATCACCCATCTCTTTGACTAAGGCTGGCACTAATTGATAGAAGAAAGGCTTACGTGCGCCTAGCTTATATCCATGACGAATCGCACGACGCGCAATGCGGCGCAGAACATAACCCCGCCCAGCATTACCAGGGATCACACCATCAACCACTACAAAGCTACAGGCACGAATATGATCTGCAATCACTTTTAAGGATGGGCTATTAGCGTCGCAATGACCTCCACCAGCAGCATCGACTGCTTCTTTAGCGGCTTTTAATAAGTGAACAAATAAGTCGATTTCATAATTGGAATGCACCTGTTGCAGAACTGCTGCAATGCGCTCCAGACCCATACCAGTATCCACGCTGGGCTTAGGCAGGGGGTGCATATTGCCTGCCTCATCGCGATTAAATTGCATGAAGACGTTATTCCAAATCTCAATGAAGCGATCGCCATCCTCATCGGGACTGCCAGGAGGGCCTCCTGGGATATGGTCGCCATGATCGTAGAAAATTTCAGTACAAGGGCCGCATGGACCCGTATCACCCATCATCCAAAAATTGTCTGAAGCGTAACGCACACCCTTGTTATCACCAATCCGAATAATCCGTTCAGCTGGAACGCCAATTTGGTCTTTCCAAATCGCGTAAGCC
>Ga0214241_1000308_pt1 | contig 14587 bp, 15 predicted proteins | sample TroBogypolimnion_15_FD_153079 | JGI IMG/M metagenome (GOLD analysis project Ga0214241, IMG submission 153079) | Freshwater microbial communities from Trout Bog Lake, WI - 25AUG2008 hypolimnion | ecosystem: Environmental > Aquatic > Freshwater > Lake > Hypolimnion/Profundal zone | place: Trout...
GATTGCAGCTGGCCGTGCAATCATCCCAGCAAACATCAATCACCCTGAGTTGGAGCCCATGATTATTGGCCGTAACTTCCGGGTGAAGATCAACGGGAATTTAGGCAACTCTGCTGTTACCTCATCGATTAATGAAGAAGTAGAAAAGATGGTTTGGTCTATTCGTTGGGGTGCAGACACCATCATGGATCTCTCGACGGGTAAGCATATTCATGAAACCCGTGAGTGGATTATTCGTAACTCACCAGTTCCGATTGGCACCGTTCCTATTTATCAAGCGCTTGATAAAACCGGTGGTATTGCAGAAGACCTCACCTGGGAAATGTTTCGCGACACCCTAATTGAGCAAGCTGAGCAAGGGGTTGACTACTTCACCATCCATGCTGGCGTATTGCTCCGTTATGTACCGCTAACAGCAGACCGCATTACCGGTATTGTTTCTCGTGGCGGCTCCATCATGGCTAAATGGTGTTTGGCTCATCACAAAGAAAACTTCCTTTACACAAAGTTTGATGAGATTTGCGAGATCATGAAAGCTTATGACGTGTCATTTAGCTTGGGTGATGGTTTGCGTCCTGGCTGTATTGCTGACTCTAATGACGCTGCCCAGTTTGGTGAACTCCATACATTGGGTGAGTTAACTGCTAAAGCGTGGAAGCATGACGTACAAGTCATGATCGAAGGTCCTGGTCACGTGCCAATGCAACGTATTGAAGAAAATATGACGGAAGAGCTCAAGCACTGCTTAGAAGCTCCGTTCTATACCCTTGGACCATTGATTACTGATATTGCTCCTGGCTACGATCACATCACTAGCGGCATTGGTGCAGCACAAATTGGTTGGTACGGCACAGCGATGCTTTGCTACGTCACACCTAAAGAGCATTTAGGCTTACCGGATAAGGAAGATGTTCGTGAAGGCATCATTACCTACAAGATTGCAGCCCATGGCGCTGACTTAGCCAAAGGCTTGCCAGGCGCTCAAGTACGCGATAACGCCCTCTCTAAGGCTCGCTTTGAATTCCGCTGGGAAGATCAATTTAATCTTGGCTTAGATCCTGAACGGGCGCGTGAGTATCACGATGCAACGCTACCTGCTGAAGGTGCCAAGATTGCCCACTTCTGCTCTATGTGCGGTCCAAAATTCTGCTCAATGAAGATCACACAAGAAGTGCGTGACTATGCTGCGACTTTGGATGCTGATGGAAATCCTAAGGCAAAGGTCATACCGATTGCTGAAGTTACAGAGGCATCTAAAGGCATGGAAGAAATGTCTGCTGAGTTCCGTAAGCGTGGTAGTGAAATTTATCAGTGAGATTGATCGATGACTAGCGTACGCTTCTCTAATAGCAAATACGCCATTGTTGGCGGCGGCCTCATTGGCCGCCTGCTAGCGCTTGCGCTTGCTAAAGGTGGTGCGCAGGTTGATCTATTTGAAAAGGGTGGCGCTGATGGCACTCATGCTGCAGCGCGGATTGCTGCAGCGATGTTGGCGCCATTAGCTGAATCTGTTATTACTGAAGATTCAGTGGTTCGTATGGGTTTGTACAGCTTACCTCGCTGGCAAGAGCTCATCGCCAGTCTGTCATCACCGGTTTACTTTCAGCAAGATGGCACGCTCATTTTGTGGCATCGGCAAGATGCTAGCGAAGCCGAAAGATTTACTGCTCACCTGGAAAAGAACTGTCGCTCTAATTCAGAATTAAGTGCACCTTTAAAGTTAAATGGTGATGCCTTGAGAGAGCTAGAGCCTGGCGTTGCTGACCGCTTTAATCAAGGCCTCTATTTACCGAATGAAGGTCAATTAGATAATCGCCAATTATTAGATGCCCTCACCCAAGAGCTCGAGTTAAAAAAAGTGAATTGTCACTGGCATACCGAGCTAGAGCCCGATGAATTACGCAAACAATTCACTTACAAAGCCGTGATTGATTGTCGTGGCACTGGAGCCAAAGATTCATGGTCTTTAGGTGATACTCCAAATGCCTTACGCGGCGTGCGTGGTGAAGTGATTCGCCTGTATGCCCCGGAAGTGAAACTACGTCGCCCTACACGCTTAATCCATCCACGTTACCCGATTTATATCGCTCCAAAAGAGAGTGATATTTATGTTGTAGGCGCAACCGAGATTGAATCTGACGACCTATCAGAAATGAGTGTGCGCTCGGCCATGGAGCTGCTCAGCGCGGTGTATACCGTGCATAGCGGCTTTGCTGAAGCCCGCATCTTAGAGATGGCTACCCAATGCCGCCCTACTTTAAAAAATAATCTGCCGGAAATTCGGATGAAGAAAAACAAGGGGCTTGCTGATTTGATGATGATCAATGGCCTCTATCGCCATGGTTTTATGATTTCTCCTGCAGTGCTTGATTGCGCTCTGCAGGTTTTAGAGCTAGGCAGTAGCAAGACCGCATTAGAATTAGGATTAACTGTAGTTCAAGATAGCAATCAGATTGAGGCGGTATGCGCGTAATCGTCAATCAAGTGACATACGATCTTCCCAACCAGAGCGTCGTGAGCGATGCGCTGGCCATCATCAATGCCAAGCCCCCTTATGCTGTTGCGGTAAATCTGAATTTTGTGCCTAAGAGTAAACATGCCAATTTTGCCTTGAATGAGAATGACCAGATTGAAGTGATTGCTCCAGTTACTGGTGGCTGATATAGAAGATTAGAAGAATCAACTTGATATGAACGCACCTCTACCAACTAACCTCAATAAGGCAGATACACTAGTTCTCTATGGTGAGAGCTTTGCGAGCCGTTTGTTATTAGGTACTTCACGCTACCCGTCGCCACAAGTATTAGAGAACGCTGTCCAGGCATCTAACCCTGGCATGATTACTGTAAGCTTGCGCCGCCAAGGCACTTCAACCACCGAAGCACATAGTGGTTTTTGGGATTTACTCAAAAAGATGGCTGTTCCTGTCCTGCCTAATACAGCAGGTTGTCATAGCCCACAAGAAGCGATCACCACTGCGCAAATGGCGCGTGAAGTATTTGAAACTGATTGGCTCAAGTTAGAGCTCATTGGCGATGACTACACACTGCAACCGGATGTATTGCGCTTAGTGCAGACCGCTGAGACCCTGATTAAAGATGGCTTTAAGGTATTGCCATACTGCACTGAAGATCTTATTTTGTGCCAACGACTCGTCGATGTTGGCTGCCAGGCAGTAATGCCTTGGGCTGCACCTATTGGTACAGGACAAGGCCCACTAAACCCCTATGCAATGAAATTATTACGTGATCGCCTCAAGGTTCCGCTTTTAGTGGATGCTGGCCTAGGACTCCCATCGCACGCATGTACCGTAATGGAATGGGGTTTTGATGGTGTCCTCCTCAATACGGCAGTTGCCTTAGCTGATGATCCTATTGTGATGGCTAAAGCTTTTGCAATGGCCGTAGATGCTGGACGCGCAGCTTACTTGTCTGGCGCCATGAAACCCCAAGAGTCTGCTCAGGCTAGCACGCCTTTAGTAGGCACGCCTTTTTGGCATCAGTCATAGATCAACTTTGATACTGAGATAAGTGCACTGAACTCATGAGCCTGATTCGAGACCTAGCAGACCAAATCGTTGCCGCTCATCGCAATGCAGACTTATGCATTCCGATTCCGAGCTTTAGTCTTAATACACCGCCTCCATTAATTGACAATGAGGCCGCAGCTGATCATTATGAATTGGCCGGCGCACTAGCAGCGATTGATATGGGCTTTATTGAGTCCGATGCAAAAATCGTCGGTAAGGCTTGGTCACGGATGACATCACAAGATGGTGGCTTTAATCCGTTTAAATGGCCAAGCAGGCCAGAACATTTTGATTTACTGCCTTGGACTCGTAATATGAATCCCAATGCATTTAAAGAATGTCCTAAGCGATTAGGTCTATATGGCGTGATGCCCGATTCTGACTGGGTAAAGCGTATGGTCGAAGCAGAAATACCAACGGTGCAACTGCGCTTTAAATCAGATGAAAAATCCAAGATCAGAAAACAAATTAAAGAGTCCGTTGCTGCCGCCAAAGATAGCAAAACGCTTTTATTCATCAATGACTATTGGCAAGAGGCAATTGATGCTGGTGCTTATGGCGTCCACCTTGGTCAAGAAGATATAGAAGAAGCTAACCTAGAAGAAATTCGTTCTGCAGGGTTACGACTTGGCCTCAGTACCCATGGATATGCAGAACTTGCTCATGCCGATCGCTTCTGTCCAAGCTATATTGCAATGGGCGCAGTCTTTGCAACCAATTTAAAGAAGATGCCAACTGCGCCTCAGGGTTTAGGTCGCCTCTATCAATACGCCAAATTGATGAGTCACTATCCATTGGTTGCCATTGGTGGCATTGATGAGGATAGTATTCGTGCGGTGTCTAAAAGCGGTGTGGGTTCAGTGGCTGTTGTCAGAGCCATTACGCAAGCCAAGGACCCCAAGGCTGCAGTGAAGCATTTACAAGAATTGATGCGGAATTAAATCGAATTAGCGTTTGTCAAATAGCGCTAAAAGATGCTCAACAAATGCACTTGCTTGAGCTACAGCCCACTGAGCATCTTCTTTAGCTACCAAATCACCTTTATAGTCTCCCATTAAACGAAGATCCTCGACCTTGTTTAATGCTTTGCCAAACTCAATTGAGACATTTCCTGTTTTTACTAATTTAAGACTAAAAACAGATATGAGGCCGCTATGGGTTTTTGTAAGCTCAACCGACTGAATCTCACCAGAAGCAAGTAAAGCACCGCGCGCAGCGTCAAACATAGCGTAATAAGCTCGATTACATGCTCCATCAAAATCTTCCGCATCTAACAGTATTTTTGCTGAGGTAGCCGCTGTTGTAGCTTTGATAAAAAGCTCTTTTGGCTTCAAAGCAGAATGCCTTCGTTGCGGACATTGTTAATAAGACTTGGATTTGAATACGCCTCTGGATGATCCCATTCTTCCTGCCATATTGGAAGCGGCTGAATACGTATGCCAGTCTCTAAAAGAACATCATAAGCAAGATCATCCATAGCAAATTTTGTCGCCAGAAATGGAGTTGCCAGGCCCTTTAAAAGAATAGCAACATCAGCGTCACTTTCTGAATGGTGATCACCTCTCGCCCGGCTTCCAAACAATATTGCTTTTGCTATTGGAAAGTATTGGGCGACCTTGTCCATAAAAGCTGACGTGGCAGCTTTTGTTTGATCGTCAATGAAAATATCCCTCATAGGCTCTATTATCCAAAGAAAAAGGCTTCATAGCAATTAAAGACTTTAACCATATTAGATTTGGGTAAAAGCACTGCTAAAGCTTTGTTTTTTCGTCGAGAAGCGCTGTTGGATAAAAGTCGTGCATATGCCATAGCGGGCCTGGACCCTCACCGATACTTAAGAATCGCCCTGCCTCCAAGCCAGCCTCAACATAAGCAATTGCTTTAGCAACAGCATGACTAAGGTCATGACCATCTGCAAGATAAGTTGCAATTGCCGAAGCGAGAGAGCATCCAGTCCCATGGGTATTTACTGTATTCACACGATAGTGTTTGAACTCTTTTGTTTGCACGACCTCTAGACCATCTTCAAGCGAGCGCCACATCAAGTAGTCAGTAATTTGAGTGTGGGTGCTGTCGAGATGACCCCCTTTAATCAAGACGGCTTGTGGGCCCATCTCGAGTAATTCTTCTGCAGCTAATTTGAAATCATTGACCGCATTAATTTCACGACCAAGAAGCAATGAGGCCTCATCTAAGTTTGGTGTAATGAGAGATGCTATCGGAAATAATTCCGTAATCATGGCTTGAGCAGTGTCATCACCGCCTAAGCTTGCGCCAGAGGTAGCGCGTAAAACTGGGTCAAGAACGATTCTCTTTACGCCGTGCTTACGCAAAGATTTAGCGACTGTTTTGACAATTTCCGGGCTAGCAAGCATTCCAATTTTGACAATATCAGCCCCAATATCCAATAAAACAGCGTCGATTTGAGCTTCAACTACATCTAAATCGATATCTTGAATGCGAGTCACTCCCAAGGTATTTTGGGCAGTAATAGCTGTGATGACGGACATTCCATAGCCGCCTAAGGCTGTTATTACCTTGAGGTCAGCCTGAAGTCCCGCCCCACCGCCACTGTCTGAGCCAGCAATGGTCAGTACTTTGGGGATACGGACAGAAGTAGAGAGAAGTGATTTCATCTTGCTATAATATCGGCTTATTCCTCGATAGCTCAGTCGGTAGAGCGCCGGACTGTTAATCCGTAGGTCCCTGGTTCGAGCCCAGGTCGAGGAGCCAAATTAAAACCCTGTAAGCCCATAAAGCTACAGGGTTTTTTCTTTTCGGGAGAGTGCATCCGTTTGGATCCTTTATCAAGATTTACCATTTATTTAGATTATGGATAAATTTGGCTAAAGACATTGAAAACATCCAGTAAGATAAATCTCAAGCAACCCTGATTGAGAAAAAAATGACGAATGCATACACTGTTATCTACCTCTTTCTCATCTTTGGCGCATTCTTTGGTTTGGTCACTCACTCAAAACGACACTTATTTAGCGAAGGGCCTCAGAAAGCAAAGGACTCTGAACAAACCTCAACGCTAAAAGGTCGTATTTATTGGGTCATCCTTTGCACCCTGCTCTGGCCCATCATGGTCATCACAGGCATCAATACGGCTTGGATACTTTTTAAACGTAAACAGCAATCCCGAAAGTAATACTTTCTTTGTTCTATATAGGCTCTTTTTCTTTAGTAGCTACTGTCTGGAAGTAATCTTAGATCAAACCCTTCTTACGCAGATTAGCTAAGCGGTTATTTAGGGTTTTTATGGTCAAAAGATGATATTTATCTCCCTCTGTCCATGCGCTACCTTTCCATTCAATACCTTCTGGCGTGACTTTAGCGAATGGCTCTTTGCCATCTTTTGCATAACCCTCCATGATGATGATCAGCGCTGCTCGATCATCAGATCCACCAGCGTCTTTGATTGCATTTAAGATGGGCTCAGTAATCGTATCGCCGTAGGTAACTTTAGAGTCCGGATGCTTTGGCGCTACCGGCTCCTCAAAGATATATTCATGGGGCCACTCAAAGACATTTCTGGCGGAATGTTTTACAGCTGCCGGACTCACCAGGCCACCCTCAGGATTTCTGGGGTCAGTTGGCAGGCCGAGTTCTAAAATCCAAGCTTCAAATTCTGCAATGCGGCTATAACGTTTTTCCTCACTATCTCGTTTCTGCTCTTCTTGCGAGAGCAATAAAGTGACCCATGCCCAGGCAATATCCTTGGGTAAGGCATACTCTTGAGCCAAAATACCGCTCGCTTTTTTGAGGATAGGTTTAGATGTAAGTTTTGTCATTGCATTCTTTATTAAAGTACCTTCAATTTAGGGTGAAAAGTCAAAGGGAAGGTGCCCTGTTCATTTTTATAATGCTCTCCACAGACCCTTCAGGATACTCTTCAATATTCTTCACTAGACAAAGGTTTCCTTATCTAAAACCCATAAACCCAGGTCTAGAGGCCTCCAGAGCCTAGCAATACTAGAAATACAGCAAGATTGGCTGTATTCACTAAAATAACGGGATGACTAAGATTCCTGAACTTCTCGCTCCAGCTGGCAGCCTCTCTATGCTGCGTACCGCCTTTGATTTTGGCGCAGATGCCATTTACGCAGGGCAGCCCCGTTACTCCCTTCGGGTTCGTAATAATGACTTTGGCAAGATTGAGGTACTCAAGCAAGGCATTGACACTGCACATGAGCTAGGTAAAAAGTTTTATCTGGTTTCTAACTTATTACCGCATGGCGGCAAGACCCGCACTTATATCAAGGATATGGACCCTGTCATTGCATTGAAACCTGATGCGTTAATCATGTCAGATCCGGGGTTGATCATGATGGCGCGCGAAGCTTGGCCAGATATGCCAATACATTTATCCGTTCAGGCTAATACCGTCAATGGTGCCTCAGCAAAGTTCTGGCGTTCCGTTGGAATTAGTCGCGTTATTTTGTCGCGCGAACTCTCTTTTGATGAAATTGAGGAAGTACGTCAAGACTGTCCTGAAATGGAATTGGAAGTATTTGTGCATGGTGCTCTTTGCATTGCCTATTCAGGTCGCTGCTTGCTGTCAGGCTACATGTCGCATCGAGACTCCAATCAAGGCGCCTGTACTAATGCTTGCCGCTGGGACTACAAGGTAAAGCCTGGCCAACAAAATACCAGTGGTGATGTAGTACTGCTGCAGGAAGCCCGCCGTCCTGATGAGTTGATGCCAATGGAAGAAGACGAGCATGGTACTTACATCATGAACTCAAAAGATCTGAGAGCTGTTGAACACATTGAGCGCCTGACCAAGATGGGCGTTGACTCCTTTAAGATCGAAGGTCGTACAAAATCACCATACTATGTTTCCCGCACCGTTCAAGCTTATAGAACAGCGATTAATGATGCCGTTACTGGTAGACCCTTTAACACTGCTTTGTTAGGGCAATTAGAAGGCTTAGCAAATCGCGGCTATACCGATGGCTTTTATGAGCGCCATCACGATAAAGAGTATCAACTTTATATGCGCGGCTACTCCCTGTCAGGTCGTAGCTTATATGTTGGTGATACTCTTGAGATTGACCCAACTTCTGGGCGCGTCAAGGTAGACGTAAAGAATCGCTTTTCAGTTGGCGATAAGCTTGAAATCATTGAGCCCAATGGAAATACAGATGTAGTGTTAACTGAAATGTGGAATATGCATGGTGAAGCCGTTGATGTTGCGCCTGGCTCAGGTCACTTTGTTTGGTTAAAAATCCCCATGACTAGCAAACATGCCTTTATCGCACGTTACACGCAAGAGGCAGCACCAGCTGAGGTTGCAACTAGCTCATGCTCTACTTGCGGTGATTAATCTCAGCTCCTCTGACTATAGATTTTCATGACTAACAGCACTAAGATTCACTCAAGCGAGCCAGCTCTGAAAATAAAACTTGAAGAGGAAATAAAGAAGGCGCTTGCTCTATCGCTTTATCTCGGAATTTGGTTCTGCGCGATTACCTTTATGGCAGCAACCGCCCTTGAAGAGCGACCCATTCCTTTGGCCATCTTTGGTTTTGCATTAATCAAAGCTGGTTTATCAGCAAAATTTATGCTGATTGCTCAGGCTGCTTATCCAATCAAGATCGACAAAGCAAATGGAATTGTTGGCTCCCTATTTATTGAGTCGATTGTTTATATTATTGTCATTATTGCGCTGAACTATATTGAAGCTGGGGTTGATGGCCTGATACATGGGAAAGAATTTATTTCCTCTATGGCGAGTTTTGGAAGTGGTGATCCATTAAGAGTATTGGCCATGTCAATTGTGTATTGGCTCATTATTTGGCCTTACTTAATCTTTGTAGGGTTCAATAAGGTCGTCGGTAATACCGAAACTCTTGCAGTTTTATTTGGCGCAAAAAAGTAATTTCCTTACTTGCATTGCATGAGAATTTTTTGCTTATGCCTACTGGTGAGTCAGACTATAGATAAATTCAATAGATTCAGCAGATTTAGTCCTTTCAACATTCCATCGCTACAATAAAGCCAAAAGAACCCTGAAGAGAGATTCGAGACACTCATGAGCAATAAACCAAAAGATCCTGCGGAGAGCGGTTTACGCAAAGGCTTAACTAGCTATGGAGATAAAGGCTTCTCTTTATTCTTACGCAAAGCATTTATTAAAGGTGCTGGCTATACCAATAGCGCCTTAGATCGCCCTGTTATTGGGATCATCAATACCGGTAGTGCTTATAACCCCTGCCATGGCAATATGCCGCAATTATTAGAAGCAGTGAAACGTGGCGTCATGTTGGCCGGTGGCTTACCGATGGAATTTCCAACGATCTCGATTCATGAAAGTTTTGCTGCGCCCACTAGTATGTATTTGCGTAATTTGATGTCTATGGATACCGAAGAAATGCTGCGCGCTCAGCCAATGGATGCTGTGGTCATGATCGGTGGTTGCGATAAGACCGTGCCAGCGCAAATGATGGGCGCTGCTTCTGCGGGACTACCTGCAATTCAATTGATTACGGGCTCGATGTTGACGGGCTCGCATCGCAGCGAACGCGTTGGCGCTTGCACGGATTGTCGTCGTTACTGGGGTAAATTCCGCGCCGGTGAGATTGATGAAGCTGAAAAAGACGAAGTGAATGATCAACTTGTAGCCAGTGTTGGTACCTGCTCTGTTATGGGTACAGCAAGCACTATGGCTTGTATCTCTGAGGCACTTGGCATGACCGTGCCAGGTGGAGCAACTCCTCCAGCTGTGACTGCAGATCGTATTCGTATTGCCGAAGAAACAGGTACTTGCGCAGTGAAGATGGCTAAAGATGGTTTAACCATCGACAAAATATTAACTGCAGATGCATTTGAAAACGCAATGCGTGTTTTATTGGCGATTGGCGGATCAACCAATGGCATTGTTCACTTAGCTGCTATTGCAGGTCGTATGGGTCTAGAAATTGATTTAGATGCACTCGATAAGATGGGTGATGAAACCCCCGTTCTGGTGGATTTAAAACCTTCAGGCGACCATTACATGGAAAATTTCCATGATGCGGGAGGCATGACAACCCTCTTGCGTGAACTCAAGCCACTATTAAAACTAGATGCGCTGACTGTTACAGGTAGAACGCTGGGTCAAGAGATTGATGCCGCTCCACCGAGCTTTAAACAAGATGTAGTGCGACCTTTTGATAAACCAATTTATCCTCGTGGCAGCATTGCTGTACTTCACGGCAACCTTGCCCCTGGTGGCGCCATCATCAAGCAATCTGCTGCTAATGAAAAGCTCATGGAGCATGAAGGTCGTGCAGTGGTATTTGAGGATGCAGCTGATTTAGCCAATCGCATTGATAACCCAGATTTAGATGTCACGGCTGATGATATTTTGGTGCTCAAGAACATCGGCCCTAAAGGTGCGCCTGGTATGCCAGAAGCAGGCTATATTCCCATCCCAATGAAATTGGCGCGGACTGGTGTGAAGGATATTGTGCGCATCTCTGATGGACGTATGAGTGGTACCGCTTTTGGCACCATCGTCTTGCATGTCACTCCGGAATCAGCTATTGGTGGTCCGTTGGCTCAAGTGCGTAATGGTGATCGTATCCGTTTGAGTGTTAAGAATCGTGAGATTAGCCTACTCATTTCAGATGAGGAATTAGCTAAGCGTATGAAAGACAATCCAATCACTTCACCGACTGCAGAACGTGGTTATAAGAAGCTATTTTTAGATACCGTTACTCAAGCAGATCAAGGTGTTGACTTTGATTTCTTAAGAGCAGCAAAGATGGTTGGCAAGACGCCTCAATCTAAGTAAGAATCAAAAAGAGTAAACCGTCGTGATAAATGCAAATCTTCTAAGAAGAGGTATGAATGTATGGCCTCCATTCTTAGGCGCGGGCATTACGGTTGAGCATATTGCTAAAGACTTTCGTCATGCTAGGGTTCGCCTTAAGCATGGCTTATTGAACCGTAATATTGTTGGGGTTCATTTTGGCGGCAGTCTCTTTGCGATGACTGACCCCTTCTTCATGATGATGGTCTCCCAAAACCTAGGCAAGAGATACATTATTTGGGACCAGGCGGCTAAAATTGAGTTTCTCAAGCCAGGAAAAGGAAAGGTTCACGCTTCCTTTGATATCACCCAAGAGCAGCTAGATGAAATCACTACTGCCGCAGAATCTGGAAACAAGATCTTCAGGGACTTTGTAGTCGACGTAAAGGATCAGGAAGATGATGTGGTGGCGCGCATCACTAAGACTTTATACATACGCAAGAAAATAAAAAAGATCTGAATACTTACTGAGTATATGCAGATGCATCGAGTTTACGCATCTCACTCTCAATCCAAGCCTCTACTTCAAGCTGGAGCTGCTCTTCTGTTTTACCAGCAACTGAAATGACCGGCCCAATCGAAAGTGTGATTAAACCAGGGCGCTTTAAAAATGTCTTTCTTGGCCAAATGGCGCCTGAGTTTTGCGCAACCGGAAGAATGTCAGTTTGAGTGCTGATAGCAAGGCGTACAGCGCCCTTACGGTAAGGCTTAAATGAGCCGCGCGGGGTACGAGTACCCTCGGGGAAGATCGCAATCCAACGACCCTCTTTTAAGACTTCCTTACCTTCAGCAGAAACTGCTTCTCTTGCTTTTTCTCTATCGCCACGATTGATGTGAATCATTTTTAAAGAGGCTAATGCCCAACCAAAAAATGGTACGTATAGCAATTCCCTTTTAAAGACAAAGCAAAGTTCTTTAGGAAATATCGAAGGATACACAAAGGTTTCCCAGGCTGATTGATGCTTGCCTAAGATAATTAATTGTTTTTTTGGATCAAGAGGAATATTCTCCACCCCCTTAATTTGGGAATGAATGCCACACAGAAAAAATAAGACCTTCTGAATTAACCGACACCAACTAACACCGATGTCATAACGGGTTTTTGTGCCCGTGAACGGTATCACCAGAATAATGATAGATGCATAAATGGTGACAGAAGTGAAACCAAATAAATAAAACAGTAAGGATTTAAGCCAAAGTATCACGATGTTTTTTTGCAAACAAGGAGCTAAAAAGCTATTTTAAATGACTAGCCTTTGTATGATGCCTGTAGAGTTGATCTCAATGGACTCATAAACCCCTTAATTCACGTCTTAATATCTTGCCGACGTTAGTCTTTGGCAAGTCGGCCCGAAAAATAATATGTTTTGGACGTTTATAGTTCGTGAGATTTTCTTTGCAGAAAGATAGGACGGTCTCCTCTGTTAGGGACTGGTCCTGCTTAACAATAAAGGCTTTGACAGCCTCACCAGTGTCTTCATCCGGTACGCCGATAACAGCACATTCCAAAACACCAGGAATGAGAGAAAGAACCTCTTCAACCTCGTTAGGATATACATTAAATCCAGAAACCAAGACCATATCTTTTTTGCGATCAACTATCTTAGTAAGACCATCAGAATTCATGATGCCGATATCGCCTGATTTGAAGAAGCCATCTGCCGTCATGACATGCTTGGTTTCTTCTGGCTTATTCCAATAGCCAGCCATGACCTGAGGACCCCGAATACAAATCTCCCCAGGAGTTCCAAAGGGCACTTCGATACCATCATCCCCCAAGATCACCACTTCTGTACTTGGTACAGGAAAACCAATAAAGCCTGTAAAGCTCTCGATCAAAGCAGAATTGACGCAGGCTACTGGAGATGTCTCTGAGAGGCCATAGCCCTCAGCAATGGGGGCTCCTGTCATTTCTTGCCAATGATCAGCAACTACTTTTTGCATTGCCATGCCACCGCCAATGGTTGCTAAGATGTTAGGGAGCTTCACAGAGGCAAACTCAGGCTTATGCATTAATGCATTAAATAAGGTGTTTACACCAGGGAAGATATTGATATCAGGATGCTTTTTCAATAATTTGATGAAACCATCAAAGTCACGTGGATTTGGAACCAAAATTAATAAGCCGCCTTTGCGCATACCTAAAACTGCACAGGCTGTTAAGGCAAAGATGTGATACATCGGTAGTGCACACAAGAAAACCAACTGATCTACCTGCTTACGCTTTAATCCTGGTTCAAGCCACAATTCTGTCTGAATGACATTAGACAAAATATTACTGTGTGAAAGAATGGCACCTTTTGATAATCCAGTAGTGCCTCCGGTATATTGCAAGAAAGCAATATCATTCAAAGAGGTGTTGGGTTTACTCCAACGATGACGACTGCCCTCACTCAAAGCTGCTAAAAAAGTAATATGTCCCGGTAGGTTCCATGCAGGCACCAGCTTTTTAACATTGCGCACTACAAAGTTAACGATCGCACCTTTAACGCCAATCATTTCACCTAGAGAGGTAACGATGGTTTTCTTTAATGGAACGTTTGCTGCAATTTGCTGGTAAACGTGAGCAAAGTTTTCCAGAATGACAATGGCTGAGGCGCCACTATCTTTGAGTTGATGCTCTAATTCGCGCGCGGTATAGAGTGGATTAACGTTTACCACCACAAAACCAGCCCGCAGAATACCTAACATCGTAATTTGAAACTGCAAGACATTAGGCAACATAATCGCCACACGAGATCCGGGCTCCAAACCTAGGTTCTGTAAATAGGAAGCAAAGTGTTTTGAGTGCTGATCAAGATCCCTGTAAGTTAAAAACTTATCCATGTACTCACAGGCACGACGATTTGGGAAACGCTCAAAAGCTTCCTCAAACATATCTAGCAAAGAGTTATAGCCTGAGATATCTACCTCATGAGGAACGCCCTCAGGATAGTTCTTTAACCAAGGTTTTGATGGATTAACCATGAAGCTATTTCCAGTCTCGATATATTTTTATTTGTAGTCAGATTGTTAAATCTGTATGACTCATTCTAAACACTGCAAGTAGTTAAATCGAAAGAAAAAGCCCTCTGCTAGGAGAGGGCTTAGACTTTCGATACAGGCAAAACTTAGAAGCGGTAGCCAACACCAGCTAAGAAGTTATATCCTGAGCCACCAAAACTCATGGTGCCTGAGCTTGCGCCTGCGATAACGTTAGTGAGCCCTATAGTGGCCGTTTTATTGGTAAAGGAGGCATAGTTTGCCTCTGCAAGCCA
>Ga0214241_1000329_pt1 | contig 14098 bp, 14 predicted proteins | sample TroBogypolimnion_15_FD_153079 | JGI IMG/M metagenome (GOLD analysis project Ga0214241, IMG submission 153079) | Freshwater microbial communities from Trout Bog Lake, WI - 25AUG2008 hypolimnion | ecosystem: Environmental > Aquatic > Freshwater > Lake > Hypolimnion/Profundal zone | place: Trout...
AGTATGTTGTGATGCCAATGCGTATTTAATTTAGAAGAAAATGACTGAAGAAAAAAAAGTAGTAGAGCAATACGGCGCATCATCGATTCAAATCTTAGAGGGTCTCGAGGCGGTTCGTAAACGCCCCGGTATGTATATCGGGGACACCTCCGATGGAACAGGTCTTCATCACCTGGTATTCGAGGTTCTAGATAACTCTATTGATGAGGCCTTGGCGGGCTACTGTTCTGAAATTACAGTCGTAATTCAGACCGACAACTCTATCTCGATTGTTGATAACGGAAGGGGTGTTCCAACCGGCATCAAATACGACGACAAACACGAACCCAAGCGAAGTGCGGCAGAAATTGTCATGACAGAGCTTCATGCTGGTGGGAAGTTTGACCAAAATAGCTATAAGGTATCCGGTGGACTCCACGGCGTTGGTGTGAGTTGCGTTAACGCTCTTTCAAAATGGTTAAAGCTGACCATTCGTCGCGACGGGAAAACCCATTACATGGAGTTTGAACGCGGCGTCGTTAAAAATCGCAACATCGAACAAGAAAATGGGGTTGCAGTTTCTCCAATTTCAGTAACAGGTAATACCGAACTGTCCGGCACAGAGGTTCATTTCTTAGCGGATGAAGAAATCTTCGGTCACGTTGAATTTCACTATGAGATCTTGGTAAAAAGAATACGCGAGCTCTCATTTTTAAATAATGGCGTACACATTCGCTTAATTGATCAACGCACAGGACAAGAGGAAGATTTTGCTTTCTCTGGTGGCGTCAAAGGTTTTGTTGAATACATCAACCAAAACAAAAGCGTTTTACATCCCAATGTGTTTTATGCGGAGGGTGTTAGACCCTCGGATTTGGGTGGACAGATCACAGCTGAAGTTTCTATGCAGTGGAATGACAGCTTCAGCGAACAAGTGCTTTGTTTTACAAACAATATCCCACAAAGAGATGGCGGTACTCACTTAACTGGCCTGCGCGCGGCCATGACTCGCGTCATCAATAAGTACATTGATGAAAATGAAATTGCGAAAAAGGCTAAAGTCGAAATTTCAGGTGACGACATGCGCGAAGGTCTGGCTTGTGTACTGTCAGTTAAGGTGCCCGAACCTAAGTTTTCAAGCCAAACCAAAGACAAGCTTGTATCTAGCGAGGTTCGTGGCCCAGTAGAAGAAATTGTTGCTGAGGCGTTGAGCGCGTTCCTCCAAGAACGACCAGCGGATGCAAAAATTGTCTGCGGAAAAATTGTCGATGCTGCTCGTGCCCGCGAGGCTGCACGCAAGGCGCGCGACATGACTCGCCGCAAGGGCGCCCTGGATGGTTTGGGTCTACCCGGGAAGCTTGCTGATTGCCAAGAAAAAGACCCTGCTAAATCCGAGTTATTTATTGTTGAGGGAGACTCAGCGGGCGGCTCTGCGAAGCAGGGTCGCGATAGACGCTTCCAAGCGATTCTTCCACTCAAGGGGAAGATCCTAAACGTAGAAAAAGCACGCTTCGATAAGATGCTGGCCAGCCAAGAGGTGGTTACATTAATCACCGTCTTGGGCACCGGGATTGGGGTTGAGGAATACAAGGCCGACAAGCTTCGCTATCACCGCATCATCATCATGACCGATGCGGACGTTGATGGTAGCCACATCCGCACATTGCTGCTAACTTTCTTCTATCGTCAAATGCCAGAGCTGATTGAGCGTGGCCACATTTATATTGCCCAACCACCACTTTATAAAGTGAAGTTTGGTAAACAGGAACAATATATAAAAGATGATGTTGAGCTCAACCAGCTATTGTTGAGGATCGCCCTTGAAGGCGCATCCTTACAAACCCCTTCTGGCGAGCTTGTTGAGGGTGCCGCTCTTGCCGAACTGTCAAAACACTACCAAGTGATTCAGTCGATTGTTGATCGACTCTCAAGAACGATTGATGAAGACGCCATCCGTGCAGTTGCTGCTGGCGTTCAATTAAATCTGGATACCGAAAAGGCCGCCCAAGAGTCTGCAGAGCGTCTGCGAATTGCTTTAGCAGATCCAAGCAATCCACTTGCCTTGCCACCAGAAATCATTGTCCAAAAAGAAGATCGTACAGAGCGATTCAGACTTTTACTTTCTCGTAGAGTGCACGGCAATCTCAAACTATCTGCAATTAATTCAGACTTTGTGCATGGTGATGATTATCAAAGTCTTGCCAATGCGGCTGCAGTTTTAAGTGGCAAAGTGTTGCCTGGCACCAAAGTGCGTCGCGGCGATCCTGAGAAAAATCAAAAAGAGCACACCGTTGATAATTTCCGCGCTGCCTTCTCTTGGTTGCTTTCCGAGGCCGAGCGAGTCCTTAGTCGTCAGCGCTACAAGGGTTTGGGTGAGATGAATCCATCCCAGCTTTGGGAAACTACCATGGACGCGGGCTCACGCACACTCTTGCAGGTAAAGATCGAGGATGCGATTGCTGCCGATCAAGTTTTCACCACCTTAATGGGAGATGAAGTCGAACCCCGTAGAGCGTTCATTGAAAAGAATGCGCTGATTGCTCGCAACCTAGACGTCTAATATGAAAAAGAAAAAGTTAACACCTCCCAAGGTGGATAGATCGCGCATTGCTGTTCAGTCCTCATCGATTCATGGCAAAGGCGTTTTCGTTGTGAAGCCAATAAAAAAAGGCGAGGCCATTATTGAGTACAAAGGTGAGCGCATCAGCTGGAAAAAAGCAGAGAAGCGCCACCCCCACGACCCCAAAGATCCAAATCACACCTTCTACTTCTCTCTTGAGGATGGTCGCGTTATTGATGCCAAATATGGCGGTAACGCCGCGCGCTGGATTAATCACTCCTGTAAGCCTTGTTGCGAAACGCAAGAAGAAATTTATGATGGTGAGCCTCGTGTATTTGTTTTCGCTTTGCGTGACCTAAAACCCGGCGAGGAGCTTTTTTATGATTATTCCTTGGGTGTCGAGGGTCGCGTTACCAAGAAAATGAAAAAAGATTACGAATGTCGTTGTGGTGCCAAAAAGTGTCGTGGCACCATGTTAGCGATCGAAGAGAAATAAACCACTTATCAAATGTTGTTTATTACTATTCAGGAGCTGGAGGCGGCAATCAACTATTGGCGTAGCCAATCCCCTGCGGCTGGAGAAGAGCTTGCGCTTTGCCTTGAGGCAACCGCTTTAGCGAAACCATATGCCTTAATGATTGTGCAGGGCTCTCAAAGAATGCCAACAGATGTTTTGGATGAGGGCGCACGACTCGCTTTACAGAGCTATTTCAAGGCGACCAAAAACCCATAGGCCCCCAAAGGCTTTGTTTAGGGTTATTGCTATATAAACGTCATTGATCTTGCGGTATTCTCAAGCTCTTGCCTAGAGACAGGGCAGAGGATTTATTTTGCAAGAGACCATACTAAAAACGATTGGGCTAGGAAAGTCCTTTAAAGGCTTCGCGGCGGTTAGTGACGTTAACCTAGAGGTTGCTCGTGGCAGCATTCATGCTTTGATTGGGCCTAACGGTGCCGGTAAAACCACCTGCTTCAACTTACTCACAAAATTTCTTGAGCCCACCTCAGGGCAAATCTTGTTTAATGGGCTTGACATCACCGATGAGCGCCCCGCCCAGATTGCGCGTCGCGGAGTAATCCGCTCATTTCAAATTTCAGCTGTTTTCCCCCATTTAAGCGTTCTGGAAAACGTTCGTGTTGCACTGCAACAAAGTTTGGGCACTGAATTTTGCTTTTGGAAGACGCAGCATTCACTAACCGCCCTGGACGAGAGGGCTCACGACCTTTTGGGTGAGGTGGGCCTTGACCAGTTTGCGAATGAAGAGGCTATCAGCTTGGCTTACGGGCAAAAAAGGGCTCTTGAAATTGCCACCACATTGGCAATGGACCCAGAGTTGATGTTGCTTGATGAGCCTACACAAGGGATGGGACACGAGGATGTGGAGCGTGTCACCGAATTAATCGATCGGGTTGCCAAAGGAAGAACGGTTTTAATGGTTGAGCACAACATGAAGGTGGTGTCTTCTATTGCTGACCGAATCACCGTCTTGCAGCGAGGCTCCGTTTTAGCGGAGGGTTCTTATCAAGAAGTCTCCAGCAATCCACTAGTAGTTGAGGCATACATGGGCAGCCACGGAGAGTCTTTGTGAGCGCCACCGCTTTAGATATTCAAAATTTAGAGTCTTGGTATGGCGAATCTCATATTTTGCATGGAGTGAATTTGTCCATTAAAGAGGGTGAGCTGGTTACGCTTCTGGGAAGAAATGGGGCTGGGCGAAGCACAATCTTGAAAACCATTTTGGGCCTAACAAGCAGGAGAGTGGGTGTAATCAAAGTGTTTGGCAAGGACACCATTCAGTTGCCGAGCTATCAAATTGCGCGTCTAGGTGTTGGTTACTGTCCAGAGGAGAGAGGTATTTTTGCCAGCCTCAGCACTGAAGAAAATTTATTACTGCTGCCCGAAATTGCCCCTGGTGGAATGAGCTTGGATGACATTTATGCCATGTTTCCCAATCTCTACGAGAGACGGCATAGCCCGGGCACGCGCTTATCGGGCGGTGAGCAGCAAATGCTGGCAATGGCGCGCATCCTAAGAACGGGCGCAAAACTGTTATTGCTTGATGAGATCACTGAGGGCCTTGCCCCGGTCATCGTACAAAAATTGGGTGAGGTTGTGGCTAGCCTGCGAGATAAAGGTTTCACGATCGTTCTGGTTGAACAAAACTTTCGGTTTGCGGCGCCTTTGGCTGACCGTCATTACGTTGTGGAGCACGGCAAAGTTGTTGAAGTGGTGAATCGTTCCGAGTTGGTTGATAAGGCGGGTTTATTAAATGCGTACCTCGGTGTTTAGTCTTTTCTAAAGGAGATAGAAATGAAGTTAAAGCAAATCACGGCGGGGCTGGTTGCGGTCACCATGCTCGGCTCAAATCCGATATTCGCGCAAAGCGCGCCAAAGGTAAGTGGGGATGTTGTGAAGATTGGCGTGCTAACAGATTTGTCGGGCGCTTATTCAGACTTGGCTGGCCCAGGGTCGGTGATTGCAGCAAAAATGGCTGTAGCCGATTTTTCTAAAGATGGCACCGTGCTCGGCAAAAAAATTGAAGTTGTAAGTGCTGACCATCAAAATAAAGCAGACATTGCTGCCAATAAGGCTCGCGAATGGTATGACAAAGATAATGTCGATGTGATCGTGGATTTGGTTTCAACCAATACCGCACTTGCAGTAATGGAAGTGGCCGAGCAGAAAAATAAGATCACTCTAGTTTCGGGCGCTGGATCCACTGCAATTACGAATGAGAAGTGCACGCCTGTGAATGTCCATTGGGCTTACGATACTTATGGCCTTGCTAACGGAACTGCAAAAGCCGTGGTGAAGCAGGGCAAGAAAAACTGGTACTTCATTACTGCGGACTATGCATTTGGCGCAGCCTTAGAAAATGATGCTAGCAATGTGGTGAAGTCTGGCGGCGGAAAAGTGCTTGGTGTTAGCAAGGCCCCTTTCCCAAATAATGATTTTTCATCTTATTTGTTGAAGGCTCAAGCTAGTGGCGCAGACGTTGTTGCTTTAGCGAATGCGGGACAAGATACGATTAACTCTGTTAAGCAGGCCTCTGAGTTTGGCATCAACAAAAAGCAAACCGTTGTCCCTTTGTTAATGTTCATTTCAGACATTCACTCTCTGGGTCTCCCAACCGCTCAAGGGATGTTTATGACCGAAGGCTTCTACTGGGATCGCGATGAAAAAACTCGGGCATGGTCACGCCGCTTCTTTGAGCAGCATAAGCGGATGCCAACCATGGTTCATGCGGCCGTGTACTCATCAGTAATGAATTATTTGAAAACAGTGCAAGCAGTCGGCACCGATGACACCGCAGTAGTAATGCAAAAACTCAAGTCGACCACAATCGACGATGGACTTTTTAAAGGCAAGATTCGCGCGGATGGCAAGTTTGCGCATGAAATGTTTTTATTGGAAGTTAAAAAACCAGCTGATGCAAAGAGTCCATGGGACTATTACTACATTCGTGATGTCATTCCAGCCGCAGACTCATCTATCCCGCTGGCAATGTCTAAATGTAAATTGGTTAAGAACTAAGTTAAACCATGTTTGAGCTTTTAGGAATCACTCCACAAGGGCTAGTTGCACAGCTCTTGGTGGGGCTGATTAACGGTTCGTTTTATGCTATTTTGAGTTTGGGGTTGGCCATTATTTTTGGCCTCCTCAACATCATTAATTTTTCTCATGGTGCTCAGTACACCATGGGCGCATTTGTTGCTTGGATAGGCTTCACCCAAATTGGCCAATGGCTTGGTTTTCCAGACTTAAGCATCAATTATTGGTTTGCTTTAATTTTGGTGCCTCTAATTATGGCGGGCTTTGGCCTGATTCTTGAGCGCACCATGTTACGCAGGCTCTATCACCTCGATCACCTTTACGGCCTTCTGCTGACGTTTGGTCTGGCTTTAATTATTGAGGGCCTGTTTCGTGACTGGTATGGCATCTCGGGTGAGAGTTATCCAGCACCCGAATTACTCCAAGGGGCTATCCCGCTGGATGCTATTGGAATCATTTTGCCCAAATATCGCATTTGGGTTGTTGTGATTTCAATGATTGTTTGTTTTTCAACTTGGTATGTGATTGAGCGCACTAAGCTTGGTGCCTATCTGCGGGCTGGAACTGAGAACCCAAAACTATTGCAAGCTTTTGGCGTCAATGTGCCACTCATGATTTCCTTGGCCTACGCATATGGCGTAGGACTTGCAGGATTTGCTGGCGTGCTTGCTGCACCCATCTTTCAAGTAAATCCTTTAATGGGCTCAAACCTGATCATCATTGTTTTTGCTGTAGTGGTTATTGGTGGAATGGGCTCGATCATGGGTGCCATCTTGACCGGTCTTGGTTTGGGTTTAATCGAGGGGTTAACAAAAGTGTTTTACCCAGAGGCATCTAGCGTTGTTATTTTTGTCATCATGGCGATCGTTTTGTTATTGCGCCCTGCTGGTTTATTTGGGCGAGAAAAGTGAGCATGGACGCGCTATGAATCAGAGCACAAAATTACTTTATGCCATCTTGTTGTTAATCGCAGCACTGCTCCCACTGCAAGACTTTATTTATCTGGTGTTTGCCATGAAGGTGCTGTGTTTCGCACTTTTTGCTTGTGCATTTAATTTGTTGCTTGGCTTTACTGGCCTTTTGTCTTTTGGCCATGCTGCGTTTTTTGGAAGCGCCGCATACATCACTGCCTATTTTTGTAAAGAGATGGGCGCCTCCCCAGAAATCGGAATTTTGCTCGGCGTATTCGGCTCTGCTGTATTAGGCCTGTTGATTGGGGCTCTAGCCATTCGTCGTCAAGGCATTTATTTTGCGATGGTGACTTTAGCGTTGTCACAGATGGTTTACTTCTTGGCTGTACAGCTTCCCTATACCGGTGGCGAAGATGGCATTCAGGGCGTGCCTAGAGGAATGTTGTTTGGTTTGCTTGACCTAAGCAGCGATGTGCATATGTATTACTTTGTGCTTGCGGTCTTCGTTTTTGGTTTTGCGCTCATTATGCGAACTGTGTATTCGCCCTTTGGCCAAATTCTGAAAGCCATTCGAGAGAATGAGCCTCGTGCAATTTCTTTGGGCTACGACGTTGATCGCTTTAAGCTGATTTGCTTTGTGATTTCTGCCGCCCTCTCGGGTTTAGCAGGCTCAACAAAATCTTTGGTATTTCAGTTGGCAACCTTGACTGATGTCCATTGGCACATGTCAGGAGAGGTAGTTTTGATGACCCTCCTTGGCGGCATGGGTACGATTTTGGGCCCGGTAGTTGGTGCAGGCGTTGTGGTCAGCCTACAAAACTATCTAGCCAATATTGGCTCATGGAGCACCATTGCCACTGGCTTTATCTTTGTGGTTTGCGTTCTTGCCTTCCGGCGCGGGGTCGTGGGTGAAATTAGCGCTTTCTTCAAAATTAAGCATTAGCGTTCCTGGCCGCTAAAAAATAAGCATTTAATAATTTATTCATTTAAATCAGTAGCTTAGGTCATTATCGGCGTACTCGAAGTAATTTATTGGGCCCAATAATCGGGTTTGGTTTCACGTGAAACCTACAAAATGCTATGATCATCGCCCTGCTAGGGTAAAACATGCGCTATTCCAAAAATTTCGATGTCATTGTGGTCGGCGGTGGTCATGCCGGGACGGAGGCCGCCCTGGCCTCTGCTCGGATGGGCTGTGAAACCCTGCTGATTACCCACAGCATCGAAACACTGGGCGCCATGAGCTGCAATCCCTCCATTGGCGGGATTGGCAAGGGCCATTTAGTGAAAGAAATTGATGCAATGGGCGGGGCAATGGCTGCCGCAACAGATGAAGCTGGCATTCAATTTCGAATCCTCAATTCCAGCAAAGGCCCAGCAGTTCGCGCAACTCGCGCTCAAGGCGATCGAATCCTATATAAAGCAGCCATAAGACGGCGCTTAGAAAACCAGTCCAAATTAAGCCTTTTTCAAGCGTCAGTTGATGATTTGTTGGTGAACGCTGATCGGGTTCAGGGTGTTGTGACGCAAACGGGGCTCGAGTTCATGGCCCCCAAGGTGGTTTTAACCGCTGGTACCTTCTTGGACGGAAAAATCCATGTTGGGCTCAATAATTATGCTGGCGGGCGCGCAGGCGACCCAGCATCAGTCTCACTATCTTCCAGGCTAAAAGAATTAAAGTTGCCACAGGGACGACTGAAGACTGGCACCCCGCCCCGAATAGATGGGCGTACGATTGATTTTTCAGTAATGCAAGAGCAGCCTGGTGACCTGGATCCCATCCCCGTTTTTTCCTATTTGGGCAGGCCCGAGCAGCACCCTAGGCAGGTCCCTTGTTGGATTTCCCATACGAATGAACGAACCCATGACATTATTCGGGGCGGTTTAGACCGCTCGCCGATGTACACGGGCGTGATTGAGGGGGTTGGCCCTCGTTATTGCCCTTCGATTGAGGACAAAATCCATCGGTTTGCCTCCAGAAATAGCCACCAAATTTTCTTAGAGCCCGAGGGCTTAACAACCCATGAGTACTATCCAAACGGCATTTCTACTAGCCTACCCTTTGATGTGCAGTGGGATTTGGTGAGAAGCATTCGAGGCCTGGAGTCAGCAGAGATCGTTCGGCCTGGCTATGCCATTGAGTATGATTTTTTTGACCCCAGAGAGCTTCGCCATAGTCTAGAAACAAGGGCAATTTCAGGCCTGTATTTTGCTGGCCAAATTAATGGCACCACGGGTTATGAGGAGGCGGCCGCCCAGGGAATGCTTGCAGGCATTAACGCTGGACTTGCCTCCAAGGGCAAAGATCCTTGGATTCCCAAAAGAAGCGAATCCTATATAGGCGTTTTAGTGGACGACCTCATTACACGCGGGGTTCAAGAGCCCTATCGTATGTTTACCAGTCGGGCAGAGTACCGCCTCAGTCTGAGAGAAGATAACGCGGATTTGCGCTTAACCACCATTGGGCGCGAGCTTGGCCTGGTTAACGACTACCGTTGGGCTGTTTTCAGCAGAAAACAAGATGCTGTTTCACGTGAAACAGCCCGCCTCCATGAAATTTGGATCGGCCCCAAACATGAAAACGCCTTGGCTATTTCAGGTTTGCTGGGGCAAGACTTGTCTCACGAGTGCAGTTTGGCTGAAATATTGAAGCGCCCAGGCGTGACATACGAGAATCTAATGGATTTATCGGGCGGAGTTTGGTCGCCCGGCCAGTTGGATGAAGACCTGGGGCTTGCGGAACAAATAGCGGATCAGGTTGAAATTTCAGTTAAGTATCAGGGCTATATAGATCGTCAAGCGGTAGAAATTGCTCGCCAAGAGCACAATGAAAGCTTCCCATTACCCGAAAATTTGGATTACACCGAGGTTTTAGGCTTGTCGAAAGAGGTTCAGCAAAAACTAAACCTGCACAAGCCTGAAACTCTTGGGCAGGCCGGACGTATTTCTGGGGTAACCCCTGCCGCCCTTTCCTTGCTGCTGGTTCACCTCAAAAAAGGTCTGGGCAGAACTCAGGAGACTGCGTGAGTGAGAGTTTGCTGTCGCTGGGTATTGAAGAGCTCGGGCTTGATTTAAGTGGCGCCAATATTGATCGTCTGGAATTGTTTTTACAAGAAATGGCTCGCTGGAATCGGGTCCATAACTTGACCGCCATCGAGGATCAAAAAGACTCAGTAGTATTGCATCTCGTTGATTCTATTGCAGTTTTACCAATTATGGATCAATTTTTAGGGAATAAACCGGTTGCAATTGCTGATCTTGGATCAGGCGGGGGACTGCCTGCGATACCCATTGCTATTTTGCGTCCAGAGTGGAAGTTAACCCTCATTGAAGCAGTTAGAAAAAAGACGGCCTTTCTGCAACATGCTAGAGGTAAATTAAACCTCAAAAATACTGAGATCTTGAGCGAGCGCGTTGAGGCAGTTGCAAAAAGGCGTCATGGGGAATTCGATGCGGTAATTTCCAGGGCGTTTACTAGCCTAGCGAATTTTTTAGAATTGTCTCTCCCCCTCTTAAAGCCCAATGGCCTTGTTTTTGCAATGAAGGCCAAGCGTGCAGACCAGGAGCTGCATGAGGCCTCCCTGGACCAGTGGGAGCTGCTTGCGGATGAGCCCTTAAAAATACCCAATCTCGAAGCAGAAAGACGACTTTTGGTTTTAACCCCCATGAGAAAATCATTTATTTAGGCAAGACCAAAAGAAGCCATGGCAAAAATATTTTGTATTGCAAATCAAAAAGGTGGCGTCGGCAAAACAACGACCGCTGTCAACTTAGCTGCAGGCTTAGCAGGCCACCATCAGCGTGTATTGCTGGTTGATTTGGATCCGCAGGGCAATGCAACGATGGGCTCAGGTATTGAGAAGTCAGACCTGAATGCAAGCGTGTATCAAGTTTTGATTGGCCTTGCCTCTGTGAAAGAAAGTGCACAACGTTGCGAAAGTTCGGGCTTTGATGTCTTGCCGGCCAATCGTGATTTAGCAGGCGCAGAAATTGAATTAGTAGAGTTCGAGGCGCGCGAATTGCGGCTGAAGGAAGCGCTTGCACCCGTAGCAAACGATTACGATTTCATATTAATTGACTGTCCCCCCGCACTCTCTTTACTCACGCTCAATGGATTGTGTGCAGCGAATGGCGTGATTGTGCCAATGCAATGTGAATACTTTGCGTTGGAGGGCTTATCTGATTTGGTGAACACCATTAAACGAGTGCACGCAAATCTCAATCCAGACTTACAGATCATTGGATTGCTGCGCGTGATGTTTGATGCACGCATGACTTTGCAACAACAAGTTTCAGATCAGCTGATCGAACATTTTGGTGACAAAGTATTTAAGACAATTATTCCGCGTAATGTCAGGCTGGCCGAAGCGCCGTCCTATGGGCTTCCTGGCGTCGCCTTTGATAAGTCATCTAGAGGTGCAAAGTCCTACTTAGACTTTGGGGCGGAGATGGTTGAACGCATTAAACAAATGTAATTTAAGGAAATAAAGAATCGATCATGGTTGCCATTAAGAAAAAAGGTTTGGGGCGAGGCTTAGAGGCCTTGCTAGGAGAAAAGAATGCGGTTGAAAATGTTTCGACAGAAATTAATCGCTTGCCACTCTCCGCTCTGCAGCCCGGCAAGTATCAGCCACGTCAAAAAATGGAGACTGGCGCCTTAAATGAGCTAGCAGAAAGTATTCGCGAGCAAGGCATCATGCAGCCTTTGTTGGTCCGCTTAGTTTCTACGGGCAAGTATGAAATTATTGCGGGAGAACGACGTTATCGCGCAGCCACCCTAGTGGGTCTAAAAGAAGTTCCTGTTTTAGTTTCTGCTGCCGATGATCAAGCTGCGGCTGCAATGGCACTGATTGAGAATATGCAGCGCGAGGACCTCAATGCGCTCGAAGAAGCTCAAGGCTTGGCGCGACTGATAGAAGAGTTTGGTTTTACGCATGAGCAGGCCGCAAAGGCGGTAGGAAAATCCCGCAGTGCAATCTCGAATTTATTGCGCTTAATTCAACTGGCTAAGCCGGTGCAAGCCATGCTCATTGCTGGCGAAATCGACATGGGGCATGCCCGCGCTCTATTGCCATTGCCAGGATCCAGTCAAGTGGCTTTGGCTCAAAAAATAGCCGCTCAAGGATTGTCAGTCCGCGAGACAGAGAAAATGGCTGCCGCACTGGCCCTGGCTGGCGGACAAATTGGAGACAAAAAGGCCAAGAAGCAGCTCGGCTCAGACTCTGTAGGCGCTGATCCAGATATGAAGCGACTCGCTAGAGAAATCTCAGATTTAATTGGACTGAGCTCCGAATTTAGACTGAAGGGAAAAGGCGGAGAGTTGCGCATTCAATTCAGCCAATTTGATGAGCTCGATTCTCTGTTGAAAAAATTGGGTATTGAGGCAAATCGGTAATTGAGCCTAGATCAACACCCCCGCCACCAAACCTCCCCTTGGGAAGAGCCGGAAGAGGAAAAATACCGTGTTTATAGCAAAGCGGAAATGGATGCTTTGCGTCTGGCTAACCCCAAAAAATTTGCCTCAATTAACAGTTGGCGGGTCATTTTTGCCCAAATAACGATTACAGGCCTTTTCGGAGCGCTTTGGGGTATTTTTGGTGAAGCGGACAACAGAAGCGTTTATACTTATTCGGCTTTAGTAGGTGGTTTGATTGGATTTTTGCCTTCCACGCTCTTTTTGTTGCGATTAACTGCTGGAAAAAAGAATTCCAAATCAAATCCCGGCGGTTATTTAGCAGCGGTTGTGTCTGGTGAATTTATCAAAATCCTGGCAACTTTCCTTCTGTTTATTGGCTTTGCCCTAAAGCAACCGGATTTGAAATGGATACCATTGCTGGTTACTTATCTGGCTACGTTGCAGTGTTATTTGCTAGCGTGGTTTTGGAAATAACGAGCAGTCATTAAAGGACGAATTTAGAGATGTCTAGCGAAGTAAACGCAGCGGCAGAAATGGCACACCACGTGGCGAGTGAACCTCTCACCCCTACAGCTTATATTGCCGAACATTTACAAAACTTGAACACTCTTGGCGGTAAGCAGTCCTCCATTATTGATTTCAGCGTGGTTAACCTTGACACCATGTTTTGGACCACATTAATGGGCCTATTGGCTGTTTTCCTATTGGTCATCGCTGCTCGCAGAGCTTCGCCAGGCGTTCCTGGCCGCTTCCAGTGCTTAGTTGAGATGTTGGTTGAGATGGTCGAAACCCAATCCAAGGGAATTGTTCACGGCGACAGATCTTATGTTGCCCCCTTAGCGCTATTTGTGTTTTGCTGGATCATTCTTTTAAATACCCTAGACCTCGTTCCAGTCGATTGGATTTTTGGGGTCAATCAATTTATCGGTAGCTTTGGTGTGCATGTTCCCCATCACAAAATTGTGCCAACAACGGACCTCAACGCAACGCTGGGACTATCTTTCTCAGTACTGCTATTAGTGTTTTATTACAGCTTCAAGGCCAAAGGTTTTGGCGGATTTATGCATGAACTAGTTTCTGCACCATTTGGCGCCAAGTGGTATTTGGCCCCATTCAATTTGGTTTTGAACATCATTGAATATGTTGCTAAAGGCGTTTCTTTAGGAATGCGACTTTTCGGCAATATGTATGCGGGCGAACTCATCTTTTTGTTGATTGCGCTCTTGGGAAGTATGTGGACCTTTAATCTTGATCTATATATGTTGGGCTTCGTTGGTAACGTTTTAGCTGGCTCGGCCTGGGCAATCTTCCACATCTTAGTTATTTTGTTGCAAGCTTTTATTTTCATGATGTTGACCTTGGTTTACATTGGCCAAGCTCATAGTCACCATTAACCTTTTTATTTTTAACCTCACCTTCAATACTTAGGAGTAAACATGCAAGCATTCTTAGCTAACATTCAAGGACTGACCGCTATCGGTATCGGCCTCATCATCGGCCTCGGCGCTTTAGGTGCCTGTTTGGGCATTGGCTTGATGGGCGGTAAGTTCATCGAAGGTGCGGCTCGTCAACCTGAACTCATCAACGAATTGCAAACCAAGATGTTCCTCTTGGCTGGTTTGATCGACGCTGCGTTCTTGATCGGCGTTGGTGTTGCAATGTTGTTTGCTTTCGCAAAC
>Ga0214241_1000359_pt1 | contig 13287 bp, 14 predicted proteins | sample TroBogypolimnion_15_FD_153079 | JGI IMG/M metagenome (GOLD analysis project Ga0214241, IMG submission 153079) | Freshwater microbial communities from Trout Bog Lake, WI - 25AUG2008 hypolimnion | ecosystem: Environmental > Aquatic > Freshwater > Lake > Hypolimnion/Profundal zone | place: Trout...
AAGTAGATCAGATGATTTAAAGAGTCATTGAAGGAAACGACAAATGAAAAATGAAACTCAAGAACCCTTAGGATCAGATGGCCTGCCGGGGCACGATTATTTTCTGGATGCAGTAAATCATATTGATGAAGCCGTCACTAATAAGACTATTGCAATTAGCGCTGCCAAAGGTATTGTTTTTAGCTTGGTTGAAACTTTAGGCGCCATGGTAGGCGATCCAGATCTTCCAAATCATTTGAAATCTGGATATATGGGAGCCTTGGATCTTGCGGTGGAATTAGAGGCAAAGCTTCATAAGTAAATCACGTGCTCTAGCTAATCATTAAGGGCAACTTCGGTTGCCCTTATACATTTAAAATAGCTATCAATTGCCATTTAACCGAAGTTCATGACCAATATCTCAAAGAAACGCCTAGCAGTTGCCCCCATGATGGAGTGGACGGACCGCCATTGCCGCTCTTTTCATCGCACGCTGACTAAAGAAGCCGTTCTTTATACCGAGATGGTGACAACTGGTGCCCTGATGCATGGTGATGTGCCGCGTCATTTAGATTATTCACCAGAGCAGCATCCAGTCGTTTTGCAATTAGGGGGTTCAGAGCCCAATGATTTGGCTAAAGCTGCCGAGCTAGCCCAGCAGTGGGGCTATGACGAGATTGATTTGAACTGCGGCTGTCCGTCAGAGCGTGTGCAGCGCGGCGCCTTCGGAGCATGCTTGATGGCTGAGCCCAATCTAGTGGCTGAATGCGTGCGCTCTATGAAGAGTGCCGTAGATATCCCTATCTCAGTAAAGCATCGTTTAGGTTTGGATTCAATGGATGCGGCAAATTCTGAGGCTGATTATCAATTCGCACTGAACTTTATTCTGGCTGTTGCTGATGCTGGTGCAAGTCAAGTCACCATTCATGCGCGTAATGCAGTACTCAAAGGTTTATCGCCTAAAGAAAATCGTAGCAAGCCACCATTACGTTATGAGGTTGCTGCAAAGCTCAGGGTAGATGCGCAAAAACAATTTCCACATCTCAAAGTATTGCTTAATGGCGGACTAGAAACCAATGAGCAAATTGCAGGACACTGGAATGACTTTGATGGCTTTATGGTGGGAAGGGCTGCTTATCATTTCCCTGCATTACTGCTTGGTTGGGATGACATGATTGATACTGATGGCGATGCAGCCGGCTACCTATTTAGTGAAACAGAATGGCATCGCATTCAGATCGCTTTAGTGAAGCAAGTGCAAGCTTGGTTTGATGAATGTCAGGCTAAAGGCAAACCTTTTTATATCGGCGCATTTACAAGACATATTCTGGGCCTGGCTCATGGCAGGGCCGGATCACGTTATTGGCGCCAGCGCCTCTCAGACCATCACGCATTAGCTAAAGTGCAGAGTAAGGCTGCCATATTGGATTTCTTCATTGATGCCAGCTTATGTCTTGGGGATTGGGCAGCTTTTGAGTTCGATGCGGCCTAAAGCCACAGAGTAGGGCTAAGAGGGGCATTTTTGACAGGTTTTTGAGCAAAAAGCTATAATTAAAGTCTTCAGTGGCGGACGTAGCTCAGTTGGTAGAGTCCCAGATTGTGATTCTGGTTGTCGCGGGTTCGAGCCCCGTCGTTCGCCCCACCGATTACCATTTAAAAAGCTCCTTCTCAGGAGCTTTTTTCTTTTCTGCGTGAGTTATTGATTAGTGTGTCGTGCTGACCTGGTGGACTTAGCTGCCAGCTCTGAAATGGCATATAAATTGCTTATTTATCTATAGAGCAAGAAAAACGGTTGATTTCGGCATAAATTGCGGGTTTTTGTGTTTTTTGCCGGCATCTTTTGCCGCTTTTCAGCATATTTTGACTATAGATGGGTAAAAGAGGGCTTTTATGTCAACTTCAGCAATTCCTACTTCAGCACAACAGATCCAAAGTCTGGCAAGCTTATTTCAGCTCAATCAGACCAATAATCTTGCAGCTAGCAAAGATGCCGATGGCGATCGTGATGGTAGCTCCGGGTCATCTCGGGTTGGTGGCGGTAAGCTTGCCCAAAGCGTAATGGAAGTATTGGCTTCGATGGGTGCTACCGGATCAACGAATAGCAGTAACCCCAGTAATTCCGTCGACCCTACTCAAGCCATCCAATCCTTTTTGCAAACTTTGATGTCGGCTTTACAGTCACAAATTGGATCTGCATCCTCCTCATCCTCTTTAGCCTCTTCTGACGCAAATTCTAATCAAACAGACTCATCCGCTCTGAACGCTTTAGCGCCGAGTAACGGTCATCACCATCATCATGGTGGCGGTAAATTAGACGCCGCTTTGCAAACCTTGATTAATGACTTGAGCGGATCATCATCGGGCTCTAGCGGTACGGGGGCAACGACAGATGCATTAACAGCTTTGCAACAAAGTGCAAACAACTTATTTTCTGCTACAGGAGTGACTGGGGGAAACACCTCTATTACCAGCTTACTCAAAGGCATAGAGCAGGTATTTGCTTCTGGATCAACTACTGGAAACTTTGTTAATACGGTTGCTTAAGATTTCTGAGAGGTCTTCGTACTAAAACCACCTGCGGGTGGTTTTTTCTTACCCGCTTTGCATTTCGTTGGCCATTCTTTTTCTAGAATGCATCGGCGCAATATTGAGAATATCGCGATATTTTGCAATGGTTCTGCGGGCGATCTGATATCCCTCATTATTCAGCAACTCCGATATCTCATTGTCGGAGAGGGGATTATTTGGCGATTCGTCTTTAACCATTTGTCTAATCAGTGTCTGAATTGCTTTAGATGAAACATTGCTACCAGTATCTCGAGTAATTTGACTACCAAAAAAGTATTTGAGTGAAAAGGTTCCTTTGGTACACGTCAAATACTTTTGATTAGTGACCCGGGAAATCGTTGACTCATGCATTCCTACTTCATCCGCAATCTCCCTGAGTAGTAGGGGGCGCATGGCAATAGCGCCATGCTCAAAGAAGCCTTGCTGGCGATCAACAATCGCTTTGGAGACTAGGAGAATAGTTTCCTCTCTTTGTTGTACTGTACGAACCAGAGATTTTGCATCAGCAAACTTTTGAATAAATTCTTCGTTTTGTTCCGCTTTTTTGACTTGCTTGAATAAGTCCACATACTCTTTACGGATGGAGAGCTTGAATTGATTTTGGGGATTGAGATTCACTTCCCAGCGACCACCTTTTTTAAGTACAAATACTTCAGGTGTCACATATTCTTGCTCTGTTGCCAAAAATTGATTACCAGGATTGGGATCCAATTTTTTAATTTCACGTACGGCTTTATCGAGTTGCTCCTCAGAACAGCCGGCGGCCTTGCGTAGCTTCTGCCAATTATGTGCAGCAAGATCATGAATATATTTTTCGCAAATCGAATATGCAACTGCCCAAATTTTTGGATTCGATTGCTGAAGAGTTGATCTTTTAAGTTGCAAGCTAAGGCATTCTCCAAGATCGCGAGCGCCAATACCAGGGGGGTCTAGTTCCTGTAATTGCCCAAGATATTTTTCATAGAGAACTTGAGCTTCCTCTTCTTTTGCCTCGCATATTCGAATAAAACTTTCTTTGATCTCTTCAAAGTCATCCCGCAGATAACCTTTTTCATCCAGACAACCGGCCAGATAAATGAGGATGTTGGTATCGGTTGCATCAATCTTCAAAGTGCGAATTTGCTCGGTAAGATGCTCAAAGAGGCTTGTCTGTTTACTCAGGCTAGAGTAATTCTCGTAGTCATCCCCATCTAGGCGTTGTTGCTGGCTAGAGCTGCTATGGTGAGAGTACTCGGGAATAGGTTCGAAACTAGCCTCATCAAAAGAAGACTCAAGCTCTAAAAAGGGGTTATCGAGAACCGCTTGTGATAGTTCTTGTTCAATTTCTGCGGCCGACATTTGCAACAGACGTATGGCCTGTTGCAGCTGGGGTGTAAGAGTCAGTTGGCCGCTAAGTTTTTGGCCAATTGAAATTTTCATAGTGAGAGCAATTTTGCCCTGAAATTAAGCATTTTTAATAGTATTTACCTGTATTAACTAGAATAATAAGATTATTTATATTTATAATAAATTGAAGAGCTTAGAGAGAAGTGTTCATAATGAGAATTAGCCGATCCAGATGCAGGCAGCAAATCGTCACCAGCTTAGATCTTGGGTAGCATGAGTGTCGGTGAAATCCAGTGGCTTGGAGTGGAAAATGACGGGCAAAAGCTTGCGGTTCCCCTGATTGCTGTTGCATCTGTGTTCCATTCCCAGCCAACACTTGCAGTTGATCAGGGTGCATACAGTTTAGAGGTCCACGAGGGTGTACCCGTTTTTATTCTTCCAATGGGTAAGTTGTTTAGTTGGATAAATCAATTGCCTGCCACTTTTTCTTCCGTCGAACATTCCAACAGCACCTCTCGTAATTGGGTCATTGTTTTAAAGACTCGTGATGAAGCGCAGATTGGATTTCGTGTAGCCAATACCTTCGGACCATTTTCTGCTCAAACTCAAAACGATCAATATGTGAGTTATCAAGAGCAAAATATTCCGGTGACCTATATTTTGGAGAAAGAAGATGCCTAATTTATTACGTCTCAAAGGGATGCAAATTAGCGCAGCTACTATCAAAAAACTGCTTACTGCGTTTTTGCTAGTGATTGGATTGATTTCATTGACATCTTCATACTGGTTAGAGCGCCGTCAAGAAATTGTTGCCGCCGAGTTGCAACAAAAGGCCAGCCAAACTAAGAGTTGGTATGAAGCCATTATCGGTGCTAGGGCAGCTCTGGATGGAATGCATAGCTTTAATCCAGATGCGTTTGCCAAGCTAAATAAGGCATATAAGCAGCTAGATAAAACGGTGGGTGCAGATAAGTTAGATCCAGCTCTAGAAAAAATGTTGGGCGACAAGACTTTGTCGGATCAGCACATGCGGGTCCGAGCGATTGCAGTGCGCGACGCATTAAAGCAGTTGCTTTCCCTGGAGAAGCCTTTGAACACCTTTAATTCTGGGGTTGATTTATTTCAGGCAGCTAGCAGTGCCAAGGGTGTTATTAATCCAGATAGGATTAGTTCAGCCTCGCCTTTTCATAAGACCGCTGAATTACTCAAATCAATTCCAGAGGCTAGCGATGCATGGCAGGCTAACTTTCAAAATGTAGAAGCATTTAATTCTCTACAAGCAAATCTTACTGAGCTCATTGCAGAAAAAGAAAAGCTAGATGCCATAGCTGCAAGTAACAAGTTCAATCCTTTGCAGGAAAAGATTTACTCAATACTCAAAAAGATTTCACTTTGGAATAAAACAGCTGAATCGCAAGACGCGCTGAATCAATTTAATAATGCGCGCAAGAGAGTCATTGACCTTACTAAAGATAAGGATGCAATGAACGACCTAATAAATAGCTATTCTGCTGAGCCCGGGCAAGATGGCTCACGATTCTTGATACAAGCGACTCAATTTTTAACTTTCATTTCGATCATTTGTGCGTTGGTGCTGATCTTCGTTTTGGATATGCGTGCCCGTTATGGCGATATTTCTGGGGAGGATCTAGATGTATCGCAGGTAGATTCGTTGCGGGAAGCACACGATATCTTGCCGTATACCCAAATTGCCTTGGGGCAGATCTCCGATTTAGGCTCAAAGGTTTTAAATGCCACCAAGCGCTTCCATACGCTTTTGTCGAGTGAGAATGCTACTGGTCGTAAGAAGATTGCCGAATCAGCCGAAGGTGGAAAAGTGGCTGACTATGAGCTCAGTCATATGCGATCAGAGATTGTCGCTCTTAGGGAGCAGGCATTGCAGCTCAGCTTAGCCAACTCAGGCGGTCAATTGCAGCTCAATCTATCTGAGCTTTCCATGCGTCTGAACAGTATTGTGGAGACTCTAGATAACTCCTTGGCTCAGTTAGAAGGCTCAATTAATCATGCTTTTGCTCAAAAACAGAATATGGAAATTCAGAGTCTACAAAAGATGACTATGGAGTCCGAGGGCTTGATCCTGGCCCTTTCACAGCTAGAGCGCCAGATCGATCGTATGGAAGGGGTTCTGGAAGAAATGGGAGTGGCCTTAGAGGGCGCTATCCATGGCGTGAGTCCTAGAGATAGAGGGGCGCTCGATACATCGGCGGATGCTTAAGAGTGGCAAACGATTACCTAAGTCTTTTTATAGCGGATATTAATCGCTCATTCGAGGGGTTGATATTTTCTATTGAACAAAGCACTCCTTCAACCACGCAAGCATCATTACATGCGCGTGATCTGGCAGATGCCTTAGGCAGTGTTGGTTTATCTCAGTTAAGCAGTTTCACTGCTGATCTATCCAGACAGCTCGCTACAGGTCAAGATGCTGTCCTGCCTGCAACCACTCAACTGATTGAGTTTTTGAAAATTGCCATTCCAGTGATGGAGTCTGGCAATGACAATATTTTGCTTCCCAATCAGATCGAAGAAATTCATCGCCTTTCTGCGCAGATGCTCGCTGCGATGCCGCTGCATCTGATGCCGGCATTTGAGCCTACTGGGACAGAGCTCGATCTACCAACAAAGTCTGATCTTGATATTCACCAAGAGATCCAGCAGGACATTCCGGTTTCTGGACCTGCAGCAAATGTCATTACCTCAGTTGCCCCTAATGCCGATTTTTTATTGAGTCAGAGAAGAATGGGTCTGAACTTAGTGCAACGTGTTAGAAAGATGGTTTCTGATCAGCAGGGCAGTGCTCAACGTGAGATTGATTTTTTATTGTCTGAGCATCAAGATGCTTTGTTGGCGGTTGGTCAAGTGCTGTTAGCGCCTTACTTACAAAATTTTACGGGTAAGGTTGAGGCGGATGGAGTGTTGGTTGATTCCGACCTGGCCGACGTGCTGGTTTCTAGCCTGCGCCTGCTAACGCATCCTGGCGCTATTTCTGTGCATAAACAAGCATTGACCTTATTTATTAATCTCAGTGAAATATCGGTAACCCCATTGCAACTCAGCGCTGCTGGTGAGGTGTTAGCCAAAGCCTGCGGACGTATTGAACATACCAATGGTGTTTTGCGGATCTTATTACCAGCAAGTTTAAAGCGGATGCGTTTGCTACCTTTCATGAGAAATGGTCAGCGCTATGTAGTCAGTTGGGCTCAGCTGATCTCCATTGATCCAGTACAACCGGGTGTTTTTTTGAACGATGTTTTGGGTGATGCATCTCAATGCCAAAAAACCATGCGTTTATGTTGTGGCGACCATATTTATTTTCTCAATGCTGACGAAATTTATCCGGTTCTCAATATGAATACCTTTAAACTGCCTAGTCTGCTCTCTGGGCCAGATTGGTTGTCTGGAATTGCTTTAGATGATGCAAGCAATCCTTACTCTTGGGTTTTACTTTGATGAAATTTCGTTTTGCATTTAGCATAATACTTGTGACCCTTCTCATGGCGGCTGCAGGCGCACATGCGCAAACCCAAAATCCCGTTCCTAAGGAGCTCGATAAGAATATTCGCAATACCATCACCAAGAACCCATCTATGAGTGGGTACAAGGTGCAGATTGAATACGTTGATTCAAAAATCAAGATACCGAATTGCCCCAGTGAGATTGAGATTGAGTTTCCTCAAAAAACCCGTTTGTGGGGCAGGGTAAATCTGCAAATTAAGTGCAATTCTGGCTATAAATGGATGATGACTTTACCCATCCGGGTGCAAGTTTTTGGTGATTACTTGCTTGCCGCCAAATTTATTCAGGCCGGTGCCAAGCTTGGCCAGGACGATATTTTGATCTCCCAGGGCGACCTTACCGAGATGCCGGATGACTTATTGGCCCGTCCACAGGACGCCTTAGGGCGTCAGGCGATTAGACCGATTCAGCCAAGAACCCCGATTTTCCTAAACAATTTACGAGAAATGGCCGTAATCAAGTCAGGTGACCCCGTTCGAGTCCAGATTCTCGGAAATGGCTTTGAGGCAGAGGGTTCTGGGCTTGCCCAGTCATCTGGGGCAGTAAATGACCAAATTCGGGTCAAAATGCCAGATGGACAGCAGGTTCAAGGGCGTGTATTGCGCCAAGGTGTAGTGACAGTGAAGATTGATTGATAGAATACAAGCCGTGAAGATTAACGATAACAAACCTGTTGGAGCGCTTCAAACTGAGACTAAAAAAGGCTCTCAGGGTGGGATTGCGACCCCGGTTAGCTCTGGTGGTGCTGCCAAGGCCCCTGGTCCAGCAGTCAATTTGTCTATCAGTCCTACCTTAAGTCAGGGTACTAGTGTTCTTTCAGAAGCGGCTGCCTTGGACAAAATTCGTCAAATGGTTGAGAGCGGCCAGTTCAAAATTGACTTCCCTGCAACAGCCGAGCAAATTCTGCGTAATGCCGTTTCTGCCATTGGCGGATCAAAAAGCTCTGAGTGATTACTGATATTCAGTCTCAAATTACGGTCATGGCTGATGCCGTTGGCCATTTAAGAAAAACCCTGGAAGCAAATGATATTGATGGTTTGGCTGATGCCTTGGCCAAAACGCAAACTGCCTTAGATCAGGTCAATGCCTATCCGGGTGGCACAGATCAACTGAAGAAAGATTTAGATCTCTTGCAATCTCCTGTAAAAGAGGAGGTGCTAGCGCGCCTTGAGCAAGCCACAGTCGATCATCATGTAAATGGTGAACTGATTCGTTTAGCCATTCAAAAAAATGCAGCGCTACAGGCTTATATTGCTCAGCAATCCGACTCTGCGACTTACTCAAGCAAGGGTGGTGTGCCTGGAATTGGCAGCGGCGTGTTTTCCCGTAAAGTCTAAAACTGAATCCTGATCTAAGGGTTGTCTATTGTTCTTGTTTGGGCATTGTTGCCCTAATACGGATCATGGCCTGAGTATGTAATTGGCTCACACGCCCAGGTGTCAGACGCAATACTTCAGCAATATCTCTAAATGAAAGCTCCTCTTGATAGTGGAGGGCAACCACTAGCTGCTCTTTTTCAGGGAGCTTTTTAAGGGCAAGTTCAATCACGCCGGCTAATTGCTTTAGGGATGTGATTCCCATGGGGTCTTGACGATGGTCGCTCGGTAACATTTCGTCAGAGAGTTCATCAATAGGTGTAAGGTTGACGTTACTATCAAGCGCCGCAAAATAATCATCGATTGATAAGCCTGCTTCTGCAGCAATCTCAGAATCTTCCGGAGCTCGACCTAACTTTTGCTCTAGCTTGCGGGTGGTTTTCTCTAGGGCAGTGATTTGATCGCGTTGATGTCTTGGTAGGATATCGTTTTGGCGACACGAGTCATAGATTGCGCCCCGTATTCTGGTTTTCGCGTAAACCTCAAAACTCAAATTGGGTTGTGGTTGATAGCGTTGTAAGGCATCAAGCAACCCAGTCATTCCCTCTTGAATCAAGTCATCGACTTCTACGTTAGCTGAAAGCTTGGAGGCAATATGTCTAGCAATCCTTTTAACCAAAGGGGCGTATTGCTTAATGGATTCTTCAAGGCTTTGCTCTTGATAAGGATTGTTGCCGACAGACATACTGCTTTAGCTCGTAATCTGATGGGCCATTTGCTTAAATAAGCTAGAAGGCAGTAAAAGTGTTTCATTATCTCGGCCACTATCAGCATTACCTGAGAGCTCTTGCAAAGATTTCGCGGCAACCCAAAACAATAAATGAATTTTTTGCTCAAGATACTGGTTCACATTGCGCTTGAGTACTTCAAAGGCAGCCTCACCTTCTGCACGATTTTCCCCGCCAACCATCATGATGGGGATGGAATCATTGAGTGAGTGAATGCTCAAATCTCGAATGAGTGTCATGGTGTGAATAAAGTTAGAGTCATCCACAGGGGCAATCACAATTGACTGGCATTGCTTGCTATAGCTAGATAGCGCAGGGGGATAAGGATCATTGGTTGCAACCAAAATAAAGTCCAAGCCATAGCCACGTTCATGCAAGATGCGGTCAAGTGGTGGAGAGTGAATCTTCTTGCTCTGATGAAAGGCGCGCATTCTAGAACCAGTGACGTACCAAAGATTCTCTTCTACGTGGCGAATGCTTTTCTCGAGGGGCACTAGTCCCGCTAGGGCTTGGGCTAAGTCATATTGAACGGGGTAAGCTAGGCCTTGTGAGCTAGTTCTGGCAGAGACTGGTACCTCATCAACCAATAACACTTTGAAATTGGATTTTTGCAGGGCTTGCGCAGTACCTAGGCCTATGGCAGCCGTACTTTCTGGGTCGAGGGAGCTCGACAGAATAAAGACCTTTGGATATGAGCTACCAAATAGAGTGCGTAAACCTTCCGCTTGGTCTGTGCTACCAATGCTAGTGCGACTATCTAATGTCATGAAAAGTTTTTCTGTGTCCAGTCATTGAGATAGTCAGCCATCAATGCTGGAACTTGCTCGTCCTGAATATTGAGATTATTGCCAAGATGACGCGGTCTCATAGCGCGGTGTGCGAGGTAGGGGATGTTGGCCTGACTCAGATCTTCTGGAACACGTTGACCATTTGATAAGAACAGTAATGGCAGCTCATGACGAATGAGTGAGTCAATCACGGGAGCAATCTGAGCTGCTTCGTCGGTCTTGGTGATAATGGCACCCAGAATTTTCGATTGATTAGCCTCAATCGATGCTTGGTTATGAAGCATGATGACGTCTTCTTGGGTACGCAGGTCAGTAGTCGAGCTCATGACCAAGATGCGGTGGGCATCGCGCGAGCCTTCTTTGAGCAACTGGGATTGCTCAATCATCAGGACATCGCGTTGATTGACACCAGCGGTATCGAGCAGAATTATTTTACGTTGAGATAGCTCATCAATCTTTGAGGAGAGGTCTTCGCTATCCCGCAGAGAAATCACTGGTAAGCCTAAGATGCGCGCAAATACTTTGAGCTGCTCTTGGGCGCCAATACGATAGGTATCTGTACTCAGTAGAGCAACTTGATTGCGGCCATAACGCAGAACACAGCGAGCTGCTACCTTAGCAACGGTGGTGGTTTTACCAACACCAGTCGGACCAATAAAGGCGAAGACGCCGCCTCTATCAAAAGCGGCAATCGGATCGACCGTCTGAATCATGCCTTCGAGACGACCTTGCACTAACGTCATCATGGTCTTGATATCACTCTCTTCGGTCAAGCCAGATACAAGCTGAGCACATAACTTCGGTGAAAAGCCAGCACTCAGAAGTGCTTTGGTAACCTCAGCCTGGTTAGCCGCTTGCTGTTGCATCGTTCCCCAAAGGTTATTAGCCAAATGAGATTGAAGTAATTTTTTAACTTCCTCTACTTCAGAAATCAAGCGCTCTACTCGCGGAGATTCAGTGGTGATGTTCATCGATTCTGCAGCGATTGAAGCGGCAATTGATACTGGTTTTGTAAAAGGTGGTGGCTCTGGAGTAATGGACTCGGGGGTAATGGGCTCGGGGGTAAAGGCTCCAGACTGTTGAACTGTGTTCGTGTGATTCGGAATAGGGTCACTAAAACTTGTGCCGGAAGCCATAGGCGCATCACTAGTACGCGTTGGATTGGTTCTAAATACATCTGCAATCACTAGCCCGCCAACATTAGGAGGGCTGTATGACTCAGTACTGCTTTGGGATGTCTGATAGCTTGGGGTTGGTTCAGGTTTATGGCTGACAGGGCTATAGGTCTTTTGGCTTGCAAGATAAGCCAAGGCATCTGGAGAGATAGCAACAATCTCAACCCCTTCAGGCACATCCTTGGTTGACAATACCATTGCGTCGGAGCCCATTTTCTCGCGCACCATACGCAAGGCTTCGGCTGAAGTACTGGCAGTAAATTTTTGTGGACCCATATTAATCATTGGTGTGGTGATTTTCCTGAGCTATTGAGTTTGCTAATTAAGCTTGCTTGCCGGCTTGTTTGCATAAGACTTCATGGTAAGTCAAATTCGCGGTTGGTGGAAGCTCATTCATGCCCAATACGATTGCTTGAGGCCTTACTCGTCTAGCAATCTTGGAGAAGGTGAGTCGGCAGCGTGGGCTGCAAACCAATACAGGCGGCAAGTTCTCAGCCTCTAAAGAGTCAATGCCGCGGATCACTTCTTCACCAAACATTCTGGCTAGGGCAGGTTCAATCACGCCATCGGGCGCAATGGCATTATTACCAATTGCTTGTTCAATCAGGCGCTCAAATTCTGGTTGAATACCTAATACCTTAAAGTCATTGGAATCTTTGAAGGTATCTTGAATAATCATGCGGCGTAGGGCATAACGCACCGGTTGCAACATATCTAATGGATCGGGTGTTTTTGGTGCAACTTCACCAGCCACCTCAAGAATGGTGCGTAAATCTTTAATTGGAACACCTTCTTCCAGCAAAAGCTGTAATAGTCTTTGGAAGTTAGCTACTGTGACTACTTTGGGGATAACATCTTCAACCAGTTTTGGATAGTTCTGCTTGAAGTGATCGAGTAAGTCTTGAGTTTCTTGACGACCCAATAGTTCATTGGCGTGTTGGTGTACTAGGTGATCTAAGTGGGTAGCAAGAACAACTGCAGGTTCTACTACGGTATAGCCTTTAGCAATAGCTTCATCACGTAAATTACGATTGATCCAGGCAGCAGGCATACCAAAAGTAGGATCGGTTACTTTGATACCGGCAATCTCTTCTGCACCACTTGGCTGAATTGCTAACAAACGATCTGGCAAACACTGACCGCGACCAATCTCAGCGCCGTAAAGCAAGAAGCGATAAGTCTCTGCTTGTAATTGCAAGTTATCCCGAATATGAACAGATGGTGTTAAGTAGCCAATGTCACCAATGAACTTGCGACGAATAGCGCGGATCCGTTTAATCAGATCACTATCATCTCCTTTTTCGACCAGAGAGATTAGGCGATAGGGGAGCTCTAAACAGAGCGGCTCGATAACGGGAACATCAGTCCAGCTAAGCTCTTCACTTTTGCTTGGGACTGCCGATGAAACGGCAGCAGCTCTTGCTGCATCTTTTTTAACTTTCGACCGAATGAGCCAAGCAAGACCGCCAAACAAAATAGCAAAACCAATGAAGGCAATATGGGGCATGCCTGGTACAAGACCTAAAAAGCCCAAGATACCAGCGGCTAGCGCTAAGCCAACACTATTAGAGCCAAATTGTTTAGCAACCTGATCAGAGAAAACATCTTCAGTCGAAACACGGGTCACCAAAATACCTGCAGCAGTAGAAATAATCAGGGCTGGGATTTGAGCAACCAAGCCATCACCAATCGAGAGGGTGGCAAAGGTCTTAAACGCGGTTGTGAAATCGAGGTTGTACTGAATGACGCCAACCATAATGCCGCCGATCAAGTTAATGATCAGAATCATGATGGCAGCAACCGCATCACC
>Ga0214241_1000368_pt1 | contig 13152 bp, 16 predicted proteins | sample TroBogypolimnion_15_FD_153079 | JGI IMG/M metagenome (GOLD analysis project Ga0214241, IMG submission 153079) | Freshwater microbial communities from Trout Bog Lake, WI - 25AUG2008 hypolimnion | ecosystem: Environmental > Aquatic > Freshwater > Lake > Hypolimnion/Profundal zone | place: Trout...
CCTAACAAAATCGAGTAATGGCCTGCCTTTAGGTATTCAATTAATCGGGGCCTATACAGAGGATGCAAAGCTGCTTAGTGTTGCAAAATTTGCTGAGTCAGCATTCAAAAATTAAAGCCAATTAATCGGCTACCCTAACCCAAAGAAAAAGCCACCCTCGGGTGGCTTTTGTATTACTGGTGGGTCGGGCGAGATTCGAACTCGCGACCAACGGGCTTGAAGAGGTTTAATTGGCCCAGACAGGTCAGTAAATTCCTTAAACCTAGTCACCACTATCCAAGCGCTCCAAAATCAGGTTAGCAAGAATCGATTCATCGCCATTAAAAGCTAGCTCCATGGCTCGATAAATTTGCTCTTGCTCTAGATCGGAGTAGTCCAGTTGATAGCCGGCCGATTGACTAAGTTGCGAGATAAATATGCGTTGCACACGACCATTTCCTTCTCGAAAAGGGTGTAGAGCGTTTATCTCCGATAGGTAGTGAGCCAGTCTTTTTGATAAAGCATCAGCATCTAATCCCTTAAGCCAGTTTTCACGGGCTAATTTGTTAAAGATGTCGTTGGCCGCAGCTTCAATAAAGCGTACATTGGCAAAACGACTATTGCCACGGCTAATATCTACTGTACGAATTTCTCCCGCCCAGTCATAAATATCTTGAAAGAGGGCTAGGTGAATACGCTGTAGATGGGCTAAGTTAAATTGACCTGCTACGGGATTTTCTAAAATCTCAATTGAGCGCAAAGTGGATAGCTCGCCCTCATAGGCGTCTAAATCTTCTGCGTTAGTTATTTCTGCTTTATTTCGAAGTACGTCTGTACCTGGGTAGCAGTAAGTGTCATCCGCGTCGTAGCGTGACATAGCGTTGTTTGGTTTCTTCCAATATTTGCGCAATACTCTTTTTGCCAGCAACGTAATCAGTGAGATTTTGCTCTAACTGTTTAGTGGGAGTAATGCCTTCAATCCGAGCAGAGGCCACAGCGTTAGAAACGTTGTATTGGCGGACCTGAGATTGGTTAGCAAACTTAGACGGCATGGATCTATTTTAGTGGATTTAGGCCTGTTTTCCTAGAGAATTCTGCTCAATTATCTAGTCATAAACCCCAGATATTTCAGGGGTTTACAGGAGAATCTATCGGATATCCATATGACCAAATTAGGGCTAGACACTTATGACCCTCATAACTAAACTTGACCCATGCATAAAGGGATTTCCATATGGGCGCAATCAAAGATGTATACGAGATATCTATCGATATAGGTAAGTTTGCAATTTTCCAATTTAAAGCGGGCCTGAAAAAGAGGGAAATTAAAAGGCTCCTAACTAATTGTTTGGCTACAGGTTCGCTACCCAAGAATATCGATCAAATTCTTGATGATGCCGAAAGGGTTGTTGGTAAAGATGAAATTAATACTCGAACTTTGAGGAGTATTAGTCAGGCGGTAAAAGAAACTTCTGCCAGGAAAAAAATTGCCGCAAAGAAAAAGCCCGCCGCAAAAAAGAAAATAGCAGCAAAGAAGAGTGCCTATTAGACATTTATATTAAGGTTATTAATATGACTCCCTTGGAGAACTATCAGGCCTTAATGCAAGCTATCAGAAATAGATTTGACTTAGTCGATTTATTAAAGGGTGGCGATTTAACTTCATTTTCTATAAATGAGACCGCTGCTTTTCATGGAAGAAAAATTTTAGAGGCGATAGCATTTTCGTCCTTGGTAACGGTTGAGCATGGTTTAAATGAAGTGCCTAGAGATGCCAAAGGTCAATGGAATGCGGAGAAAATTTTTGAGAATCTTAGTAGAAAGAATATTTTGTCTTTACCAAGCCCATCTGCAATCAGATATCCCAATGCATCAGAAATGCATCTAAATACTCAATTGGTATTTGACGGCATACCTGAGAGGCGTATTGATTTGGCGGAATTGAAATCAATGTATCAAAGAATGCATAGGTGGATGCATGAGATGAATCCATATACCTATGGCGGATATGAAGCATTTATTCGTGACAATAGTAGGGTGCTCTGGGGGGATTTAAGCCGCCTTTATTTATTTTTAGAGACCCACTTTGTTGCTATTCGTGGTGCAGGATTTATTTGTGTACTTCGAGACTCTCAGGATGGATTAACTAAAGTAAAGGCGATGGCCAAGATCTCTGATTGAGACGCTAATAGTCGCTCAGTCTTGCCCAGCGCCTGACATCCTGACCCATAACGACCCTATAGATCTTCTATTGTCACCAACAGTAGCCGCCACATTTCACCAGCCCCAAAAGAAAAAGCCCCTAGATTTCTCTAGAGGCTTTTGTATAACTGGTGGGTCGGGCGAGATTCGAACTCGCGACCAACGGATTAAAAGACTTAAGAATTGTGATTAACAGCTTCTAAAGCATTAACCTAAACCTGCCTTGAAACAGCTGTACGATAGGCGGCTGTTTGATTGGATTTGAGTGGGTCTTGATGGTGCTGGGTGGCGTCGACACCAGTTTGTCGGGTAAACCGACAAATTTAGTTAATAATAAATTCATCATGTGGAAAATAAGACTTCAATTCATCCAGTTATGTGCCTTGGGCATACTGCTTGGCTTGTGCTCGCCATCCTTTTCCCAGGCTATTTTGACCAAAATTGGCTCATCTTTTCCGATGTTCAATGGTGCAGATTTATCAGCATGGACTCAAATGGGCAATGCTGCTTGGCAAGTCAGCAATAATCAAATTACAGTGAACCAGGGGAGTGGCATGTTAGTCAGTAAGCTTGCCCAGCCTGACTACCAGATTGATTTTGATTACTGGGTTTCAGAGAATAGCCAGGCATCCATATTTATTCGATGCTCAAATCCTAATGTAATTAATTCAGAGACAGCATTTGAAATTGCATTATCAAACCAAGCCAATCAAGGTGCAGGTTCAATTGTTACTATTAATAAAGTAAGCCCAACGAGAGTGACCAATCAGTGGAATCACATACAAGTTAGTGCAATTGGTTCAAAAATATCTGTTACCTTAAATGGGGTGAGCAATCAGATTACAGACACACGCTTTGGCGCTGGCGGGCAAATGGCAGTTAACTATCAGCACGGAGAGATGCGTCTCAAAAACTTCAATGTCACCATTCCCGGTAGGTGGTGACATCAACCTGAGCGCTATTGCTTATTTCTTAGTAGATTGCTCACTTCTTGTTTTAGGACTTCAGCTGGTACGGCTCCAGCTAGAACATTAAATCTACCAGTTTTGTGATTGATTAAAATAATGCCTGGAGTTCCGTTGATGCCCGCATTGGCGCCATCTTCCAAATCTGCTTGAACTTGTTTCTTAACAGCCTCAGAATTAATACAAGTATTAAATTGCTCCATTTGCATTCCCTGTTTCTTAGCAAGGGTCTCAATAGCATCAGATCCTTTTTCAGCTGGCATGCCTTGGCCATTTGAGCGCGTGCTTTCGAAAATACTTCTAGCAAATTTCCAGAATGCGTCATTACCACCTTGTTGTGCCGCACAAACTGCAGCTATTGCTTCTTTGCTTGCTACTGGGTCATGAAAGGGTAGGGGGAAATTGCGCCAGACTAAATTCACTTGGTTAGGCATAGCATCAACGACTTGCATCGGGATATCCTCAAACTGTTTACAAAATGGGCATTCAAAGTCGGAGTATTCAATGATGGAGATGATGGCGTCTGGCTTGCCATAAATGAAGTCATTCTTTATGTCTACAGCCCGAGCATTTTTTGCCAAAGCTGCTTTTTCAGCATCCTCTTTTTCTTGTCTAACTTTTGCAGCATTCAGTTGTTTTTGTCTGTATCGCTCAATTCCTCTATCAATAGCCCGATCCAAGGCGCCAGATTTTTCGAGACTCTGGATAATTTGCTCAGTAGTTGGGGCGCCCCCGGAAGTTTGGGCTTGGGCAGCACTCAAAAAAAGGCTAGTGCTAATAAAGACCGCCACAAGGAAGATCGTCTTAAAAATAGTCATTGGTATTGTTATTTGGAGTTATTGCAACAGGCAGAGTATAGATTGGATTGATAAGGCTCAATTTTTAGCTTATGCATACGCAAAACCGGTTTTTTAGCACTTTAGAGTAGCAAAATACTTTGCTTTTTAATAAATACCCTCTAATATTGGGAGGCTTCATCAGCTACACCCCTGTTTTTTAAGCCTAATTCGATCCCAGATTTGAAAATATTAAAAATATCCTCGTTGGCATTGACCTTGCTAATCCTTGCGGGTTGCGCAGGAACGGGGACTAGTCGCACGAATACAGCTGGCGGGTTTGGTTCAAGCTCGCTCGATCAAAAAATTGCACCTCCTAAGCAGAATGTCACTCATGAATTAGTAAAGCAGGGGATTGAGTACTTACGAGAGGGGAATTATGAAAATGCTCAAAAAGTATTCAGCGCTGCTGTCAAGGTAAGCCCCAATAGTTCTACTTTGCACTTATTGAATGGGATTACTTATCACCTGCAGTATTTAAATAACACGCCTGATAGCAAGGAACTTGCTGAAACTGCTTACTCACTCTCTGAGTCTCTAGATAGATCTGACACCTTGCCTATTATTCAAATGGGTCGTCTTCATATCGATTCTGGAGAGTACGCTAAAGCTAGTAGAGATTTTATTCGTGCTTATTCGATTAGCCCATCAAATCAGGATGCGCTCTTTGGTCTTTTGCAGTCCTCTTTATGGCAAAAAGATTTTAAGACCGCTCTGTGGGCTGGGGACAGTTTAAAAAAACTGAACACAACTGATGCAGATAAGTTACGACTGATGGTTTTGATGTATGCCGCCGTTGGAAAGTCTTCCGAGGCAGATCAGGCCTTATCAGCATACGCCAAAGTGAATGCCGATAATCCTAAAGAGATTACGCAATTAAAGCAGCAAGTAGCTTATATCAGCACCCAGTTAAGTAGCCTCAAATCGGCGAATCTAGATTCAGATCAGAATCCAGCAAGTCTGGGGCCCACAAAAAAAGAGCAGGGAAAGATGATCAAGGTTGCTGGTGGACCTAATTCGGATAATAGGGGTGGGGCGAATAGAAATACTGGGGCAGCCAACAATAGCGGGCGCAACGATGGCTCCTCAACTTCATCTTCAGGACAAACCTCCAGTAGAGATGCTGGTTTTGCTGGGGCCTACAATGCCAGTCAAAATAGTAGCGATGACTCTTCTGGAGATACTTCATCGGGAGGATCATCGGGAACTTCGGGATCCTCAGGGGTAGCTACTGGCTCAACACAAACTGCCAAATCCTCCACCACCTCAGGTGGTGGAGGTGGTACCTACTCAGCAGTTTCAATGCAAAATCAGCAGCAACGTTGGTTTGATTGTGACACCAAGCCTGGACTAGGAAAGGCGCCCGGTGGTAGCTATGGGGTTCCGGTGGGCGGCACCAGTGGTGATCAAACTCTCTACTTAGAGCCGTTACCAAGTCCCTGTACTAATAAAAAACCACCTCAAATGGCAACGATTGATGCTGTATTAATACGGACCGTTGATTCTCAAGGTAGCTCGTATGGAATCAATTTGCTTAGCGGCCTCACGGCTTTCGCCGGTGCGCAAAGTTTTAGTACAACAGGCTCATCCGGTGGAGCAAGCGTTAGCGGGGTCGTCCAAAATAGTGTTTTTGGTATTGGTACAGCAACGAGTGCAGCAATTAATAGCGTCTCCGGTTTGGTTAGTTACAGTTTGAATATTGCCAATTCAACAACTACCAATTCTCAGGTAATCGCGCGACCAACATTAACTGCGTTAGATCGAATTCCTTCAACCTTCTACTCAGGCTCTGTCATTACTGCTGGATTGAATGGTGGTGGAGTATCCGGGGCGCAAGTAACCAACATCCCAACTGGTGTTAGTCTCTCGGTGACGCCAACCTTCGTTGACGAAGAATCCATGATGTTAGCTGTGAAAGTTTCCCGTTCATATATTTCTGGCACAAAGGCGCAAGGTGGATTTAATGCGGGCATTTCGAGCGACCAACATGCGGTTACAGCGAACGTCAGAATTAAATATGGCGAAACATTGATTCTAGATGGTCTAGCTTCTCGTCAGATATCTGGCAGCTCAGATGGAGTGCCTGTTCTACAAGACATTCCGATTATTCAGTATTTCTTCAATCAAAAACAAAATTCACTTTATTCAGAAAATGTGATCGTATTAGTTACTCCTAGACGAATAGAGTCAAGCGAAGATGCGATGAAGCGGGCGTCTTCAAGTGATAAGGATGAAAATCTATCCCCCCGAGAGAAAAGTGTATACAAGGCTCTCAAGCTATATCAGCAAATCACGAGTACTAGTGATACCAATCTCGATGACACTTTATTTGCTCTTGATAGGGATAGCTCTTATTTCAGAGCATTTAAAAATACAGCACTAAATACCCCTTTAGATAGCTGGGTGAGCGAACCTAAAATCAATAAATTTTTTGATGATGCAGCAAATATGTTGTACTTTACTCGGTAATATTTTGTTATTAACATTAGCATTCAAAATATGAGGATTCCAATGAAAAAGTTTTCTTTATTTTTCTTTGCTCTGTTAGCCAGCGTATTTCTTGTAGGGAGTGTGATTGCGCAAACTGGCCCCGATAGAAGAGATGATGACGCTCGGCAGCGAATCGATAACTTTAAAAGTGACGATTCAAGAGGGCCTAGGGTTGATAGCTCGGGAGACGCCAATCAGTCAACGAATTCAAAAGGAGTTGGGAAAATTGGATTGACTGAATGTCTTGGGGAGTTTGCCTATTGTGGGGCTTCGGTCTGCAAGCCCACTGGAAGAACAATTAAAGTGAAAGAGGATGGCGGAAAAACTACCCGGGAATATCCTGAGGCGGTTTGTAAGTGCCCAGTCATTACCAAGGAAATTGCCGTTCAAAATGGAACAATCTTGCATGGATTTGCCGCTGTAAATGAGGGCAACATGAATGGCTCATGCAGGCCTCCCAATAATGAGACGATTTGGTCTTACGCATCCATGGACATTCAAGTTTTCCCACAAGAGAGCACTACACCTCCATTTAAAATGGAGCAGGTGCAACTTCAAACTTGCCCTGCTGGAAGTGGAACAGGGGTTAATTGCTGGAATTTCCTTTGTAAGCTCGATGCTAAGCCTACCAATGGAGTTCGGACAGCTTCTTGCACATGCCCAATTGGTGAGAGTCCAATGGGGCACAAAGCCCCGGCATCTGATGACTTCATCACTAGTGCCGGCATGTATTCTAAAAATCCTGCCCAAGCCTGCTCAAAGTATCCAGTTAGCTTGACGAAGTTTGGTTCATAAAAAAGCCACCTCAGGGTGGCTTTTGAACCAACGGTGGGTCGAGTGAAATGATTGTCATTAAGCAGGACTGCATCTAGATTAGTATTCACGCATAGACTCTGAAAGTATTAAATTCGTAGAAGTATTAGGTCCATAACTAAGGAGAGACCCCCATGAAACAGTTTTTAACAGCTATTCTGCTCAGTGTTGCCTGCGGATTATTTTGGAGCTCTGCGAATGCAGCATCCTTTGACCAAAGCGCTAATCAATTTCTATTGGCTCAGGTAGATGGTAATAATCGTGATCTCCGTGATCGAATAGATTCTAGTCAGAGCGATTCAGATCGCCGTGTTGATCGGGATCGTCGCACTGATCAGAACTCAAGTTACTATGCATCTCGCACCACCAAAGGCATTGGTAAAGAAGGTTTAACAGAATGCTTAGGTGAGTTTGCTTATTGCGGGGCCTCTACCTGCAAACCTACTGGAAGAAAAATAAAGGTAAAAGAAGACGGAGGAAAAACAACCAAGGAGTATGAAGAGGCTGTTTGTACTTGCCCAATCATGACCAAGAAAATTGCCTTTCAAAATGGTGTTGTATTGCATGGTGTAGCAGCAGTCAATGAGGGCAATATGAATGGTTCATGCAAACCACCTTCAAAGGGCACGATCTGGTCCTATGCTGAGCTTGACCTAAAAATATGGCCGCAAGAAAGTGCCGATTGGGAGAGTAAAGCCCCGATTGCTCAACAATGCCCAGCTGGTAGCAAAACAGTGAATTGCTGGGATTTCTTATGCACTATTGATCCTAAGCCTGCTGCAAAAGGAGTCCGAACAGCCACTTGTCGTTGCCCAATTAATGAAGGTGTATTAGGTCACCAAGCTGGCGGCAATGAAATCTATGCAACTGCAGCCGGTGGTTATTTTCCTGATCCCTCAAGAGCTTGCTCTATGTATCCTGTCTCAGGAGCAATTCCACAGCCTAATCAGTAATTTTCTGCTGTAAGTCTTTTTAAAAACCACTACTCAAAAAGTAGTGGTTTTTTATTTGCATATGACCATTAATTGGATTATTCATCAAAGTTTATTGGATCGTAATTTGGACGATTCCGCCAGATTTTCTGAGGTAAGGCAGTTTCGACGCTGGTTTTTGTCGGGTAACCCGACAAATTATCCGAAACATCCTTTTTATTTTAAGAGATGCTTATAGTCTCATCGGTCCACCAGCGTTCACCATCCTGACTCGTTGCGGCCCAATAGACATCCGATTGTTTAGAATAGATACCAACCCATTCCAACAAACCAAAAGAAAAGGGACTTCATTGCTGAAGTTCCCTATGTACTGGTGGGTCTGGCGAGATTCGAACTCGCGACCAACGGATTAAAAGACTTAAGAATTGTGCTTAACAGTAATCAAAACATTGACCTAAACCTACCAAGAAAGTGGTGTGGCATAGGCGGGCGGTCTCCTGGCGCCGGATGTGAATCCTTGGATTCCTCTGGCATCGACAGCCTCATCGTGGAGTGTCCGGTTAAGTGACACTTGGTTTGTCTGGTAAACCGACAAATTTTTAATTCAACTTCTCGTGTTTATCTTGACTCACGATTGGATTATTGCTACCAAATAATCCATAAAATAAATTAATAACAATCTGTCGATGTTCTTCAGTTCCCATTAGGTCACTCTCATCGATATAGGGCTGTCTTAGTGCATAAACATATATTTTTGCCAGCAACTGGGACTCGGCCACCGTCATCTTTCTAAAGGTATTGGATTTATCTCTTTCAGCAACACCACGAAAAATGGCTACTAGGTCATCAACAGATTTATCAATCTCAAAGGGGTTATTCAATTCCTTGGAAAGAGCTGTAAGACAAAAAGTCAGAACCTTAGGATCAAATTCATTATGGTTACTAATGACTTGATCGGTTACTTTTGGTGCGAGTTCGGTAATGGGACTCGATGGATCATGATCTTTAAATAAGCTAGCCACCTTTTTCTGTGACTCAGTACGTTTTTCTACATAAATTTTGACAAATACGTCAGCTATTTTTTCAAAGTGATGGTAAATATTGCCAATGGAATAGCCTGATCGTTTGGCAAGTGCTCTGGCATTGAGATTTTGGTCTTTGGAAGCGATTAATTCTTTTCCGGCCAATAAAATATTGTCAACAGCCTGCATTGATCTCGGTTGTTTAGGTGACTTTTTTGTCGATTTAGGATTTTTAGTTTTTGGCGCCGCTGGCATTGTTTGGCCTGATGAATTACTAAATATATTTTAGATGGAGTAAATAATTACTATTCAAGTTAAATGTCTGAAGTTTTAGGGTTACCGAAAATCTAAAAAAACCGAACAACATTTATCGATCACATTCCATTGTCAGCGGAGCCATATGTTAATTGCGCCTAACGAGAATTGTGTCAAATTTTAACAGAACATATGAATCCATTTTTCTGAGAATTTTGTCATATAAGATTTTCAAAATTGCTTCTTATAGTAATCCTGAATCAAATCAAAAACGGAGTCTTAAAAATGCAAGAAATCGACATGTTATGCGAAAGTGAGCATTCTGAGGGGGTAGTTGTAGGGGGTAGGAAGTATCATAAAGTTCCAGAAACTGCCTGCATGTATTACAACGGAAGGCATTGGGTTGATGGCAACTTGGATGGTATCGATACTCCTATGGCGGGGACTGTAATTAATGTTGGGGTAAGAAAGTACAAAAAAATTCCAGAAGATTCCATCCTGTTTTATAAACAAGGTTACTGGATCAATGAAGAACTTGCAGGGCCAGTCATCAGTAGCGAAAGTACTGTAACTATTGGGACTGCTGTATTCAAACAGGTTCCAGAGACTTCAGTAATGTATTACAAGCTTGGGCATTGGACCTTGATTTAAGCAGACCTAAATTTTCAAAATTTATCTTTCTAATTTAACCAGGAGTGTGAAATGATGAAACTAATTTTTACTTTATTGCTGTCTTTTGTTTTTTCTTCCGCTATGGCCCAACAAGCCCCCAATGTTTTAGGTACATGGGTTGGCGAAACGAATGATGCAGTTATTGGCGCAGGCCCACATTACCCGGGTGGTAAAAAAGGGGAAATCCGGTTTATCAAAGAAACGGTGACCTATAAATTTGACCGACAAGAAAATCGTGTCTTTTCTGGAGTGATCGTCATTCAAGGAATCAATATTCCTATTGTTGGCTCTTTTGCGGGAGATCTGAAAAGTGGTGCCATGGCAGATAAAGATGGCGTGTACTCATTTAAGATGATTGATACCAATACGATGAATCTCTGCTTTGCTACAGCCACAGTAAATCCAGCAAACAAGGCCAGTGGCCCTGTAGCTGATTGTCATGATGTGGTCAGAAAATAATACTCTCAGGAGTCTCTATGAAAATGAAACTATTAACCTTATTTGCTGCTGTTATTCCTATTCTCGCAATGGCTCAAGCTGCTGCACCGCAAGCCCCAGTTGAGGTTCCTCCACCAAATTGTCACATCGTGTTTCATTTACCATTTGGCTATCATATTGGTAAGTGTGATGTTCCTGAGGCAGGTAAATAAAGGTACTCTGAGTTCCGAAAAAGCTACCCGAGGGTGGCTTTTGTATTACTGGTGGGTCGGACTTGGCAAACAAGGCAGGTGGATTTTTACCCGATTATCATAATGTGGTTAGAAATAATCCAGAATTCATACATTTCAATTTCTAAGAGAGGCATTTCAATGAAAAAAGTTTATCTTTCACTATTTTCTTTGTTAATAGTAGGCTCCGTATCTGCACAAACTATTCCTACCCTTCCTAAAGAGTGGGTCGGAGAGATTTCCGGAACTTCAATGGGTGTGGCACATAAGTCTGCCAATCCAAATCAGTCTGAAAAGGGCTGGAATACTTATGATGAGGTCCGCAAGATGACTATTCTTCGTCAAGAAGGGCGTCATTTGGATATGTTGATTAAAAACCCCAGAGGAGAAATCCATTTGATTGGGACTATCTCAAAGGATGGTAAGCAAATCATTGCAGCCGATCAAGGCGGGGCTGCCTGGACTCTAAATTTGGCAGGCAATACCCTATCGGGTTGCGGTGCGACCCGGGGCGCTAAAGGAACATTTGATGACTGGTTCAACAATTATGCTGCTTTGTGCCTTGATTTAAATGCTGTTAAGTAAAGTCCAAATTCACTACGTTGCTCTACCTGATCCGGTGATACTCAAAATACTTTAAATATGTTCGGGCAATTAAGGGCTCAATCGGTTTTGACAAAAGATCGATTGATCAATTTCACTTTATAGGGAGCAGAGATGAAATTTCTAAAATTAGTATTGTTACTTGGCCTTTTGCCTGCATTGGCTATGGCACAGAATGTTCCGAATATGGTTGGCACATGGACTGCAAATAGTAACTCTGCGGTCATTGGCAGCGCGGCACACCATGTCGCCCCCAATAAGGCTGATAAGGAAGTTCGCTTTGAAAAAATACCCTTAAAGCTCATCATTGATCATCAGGAGGGCCTCAACTTTTCCGGGACTCTCAATTCCACCAGGCATAGAGAGGTGATTATTGGCGCAATCATGCCTGATTTCCAAGGAGGGGTAATGACGGATGATGATGGTACCCACGCATTCAAAATAATTGACTCAAACACAATTCAGAACTGCTATGTGCAAATTGCAAAACCTAAAGTTGCATCTTGCTGGATAGGTAAAAAGCAGTAGATCCAGACTATATTCGGGCTCAGCATCCGCCATCCCCACTTGAAATGTCAGACAAGTTCCGGTTTGTTCTGCGTACTGAGCATCCAATGGTTTGGTATGGGAATTCTGTAGATCAGATTGAATTTGAAGACTATAAATAATTAAATTAAAGCATCAAATCGCATAATAAGGAGTAACGCAATGCGCTTTAATAAAATTAAATTAATATTTTTGCTACTAATGAGCATTATCTTGATGCCATTAGCATTTGCCCAGAATTTTTGGGGGCAGAGCGTCATTCAAAAACCCACAGACTTTATCTTCGGTTATGGCAGTCTAATTAATACTCCTAGTAGAAACTCATCAGTGAATACGCCAATCCCAGCTATTCCCGTAAGAGTATCTGAGCAGTTTGGTTTTACTCGCGTTTGGAATGATAGGGCTCCATCAGGATTTACAGCGCTTGGACTCAGAAAAGCAGATGCATCTATGCCAGCCACCTCAATCAATGGGGTTTTATTTGCCGTAACAGAAGGTGATATCAGTTCTTATGATAAGCGTGAGGAGGGTTACACACGAGTTGAAATTCCGCGATCAAATATCGAAACACTCTCCTGGCAGGGTTTGCCTCAATATGGCCATATCTGGGTATATGTCCCTACTCGCCCAGGCTATAAACCAGGAGAAGGCCTTCCTGTGCCAGATGGTAAGTATCCAATTCTTCAATCCTATATTGATGTCGTAGTTGAGGGTGGAATGGAGTATGGAGATGCATATACCCAAGAGTTGATAGCCACTACTAAGGGCTGGAATATATATTGGTTAAATGACCGTATTTTGGCTAGACGTCCCTGGGTTGAAGATAAGAGGTACGCCAGCGTAGATAATTATTTGAAAAATATACCAACATTTAAAAATCGATTATTACCTGAGGACTATGCCGCCCAACTTTCATCTACTAATAGATAAAAAAGCCACCTCAGGGTGGCTTTTGTATTACTGGTGGGTCGGGCGAGATTCGAACTCGCGACCAACGTGCTTGAAGATGTCCGATTGGTCCAGACAGGTCAGTAAATTGCTTAAACCTAGTTGCCACTCTCCAAGCGCTTCAAAATCAGGTTAGCAAGAATGGATTCATCGCCATTAAAAGCTAGCTCCATGGCTCGATAAATTTGCTCTTGCTCTAGATCGGAGTAGTCCAGTTGATA
>Ga0214241_1000374_pt1 | contig 12992 bp, 11 predicted proteins | sample TroBogypolimnion_15_FD_153079 | JGI IMG/M metagenome (GOLD analysis project Ga0214241, IMG submission 153079) | Freshwater microbial communities from Trout Bog Lake, WI - 25AUG2008 hypolimnion | ecosystem: Environmental > Aquatic > Freshwater > Lake > Hypolimnion/Profundal zone | place: Trout...
AATTGAACCCACGACCCCTTGGTTCGTAGCCAAGTACTCTATCCAGCTGAGCTACAGCCGCAACAGCCATAATTATGCCATGGAAGAGAAGAACTACATTACCCCCGCCGGTCACGAACGCATTAAGAACGAGCTCCTACAGCTCTTAAACCTTGATAGACCGGAGGTTGTCAAGGTTGTCCACTGGGCTGCCAGTAATGGCGATCGATCTGAAAATGGGGACTATATATACGGTAAAAAGCGCCTGAGAGAGATCGATAGGCGGATACGCTTTCTCAATAAGCGCCTCGAATTTGCGGTAGTTGTAGATAATTCCGCCCGAAAAACAGGTGAAAACGACTCTGAACAGGTCTTCTTTGGGGCTACTGTCACCTATGCCGCCCTCGAAGGATCCCAAGCCAATCAGAAGATTGTGATCACCATAGTCGGTGTTGATGAAGTAGACCTAGATAAAGGACATGTGAGCTGGGTGTCACCAATAGCCAAGGCTTTAATCAAGTCTCGAGTTGGGGACTGCGTGTTCATCCAAACACCAACAGGCCCTACTGAAATTGAAATCCTGGATGTTCAATACCTGTGAGTTTTTGGATTACTTAAACAGCGCGAGTGCGCGTCACTCTCATGACATCAGGGTTTGAGCGCAAACTACGCATCACCTTAGAGAGATGCAAACGGTCGTAAACCTGGATAGTAAAGCGAATGGTTACCGAGTCTTCCTTGAAACGATCTTCCATTGAAACATTCATGATGTTGGAGTCTGCTGAGGTCACACTACTTGCCACTCTAGCCAATACACCTTTGCCTTGCCTTGTATCGATAGCAAGATCAACCTCAAACTCACGATTGAGTTCTTTACCCCACTCTACTTCCACCCATTTATCACTGTCCTTGGAGAGCATGCGCAATGCAATAGAGCAATCATTGGTATGGACTTGTAGACCCTCGCCTTTGCCAAGATAGCCAATAATGTTGTCACCAGGAATAGGATGGCAGCAAGTTTGAAAGTGTATGGAATTACCTTCTTGACCATCCACCAAAATAGCTTGGCGTTGATGCTGGTAGCTTGACTCTTGGTTAGGCGCTACCCAATCCGCCACACCTAAACGCATTTGCTCAGCGCCGCCCACATCATCAATCAGAATCTTGAGACGAATCGCTAGCTCTTGTGGTGAGCGCCTGCCTAAAGCAATATTGACACAAGCTTCCTCACGGGTTTTATCGCCCGTCCAATGTGTCAGCCTCTCCCAAATCTCGGGGCTTAGCAATGCAGCATCAACACCTTGCTGGCGTAGGGCATTTGCTAAAAGACGCTCGCCCAACTGAAGCGATTCTGAATAATGCTTAGTCTTCAGTGAATGGCGAATGGATGCACGGGCTTTGCCGGTACGGACAAATGCTAGCCAACCTGGATTTGGCTGTGAACTCGCCGAAGTAATGACCTCAACGATATCGCTGTTCTTGAGCTCGCTACGCAAAGGCAATTGCAGGCCATTAATCTTCACTGCCACACATGTATTACCAAGATCGCTATGAATAGAGTACGCAAAGTCTAGTGCCGTCGCACCTCTTGGCAGAGCTCTGATCTGACCAGTTGGCGTAAACACATAAACCGCATCTGGGAACAAATCAATCTTGACGTGCTCTAGAAATTCTTGAGAATCGACGCTGCTATCTTGAATGTCAATTAAAGACTGTAACCATTGGTGAGCGCGGTTTTGCACTTCACTCATATCAGGAGAGCCATCTTTATAGGCCCAGTGGGCAGCAACGCCAGCTTCAGCAACAGCATGCATTTCGGTTGTCCGAATCTGAAACTCTACAGGCACCCCCGATGGACCTAATAAGGTCGTATGTAAGGATTGGTAACCATTTAATTTAGGAATCGCAATGTAATCCTTGAACTTACCGGGCATAGGCTTGTATAAAGAATGCAAAATGCCTAAAGCGCGATAACATTCATCAATTGATTGAACCGTCACACGGAAAGCATATACATCCAATACCTGAGAAAAACTTAAATGCTTAGAACGCATCTTGGTATAAATACTAAAAAGCGTCTTTTCTCGACCACGCAAGTCAACGTCTAAATTGGCTTTAGCAAAAGCCATACGAGAAGCTTGCAAAATCTTCTCGACCATTTCTTTTCGATTACCACGTGCCCGTTTTACAGCACTTTCGATAACCCGAAAACGCATTGGCATGGAATAACGGAAACTGAGATCTTGGAGATCACGGTAAATCACGTTTAAACCAAGGCGATGCGCTATGGGTGCGTATATCTCAATAGTTTCAGCGGCTACTCGGCGACGCTTCTCCATCGGCACCGCATCTAGCGTACGCATATTGTGGGTGCGATCAGCTAACTTGACCAGGATGACACGTACATCACGCGCCATGGCCATAAACATCTTACGAAAGCTCTCTGCTTGGGCCTCTGCATGACTTTGAAACTCTAATTTATCAAGCTTCGTTAAACCCTCAACTAGCTCCGCTACTTTGTTGCCAAACTTTTCAACCAGGTCTGCCTTTGTACAGCCGGTATCTTCAATCACATCATGCATTAATGCAGCCATGATTGATGGTGCATCCAAGCGCCAAGTTGCACATAACTCAGCTACAGCTACTGGATGGGTAATGTAAGGCTCACCGCTATGGCGATACTGACCTAAATGCGCAGCATCGGAAAACTGAAATGCTTTTTTAATTTGTGCAATCTCATCAGGCTTGAGATAAGAAAGTTTTGCAAGCAATCCCTCAATAGAAACTACTTGATGCTTTAAGGGAAGGTTGGGCGCAGATGTTGGGCCAAATAAATGGCGACTCGATTGAGCCAACAGACTGGCAAGGATAGATTTTTTGCTGCTTTGATTGACACTGTCAGAATCGATTTCTAACAACTGAGCTTGGGATGAGTTTTGAAATGATCCAAGCGAAGTATCTCTAGGCGAGATGCCTCCTACTTTTTCCGATGTTTTAACTGTACCTAAAGGGAGCTCCACACCGGAACTCCTAAATTAGAGTGGTACTTTGGTCAACATATCACGGTCAGTCACACCAGCAGCCACTTCACGCAATGCAACAACAGTAGCTTTATCTCTGGACTCAACGCGTGGGGAGTGACCTTGTACTAATTGACGCGCACGGTATGTCGCAGCCAAAACCAATTCAAAACGATTTGGGATAGTTTTAAGGCAATCTTCTACAGTAATACGTGCCATGCTGAACTCACTTAAATTAGCTTCAATACCTATAGGATAACTGATTAGACCCCGAGTCGCCTCAAAAGGGCTGGATTTCTGGCCATACTGGGTCCAGAACGCAGGCGGCTAGAGGCCAAGATATGCCTCAAATCGACCAATGCCTGTTCAAATGAATCATTCACCACGATGTAATCCGCCTCATGGGCATGCATGAGCTCAATGTGGGCAGCTGCCAAGCGACGCTGAATAGTTGCCTCGTCATCCTGACCCCGCTTACGCAGACGCTCTTCTAAGGCCTCAATAGAGGGTGGGAAGATGAAGATCCATTGCACCGATGGAATTAACTTTCGAATTTGTTGGGCGCCCTGCCAATCAATTTCCAGCATGACATCATTACCCGCTTGCATTTGAGATTCAATCCAAGGTTTTGAAGTACCGTAAAAGTGGCCATGGACTTCAGCCCATTCTAAAAAATGACCTTGGTCGCGCTCTTGTAGAAATTCTTCTTTTGTCAGAAAGCGGTAATCCTTGCCATCTAGCTCGCCAGGTCGTGGAGCGCGCGTAGTAGAAGATAAAGATAATTTAAGTCCGGCATCATCCTTTAACAAAGCATTCACTAAAGAAGATTTGCCTGCACCCGAGGGCGCAACAATCATCAACATACTGCCTTGATAGGATGGAGTCATAGCGTTCGTCATAAATCGATCAATGGATTACTCGAGGTTTTGAACTTGTTCGCGCATTTGCTCAATGAGAAGCTTGAGCTCTAAAGCCGCCTGCGTACATTCCTCAGATACAGACTTTGAGCTTAAAGTATTCGCTTCGCGATTGAGCTCTTGCATTAGAAAATCTAAGCGCTTCCCCACTGGACCTTTGCCAGTTACGGCTGTATCAACAGCTTGAAGATGGGTCTTTAACCGAGCAAACTCTTCGGCGACATCAATACGCACCGCATAGAGAACAACCTCTTGACGAATACGCTCCATCAGCTCTGTACCTGCTTTAGCTTGCTCTTGGGCTGCCAGCGCTTCAGCCAAACGTTCAGTGAGCTTTTCTTGATACTGGGAAACGTACTCAGGTACCTTAGGCTCGATTGCCCTGACTATCTCACGCATCTTGCTCGTAATACTAGTAAGAACACTCACCAGCGCCTTACCTTCAGCATGACGACTTTCCATTAAAGCAGCTAGGGCTGCGCGCCCTGCTTCTGCTGTAGCTGTAATCCAGCTGTCTTCCTCACCACGGGGCTCAGAGACAACCCCGGGCCAACGAAGCACTTCCGCAATACTCAACTCTTGAGCCTTGGGAAAAGATGTCTGAGCTTTTTCTTGCAGGGCATATAAAGCATCTAAACGATCGTTATTAATGGCGCCTAAGGCGTGGGGATTACTTTTGGCCGCACCTGCTGCAGCACTATTGACTCGCCAGGCCGCCCTAAACTCGACTTTTCCCCGTGAAAGGCTTTGAGTAGTCATTTCTCGCAGGGCAGGCTCAGCCCCTCGACACTCGTCCGGAAGACGAAATCCCAGATCCAGAAAGCGGCTGTTAACAGCCCGACATTCCACCTGCAGATCAGCAACCACACCCGCTCCTAGGGAGACTTGGCGAGAAGCGCTGCCATAACCAGTCATGCTCGATATCATATGTACATTGTAGTTTCATTATTGAACTAAATCCGATTCATACCAAACCCACAGGACCCCCTTTCCATGAGTACAGCAAACCCAGCCAATATTGCCCGTCCAAGCGGTCGAAAGCCAACCGATTTGCGCCAGGTATCTATCTCTAGGGCCTTTACCAAGCATGCCGAAGGATCAGTATTGATTGCCTTTGGGGATACCAAGGTTCTCTGCACCGCCAGCATCCTTGAAAAGGTACCACCGCACAAAAAGGGCTCTGGCGAAGGTTGGGTAACTGCTGAGTACGGCATGCTCCCCCGCTCAACCCATACCCGTAGCGATCGTGAAGCTGCCCGCGGAAAGCAATCAGGCCGTACGCAGGAAATTCAGCGCCTCATTGGTCGGGCCATGCGTAGCGTCTTTGATTTAAAGGTTTTGGGGGAAAGAACCATTCATCTTGATTGCGATGTACTACAGGCCGATGGCGGCACACGCACAGCCTCGATTACGGGCGCTTATGTGGCAGCCCGCGATGCCGTGAATCAATTACTGAAAAGCGGTGTGCTGACTAAAGACCCAATCATTGATAGCGTTGCAGCAATTTCTGTTGGTATTTACCAAGGCGTCCCCGTTCTTGATCTGGACTATCCAGAAGATTCCTCATGTGATACGGATATGAACGTTGTGATGACTGGCAAAGGTGGAATGATTGAAGTTCAGGGTACCGCTGAAGGTGCAGCTTTCTCTAGAGCCGAACTCAATGCATTACTAGATTTGGCAGAGCAAGGTATTCAAGAGCTCACACAAATGCAAATTGATTCACTCAAATAATGCAAAAGCTCGTTCTCGCATCTAATAATGCTGGCAAGGTAAAAGAGTTTCAAGCACTTTTGGCGACACTGAACTTCCAAGTCATTCCTCAGGGTGAATTAGGTATTCCTTCTGCAGAAGAGCCTCATTTCACCTTTGTAGAAAATGCCCTAGCTAAAGCCAGGCATGCAAGCGCTGCATCTGGCTTGCCAGCTTTAGCTGATGATTCCGGCATCTGCGCCCATGCTTTAGATGGTTTGCCTGGGGTTATATCGGCTCGTTATGCAGGCGATCAGGGGAATGATGCAGCCAATAATCAAAAACTCATTCAAGCATTAAAAGATCAAACAGATCGTGGCGCGCACTATGTTTGCGCTTTGGTTTTTGTGAACAGCGCCAATGATCCTGAGCCCATCATTGTCCAAACCCGTTGGTATGGGCAGATTATTGATCAGGCAGCTGGTAGCAATGGCTTTGGCTATGACCCTCACTTCTTTTTAACTGAACAGCAATGTACCGCAGCTCAATTAGATCCAGCCCAAAAGAATTTAATCAGTCACCGTGGTCAGGCATTACGTGAACTGATTGCTCAACTCAAATTGCGCATCTAAAGTCACAACTAAAGTCTCGTGCTGAATTCAAATCCCAATAAAGTGAGTCTGACTGCATTGCCACCATTGGCTTTGTATATTCATTTCCCCTGGTGTGAAAAGAAATGTCCTTATTGTGATTTCAACTCTCATCAGATTAAAGATGGTGTCACTAGAGTAGGCTTTGATGAGGATCGCTATATCAAAGCACTCATTACTGACCTAGAAGCTGAGCTTCCCAATGTTTGGGGGCGACAAGTTCACAGCATTTTCATTGGTGGCGGAACTCCTAGCCTACTCTCAGCCCAAGGCATGGATCAACTGCTCTGTGCCGTTCGTGCCCGTATTAACTTGGAGCCAGATGCTGAAATCACAATGGAGGCCAATCCAGGCTCCATCGAGGCTGATAAGTTTGCGGGCTTTGCAAAGGCAGGTATTAATCGGGTTTCGATCGGGGTTCAGAGCTTTCAGGATGAACAACTCAAAGCATTAGGTCGTATCCATAATGGTGAGGAAGCTAGGCGCGCCATTGAAATTGCTATGCAGCATTTCAAATCCGTGAACTTGGATTTAATGTACGGCTTACCAAAACAAAGCTTAGAGTCAGCCAAAGCAGATGTTCAAACAGCGCTCTCGTTTAAAACACCACATCTGTCTTTTTATAACCTCACCTTAGAACCGAATACATACTTCGCCAGCTTCCCACCGGAACTACCAAACGATGATGAAGTAGACGCCATTTTTGAGCAGAATTTAGATCTTCTCACCAAGGCAGGCTATCAACGTTATGAAGTTTCCGCTTATGCTCAGAAGAATCAAGAGTGCAAACACAATCTGAACTATTGGCGTTTTGGTGATTACATCGGCATTGGTGCTGGTGCTCATGGCAAGATCTCATTTCCAGACAAAATCACTCGCCAAGTAAGAGAAAAGCATCCGGAAAGCTATATGCAAGCAATGGAGAATAAGGGCAACGCCGTCATTGAATCTAAAGTTCTTGAGCCAAAAGATCTCCCCTTTGAATTTATGCTCAACGCTCTCAGATTAAGTAATGGCGTAGCTACTAATACCTTTAGTGAGCGAACTGGTCTACCTTTAAGTATGATTAGCAAAGGCTTAGCTGAGGCTAGTAAAAAGAAATTGTTAGATGAAAACCCGAGCCAACTCAAAGCTACTGCATTAGGAATGCGTTACCTCAATAATCTACAAGAGATGTTTCTAGATTAAACACCCTACTTACCAGACCAGGCGGGAGCTTTTCCATCTAAAAATGCAGCGACACCACTTTTAAAGTCAGCGCTGCCATAGGTTTCACTAATAAGATCATTGCAATCAGGTAATTGATTCTTAATGAGCCTTGCAAGAACTAGCTTGCTCGATTTTTGAGTGATGGGGGCTAATTTACTGAGTCGATCTGCAAGCTTATCCGCCTCTCCCCCTAATTGATCTTGTTCATAAGTTGCTAAGAGATATCCTTGCTGAAGCAACTCTCTTGCTGAAACCATTTCTGCCAATAACAACATCCGCTTTACGATATTGATATTCAGATGCGCTACTAACACAGCAATATTTCCAGGAGACAAGCAGTTACCCAAGGTTTTAGCGATCGGCACACCGAACTTGGCATCTGGTGTTGAGATACGAAAATCACAGCAAGAGGCAATGGCTAAACCACCCCCTACTGCCATACCATCGATTACCGCAATAGTTGGAATGGGTAAAGTAGCGAGCGGAGACAGGTAGTCATCGATATCTTGCTCATAACGGATGCCATCTTGTCCGTCTTTAAATCCAGAAAACTGCGCAATATCGCTGCCAGAAACAAAAGACTTGCCGCCAGCACCCCTAAATATCGCAACACGAACGGCTGGGTTTTTGACAAGCTCAAGACAAATCGATTTAAGACGCTCATACATTGCAACAGTCATTGCATTACGAGCCGCTAAATGATCAAAGGTAATGTGGGCAACATTACCGCGGATCTCTAGCAAGACTTGTGCAGTTTTGCCCTCATTATTTTGTTGCATGTCTTGATTTGTCATATAACACTTATTCAGCTTTGATGTTCAAGCTCTTCACCAAACGCTGGTACTTCGCCAACTCACCCGCCAAGAACAAACTAAATGCTGCTGGTGTCGCAGGACCTTCTGGTTGTAAGCCTTGAGAATCTAGAGTCTTTTTAATTTGTGGATCGGCCATCGCTGCTTTTACTGCCTGGTCAATCTTATTCACTACCGCTAGATCCATGCCCTTTGGCCCCATAACAGAATACCAATTGGTTACATCAAAACCCGTAATCCCTACTTCATTAAATGTTGGTACGTTTGGCAGAATGGATAAACGCTTTGGAGTGGATATAGCCAGCGCTTTTAAGCTACCTTCTTTAATTTGCTGCAGATTTGGCGGCAAGGTATCGAAGTTCATGGTGATCTGGCCACCAAGCAAGTCAATAATGGCTTGGCCACTACCCTTGTAAGGAACATGATTGAGTTGGATACCAGCAATCTTGGCAAATAAAGCCCCTGCTAAATGCTGAGTACTTCCGATGCCAGAAGAACCATAGGTCATCTGACCTGGATTTGCCTTGGCCAATGAAATGAGTTGCGATACAGAATTCACAGGCAAAGAAGCCTTCACCACTAAAACGTTAGGCACGTATCCCAAGTAAGTAATGGGCGTGAAATCCGTTGCAGGATTGTAGGGAACGTTTGTTAATACAAATGGTGCAATTGCGTTGGAATTAGAGTGGCCAACAAGCAAGGTATAGCCATCTGGATTTGCCTTAGCTATTTGATCAGCTGCAATAGTTCCTGCAGCACCAGATTTGTTTTCCACAATGACGCTTTGACCAAGAATCTCACCCATCTTTGGAGCAAGAGCTCGGGCCACAATATCGGTGCCGCCACCAGGAGCAAAACCGACGATCAGTCGAATCGGTTTAGTTGGGAAAGCCTGCTGCCCCAGAGCAAAGAAAGAGCTCGTAGCTAGAGTAATTGCAAGTAAGCTACGAACAGCCCATTTGGGTGATTTAAACAACATACAGTCTCCAAAATTATTTTTATTGTGTTTGATACTATTAGTGGTTCATTCTAAACATATAAGAACCATCGAGACAATGCCGAAAACACCTAGTAATAGCCCAATTCATGAGCTTCATGAGCGATCTTCCAAGCCATTACCCCTCGCGGGTGTCCGCGTTCTTGACGTAAGTCAGGTGATGGCCGGTCCTTACTGTTGCATGCTATTAGCGGACTTAGGTGCGGATGTCATCAAAATTGAGCCGCCTGGGACGGGTGATCAGACCCGTGGCGCAATGGGCTTCAAGATGAAAGGCTCAGACAGTATGGGCTTTCTGAATATGAATCGCAACAAGCGCAGCCTTACCCTGAACCTCAAAACAGATGCAGGCAAAAAAGTATTCTTTGAATTAGTAAAGACTGCCGATATTTTGGTAGAAAACTATCGGCCTGGTGTCATGAAAAAACTGGGGATTGATTACGCATCTTTGCAGACCATTAACCCTGGTCTTGTCTACGCCAGTATTTCTGGCTTTGGGCAAACTGGCCCATGGGCAGATCGCCCTGGCTTTGATCTCATGGCGCAAGCCATGTCTGGGGTCATGAGTGTCACTGGCTACCCTGATGGTCCTCCAGTTAAAGCCGGTGTTCCAGTTGCTGATATTGGCTGCGCACTCTTTGCGGTCTACGGTATTTTATCTGCCTATATTGGCAAGACCAAAACTGGCGAAGGTCAATTTATTGATGCCTCTTTATTTGATTCAGCTCTAGCATTTTCGGTCTGGGATACAGCCCAATACTGGGGTACTGGCGTTGAGCCTTACAAACTTGGCACTGCCAATCATATGAGCGCTCCTTATCAAGCCATGAAAGCTTCTGATGGCTACTTTGTGATGGGTGCCACCAATCAAAAGCTCTGGAAGTTACTTTGCGACAAGATTGACCGACCTGAATTATTTGAAGATGCGCGCTTTAAAACCAATCCACTCCGCTTAGCCAATCGTTTAGAGCTTGCTATTGAGCTTGAAAAAACTTTTGCAAACAAAACTTCCGCTCAATGGGTCGATACACTATTAGCGGCAGGCATTCCTGCGGGTCCAATCAATACCTATCCAGAAGCATTTAATAGTGAGCATGGTCGTCATCGCAAGATGCGCATGGAAATTGATCATCCAGTGGAAGGCAAAGTTCCAAATATCGGTTTTGCAGTGAAGATGAATGGCACACCACAGCAGGTGTATCGTCACCCTCCCTTGCTAGGTGAACACACTAATGAAATACTTGCAGAACTGGGTATCGCTGGGGATGAACTCAAGTCACTTGAAGCTGGTGGCGCTTTCGCCTCCTAGCTTGATAAAAAGGACTCCTCGGAGTCCTTTTTCTTTATCAGCTTACTGAGATACCTTTACTGAAATAACTCTTACTCACCAGAAGTAATTGCCATCTCTTGAGCGGCAAATGGATCTTTGCTAGGAGTAGTCGGCTTAGGGGCAGCTTTTTTCTTAGTACCAGGCATCAACTCAAAATCAGGAACAAAGATGGTTAAGGTACTTCTGAGTTGATCAAAGACTTTGCGATCACCCTCAAACTTTGCCTTACCCTCGGCCTGCAATTGATCAAACGTCGTTTGACCACCCATTACTTGCTCAAGATCACTGCGATTAAGTGTAAGCGTGAGATTTGGATTCTTAGCCTCTTGACCTTTGATGTTAGTCAAGGCGGAATTACTCATTTCCACGACAAACTTTTCTCCATTGTCTGGCGTAGAGAGGTTAATCACAAAGTTCATACCAGCCGCTTTTTTACTATCCATACTAATTGCCAAAGCATTTAACCAAAGCTCTGTAGTCATGCCTTTGATCATGTCAGGACCGTTTGATTTTGGTGAGGCTCCTGTTGGCATACCATGCCGTAACTCATAAGCAGCACCCAAGAAACTATTGCGCATACTTGGGCTTTCTTTTTGATAGCCAATCTGCTCGAAAATATCGGCTAGTAAGTCTTTAGCCGCTGTGTTGTTGGGTTGTGCATAAACTAATTTATTGACAATCTCCATTGCTTCGCGATACTTACCCTGTTTATAGAGCTCCCTGCCTTTAGCCAGGATCTTGGCAGAGCCACCCATCATCTCTACATAGAGTGGCGCTGAATCTCTTGGCGATAAAGGAGCTAGCGTTGCAGGATTAGCATCCCAATAACCTAAATAGCGGTTAATGACAGCACGGCTATTATGCTCTTCAGAGCCATGGTAGCTATGTGCTGCCCATTGTTTTTTGAGGCTCTCAGGTTGTTTGTAAACGTTCTGAATTTCATTAATAGTCACACCATTGTTTGCAAGGTGTAGCACTTCATTATGCAAGTGAGCATAGCTATCGCGCTGCGTGCGCATCACTTCTTGAATACGCTCATTGCCCCAACGTGGCCAGCTATGTGAAGCAAACATGACTTCACTTTCAGTGCCATAGCGATACAAGGCGTTATTAATATTCTTTGACCATGCTAAAGAATCTCGTACCAAAGCACCACGCAAGGTATAGATATTGTGAATAGTGCCAGTGATATTTTCTGCTGCCCAGAATGCTTTAAATTGCGGGAAATAGGTATTCATCTCCGCTGGCGCTTCTGTACCTGGGGTGTTTTGGAACTCCATCTCAACGCCATCAACTGTCATCTTTTCGTATGGCTGATTGATATAGACATTCGGCTCAATGAGGCCTAAATTACCGGCGGCAGTATTTTTACCAATAGATTGGTCAACATGTCCAAATGGACTGCGAGGTAATAGGACGCCGTACTGAAAGTACATTCTGCGGGTCATCGCATTACCGGCATAGACATTTTCAGCAATGGCGTGATCCATAAATCCTGAGGGTGCAATGACTTTCACTTTGCCGCTCTTCACATCTGCTTCATCCACTACGCCACGTACACCACCAAAGTGATCCCCGTGAGAATGCGAATAGACCACCGCGACCACTGGGCGTTTACCGAGTTTTTCATTTACAAGCTCTAGAGCAGCACGCGCTGTTTCTTTAGCAGTCAGTGGGTCGAACACAATCCACCCAGTATTAGTCTTAATGAAACTGATATTAGCTAAGTCAAAACCACGAACCTGATAAATCTTGCCTGGCACTACTTCATATAATCCGTACCCCATATTGAGAATAGCTTGACGCTGTAATGAGGGATGCACACTATTAAAGTCTTTGCCTTGCAACAAGAACTCATAGCTACCCATATCCCAAGCTACATTTCCTGCATCTGCCATGATGGACTTATAAGCAGGCGCAGCAATAAAACCTTTTTTAGACTCTTCAAAGTCACGCTCATCTTCAAACGGTAAAGTTTTACGTAAGCCATTTTGCAGCTCCACCGTATAAATTGATGGCGCCTTACCTTTGGAATCAAAATGCTTGCCTTGCATCGCTCCAGGATCGGCTACTACGCCACCACCGCCTGCAGCCATTGCCAAACTAGAAGTCAGCAATGCAACTGCAATGGAGATTTTTGTATATTGGATATTCATAAACGCCTAGGATAAGAATGAAGTAAAGATGATTTAGTTACTTCAATGATATGGTTGGAGATATCAATGGCAATTAGCCTAAGAGCTAATACTAGAGATCGATAAATCTATTTGATTGCGTAAGCTGCGATCAGGGGGAGGCTTACAAAAAAAGTAGTTCCAGTGTCAGCAGAGGATTCAAACCAGATAGAGCCTCCATGCCTCATCACAATATGCTTGCACAACCAAAG